>ERZ773359.550-NODE-550-length-53737-cov-9.581610_pt1 | contig 53737 bp, 49 predicted proteins | sample MGYA00374955_ERZ773359 | MGnify/ENA primary metagenome ERZ773359 (study PRJEB29098, sample SAMN04486028) | biogas fermenter metagenome | study: EMG produced TPA metagenomics assembly of the Biogas fermentation microbial communities from Germany - Plant 4 DNA1...
GTTAACTCCTTCAGCGTCTGAGGTTTCCGGAAAGACAGCTGCGATCTACAGGTTTCCCGGCTGTGCCGCAGGAAGCACGCTTCGCAAGCAGCCGCCTAGTAATACAGCTAAGACGACGAGGAGACAAGCCCGGTATCTTTTGGCCATCTAAAACTCCTCCCTGCGAAAGAAATTGTTCACAACCGCAAGAATTGACCATTATTTTTTAGCATATTTCTGTGTATTCCCCTTACGTGAGAAGAAACCTTCCTGGGATTGACAAAGTTAATTTAGTTTTTGGGAAACCAAGCTCGGCAAGGGTAGATGCAGATAGTAGGTTCCCGAGTCCCCATAGGTTTACCAGAGGTTGAGGGGTATTACAGAAAACATTCGGTTCGACCTATTTTGCTTGTACGCCAAAAATGGTAAGATTATCATTGACGTACAACACCTTGGGATGGAGGAAGAAAAATGAGGAGTTGCCAACAAAGTAGATCTGCCGGACGCAACCTGCGGTCAGGAGCGACGTTCCTAATCGGGGTTTTCTTGGCGGTTCTTTTGGTTCTGTTGCTACCTGCGGTAGTTTCCGCACAAGATTTCGTCACAGCACAAGAAGTGGATGTTATTACCTCCAAAGCCAAGGTGCTAAGCATTAGCACCATAGTGAAGGAAGAAACGAACGAGTTTGAAATAGACGACGTATACAGCCGCGAGATAGAACTGGTGGAGGTTAAAGTCACTTCAGGGAAGTATAGAGGTCAAACGCTTGTTATTCGGAGAGAAGCATCAGATGAGTCTTTAGGTAAAGAGATGGAAGTAGGAGACAAGATCGTCATCGCTATCGTTGAAGAAGCAGGCTACTTCCAAAGCGCGCATATCACTGACTTCCAGAGAGACTGGCTGATCTACCTTCTCCTGGGAGTGTTCGTCCTTGTCCTTCTTGAAGTAGGGCAGGTAAGCGGAGTTAAAATGCTAATTAGCTTGATCATTTCCTTACTCTTAATTGCCAAAGTTCTGCTTCCCTCGGCGCTACGGGGTTATGACCCCATCTTCCTTTCATTTGCCATTGCGCTCTTTACAATCCTCATCACCATGCTTCTGAAAAACGACTCTCCGGAAAAGACCTGGCCGGTCGTCATCGGAAGCAGTGCCGGGGTCCTGCTTGCTGCAGTGCTGGCTTTTGTGGCAACAAAGCTGATCCACCTCACAGGACTCTCTCAGGAAGACATCGGCGTTTTGTGGGTGCTTACAGAAGGGAAGCTAAACGTTAGCTCACTCCTTGTGGCAGGAGTTATCATCGGCAGCATAGGAGCTGTGCTCCATGCAGCGGTATCCATAACGCATGCCGTTGAGGTGGCACTAGCACTTGATCCATTCTTGTCCGTCAAAGATCTATACAGAGAAGGAGTCAGAGTTGGAAGAGACATCGCATCTACCATGTCAAGTGCCCTGATCTTTGGTTTGATCGGCTTGGCTCTCCCGCTTTTAGTACACTTTCAAGCCAGTGGAGAGCACTTTATCGACATCATCAATATGGATGTTGTAGCTGGGCTTTTGGTCAAAGTCCTTGCAGCCTGTGTCGGCCTTATGGCAGCCATCCCAGCAACGGCGATCAGTGCAGCATACTTCAAAAAGAAAGTCGCCAAAGCCGATCTAATCGATTTGACATAGCATAAAGTAGCAGTAGCGATCTCAGCGCTACAGCCACGCATGTTGAAAACGTCATAAACAAGCTATGATAATTGCATGCAACAGGAGCTAAATCTGCAGGTATTGTAGGATTTAGCTCCTTTACTGTATAAAGAATAAACCATCATAGATTTGGGAGGAAATTCAAATGGCCATACTTGTCACAGGCGGTACGGGATACATAGGCAGCCATACTGTAGTTGAACTGCTGGACTCCGGCTATGAAGTGGTAATCGTAGACAACTTCTACAACAGTAAGCCTGAAGTTTTGAATCGTATCCAAGACATCACGGGGAAAGACTTTAAGTTCTATGAAATAGACATTCGAGATCAGGAGGCTTTGGACAAAGTCTTCAGTGAGAATCAGATCGAAGCGGTGATTCACTTTGCGGGGCTGAAGGCAGTTGGTGAATCGGTAGAGATTCCCATCACCTACTACCACAACAACATCACCGGCACCTTGATGCTCTGTGAGGTTATGCAGAAGCACGGCGTGAAGAAGATAGTCTTCAGCTCTTCTGCGACGGTCTACGGCATGGACAACAAACCACCATATACAGAAGATATGCCAACAAGCGCAACGAACCCCTACGGCAGAACCAAGCTGATGATCGAAGAGATTCTCAAAGACATTTACGTCTCCGACAACTCTTGGGGGATCTCCATCCTCAGATACTTCAACCCTATCGGAGCTCATGCAAGCGGTAAAATCGGCGAAGATCCAAACGGCATCCCCAACAACCTCCTGCCCTACATCACCCAGGTAGCTTGCGGCAAGAGAGAGAAGCTCTACGTTTTCGGCGACGACTATGACACCAACGATGGAACAGGGGTAAGGGACTACATCCACGTTGTGGATCTAGCCCAGGCTCATATTAAAGCTCTGGAGAAGATATTAAGTAACACTGGAGTTGAGATCTACAACCTAGGTACCGGTGTTGGCTACAGCGTACTCGATGTGATCAACACCTTTGCTCGGGTAAATCAGGTAGAGGTGCCTTACGTAATCACAGACAGAAGACCTGGCGACGTTGCTACATCTTTCGCAGATCCCAGCAAGGCATTCAAGGAGCTCGGCTGGAAGGCAGCCAAGAACCTCGAAGATATGTGCAGGGATTCTTGGAACTGGCAGAAAAACAACCCCGACGGCTACTCGTCGGAGTAGCTATAATTTGGGATATGTGGTATAAGTAGATCGTGCTGCGCTGTGTTTCTCACAGTGTTGGAAAGAGATGCCGGCAAGGAAAACAGTTGGAGGTACTGCTTCGATGAACACACCAGACGTCTTGAAAAAGAAAAAACTCTTTCTCTTGGATATGGACGGAACAATCTATATAGAAAACACGCTGTTTGATTTTACGTTGGATTTCTTGGACTACATCAAGTCCATCGGCGGCAAGTATATTTTTATTACCAACAACTCCTCCAAGAGCGTAACCGATTATGTAGATAAACTCCGCAGGATGGGTATCGATGTGGATCTCTCAAACTTTCTTACATCATCTCAAGCTACGGCGGTCTACTTAAACCGGCAGTTCCCCGGCAAAAAGATCTACGTCATGGGTACCGAGTCTTTAAAGGAAGAGTTCAGGAAGGCGGGCATCAGGATTACCGACAAATACGAAGAGGACATCGACTGCTTTGTTGCAGGGTTTGATACGGAGCTGGTCTACCAAAAGCTCCACGATGCTAGCGTACTCCTTACAGAAGGTGTAAGCTTTGTTGCTACAAACCCCGATCTCGTCTGTCCCACTTCCTTCGGCTTCATTCCTGACTGCGGCTCTATGTGCATGATGTTGGAAAACGCCACTGGGAGGAAACCGTACTACGTAGGGAAGCCCAATCCCATGATGATCGAGATGGCTATAGAAAAAAGCGGTTTCACCAAAGAAGAGACTCTGGTTATTGGCGACCGCATCTATACCGACGTTAAAAGCGGGATCAACGCAGGTGTAACCACGGCTCTAGTTCTAAGCGGCGAGACCAAGCGTGCCGATCTCGAAGCCTCCACCGACAAACCAGACTTCGTGTTTGAAGATGTGGGTGAGCTGCTTGAGCTTCTCAAAAGCTGACCCTTGGTTGTGTATAGATGACCCCGATAAATGTTAACAAAGCATATCTAACGCTTAAGCGAAGAAAACACCCCCTTGCCTCAGGCAAAGGGGTGTTTCTGTATTTGGGTTTGGGAAACGCGTAGATGGCTTTTTGCCACTAGTCCGGTTATCTTGCAGCTAGAGCTTTAAAATAGTCGCTGGGTGAGGTAGATACAAAATGAGGGTCGTCGAAAAGGACGTCCTTTTTCAGTCTGATCTGCACTTGGTTCAATATGAACGTCAGGGCTTGTCTTTCAATCTCGTCGATGGCAAACTCGATTCCGTATTCGTAGAGGTTGTCCTCTAAAGGTCGGGTCCAAACGGGTTTCCCTAGGATCTCGACATTTTCGTCTGCCAGTTCAAAGGTAAACCGCAGAACTATATGTCGGTCAACAGGGAATCTAATGGTGGAGAGGAAGCAGAGACCACCAGGACCGATGTTCTTGATGAGAACTTTGGTGTTTCCTACATTCACAGACCTGCCGTACAGCTCTGCGATCGTAAGCCTACCTTCAAGGAGTCTATTGAAACTAACTCTGAAGTATTTGCGTCTGTTTACCCCGTAGCTTGCCGCCGATTCTTCAACAACTGCAGGTTGAATGCTTCTTTTTTCAAGGTACTCTTCAAACTCTTCTGCAGGCAGAGGTCTGCTGTAGATATAGCCCTGCCCTGTAGCACAGTCGCACCTTCTGAGGAAGGCCAACTGGTCGTGTGTTTCAATGCCCTCAATGACCGTTTTCAGGTTAAGGCTTCTGGCCAGGTCTACAGTTTGCTTCACGATCGTAGCGTTGGTCTCGTTTTCGGGAACATCTTCCAGGAAAGAACCTGCGATTTTTAGAATGTCAATGTTCATGGACTTGATGTACATCAACGAAGAAAATCCAGTTCCGAAATCGTCGAGAGCAACTTCAATGCCGTGGGACTGGAGCTTTCTGATCTCTAAAACTGCTTTGTCCATCTTTCTCATTAAGATACTTTCAGTGATCTCAATGATGAGGAAGTGAGGATCAAGCTGAAACTCGTCAATAATGTTCAGGATTTTGGTGGCAAAGTCTGTTTCTAAAAACTGCATTCCCGAAACGTTGATGGACATCTTTATCGGCGGTAGCCCCTTATCCAGGAGACGTTTGTACTCGCGGCATACCTCTTTCAATACCCAACTGCCGATGTCGGTGATGAGGCCGGTTTCTTCAGCAAGATAGATAAACTCCCCTGGAGGAACTATGCCCCATTCCGGGTGATCCCACCTGACCAGCGCTTCTGCTGCAATGATCTCATCGGTCCGCAGATCAACTATGGGCTGGAACTGAACCAAGAGTTGATTCCTATCAACGGCAAGGTGGAGGTCGTTCCGGAGCACCGACTCCTTGTAATTCTGAATGTCCAGGTCCGAAGAATAGAACTTGAAGGTGTTCTTTCCTTCCTGACGGGCTCTGTGGAGGGCTATTTTCGCCATTGTCTCCAGAGTTTCTGGATCGTCTCCGTCATCGGGAAAGACCGCTATACCGATATTTGCTGCAGCATCCAGCTGATATTTACCTACTTCAAACGCAGGGGCAAAGAGATCGATGAGTTTATTGGCCATGATCTCGAAGCATTCGGCATCGGGCTCTTTGAGGATGATGGCAAAGTGGTCGTCGGAGTAGCGGCTGATAAACACCTTTTCTGTAAATAGCAGGGGAGACAGCCTTTCGTAAACGATGTCTCGGACTAGCTTCTGTTTGATAACATCGCCTAACAGATAGTCGATTTCATCCAAGCCGACCACTTTCAGTATAAGCACTGCAAACTTGTTTTGCTTCTTCTTGGCCATCCTGCAGCGCACTTTTAGATACTCCCGGAAATGCTTGATGTTCGGCAGACCGGTTTCCTCACAGTGGTAGGACGAGTGGAGGAGGCTCCGCTGCAGGGCAACTTTGCGGGTAATGTCGCTGAAGTTGATGACGATTCCCTCAATGTCAGGGTCGTCTAAGAGATTCTTCATGTGATACTCGATGTGGATGTTCTCGTTATCAGGTGTAGTATAAATTACGGTTCCGGTAAATACCTGCCGTGGGTGTTCCAAACTGTGCTGGACCATTCTAGCAAGGCGTTTGGCTTTTTTGAAGTCGTAGAAGTCGTAAATCTTCTTGCCAAGCCGGTCTTCCACTTTGCAGCGGAGGACTTTTTCCACTGCAGGACTGATATACGTAATCGTTCCGTCGGGATCGATAATTTCGAAGACGTCGGTTGCTTCTTTGACCAGGGCTTCGTGCCTCTTGCTGATCTTAGCCAGCTCCGTCTGCTTTGTTTGGAGACTTTCCTGAAGGAGCTTTCTTTGGGTAACATCGCGGATCGCTCCGTAGACAAGCACGGGTTTATCGTTGTCATAAACAAACTTAACTTTCTCGCTGATATGTCTCACAGATCCATCGGGTCTAATAAACCTAAACTCGATAACGGCCGGCTTGTCTGGGGGATCCTGCATCAGTTCTTCGATGATGCTCACGTCTTCAGGATGGACATACTCTAAGAATTCCTGCAGAGTGTTGTAGAAAGCGGTGATTCCGTAGATTCTTCTTGCTTCTTCAGACCAGGTTATCCGATCTTTAGCGATGTCATACTCCCAGCTGCCGATGTGAGCTAATTCCTGTGCTTGGGAAAGGATGATCTGGCTTTTTTCCAATCGGTGCTGGAGGTTTTTGGTTTCTGTAATGTCCTGAACTGTGCCGATGATGCCGGCGACACTACCGTTTTCGTCAAAGACCGGCTTGGCTCTGCCAACTACATACTTCATGGTCCCATCTGTCTGGGGAATGCGAAACTCTATCTGGCAGGAATGTCCTGCAAGGTGCTTTTCCAGTGCATCGAAGATCTTTGCCTGATCATTTGGGTGAACCAATTCCACGACGCTTCTAAAGTCGTTTTTAAACTCCGTCTCGTCCACACCGAAGATGCGAAACATCTCTTCTGTTCCGTAAAACTCGTTTCTTGCTACATCATAGGTCCAGGTACCGATTCCGCTGATAGTTTGGGCTTCTAGCATGTTCTTGTTGACCATGGCAAGGTGCAGTTCGATCATCTTCTGCTTGGTGAGATCCTGGATGATGCCGATGAGCTTCTCCGGTTTGCCTTCCTTGTCATAGAGGGTTTTGGTCTTTTCCAAAACGTGTTTTTCCCTACCGCTTTGGGTGACAATCCGGTACTCAATCTCGTATTCCTTGCCTTCTAGTGCCCTTTGGAAAGCAGCGTTGACTTTTTCCAGATCGTCCGGATGCACATAAGCAAAGAAGGCATCAAATGAGTGCTCCAACGTTTCTGGCGCGCATTCGAGGATGTTGCACACCTCGTCGGAAAAGAAGAACTTACCTTCCTTTCCAAGTTCTAGTGTCCAACTTCCAGTCTTTGCAAGCATTTGGCCAATCTGGAGATTTTCCATTATTAACTCGCAGTGCTCCATGTTTCCAATTGCCTTGGTGCCGCCACTCTTTTTTGGAAAAATCATGATACCCCACCTCATGAAGTAATATGAGTGCAGATGCACGAGCTGCAGAAGGGGGAGAGCTTCGAGACCATGGTACCTACTCTCGGAGAAGCTGCAGCTATGTAGAGCTGTCACGGGTATACGTTAAAGATAATTGTTACTAATAACTTAGATTCGTTCGGAAAATCTCTCTTATAGACTAAGGATTTCGACATTCACGTTGCACTGACCTGTATTGTTATTTATTTTACCAGTCCTCTTTACCGATGGATTCTTTAGTCTTTTGGTACACAGATGTACAGTTAATGAGAGTACTTGATCAACCTGTTCCACTACTACTCCGAAGTCGCTACCAACTTACATGAAGGTCTCTGTTTCTTACGACAGATACGCCAACTACCAGCGCCAGAATACAGCGGATCGAACAGCTTTACCTTCTGTACTTGACCACTACGCTGAAAGATTGCTGTTTGCTGAGATAAATGGATCTCTTGCCCCTGTGTTAAAGAGACTATGCAGACCGATACGCGATAATATCGCAGATATTGTGAGGGACACTCTGCCGGAGCAGCTTCGCCAGTACACTAAGGGTTTTACAGAAACCTGGATTCCATTCAATGCTGGTGTTTTCTTTTTGAACGCTATACAACTCTGGCATGATCAAGATTCCTGATGCGGAAGACCGGACACCTATTGCTTGTTGGATATTTGAGAGGGAGTAAACCTAAAAGCTGAGTCTCGACCTATGGCAGTCCACTTAAAGGTGGGCTGCTTTCTTGTTCTCCTGCACGTTCTCTTTCGCTGAGTGCCATTCAGCTGCACGAAAAAGCGAACTTTTCATTTCCCAACCAAACAAGGAACTCCGCTCTTCTCTGAGAAAATAGATATGAAAGACTAGGGGAAAGGGGTCTAGAAAGATGAGCAGCAGTAGAATTAAGTTTTCTTTAGAGCAGAGCATGGCCATATCTTTGGTAAGAATCATCGCGACTTTCATGATCATCGCTTGCCATATCTTCCAGGGCTACGACCACATGCTCGCCTGGTGGTTCAATGTGGGTGTTCAGGTGTTTTTGTTTATGTCTGGGTATCTCCTTGCACAGTCTTCCTACAAAACCAAGTACGAGTACTTCTCCAAGAGGTTCCTCAGGATCATGGTTCCCTACTGGATCCTGCTTCTTCTGGTAATTCCCGTATACCACTTTCTCGGGGTAAAGGTAAACATTGCAAGAGCCGATGTTCCTTACTACCTTACAGGGCTGATTGGGCTCCGCAGGTTGTTTGATGTCGGTCTCGATCACTTGTGGTTTATGGCACTGATCATTATCTGTTATGTAGCTTCAATGATTTTGCATGACGTAAAGGACAGGTTGAATGAGCTCCGAGAAGTTCCTTTTTACATCGTTCTGGCACTGATAATTGGCTTTCTGCCCTACCTTGAAAGCATCGCCCTTCTACCGCGCACATACGCGCCCTGGGTAGCAACCTTTATTCTGGGCTTTGTCATCTCCTACCGCTACAAGGGCAGGATTCCGATTGTCTTCGGCATAGCCCTTACCGCTGCCACACTCTACACTACGGGGCTGCGGATCTACAATGAGAACTTTGTCCGCTGGAACCGACTTCCCAGGGATTTTGTACCTTGGTCCAAGTTCCTTCTGGGTAGTTTCATCTTCGTTCTGCTTTACGTGATCTTCAAGCGAGTTAACTTCAAAGCCATGCCGAAGTTGAGTAAGGTGATAAAGGTCATTGATTCCTACACTTACGAGATCTTTCTCGTGCACCAGATCGTGATTTTGGGTTCGCTGTCTCTTCTGTATTTAACGACAAGCAAAGGCGTGAATATTCTCATCATTTTGGGGATCACGACCGTCGGTGCGGTGGTGCTCAAGTGGCTGTGCAACCTGGCCTATGACAGACTCCTGCCGCTTCTCGGGAGACTTCCCATCGTTAAGAGAGCGAAGGAGGACGAGATGACCTCACAGGAACAGGCGAGTGTATAGAGACTACTGCTTCCTGATAGCTACCGGTAGAGCGGGTAGCTTTCGGGAAGTTTTTCTTTGCATTTATTGAGCGCCGTTTCTATATGAAAACTTGAAAGAATGTAAAATTGAAAATTCTTAGCCTTGACAATCATTTGACAAAGAGCCTGTCCTGGTGTAAATTTTCGAGCGTGGCCGCAGGGCTTAATCTATGGTTTAAGCAGGATATACTTGGCGGTTAGTAGAAAGACAATACTGTATGCACAGAAGGAAATAAGGTGGCATGAAGTGCCGCCGTTTTTAAGTGCCGTTTATTTTTTGTCTTGTATATTGAATTACGGGGGTGATTATATGCCAAAGACGTTCAGAGGTGGAGTCCATCTGGAGTACCATAAGGAGCTCACCAGCAGCAGGCCACTGCAAGAGGTTGAAGCATCTGACGTAGTGATTATTCCACTCAAGATGCATGTTGGCGAACAGTGCAAACCTCTGGTCAAAAAAGGCGATCGGGTCTTAGTTGGGCAGAAGATTGGCGACACTGATGCGTATGTTGGCGCTCCAGTACACAGCAGTGTATCTGGCACAGTACAGAAGATCGATACCGCACTACTACCCAGTGGTCTTAGAGGACCGGCAATTTTCATTGAAAACGATGGATTGTACGAGGTAGATCCATCCATAAGACCAAAAGGACTTATTGAAGACCTAACACCTCGCCAGATTACAGACATTATCCGCGAAGCCGGCATTGTCGGGCTTGGCGGAGCATGCTTCCCCACACATGTGAAGCTGTGCGTTCCCGAAGGTAAGCACGTCGAGTACCTTTTGGTCAACGCTGCAGAGTGCGAGCCTTATCTTACTTGCGACCACAGAACCATGCTCGAACGCACAGAGGATCTGTTCTACGGCATCAAGGCTGCAGCTAAAGCCTGCGGCGCAGACCACGTGATCATCTGCGTTGAAGACAACAAACCCGATGCCATAGAGATCATGCAGAATTACTGCGATGGCCAGTGTCAGGTTGTCGTTCTCGAGACCAAGTACCCTCAGGGTGGCGAGAGACAGCTGATTAAAGCTGTGTTAAATAGAGAAGTGCCTTCAGGCACGCTTCCATACGAAGTAGGGGTTGTTGTGATCAACGTCGGTACCGCTGTGGCAATTGCTGAAGCTATCAAAACCGGCATGCCTCTTATTAAGAGAGCCGTAACCGTCACAGGTACCATTGTCAAGAACCCTGGAAACTTTATAGTGCGCATTGGGACAACCATGGATAAGCTGCGGGACGTTGTTGACGGAACAACAGAGCCGCCAAGCCGCATAATTTACGGTGGACCAATGATGGGTAATACCATTCACGAACTGGACGAACCAGTGGTCAAGGGGACATCTGGCGTCGTGGTACTCAGCCGCGATGAGAGTCCGTTGATCGGAGAGCCAGATCCCTGCATTAGCTGTGCAAGATGCGTAGACCACTGCCCTGCATATCTCATGCCTAACATTCTCGAGAGAATGGTTGCTGAAAACAAACTGGACAAGGCCAAAAAGCTCGGTCTGCAGGACTGCATCGAGTGCGGCACCTGTTCGTACGTTTGTCCTTCCAAGCGCCACTTAGTTCAGTGGTTTAGAGTTGGTAAGATGGAACTAGCTGCTCAAAGAAGACGCGAGGAAGATAAAGCAAAGGCAAAGGAGACAGGGAAAGCGGTAAGCACAGGGGGAGGTATGTAGTATGGCAACCAGTGAACTTCTAACAGTCGCATCGTCACCCCATATTAGAGATAAAACAAGCGTTGAGAAGATCATGTTCTCTGTCGCGCTTGCACTTACGCCAGCTGCTCTGGTCGGCGTATACGTATTCGGCTGGCATGCGCTGTGGGTTCTTCTCACATCGATAGGTGCGGCCATAGCTGCAGAAGTCATTTGGCAGAAGCTGAGAGGTCAGCGTCTGAGAGTTTACGATGGTTCTGCGCTGGTTACAGGTCTGCTCCTGGGCATGAACCTTCCGCCAACTGCTCCCCTGTGGATGGCAGCCCTCGGAAGCGTTTTTGCCATCATCATCGGCAAGCAGGTGTACGGAGGACTCGGAGCCAACCCGTTCAACCCCGCACTAGTGGGCAGAGTGTTCCTCACCGCATCTTTTCCGGCTTTAATGACTAAGTGGGCTTTCCCTGCAGGTTATGTGGATGCCTTTGGTCAGGCAACACCACTTGCAAGCAGCGTAGAAGTCCCAATGTCTAAGCTGTTTTTGGGAACTATCCCGGGATGTATCGGGGAAGTTTCGGCGATTGCCCTGCTTATCGGTGGATTGTATTTGTTAATTAAGAGATATATTGATTACAGCATTGTCGGCGGGATTCTCGGTACAGTAGTCGTGCTTTCCCTGATTATGGGAGTAGATCCGCTCTTCCATCTTCTTAGCGGCGGACTGCTTCTTGGCGCATTCTTTATGGCCACAGACTACGTTACCAGTCCGGTTACTCCAAGAGGAAGGTGGATCTTTGGCATCGGCATTGGTCTGTTGGTGATGCTGATCAGGCAGTTTTCCAGCATGCCAGAGGGCGTAAGCTTCTCAATTCTTTTGATGAACGCTGCAGTTCCTCTCATCAACCGTGCCACAAGACCCCGGATCTACGGGAGGTGACAAGTGATGAAAAAGAACAGCATATTTAAGATGGTTGTTGTGCTGGTTGTGATCTCCGTTGCATCTGGGTTGGTCCTTACTCTTGCAAACAGCAAGCTCGGTCCCATCATCGCAGCTCGGGAGAGCGACAAGATGAGAATTGTGGCCCAAGAGCTGCTGCCGGAGGGTGCAACGATTACCAAAGTTACAAGATACACCGAACTTGCATCGCTTGTTAGCAGTGCAAGAACAGCTGCAGGTCTCAGTGCTACATGGACATGGGATCCAAACGCAGCACCTGTAGAGACTACTGTTAAAGAGCCAGAACCTGCCCCAGCGGTAGAGCCGGTGATTGATATGGATGCCTGGGCTGCGTTCTTTACCGCGGTGGAAGAGCCGCAGGAACCAGCAAATCCTTGGGCAGAGTACGGCATAGAACTAGTTAGTGTAGATAATACCCCCAAAGAGATCAGCAAAACATGGGAAGACTTTGGCGTCAGGTTTGCTTCAGTGGATAACACTCCACAAGAACTGGAAAAAGAAGTTCCTGTTATCAGTTGGGCAGACTTCGGTCTAGAGGTAGCTACTGTTTCCACTACACCTGAACCTGAAGTAAGCGTTCCAACGTTCAGCTGGGAGGACTTCGGTTTAGAAGCTCCTGTTGTCGTTTCGCCAACTCCATCTGCTAGTGAGGCTCCTGCAGAGGAAGAGCCTGAAGAAGAAGCACCAAGCTTTGAGATCTATCAGGCAGTTCAGGGTGGAAAGCTGGTGGGCGTTGCTATCGTTTCTAAAGCTCAAGGTTACGGCGGAGACGTTGTAATCATGGTAGCTCTAGACGGAACGCTAGAGAGCATCCTCGGTATCCGCGTACTGCAGCAGAAAGAGACTGCAGGTCTCGGTACCCTGATTACAGAACCTAAGTTCACTTCTCAGTTTGAAGGCAAGGCAACAGGCAATCCGTTTGAAGTCGGTGTGGATGTGGACGGCGTCAGCGGTGCTACCGTTTCGTCGAGAGCTGTGACCACAGCGATCAAGCAGGGCCTGATGAATCTTGAACAGTTCCTGAAAGACGGAACAGTAAAGGAGGGTGCATGATATGGCAAAAACCAACTACGTTAAAGAGTTTCTTAAAGGACTCTGGGAAGAGCACCCAACTTTTGTGATGTTAATTGGTTTGTGTCCGGTTCTAGCGACAAGTACTTCGCTGAAGAACGCACTTGCCATGGGCATATCGACAACTGCGGTTATCGTACTGTCCAACATCCTGATATCGCTGGTAAGAAACTTCATACCTGATGAAGTGAGACTGCCCAGCTATATCATTATCGTGGCAACCTTCGTTACGCTGGTTGACCTATTCTTGAACGCCTATTTCCCTTCAATCTACCAGGTTCTCGGTATCTTCATTCCTCTGATCGTTGTTAACTGCATCGTCCTCGGACGTGCTGAAGCTTTTGCTTCAAAGAACGGTGTGTTTGCATCGACTCTCGATGGTCTGGGAATGGGCTTTGGCTTCACCTGGGCTCTTTCGACCCTTGGCGCCATCAGAGAACTTCTGGCCAGAGGCGAGATTTTTGAGATTAAGGTTCTGGGTGAGGGCTACGTTCCGATGCAGATGTTCGGTCAAGCCCCAGGTGCCTTTATTATCCTGGGATTCTTGGTTGCCGGTGTAACTTATATTAAGATTAGGGTTCAGCGCAAGAGAGAGCTGCAGAAGATCTCCGAGCGCTCGAGCGCAGCTTGAAGGGGGTAAATGAACATGAAAGAACTCCTTCTGTTATTCTTAAGCGCTGCTATTATTAACAACTTTCTTTTGACTAGATTTCTCGGGCACTGTCCGTTCCTTGGAGTTTCCAAAGAGGTCGGCACGTCATTCGGTATGGGCATTGCCACCACTTTCGTTATGGTGATGTCGGGTATTGTCACCTGGCTGCTCAACCATTACGTGCTGGTGCCTTATGGACTCGAGTATCTTCAGACTATCGTTTTCATCCTCACAATCGCGACGTTGGTTCAGTTTGTAGAGATGGTTCTCAAGAAGCACATACCGGCTCTTCACAGAGCTTTAGGTATCTACCTACCTCTCATCACAACGAACTGTGCTGTCTTGGGTCTGGCCGTTATGGCGGTACGCGAATCCTATACGTTTATTGAGACCGTTGTCTTTGCTTTAGGCGGCGGCGTAGGTTTCTCACTTGCCCTCTTGTTAATGGCAGGTATCAGAGAAGATTTGAGAGAGACTGACATGCCAGAGGCATTTCGCGGTGCAGGAATCGCACTGATCACTGCAGGTATTATGGCCATGGCATTTATGGGCTTTGCAGGCTTCTAGCCTAGCTGAGAGGAGATGACTCTATGAGTTTAATAGCTGTTCCTTTGGCAGTTATGGGCGGTCTAGGCTTGGTGTTCGGGCTTGGACTTGCCTTTGCCTCAAGGAAATTTGCTGTTGATGTAGATTCTCGCATCAGCGAGATCATAGATATCCTGCCAGGGATCAACTGCGGTGCCTGTGGATCTGCAGGATGTGCCGCTTTTGCAGAAGATGTTGTCGCAGGCAAGCAGAGAACTAGCGGTTGCGTACCTGGAGGAGAAAAAGTTGCACAAATGGTCGCTAGCATTATGGGTGTTGCCGGAGACCCAGCGGCAGAGCGCAAAGTTGCTCAGGTTATGTGTTTGGGCGATTACGAGCATGCTAAACTGCGCTCAAGGTATGATGGTTTAATGGATTGCCGCGCAGCAGCAGGCGCTTCAGGCGGACCTAAAGGCTGTACCTACGGGTGCATTCGCCTTGGCAGCTGCGAGAGGGTTTGTCCTTTCGGAGCTATTAAGCTGAACAGCCAGGGAATTCCTGTAGTAGATGAAAGCATCTGCACTGGTTGCAACAAGTGCGTAGAGGTTTGTCCTAGAAACATCATCGAACTTCGTCCCGTCTCCATGGGTGTGCACGTAAGATGCCGCTCTATTGAAAGAGGCGTGGAAGTTAAGAAGTGGTGTTCGATTGGCTGTATCGGCTGCATGAGATGCGTCAAGGCTTGTCCTTATGATGCAATCCATGTCATAGACAACCTGGCCAGAGTAGACTACGACAAATGCACAAACTGCGGCAAGTGCGTAGAGGTTTGCCCTGTAAACGTCATAGTTAACCAAGGCAAACGCATCGTTATCAGAGAAGGTCAGGATGCTAGCTTAATTCAGTAAATTAAGATGGGAGCCTCAGGCTCCCATTTTCTATGTAAAAAGTAGAAAACACATGCCTCTGCATATCAGAGTGGATTGGAAAAGCAGGCAATGCTGCAGGTTCCGTTTTGTGCTGCGGATGCAGAAGTCGATGAAGATGGAACCATCCGTTTCTGCGTCTGTGGGTTTTTTGATGATAAAGCACGCTTAAAGCGCAACCCACCGGTCAACTGGCAAAGTTCAACTAACATAAGCAAGTTTGGCTGTATCGGTCGTGAAACAGATAGATACTGCATATGGAATAGGTCTTTAGAACTATTTTATGCTTGTCCGATTAAACAGAGCATAATCTATAAAGGAAATTGCTTGATAATAAAGAATACAAAAAGCACAAGCATATCTCATTGTTTACACAACAATTGAAATATGCTTGAACTTATTTCTGAAGCAGCACGGAGGGATTAGTATGTCAAAGAAGTATTTTGTGTTGATTGTTGGCATTCTACTGACTTCTGTACTACTCACTGGGTGCGTTTTAAGAACAAACCCATACCGAGCGAAAAAAGCGGAAACCTCATAGTATCGATTACCATTCCCGAACAACTGGTACCAACTCAAAGTAGAGGAACGTTAGATGGGATCTCTGTTTCAGAAGTGGAATTCACAGTTACAAAAGGAACTCGTACATACACCAACATCGAAACTGTTAGTGGCAGCATAGTTGAATCTGTCTTTCCTGCTCTTGAGCCGGGCAACTGGCAGATCAGCGTAATCGCAAGAGAAGTCAACGGTAGTACAAAGTATGATGTCTTTAAAGGACAAGGAACAGGTACCGTTGAAGCAGACAAGATAACTACGGTCCCTGTCGAGATGAAACTGGTCGACGGCAATCTAAGTCTTACCGTTAACATTCCTGAAGGCTTTAGAGACGCAGAGAGAGAGTTAGAGTATCCTTGTCAAGTGCTGGCTCATCACCTATTGTGAGGGAGTACTTGATCGCAGACTTGACCGAACCAGTTACATTTGGAGATCTTAAATCTACAGCTTGGAAAGTAGAGGTCGAAGCTCTTGATGCCTTAAATGCTATTTGTGCAACGGTTTCGGGAGTTATTGATGTAAAGCCAGGAAGAACGGTTGCAGCTAGCGTTTCTTTCGACCTAGGGCAGCTTGAAATACAACCTGTGTGGCACATGCCTCCTGAAAAACCGGTGAATTTGCAGGCCATACCGACTGAAACTGCTGTTAGATTAACATGGGAAGCCCCGGCCGGTGATGTCGCCGGTTACAGCATTGCTAGAAGTTCTTCTGCTGATGGCAAGAAGGTAATATTGAACGATTCACTGATTTTGGGGCTTGAGTATACAGATAGCGATGTCACTGGAGGAAAAAAATACTATTACTGGGTAGCAGCCTATGACTATGAAGGTTTTTATAGTGGTTGGGTGGGCCCAGTTGAGGGACAACTCCTAGGTGACTTCTTCGGGCTGGAGATCGGTAGAAAATGGAATGTGACTACTTGTGAACTCCGGCTAGATGGTAGTTATTACGGTGGATGCGAAGAGTTTACTATAGAACTTATGAGTTCCCAAAACTTAGGCGATGTTTTGGCGTTTGAATTTATTGTTGATCAGTTCGGCGAGTACCAAACTACGCTGAAAGCATTAAAAAGAGATAATGCTTATTTCTTTGTTGACCCAGAGGACAATGAGCAATTCGTTCTACAGCTACCTGTGCAACCAGGAGATCTCGTGATGCCACTTACTGTTCCGCTTCATGGCTTTGAACCGCTATATCTTGTCGGTGAAGACGAAGTAGAACTTGATGGAATTGTAAAAACCGCTTTGTTTGCCCAAAAAGAGTGGATTGTTGATGAGTATGGTTATGAAGCGGAAGCAGAACTATGGCTTGTACCTTATACAGGAGAGTGGAAGGCAGTTGTCAAGTTTTATGCACCAGAAGAGGACTTCGGTTGGCAAATGGTTCTGGAATGCGTTCTACTAGATGAGTAGCAATTTCTTCCATAGATTTTGATGAAAGAGGTAGAGTAAACGAGAGGAACGCATTTTTTGGAAAGAATCGAAGAGCAAATCCTCGAAGTTGATCTCCACTTGATATCCTGTTGGTGTAGAACATATTTTAACGATTGTGTCGCTATCTAAAGTACCCCTAAGCTTGCTTCAAAGGCAAGTCATAGGGGTATTTTGACGCTTTGTTATGAGTAGGACTCGCTTTGTGCGAAATCGGATAGATTTGGAACCTAAAACGAGGGTAAACTCGGGGCAATGTAGTACAGTCTATGTAGCTGAGTTTTGAAGGAGGGATTTCTGTGACCGAATTCTTGGAAGTGGTAAAAAACCGCAGAAGCATTAGAGCGTTCAAGGATAAGCCGGTTGAAAAAGAAAAGATCGACCAGCTACTTGATTGTGCGCTAAGATCTCCGACTGGAAGAGCTATCAGACCTTGGGAGTTTATCGTTGTAACAGATCCGGATGTCTTGAAGAGACTTGCCAATGCAAGAGGGAAAGGACCCAACTTCTTAGCAGGAGCCCCTCTGGGGATTGTAGTGCTTGCAGATGGTACTATGACTGATCTGTGGATAGAAGACACAAGCATCGCGGCAACTGTTATCCAGCTGACGGCAGAAGCCCTGGGTCTTGGTTCATGCTGGATGCAGATCAGGGATAGGAAGTATGGCGATACTGGTTCCAGCGAAGACTACGTCAGAGAGGTTCTGGGCATTCCCGAGAAGTACAGGGTAGAGTGCATCATTGCTGTAGGTTACAAAAAAGAAGAAAAGCAGCCATACACTGATGCAGAGATTGAAAAACTCAAAGCTAGAATCCACTACAACAAGTTTTAGAAACCTAAGCATGTCTGCAAATAGGGTCACCAATTGTAGATAGTTGCGGAAAAGAGGCTGCGACTTTAAAAATACGTAGAGCTGAGATAGGTCGATACGTTTTAGGATTAAAGGGGAGCTGTTCAGCTCCCCTAAGTTGTTAGTAGCTACACAAAAACTATTACTGGTTTTCTGTACATAGGCATCCAGATTTGACAAATAACCACGGTTTTTTCTCTGCTTAAAAACTATTTTGTACAAAACACTTGACTATTATACTGAAGTACAGTAATATGTAGTTACGGATACTGGTAACCGTAGCAATGTCATGGAGGTGTTCAGTATGAAAGACGAAATCCGTTTGCTCCAGGATGAGGTATCTGTACTTAAGAATGAACTAGCAGACCTGACTAAAACGGTAAATGAACTACTTCACCTAAACAAACTAGTAAACCTAACCAAGACGGTAAGTGAACTGCACGACCTAGTCGAAAAGAATGCCCAAGCTGAGCAGAAGGCAGAACCCTACGATCCGGAGCCCAAGATCAAATTTGGCAATGTTAGCGGAGATGCAGCAGAGTGGAGAAGGGTGATGTCGGAACAGCTGATAGAGCAGGGGTACTCACCTGAAGAAGTCGAACGTTTACTGACAAAGATCGACAGGGAGATCACAGACGAACTGAAGGAAGATCCAGAAAAACTGAAAGCCTTGGATGGCTTCAGAACAGAAGTCACCGAGATGCAGAGAAAGTTCATGCAGAGCTGCGGGTCGAGATTTGGAGTATTGGTGAACACCGTGGAGATTAAAGAGCCTGGCAAGTACTTTATCTGGGGAGTATTGGACAATGATGAGAAGTTTCTGAGCTGCGACCCGATGAGCATGGCAAAGGCCTTTAGTGTGTTCTCCAATGAACAGAGACTGCTCCTGCTCAAAGCACTGTATGAGAACGCAGAACTCACAGCAGCTGAGCTCCAAGAAATAACCGGGTTAGCACCAGGAGGTCAGTTTTATCATCACTTAAGGGAACTAGCCTCTATTGGTCTTCTCGCCAAAAGCAAGAGGGGCAGCTATGCCCTCGGAGCAACTGCGAGGACGATCGTCGGGACTCTGCTTGCAATCGGGAACAATTTAACTTCGAGTACAGACAATGACATGGCTTTAGCATTCAATATGCTGCACGGCATGTCTCGGTTGGATCCAGAAGAGCTGGACTGAGGGGAAATTATCATAGTAGCACCAAGCAAAGGGGAGCCATCTGGCTCCCCTTTGTTATGGGTTATTGCGGACGATGGTTCCCGAGTGTTTGTGGATGGTTTATCGTTTCCAGAGTTTATACCTATGGACGAGAGCTCGGTTGGCAACTCTCGTCTGCATAATGGGACAGGATCCTTGAGTTCGTTGATTGCTTGGAGGGTTCCACAAGATCATAAGATTGATCGTTTGTAGCACGAGTATATTGCATAACATATAATGTCACAAAAATTGACACAAAAAATCAAAATATGTATCATAGAGGTGAAAGCGAGTGAAAGACATGTTAGTACTGTACAGGCTTATAGAAGAGTATGGTTACAACGAGCCGATTTTGTTAAAAAAAGTGAAGATCACGGAACTAAGCCAAGATAGTGTCAGACAGGCATTTAGTCGCTTGGCAAGCAAAGGACTGCTAGAACGTTTTAGCAGAGGGGTTTATTATGTTCCTACAGATACTCCTTTTGGAAAATCTCGGTTGAACCCGAAGAAAGTCTACGAGAAAATGTATATCAGAGATGGCGAGAATATCTTCGGCTATTACACGGGACTGACTTTCATGAATGAAATTGGTCTTACAACACAAGTGCCAAACTTGGTTGAGATTGTCACGAACAATGACCGATCTAGAGGAAGAATTGCGGACATAGGTTATGTGAAAGTCAGAGTCCGGAAATCGGAAGTAGAGGTAAACAAAGAGAATGTTAAAACGCTGCAGTTCCTGGATTTGCTGAAGCAAGTTCGTGTTCAAGATCTCTCAGAGGAAGCCAGAGACTTACTCAAGAATTATGTTAGAAAACAAGGATTTAAAAAAGCAGAAGTGTTTTCTCTCGCTAAGGGATTTAGCTCAACAGTTGCTGATAGACTTATCAAGAGTGGCTTGATCGATGAACTTACATGAAGACAGAGAGAAACTAAATCAAGCTGTACTTCTTGTGGCTGAAACATTGAAGATGCATCCAGCAATTGTTGAAAAAGATTACTTTGTGACACTTATTCTAAAAAAGATAGTGGAACAGGAACCGCATGTTGTGTTCAAAGGAGGAACGTCACTATCAAAGTGTTATAAAGCGATTCATCGTTTTTCGGAAGATCTGGACCTGAGCTATGACAATGGTCAGCAACCTGTTACCCAAGGTATGAGGAGAAGATGCTTCAAAGCAGTGAGAACAGCCATTAAAAACAGTAATCTCCGATTTCTAAACGAAGGGGAGCCCCAAAGCAAGAGAGTGTTCAACAAGTTTTTGATTGATTATGGTTCCACCGTACAGCATGAATTGACAGCCTTGAGGCCTCATGTACAAGTCGAAACTTCTTTCCAGGTCCCGTGCTTCCCGATTGAGATCAAAGAGGCGAGTAGTTATATTTATCAGTACTTTGAACAAGAGAGAAACATCGACGTTATCTCACAATACGGTCTAGAGCCGTTCAGAGTCAAAGTGCAAACGCTTGAAAGGACATTCGTTGACAAGGTGTTTGCCGTGTGCGATTACTATCTTTCTGATGACATCAGTAATCACTCGAGGCATTTGTACGACTTGCATAAGCTGTTCCCCGAGATAGAGACAAACCAGAACTTGGTTGGTTTGATTCGTGAGGTACGGTCGTTTAGGGCTAAAGACAGCCGATGTCTTTCTGCTCGGGGTAATTGTAATATAAATGACATTTTGGGTGAAATAATCGAAAGAAGCGTGTACAAGAACGATTATGATGAGATGAAACGACAGTTGTTGTTTGAAGATGTTCCTTATAATGATGCTATAGAAACTTTGAGAAGAATCATGAACACAAGCTTGTTCGTTACAGATCAAAGAGCTAAAACTAACAAAGCAAACCTAACCTGATAGATAACGGGGAGCCCGATGGCTCCCCGTTTATCAAACAGTTTTGCTCGCTCACAAGCGTAATCTTAGGTACAGATGGACGTGTTGTGCAGGGGTTACCCCTGAACCCTTAGTCCAAAGTCGAGTCCGAAAGTTCCCGAAAAGCCCTAATGTACCCTTTCATGTTGCCAGTATCATATCTTGTGCCGCCAAACTCAACAGCAGCAATTCGGTGTCCGTCTTCGATCAACGCGTTCATCGGTATAGTGAGGTCTAGCTCCTTGGAATCTCCCGTTGAAAGTTTCCGTTCCAGACCTTCATCGAGCTTCTGCCAGAGGAGAGGAGAGAAGCAGTACCTTCCTACGATGGCCAAGTTGGAAGGGGCCTCCTCTTTTTTCGGCTTTTCGATTAAGCTTTCTACGAAATTACCGTCGCTTTGGGTTTTGATGATCCCATACTTCTCCACATCGTCTGGATCTACCCTCATGCTCAAGATGGCAGATCCTCCCTGAGATTCTGAGGCCTCTATCAGCTTCATGGTTGCGTTTTCTCCAACTAAAATGTCGTCTGGAAGAACAACTGCGAACTGCTGGTTGCCAACAACATCCTTCGCGCAAAGCACAGCGTGCCCAAGCCCCAAAGGGCTTTCTTGCAAAGCAATGTGGCAGGAGATGCCATATGTTCTCTTGGTCTCGCTGATGTAGAACTCGAAGTGGGGCTTTTTGCTTTTTGATGTTACTAAAACAACGTCTTTGATCTCACATTCTGCGAGCTCAGCCATGACATAATCCAAGGTTGGTTTCGTCCCTAGAGGCAGGAGTTCTTTGGCGATGTAGTATGTTAAAGGTCGCAATCTGGTTCCCAAACCAGCTGCAGGTATAACGGCGATTGAGCAAGGCATAGAAGACACCACTCTTTCACACAGTTTGGAACAATTATCAAGTTCAAGAGAGAAGGGAAAAAACCCTTCTTTCTCAGGCGGCACATGAAGGAGCAGGGTTTTACCTCGGTTCCCAGGAAATATCTATTAGTCTATATGAGTTCTAGAGAGAGTTCTTATCATAAAGTTACAATCAAGCAAAAAGGCAGGGATAAAGCCATGAAACCTATTAGACTTGCAGTTGTTGGTGGTAGCAGCTACTACACCCCGGCATTGATAGAAGTCTTAAATGAGACCGACCTGGAAGTTGATTTGGTCCTGAACGGCAGGAGTGAAGAAAAGCTCTCAGACGTAGCGAAGGTTTGCCGAAACCTTGCAAAGCCCAGCGTCCGTATCTCTACTTCAACAGACCTAAGAGAGAGCTTGGCAGGAGCAGATTTCATCCTCCAGCAGGTTAGAATCGGCGGCATGAGAATGCGAGCCGAAGATGAGAGGTTTCCTTTCGAGCTCGGTATTATTGGAGAAGAGACTATTGTTCCCGGAGGGGCATCTCTTGCTGCAAGAACCATTCCGTATCTAAAGGAGTTTGCCGGGGCTGTGAGAGAGGTTGCTCCGAAAGCACGGGTGCTTGTTCTAACAAATCCTAACAATATGGTGATAGACTATTTGAATCGATATGAAGGGATAAACGCAGTAGGCTTCTGCGATCTTCCTACATCCCTCCTTAAAGGTGTGGTCCAAGCTATAACTGGGAGCGCCGGTGATATCGAGACAGTTTGGAGAGATCTAAGCTTCAAGTACTACGGCATCAACCACCTAGCGTTTTTGGGGGATGTTAAGTATCGGGGCGAAATGGTGGATATCGTTGAGATTGCACCAAAGCTCGGTCTTGACCCTAAGCTCATCGAAACTCTAGAGCTTTTACCGGTTTCGTACCTCCGCTACTATTACTACACCTCAACAGTACTTGAAGAAGCCAGGAAGAAGCCGACCCGGGGAGAGCTCCTCTATGAAGTTGAGCTGGATCTAGCAAAGCAGTACCGAGAAAGCCAGGGAGAAAAGCCGGAAGCGCTTGGCAGGAGGCAGGTGCCCTGGTACAGAGATGTTGTGGTTCGCTATATTAACGCATGTAGGGAAGAGGGAAAAGCGATTCTGGTCACAACAAACCAGGGTGCAATCCCTGACCTTAGAGACGATCAGATTGCGGAACTTCCGGTAAATGTTGTAAGGGGAGAGGTACAGAGGATTCACCAAGGAAAGCTTCCCCTGCAGATAAGAGGGCTGATTACCTCAGTTGCAGACAGCGAAAGACTGATAGTAGACGCTGTGGCACAGGAGTCTGCGAACCTGTTTAGACAGGGCTTGATAGCGCATCCTCTGGTAAGAGAAGTGGATAAAGCCCAGAGGGTAATGGAGAGAATAAAGGAGATCAACGATTTGAACTGGTTGTAGAGCGGTCGCTGCACCGCTCTTTTTTATGCCTCTGACTTGGCAGCAGCTACCAATACCTCCTATATGTACCTAAAGGAAATGGCATGGAATCAGCAAAATCTAATAAGCGTCAAGAGACACGAAAGGCACTTCAATCTGGCAAGGAAAAGAGGTGCGTCCCCGCTGCCGCAAAGGTGCTTAAAGTGATCTTGACTTAACGGCGCAAACTTTGAACTAAAAAACAAAAAGAGAGAGGAAACAAGGATGCTCGCCTCTTTTTGACACAACGCAGACTTCTATAAAGTAGGGTTCCGAGCAAAAGACGCACTCAAAGCTATAAATCAAACTCATCTTATTTCATTAGGGGGACTTATTCATATATGCGTAAATCTAGAATACTAATGGTTTTTGTTCTTGCTTTAGCGATTGCTGGTTCAGCTTTTGCACAAGGACTTAACTTCAAAGGCTTTGTAGAGAACTACTCAAAGTGGGATAAAGCAAACGGTCTGCAGTCTCAAAATAACGTAGAGCTGCAGATGGGTCTGACTGCCGGAGGCGGCGACAAGGTTAAAGCAGTTGTGCAGATTCAACCTTGGAAGCTGAACGGTACAGATGTTTTCGGCAGTACAGAAGACCTGACGAAGAATCTGTCTCTTGCAGTAAGCAAGATGTATATCGAAGCTAACGGTCCATTCTGGAACGGCGGTCCTGACATGGTTACTCGCCTTGGCGATTTGGATATCAGCTACAACCCATGGGTTGCCGAAATGTCCAGAGAAGGTATCTCCATCAGCGACCTGAATCTTGCAGGTTACGACCTCGGCGCATTCTACCTCTGGGATGCTACTGGTCAAGCACAAGGTCTTAAAGCTCAAGGATCTATCGGTCCTGTAGATAGTGCAGTAACAGTTGTAAATAGCGATGATGAAACTGCAGTTGGTTTGGACGCAGTAGTATCTCCGCTGAAGAACCTGGCCCTCAAAGCAGCGCTGGCTGCAAACTTCGAAGACGATACAGATGAAATGCAGAAGGCTATCAAGCTTGACGGTGCAATGCAGGTAACTGACAAGACTCTTGTAAACGCTGGTTTTAGAACTGTAGACGCTGACTTTGATCCTGTATACCGCAGCCACGCCAAAGACCAGTGGGGTAACCCAATCAACCCTGTAGACCTTTACAAAGGTCAAACTGGTTTCAATGTAGGTGTACAGACTGAAGTAAAAGACGTTAACCTTGCAGCATCATACGATCAGCCAACCGCTCTCGGTAAGATCGGTGCAAACACCGACATCGGCGGTTTCAGATTGGCTGCAGGTACAGAACTGAACGTTAACGGTGTTACAGAAATTTCCCTGAGAAAGACAACAGCTTCTGTTGAAAAAGACTTCGCAGGCGAAAAGACCGCAGTTACCGGTCGCTACGAAGTTGCAGTAGAACCTGCTAAAGCAGTTAAGAGTAAGGTTTCTGCAAATGCTAAGACAAACCTCATCGAGAGCCTGCCAAACCTCGGTCTTGGCGCTTCCGTAGAGTTTGACAACTTAGGCGAAAACCCAGTTGCAGAGGTCAAAGCCGACTACACAGCTCCTAACGGCCTCACCATCAAAGGTGGATACAACACAGCTAAAGGTGCTGTTGCAGAAGCAGGCGTAAGAGTAAACTTCTAATTGAGTCATAGAGTTGGAGAATAGAGAGAAAAGGCAAAGCCTCCGTCACCCGGAGGCTTTGCTGGTATAAAAAGCTTTAGACGTCGTAATTCTTGGATGTTGGAAAACAGGACATAGGTTGTAGTGTGTCACGACTCTGTCAAATGAGTAAAAAGCATTAGGACATATTTCGGAAAGAGGCGTAAAGTGTAGCGATAAGAATAAAGAAAGGAGTCCTGAAGTTGGCAGAGATTGAAGGACGCAGAAGGTGCGACAGCGCCATCTTCATTCTTTTCATTATCCTTATTCTGCTTGTCCTGTTTGAGGACGATTTCCTGTTTTAGTTTCTTACTTAGAGGTAGCCTGCTCCGCTACCTCTTTTGCTTATGATACAAATCCTGTAAGGCGGATAATATGGTCGTTGCAGTTGCTCACGAACCAAGCCGAGCTGGAGCGGAGAGTTTTAAGTGTTACATGGGTATTAGAATAAGTCGTGGTTTACTGCTGGTTTGAGATGGATTTCTGGAAGATATGTGCCCTGAAAAAATTTGTTGGCATTTTGCTACTCCTGCAGCGGACAAGCCATCCTCCGGTAGATGCTGCGCTGCAGGAAACGCTGAACTTGATTGTTGAATTTAAAATGAATTAATAGTAATATTGAGTTAAGTTTTAAATTTATTTAGAAAAACAACCTGACCTGGAATAAGTGGCAGTGTTCCAGATATTTAAAAGAGGAGTTGGGTCCTGTTAGGCGAACTTTCTATTGGTAAAAAGTCATATGGTTTTGAGCCAAGAATTGGAGAGATAATTATAAAATATCCCAACTGTAGGCGGAAAGAAGCGTTTTTTTGCAAAAACTAGGCTTGGAATGCAGGATAACGCTTCCACTCGTTGAATAAAAAAAGTAAGGGAATAGGAGTCTTTTTTGTTCCTGGGAGGTAAATCCCCAAGACTAAGCCTTAGGCCTGGCATAAAAGGCCTTTTTATGGGGTGCTTCTAGGTTTTTGGGATTCCAACTTTGGAAGAATCATTATTTTTTTAACACAATGTTTCCAACTGACACATGAGGAGGAGAATATAGTGGCCAACGTTGTATTGGAGGATGTAACCAAGAAATTTGGTAACATCATCGCAGTTAACGAAGCTAACCTGGAAATCCAGGATAAGGAGTTTGTAGTTTTTGTAGGGCCATCTGGTTGCGGTAAGTCCACAACTTTGAGAATGATTGCAGGTCTCGAGGAAGTCACATCCGGCAACATCATTATCGACGATAGGGATGTTACAGACGTTCCGCCCAAAGACAGAGACATCGCAATGGTTTTCCAAAACTACGCTCTGTATCCGCACATGAACGTTTACAACAACATGGCATTCGGTCTCAAGCTGCGTAAGTTCCCTAAGGAAGATATCGACAAGAGAGTTAAGCAAGCTGCTTTCATGTTAGGTATTGAACAGCTGCTCGATCGCAAACCCAAACAGCTATCTGGTGGTCAGAGACAACGTGTTGCTCTCGGCCGTGCTATCGTCCGCGAACCAAAGGTTTTCCTTATGGACGAACCTCTCTCCAACCTTGACGCAAAGCTCCGCGTTCAGATGAGAGCCGAGCTCAGCAAGCTCCACGTCCGTATGCAGACAACAACCATCTACGTAACTCACGACCAGACAGAAGCTATGACCATGGGCGACCGCATCGTTGTTATGCGCGACGGTCTGATTCAGCAGGTTGGTAAACCTCTTGAAATCTACGATAACCCCAACAACGTATTCGTTGCTGGATTTATCGGCAGCCCTGCAATGAACTTCTTTGATGACTGCGTCCTCACATACGAAGACGATGAGTTCTGGATTACCTCTGAGATCTTCAAAGTTCGCCTGCCAAAAGAAAAGGCAATGAAGATCAGCGTTATCGATCAATACGTAGGCAAAGAGATCATTCTCGGCGTACGCCCAGAGGATATCAAGGACGTCAATATCAGTCCTAACATGCCTGAAGACTCTAGATTCATGGCAGAGGTCGAAGTTGTTGAGCCCATGGGTTCAGAAGTTCACCTCTATCTGGCACAAGGCGACAAACTCTTCGTTGCCCGCGTAGATGCTTACACCGAAGCTTTCGAAGGCGACGAGATCCAAGTAGCTTTCGACATGAGAAAGGTACACCTCTTCGATCGCGAATCAGAAGAGCGTCTCGTTTAATCAGACAATTTGGGCTACCGGCATGAGTCGGTAGCCTTTTTTCTTTGCAGCTAGATACTTCCTACTATTTCAGGAAGGATCCGGCAAACAAACTTTACAACGAAGCCACTTTGAGGTATCCTGTACATAGATGTGATTTGACCTTAATTCGATTGGTAGGGGATACCCTTGGCTGTAGTAAACGCATATATAACGAGAGTAGTCGGTCTGTACGGCTACCTGGCCTTATTTTTAGGCTTGGCTATAGAAGGTACAGGAATGCCGGGACCGGTTCAAATATTTTTCTTTACAGCAGGCTACCTGATCTACCAGGGGAAAATGTCCTTTCTCACTGCCTGGATCGTTACAGCTGTGGGGAATCTGGTAGGGAACCTTGTAGGTTACTTCATCGCGAGCTTAGGCGGTAGGCCTTTAGTGGATAAGCTTTTCCGAATGTTTGGCAAAGACTCAAGCGGGCTTGAGCGTTACGGAAAGAAGTTTTCCCAAAAGGGTCCCAGCATAGTGTTTTGGGGACGCCTGTTTGGTCCAATCAGGACTCCTGCAATTCTTGCTGCAGGGCTTTTTAAGTACGACCTTGTGCAATACACGATCTTCAGTGCTTTAGGCGCAGTTATCTGGTCTTTGTTCTGGCTGTTGCTGGGATTAAAGACCGCAGAAGGTGTAGACATACTGAAACAATTTGTGCCAAACAGCAATTACCTAATCGCCGGCGGTATTGTGCTCGCAGTTCTAGGGTACTTCTGCTGGAGATATATTAAGAATAGAAAGCAAGCTAAAACTTCCGAAGTGTCTGAGGATGAAACCAGTTCGAAACTAGAGGTGGAAGAACAATAAGAGATTCTGTGCAGCTCGAAGGAGGCATTTTTGATGTTCACTCCAGATATAGTTAAGAAGTACGACCCGACTGGAATGCTTACCCTTATCGAACAGTTCCCGGAGCAGGTTCAAGAAGCAGTTGCAATCGGAAAAAAGGCTGATTTGGGCAACCTGCCAGAAGAGGTTAAGGACATAAACTCCATCATCTTTTTGGGTATGGGTGGCTCAGCCATCGGCGGAGATTGTTTGAGATCGGTTTTGGCCGGAGAGCTGAGAGTACCTATGCAGGTAAGTAGGGAGTATCACCTTCCCGCTTACGTCAGCGAGAAGACTTTAGTGATTGCATCTAGCTATTCGGGAAACACCGAAGAGACTATTTCTGCCTTAAGAGAGGCTGAAGATAGAAAGGCAAAGATTCTATGCATTTCAACTGGTGGGAAACTTGCCGACATTGCAACCGAAAAGGGTTACCCACTGATAACCATTCCGGGCGGCATCTCTCCTAGAGCTGCGCTCGGCTACTCTTTCTTCCCGATTCTAGTGGCTTTCAGCCGTTTAGGGCTTATCTCTGTCAAGAAAGAAGCGGTTGCAGAAACCATAGATGTGTTGGAGAAAATGAGGCTTGAGCTGTCTCTTGCCACTCCAGGGAATCCCGCACAGGTCCTAGCCCAGAACCTCCATGGTAGAATACCCCTGATCTACGGTGCCGAAGGCTACCGCGGGGTTGCTGCTAGTAGGTGGAAGGGTCAGATTAACGAAAACAGCAAGCATGTAGCCTACTGGAATGCCTTTGCAGAACTCAACCACAACGAGATCGTAGGTTGGGAAAACCCCGAGCTGACAAAAGAGATTCACCTGGTAGTGCTCAGGGATAGAGAAGATGTACGTATGGCAAAGCGCATCGAAGTTACCGAGGAGATCGTAAGATCTCGCGTTCACGGCATAACCGAAGTTCATTCAAGAGGAGAGCACGACATCACCAGAATGTTTTCCCTGATCTACTTCGGCGACTTTGTCAGTTGGTATTTGGCAATACTGAACTCCGCCGATCCAACTCCTGTTCGAGTGATAGATTACTTGAAAGGCGAACTCGCGAAGCTGTAAAAGATCTGTTTGCATCAAGAACGTTCATCATGGCGTGACCGGGAGGTCCCGCCATTTTTCAGGTGCTGCATTTGTTAGAAAGTTAACGAATTGACTTTTCTCACTGTCAAGTTGACATTTGTAAGGCTTAACATTGTTTGACAAACGTTTTTATGTTATTTTTGTATAGTATTGAAGAATAAAGAGCGGAAATATACACGCCCTTCGTAAAATGATTGACAAACAGAAATGGCAACATAGGTTTTCCTGGCAACAGAAATAATTGTTTAGATCGGTTTTCATTTGGATAATAAGTTATTTGTTCAGGGTTGGAACCAAAAGCCGGTGGAGATGAAAGTGGGAACATTCCCAAGCTGATTTATAAAAATACAGAGAAATCAACCCTAATCGCTTGAGAGAAACCCACAGTGCGTTTATAAGAAACGTGCGATGTGCGATATACATACTAGAGTTAGGCGGACTGTTCTAGCGGTTGGGTGTAGGCATACAATGGTAGTAGTGCGGGTTCTAATTTCTGAATACTTAAACTGTACAACGACCGCTATATAACAATGTCATCGGAGTTCAGAGTTAAAAAAACTGAAAGATGTCTAGCTAAATTTACTATTTGCGCATATTTGCAATAATCGATCCATGCTTTGGGTTTTATAATATAAAGCTGCGTTATAGAATAGTAGGGGGTGGAAATGTCTAAAGAATTGTGATAGTAAGAAAACCAGTTTTCGAACACTTTTAGGAAACAGGCAACTAACCAAATTGGGTAGGCGGTTTTAACACAAAAACTCGAATGGCGGTATAGGAATGAGTGTAAACTACTTAGAACAACCAAAAAAAGCAAATAATAGCTGTAAAGGGGGGAAAAAGGTAGTGGCGAAGAAAAAGCAGAAGACTCCGAGAATCAGGAGGGGAGAGATCTACTTTGCTAATCTGAACCCTGTTGTCGGATCTGAGCAGGGGGGCGTAAGGCCAGTTCTTATCCTGCAAAACGACACAGGCAACAAGTACAGTCCAACGACGATTATCGCAGCTGTAACATCAAAACATAAGAGATCAAGACTGCCTACGCATGTGCCCCTTGCTTCTAGAGAGGGACCTCTTGACAAAGACTCGGTAGTACTTCTAGAACAGGTGCGTACAATTGACAAGAGCAGACTGAAGGAAAAGATCGGTAAGCTATCAAAGGAAGAGTTAGAACAGGTCCAGAAAGCTCTCAAACTTTCCCTTGGTTTTGATGACCCACATAACTACAATTCAGATGAGACAGCTGAGGAAGATGAGGAAGAGGAAGACAAAAAAATCCTGCATTGATTGCACTCCCGCTTCTGGATTTCTTTACATGGAAGGGATTGACCATCTTGAAGCCAATTATAGGTATAGCATGTGGTCAGAAATGGCAAGGAAACAGGCAGACTTTGTATGTACATAAGCCTTATTCTGACGCAATAGCTAAGGCTGGTGGAGTTCCAGTGCTGCTTCCTATTGTAGAAGGAGAGGATCTACCATTGATCGATATCGTCGATGGGTTACTTTTGCCCGGCGGCGTAGATGTAGATCCGAGGTTTTATAACGAAGAACCGGCACAAAGGCTTGGAACTGTCGACTTAGATTGGGACTACAATGACGTATCTTTATGCAAAAAGGCTTTGTATGTCGATATGCCGATTCTAGGAATATGCCGTGGTCATCAAGTGCTGAACGTTGCCCTTGGAGGGACCCTTCATCAAGACATCCCGACAGAAGTTCAAAATGCACTCAAACACGATCAGGGCGATAGCTACTACAACCCTTGCCATACAATCAATGTGAAACGGGATACTCTGCTATTTGAAGTCTTTCAAACCGAACGGCTGGAGGTCAACTCCAGCCATCATCAGGCGGTAAAAGAACCTGGCAAAAGCTTAATTGTTTCGGCTTTTGCCAGTGATCATGTTGTGGAGGCGATTGAAAGCGCCGAGCATCGGTTTGTACTCGGCCTGCAGTGGCATCCGGAACTGATGTGTGAGAAGTTCCCCGAAATGCTGAATCCGTTTTTGGCGTTCTGCAGGGCAGCACAAGCTTTTAGGAGGGAAAAATATGCCTCAGAAACCTGAAGGTATTAAAAAACCGGGTAAAGTCTACTGGTTGATCAATATGGTTATACTTGGTATAGCATCATTTGTCTTTCTTCTAGACCTCGTCGTCTGGAGGAGATTCAGTCTTAGCTTGATGTGGATGATCATCACCGGTGGCGTAGCTGTTTTCTGCTACGTGCAGCTGAAAAGCATCGACGATAGTGCTGAAGGGAAGAAATAGATGATTTTCAAACTCAAAAGCGAAGAGAATACGCACAAAGCAGGACAAGTCTTGGGAGAGTATGCCTCTCCTGGAGATTTGTTTTGCCTAATAGGGACGTTGGGTGCTGGCAAGACTTACCTCACCAAAGGTATTGCCGAAAGCCTTGGCATTGACCCGGAAAAGGTCACCAGCCCTACCTTTACGTTGGTTCAGGAACACATGGGCAGGATGCCCCTCTACCATTGGGACCTCTACAGGCTCGACGATCCCAAAGAAGCGTTGGAGTTAGGACTTGAGGAGCACCTCTACGGAGACGGTCTTACGGTCATAGAGTGGGCAGAACTTTTAGATGCAGAACTCCCCAAGGAGAGGCTGACCATTAAACTCAACATTGAAAACGGTTTCCGAACCATTGAGATCGTACCCACCAAGTCCTACGAGAAGGTTTATGGAGAGATTAAGGAGAGATTCATGTCATGTTTTGCTTAGCGCTGGATACCTCCACGAAAACCGGCGGTGCAGCTCTGGTAAAAGGAGACAGCATCCTGGGAGAGTTCGTTTTGGATATTGAGAGAAAAACCCATTCAGAACGGGTTATACCTGCAATTGACAGCCTGCTCCAGGGCTCCGGTATCACCATGCAGGAGATTGAAGCACTGGCCATCGCTTATGGTCCCGGATCTTTTACGGGCCTCAGGATTGGAGTAGGCACTGTCAAAGCACTATCTCTAAGCTTAAAAATCCCGGTGTATAAAGTAGACACCTTAGAGGCACTTGCCAGCCAGATTGGTTTTGTTGATGGAATCATCTGCCCCATTTTCAACGCCAGGCGCGGCGAGGTCTACGGGGCTGTATGGGAGAGCAGACCTAAACAGGACATTTTCGCTTGCGTCATGGAGTCCCGAGCTCTTTCCATTGATGAGCTTCTTTTAAATGTGCCAAAAGGGGACAACCTCTTTTTTGTTGGTGAAGGAGCCATCAGCGAAAGAGATTCTATCCTTCAGACGTTTCCCCACGCTACGATAGTAACGGGAACAAACAGCATGCTTCATCCTGGGTCCGTCGGCCTTAGAGCTCTGAAAGCCGGAACTCCAGTTGATGCCGACAGCTTGCTCCCAAACTACCTCAGAAAATCGGAGGCCGAGGTCAAAAGAGGGTTGTAATATGGGTCAGTATGAAGATTGGAAAACAAGCAATGTGCCTGCAGAAAGCGGCAAAGCCGCCTTTACCATCCGCCGGGCAGTGTTCGAGGATTTGGAAGGAATTGCCAGAGTGGAGAGGGAGTCCTTTACCACTCCCTGGACCGAGACATCTATAGGAACTGAACTGTCGTTAAACATCTTTGCAAGATACTTCGTGGCAGAGTTGGAGGGCGAAATCGTCGGGTTCGGCGGAATGTGGGTTGTGGTCGATGAAGCCCATATCACAAACATTGCCGTACTGGAAAAACATCGCAGACAGGGAATAGGCAGGGCCATTCTACATACACTGCTTTCCACTGCCAAGGAAGAGCGGTGCAGAGCAGCGACTCTCGAGGTCAGAGTGGGAAATATCCAGGCACGCAGACTATATGAGAGTTTCGGCTTTGCCCCTGTGGGTATAAGACCTAAGTACTACAGCGATACAAATGAAGATGCACTCATTATGTGGTGTGTGTTAGAATAGAGCGGAAACCCCGCTTTTTTTCTATGAAATGGAGATCAGAAAGAGTGATCGTTGATTCTCCAATTTGCACAAGCTAAGAAAGCGAAGTTAACCGAGGCGTTTTGAGGTGAATATATGTCTGCATTAGTGTTAGGTATAGAGACTAGCTGCGATGAAACCGCAGCTAGCGTAGTAGATGCTGGAAGAGAGATTCTGTCTAATGTTATTGCAACCCAGATACCCTGGCACGTAGAGTTCGGAGGCGTTGTGCCTGAGATTGCGTCCAGGAAGCATTTGGAGTTCATCAATCCTGTGATCAAGAAGGCCTTAAGCGATGCTGGTGTGGGTTTGGAGGACATTGCAGCTGTTGCAGTAACCTACGGACCTGGCCTTGTTGGCGGGCTGCTTGTAGGTCTTTCAGCAGCAAAGGCCATTGCCTATAGCAGGAATCTGCCCTTAATCGGGGTTAACCATATCGAGGGGCATATCTACGCTAACTTCCTTGCCTACCACGACCTTGAAGCACCTCTGGTCTGTCTTACCGTCTCGGGAGGTCACACAACACTGCTCTACATCGAAGAGATGGGCGAGTATACCATCATCGGGCAGACTAGAGACGATGCAGCAGGAGAGGCTTTCGACAAGGTCAGTCGGGTTCTAGGTCTGGGGTATCCAGGCGGTCCGGCGGTGGAAAAATCTGCCAAACTGGGAAATCCCAGAGCGTACGATTTCCCCAAAGCTCTTCCAGGAGAACTGGACTTCAGCTTCTCCGGGTTGAAGACTGCTGTTATCAACACCTTCCACAACGCAAAACAGAAAAACCAAGAGATCAACTTAAACGACCTTGCAGCATCTTTCCAAGAGTCGGTAGTTGAGGTTTTGGTAGAAAAAACCATGATGGCTGCACAGCAGAAAAACGTGAGAAACATCCTGCTTTCAGGGGGCGTTGCCAGCAACGAGAGGCTGCGCGAAGCCCTTGGCGATGCGTGCGCGAAGGCCGGTAAGAAGCTATACTACCCGCCTAAAATCCTCTGCACCGACAATGCCGCCATGATTGCCTGTGCGGGCTACTACCGCTGGAAAAAGGGCTACGCCTCTCAGTGGGACTTGAATGCCGATCCCAGGCTGGGCTTGTAAATTTGCTTGTTTTAGGCAAAACGCCTTAGCAAACCTGTGCATAAAAGTGTAGAATAGAAGCATGATATAGGTAGAATTTGGTAATAGTTACCCACAGTTTGTGAATAACTGCTTGTGGATAATGTGGATAAGTCTGTGAATAAGAGGTAAATCAGCAGTTTTAAATGTGGATAGAAAAAGAGGAGAGTTTATGGTGATATGAAAAAGCTACGTTTCCTAATTTTACCAGTATTGGTTGTTGTGGTATCAGCATGCGTTTTAGCAAGCTCCCCTTTTGATACCTCCTATAAACCAACCACAAAATCCATAGCGATGGGTGGTTCGGGCGTTGCGTTTCTGGACGATGCAGGTGCAATGCGCCTCAATCCAGCTGCGCTAAATCAGATAAATGCCGTTTCAGTATTAGCAGAAGGGGCCGCAAGCTTTGATGAACTCAGCAATCTAGTGAACGTTCTCTCGTCACGATCTGCTTTAGCGAAGCTAAAAGACGGATATGAGAGCCGAGTCGAAGGGTTTCTTGGCTTTAGCACCAATAGGTTTGGTTTGGGACTGGCAACACTTGTTACAGTAAGCAAGGATCAAAATAAAGCAGAGGTTTACACTTTCCGCACCTCCAATGTTGCCTTAGCACTTCCATTCGGAATTCTTTGGAAAGCCTTCGACAACACTTACATTGGCGCGAACATCAAACTGCATCACCCAGTGCTTGAGGAGTTCGATCTGTCGGGAGAAAAGATGCAGAAGAAGATTACAAGAGGCAGCGGTCAGGGATTTGACCTAGGATTGCTTGTGGATTTTGGCAGCATCAAGCTGGGCGCAAGTGCAAGCGACCTCTCGGCGTTCATATCCATGGACGGGGAGAGCCAGCCCGAAGACATCGCTCCCCGCTTTGCTGTTGGAGCGAGCGTGGACTTTTTCCACAAAAAGCGGCCTGGCCTCATTGCATTAGCAATAGACTATACCGATGTGTACCTGTCCCAGGGAGTGCAGAATGGAATTCTTAGAGTGGGCATGGAAAACATTTTGTTTAAAACCTTGACGATCCGTTCAGGCATCACAGCCAAGGACATTTTCCACGATGCTAGAGTAGCTCAGTACTCTGCAGGTCTTGGTGTAAAGCTAGGACCGGTAGTGCTGGATTTTGCGGTGGTGTCTTCTGACCTTTCCACTGAGAACATGGAAGGAAGCCTCAGTTTTGAGATTAGGCTGTAGGAGAAAACAGACCGCTTTCAGGAGGTTATGTAATGGTTGTTAAAGTCATTGGCGGAGGTCTTGCCGGGAGCGAGGCTGCATGGCAGCTGGCAAAACGCGGGATAGAGGTAGAGCTCTACGAAATGAGACCTGTAGCCAGTACTCCTGCCCATACAACGGAAAACTTTGCAGAATTGGTCTGTTCCAACAGCTTAGGTTCTAACGAGATAACTTCTGCCCAGGGGCTTCTCAAAGAGGAGTTGAGGCGACTCGGCTCTCTGCTTATTGCCATGGCAGAAAAGGCAAGAGTCCCTGCGGGGGGAGCTCTTGCAGTAGATCGAGAGGTCTTCAGCAAGCTCGTCACCGAAGAGATTGAGAAAAACCCACTGATCACAGTGATTCGCCAAGAGGTTACCGAGATTCCTGACGGCAACGTCATTATCGCTACAGGACCCCTCACCTCCGACAAACTGGCAGAAGAGCTTGCTCGGTTTGTTGGTGATGAGCACCTTTACTTCTATGATGCGGCAGCACCAATAGTCACCAGAGAGTCGATCATCGAAGAAAAGGGTTTTTGGGCTTCAAGGTACGACAAAGGCGAGGGAGAGTACTTCAATGCCCCGCTGGATAAAGACGAGTACGAAAGGTTCTACAACGAACTGATCAGTGCAGAAGTTGCCAACAAGCACGCATTCGAGGAGGATCTGTTTTTCGAAGGATGCATGCCCATTGAAAAGCTGGCTCTGCGGGGGTTTGACACCTTAAGATACGGCCCTATGAAACCTGTAGGGTTAACCGATCCGAGAACTGGAAAGCAGCCGTATGCAGTTGTGCAGCTCCGCCAGGATGATTTGGAAGGAAGGCTCTACAACCTAGTAGGTTTCCAGACCTCTTTGAAATGGGGAGAGCAGAAGAGGGTCTTTTCGCTGATTCCGGCTCTCGCTGAAGCTGAGTTTGTTAGGTTCGGCGTGATGCACAGAAACACGTTTATCAACGCGCCAAAGGCTTTAAAGCCAACGTTCCAAACCAAGACTAGGGACGATCTTTTTGTGGCAGGCCAGATCACCGGCGTGGAGGGTTATGTAGAGTCTCTGGCATCGGGGCTCATTGCAGGAATGAACATGGCAAGGCTGATAGAAGGGAAAAAGCCGCTAGTTCTCCCAGAGACAACGCTCATCGGGGCACTTCCTAGATACATCACTACTGCTCCAGCAAAGAACTTCCAGCCAATGAACGCCAACTTCGGACTCCTGCCAAACCCTACAGAGAGGATTAGGAAGAAGGCCGAGCGCAAAGCTTACTACGCCAAGAGGGCCCTCGAAGATCTAGAACACTTCTTGAGTGAACACAACTTATAGCTAACGTTCAGAGTGAGATGCAGGTTTCTCACTCTTTTTTTAGGCTACATGGAACACAAAGGGAAACTATCTTTAGGGTATAATCGTATATGTAGGTGTAAAGTAAGGGCAAAGAGGTGGTTATATGCCTGACATGAAAGAGATCAACGAAGCGAGAAGGGCTGGAAACGAAGTTTTGCGTCTCCTTGATGAGGTTGAAAGGAACCTAAAGAGTGCCAGGAACTGGGGATTCTATGACATGATCGGTGGAGGCTTCTTCTCGAGCTTGATAAAGCACGACAAAGTAGGTCGGGCAGAAAAGCTCATGCAAGATGTGAAACGTGCCCTGTTCAATCTCCAAAGAGAACTTAAAGATGTGAACCTGTCCATACCTGATACGGTGGTGGTCAGCGACTTAGAGAAGTTTCTGGACATCGCTTTTGACAACATTGTTAGCGACTGGTTCACCCAAAGCCGAATCAATCAAAGCCTCAGAGAAGTCGAAAGAATACGGGCTCAAGTCCAGAAGATCCTTTGGGAACTTAACCAGTTGAGATAGGGAAAGATAAAAAGTAGGCTTGGGCCTTAGGAGATTGCAAGATACAACAAAAATTCCAAAAAAAAGCCAAAAGTGGGTGCCTGCGTGCAAGCACCCACTTTGAGTTTAAACGAAGATGAGGACCGGTCGAGCCGGTCCTCATCGGTTTCACAATGAAGGTATGTTAATAGTCCTTAATAGGTGTAGTGTATGGACAGAAGGTTGGTGGCAGTTCTTCTTCAGATGGATCTTTGCTAATGGCTGATGGTAGCTTCTCTGGATCACCCCTAGACACTAGATAGAAGGCAAAGACGTGAGGATACACGAACAAGAGGTTCATCAATAATCCCCCTTTACCTTATTAAATTGTCGGGAGTGTTCCATACGTTTGTGGGAAGAGAGTAGGTTGTTTACCTGTGTTCCCACTTATATTATACACGATACAGGATACGAATGTGTAGACCTTTTATGCAAAAATGTATAAAAACTGAGGTACCTTTTCTTCACGGTGGGGTAAGAAGAAAACAGGAAGGGAAACCTGAAGAGATTAAGCAGGTAAGGTTTTAAAACATTCGAACTAGTTAATTAGTAGAACGCGTTTTGGAGGGAAAAAAGGTGGCTGAGTTTACCATCAGACCGTATCAGGTAGGGGACTTTGGACCGGTTGTCTCGCTGTGGGGCCGTTGCCTGAAAAGAGACCCCATCTCTAGGGAAACTTTTCAGGTCAAAGTCCTGGCCGACGAGAACTTCTCGGAGCAGGGTGCTTTCGTCGCAGAAGTGGATGGGAAGGTGGTAGGATTTCTCCTGGCGATTTTTAGAAAAGTCCCCCTTACCGGTGTGGGGCTGCAGGAGGATACAGGCTGGATCACCATTTTCTTCGTGGATTCTGAGCACAGACGCAGGAAGATCGGAACGGCTTTGTTTGACAGCGCAGAAAACTACCTAAAGGCAAACGGCAGGAGGAAGGTTGTGGTTTCGAGCTACGTTCCTAACTATTTCATTCCCGGAGTTGACGTTGATGCCTATCCCGAAGCCCACGAGTTTTTGCAGAAGAGGGGATACGAAACGGTCTTCGACCAGTACGGGATGAGCGTCGATCTTCTCGACTTCGAGCCGATTTCAGAGTACTACACCATCCTGGAAAACCTCCTGAAAGACGGTGTGATCGTTGATTACTTCGAGCCAAAATTTACCCACAAGCTGCTAACCTTCTTAGAGACGGAGTTTCCCGGGGACTGGGCAGACGTTATCCGGGGTCGGATCAGGAAAGGTGTGGATCCACGCGATATCGTCATTGCTAAAAGAGGTGATGAGGTCGTCGGGTACTGTCAGGTTGACGGCGAGCGTTTTGGGCCGTTCGGCGTGCACAGCAGTCTCAGAGGTAAAGGCGTGGGAACTGCCCTGATAACCAAGGCTATGCTGCAGGCTAAAAGCAAAGGTACAAGACACCTCTGGCTGGCCTGGACGGGCGCAGTAGACTTTTATTCTCAGAAAGCAGGCTTTAAGGTGATTAGAACCAACAGGATCATGCGCAAGCAACTGGAGGGTTAGAGATGGAAGAGAGAAAGATTCACGTGATGGTGGTTGGAGCTCACGCAGGGGATGCTGAGCTCATGGCAGGCGGGCTGCTCGCAAAATACCATCTCCTCGGACACAAAACCAGCATCGTGCATATGACGCTTGGAGAAAAGGGAAATAGAGCCCTTACCCCCGAGGAGTACGCCAAGCAAAAGCGCAGGGAAGCAGAAGCTGCGGCGAAAGTCCTTGGAGCCGATGTGTACTTTTTGCCGTTCAAAGACGCCGAACTTCCTTACAGCGACGAAGCGGCCTACATGCTTTGCGACATCATCCGGGAGGCTAAACCCAACCTGATTATCACCCACTGGAAGGGCAGCATCCACAAAGACCACACCAATACCCATCACATAGTCCATGACGCCCAGTTCTATGCAGCTCTTCCCACAATCGAAAGGAAGCTTCCAGCTCACGGATGCTGGACCATTGCTTATGCAGAAAACTGGGAGGATCCTAAAGGTTTTGAGCCCGATACCTATGTGGACATAACCGCTGGTTACGATCTCTTTATCGAAGCTGCAAAGTGTTACGAGATGGTGAGCGGAAAGATCTCCAGCTTCCGTTATTTAGATTACTACGAAGCTCTTGCAACAACTCGTGGATGCCTTTCAGGTTTCCAGAAAGCAGAGTGCTACATGATGCCCGAAGGAGCCCTGATCAGAAAGAGCGACAGGTTCCCGGGATTCTGATTCCCAGCTTCAGTCGCCATTGACCATTTTTGAATGCTGCTTACACGTGGAAACAAGAAAAGACGTACTGCTCTGCCAAACGTTTGCCTTGGCAGACAGTGCGTCTTTTTATGTAGGTGTTTGCTACACGAGAGTATGGTTCGAGTAGTAAGGGTCGAGATGCTCTAACGATAAACAGCAGCGGAGTTTGCTGAAAGGTGATTATATCAGCAGGATCTTCAGCGAAAGTCTTCAGGTATCTGCTTTGATTGCTTAGGGCTGACTGTAGTGCCAGTTGGACTCAACGATTTGGTGCGCTGCTCTTCGGTAGCACTGTTGGGGTTGTGGGTATTTTCTGCAGGGTTGCGATTTCTTCTAAGCAAAATGAAAAGCTGCGGAACTCTTCGCCACAGATATAACGATAGAGGTTCCTTCCCATGTACGAAGGCCACCCAGTACGATACGTATAGCCATAAAGTGATTAAGTACAAAGAAAGCGGGATCAACGCAATGTTGAGTATGCGGGGCAAGAGCCCAAGCTCGAGGTCTACTTCAGCAAAAACCAATAGAACGTGGACCCCTACCACCAAAGCGGCTCACAGCAATCAGATGATGAACTGCAGAAACACGCGCAAGTAGTATCCCGCGACAAAACAAAGCACGAGAAAGCGAGTTTGAGCAATCCACCTGAGAAGAGACTTCACTGCGTAGAAAAAACCCATACCGCTTTACCACCTTTCCGATTTTCTATTGTCCACGAAGTCTGCGAGTATGTCGTCATATCTACAGCTCCCATCTCTTGCTGCCCGAAACCAACTGCTTTTTCCGCAGATTAGTCCTGTGGCGCATCGGCTGAAGGTCCGGTTTTCAAAAAGAAAAGGCACTTAGAACAACATTTCTGGTTTATCTGATAATTCCCTTTATAGCCTGCCGTGTGGTGGTGATGCTCTGGGTGTGCTGAATGCCACCTGAACAGCGCTTTCCTTTGCTGCTCAGAAATCAGCTTCCGCCTATAATTTGTGCAATTAAAAAGCAACTGCGAATGCAAAAAAAGAGGAATTTTCCGGAATTAGAGTAACAATAGAATCAGAAAAAACTTTAGCAAAAAACTTGCCCGAGACGGAGTGATCGCTATGGTGGAAGCTCCAGAACTTATGCGGAAAAACAAAAAGCAGCGGCTCTCAAAGATGGGGATCTTCAAGCTGTTTTCTTTCAGCCTTAAAGGTTTGCCGAAGATCTTTCTTGCAGCGCTGCTTTTTTCAGTTCTCGGTGGAGCCTTCGGAGCCGCAAAGCTTTATCTGCTCAAGAACCTGGTGGATGCTTTGCCTGTGAGCCTCCACGCAAGAGAGTACTCTGAGCCCACACTCCTTTTCGGGTTTTTAGTGCTCACCTTTACCTTAGATCTTGTGGTGGCGTTTGTTAGAGAGAACTTGGAAGCATCGTGCAATCTTAGGCAGAAGCAGAACCTAACAGATGCTCGGCATCACAAGCTGATATTCGGCAAATCAGGAGGCTTTGATGCAGAGAGGGAAGTTAAGATGCTCACAGGAGCAGAAGAGACCGTCACTATGCTCGGAAGATCCATCTTCCTCTTCTTCTACTATCTACCGATCTTTGTTTGTATCGTGCTGCTGTTTAGGTCTCTGCAGCTGTTCCTAATCATTTTCGGTGCAGCTTCGCTTGCTTCTTGGTGGTTTCTTTTCAGCACCGCAAGAGCGGTTAAAGCAGAAGTTCAGAAGACAACAAAAGACAGCACCCTTAAAGAAAGAAACCTCGCTTTGCTTACAGAGTCGGGTTTTATCTTCGAAAAAGCGATCTACAATCTAGAAAAGTACCTCATGTCCGGCTTCACCAGAAGCTACTTCAGGAGTCAGAAGCAGAAAATCGTTATGACGTTTACCGAGAACTTCCGAAACGCAGCAGTTTTCATCTGCTACTCGTTTGCACTTTTTGTATCGCTACTGATTTCTGCAAAAGTCTATAAAGGCGGCATCACTCTAGGAGCGCTATTTGGCCTGGCTTTTAGCGCAAAACTGATGTGGGAGTTTTTGGAGAGGTCGGCAAGTCAGGTGGGCAGTGCTTTCGGCACAAAGATCGACCTACCTGCTGACTTTTTCGAAGTCGTGCCAGGTGCGAGCAAAGACACAGATGGCTCTACCGTTTCCATCGACTTAAGCGAGCTGGTGGGTTTTGAGATCAGGGATTTATCGGTGCAGCTCGGCGGAAAAAGAGTGCTAGAAGAAGTCAGTATCAAGATCCGTCCTGGAGAGAAAGTTGCAGTTGTTGGCGAGCGCGGTTCGGGAAAGTCAACTCTTCTCGGAGCCATTTCGGGCAGATACGAGCAGGTCTTCGGTGAGGTTAGTCTTAGCGGAATTCCAACCAGCTTACTCGGGGATAGGCTTTCAAGGTTTATCGGAGCCGTTTTTGAGGATCCCATGGTTTTCCCTGTAAGTATTAAGGAGAACATCACTCTGGACAAAAAAGTTTCACCGGATGTCGACCGCAAGCTGCAGAATGCTTCCTTGAAATCGGGGCTGGAAGAGACGCTGCGCATCTTCCCCCGAGGCATGGAGACGAGACTGTCTTCAGAGATCCTGTCAAAGCTCAGAGAGGAAGACAAAAAGCTCCTAGTCAAGAAAATTGCTTTAGCACGAGCCCTCTACAGGGATCCGGCTATAGTGTTCATCGATGATGTACCGTTTGGCAGCGACAAGGAACAACTGTGGTTACTGAAGTTCTTGGAAAAATATGAGAAGACCTGCGTGTGGTTTAGCGAGAATCCGTATGCAGGTCAGCCAGCAGATAAAGTGGTCTTTCTTCGAGATGGCAGAGTTGTGGAGGAAGGCTCTTTCGACCAGCTGGTGGAATCGGGTGGAGAGTTTGCCAAGTTTGTTTTCGGGTTTAGGGGGTGAAAGCAGTGAAGCGAAAGAGAGCAAGCCAGAGGAGTTTTTTTCTTATTGAGTGTTTCAAGACGCCGAGAGATGCTGCTACAACGCTGTTTGCAGCACTGTCCATCATCCTTTATGCCAGCTGTTTGGTACCCCTAGTGTTTCTTTCAGATCAGATAGTTGTAGCCTATACACGAGGCGAGCCTCTGGACCTGTTTTTCACCTATATACTAATTCTCCTTGCTTTTTCCCGGTTGATCAGTTTGTTTACGTCGGTTTTTCAGCAGACGCTTACAGGAAATGTGTTCTATCGCAAAATCAAGAATCTGCTGGAAAGTGTCTCGCCGAAGCTCCTCAGAGACAAGGACTTCTCCTTCAAGGAGATCTACCGTGGGCTGGAGATGCGCACAGAGCTTCGCAGCCGGTGTCTCTTCGAGTTTTTACAGGGACTGTTCGGAGCAGCGTTCCTAGGCCTTGCCATTTCGTACTTTGCTCCCTGGGCAGTGCTGGTTCTCATCGTAGGGTCGCTTCTTGCGTTTTACTTCACCGCACCGCTGGCTGTTGCACATGAATATCAAGGCCAGGGATCCACACTCCAGGTAAGTCCCGATTGGCTATTTGAAGCGGAGCACTACGGGGCCAAAGAGTTTTTCTTTGGGGAAATCAAAAAGCTATATGCAGAAGAAAATCAAAGGTCTGCCAAGTTCCAAATGGTGATTAACTTTCTTGCCTCATCGGGTAGAGTCATCGAAGCGGGCGCTTTTCTCCTGAGCCTAGGCATGTCAACTTACTACCTGGCTCAAGCTCAAGCAACTTCCGGAAGCGTCCTTATAGTGCTCATCTTTGGTAGGAGCCTGCAAAAACACCTCGGTCAGATTCTCACATCCATCAAACAGGTGTTGCGTAGAGACAACTTCGAGCAGAAAACCGTCGAAACCGTCCTGAAGTTCAAAGAGGAAGTGGACCTAGACTCCTTCCTAGAAAGTCAGATTAGGGATAAGTTTGAGCTCGAAGAGGACGTGAATCTCTGCTTGGACGTGGCGAAAGTGTCTTTTAGCGTTCCTGGAGGTGGGGAAGTACAGAACTTTTCCCTTTCGGTTCTTGCCGGTGAAAAGGTCCAGGTCGTCTCCTCAAGGGCGGAGCAGATGGCACTCCTGGAGATACTTTTGGGAATCAAGAGACCTGAGTCCGGCGGGGTTTCCTATGTTGATGTAGACCAGGGAACCATCTCCAGGCTGAGGGCTCTGAGGCAGATGGCGTACCTGTCAGTTCCCGAACTCCAAACAAAGTCGTGGGGTCTCACCGTCCGAGAACAGGTAGGATTTGGCGACATCACAAAAGTCAACGATGACGGCAGGATCCTGGAACTCCTGATAAAAGCGGGAATCCTTGCCAGTTCTGAAAGATCTGAAAGGCTGCTGGACCGGCTAACTCCTCACGGAGGGGTTGAGGAAAAAAAGCTCCTTCATCTCAGAGCTCTGTTTGGAGGGAGGAGGTTTTTCCTCGTTGACGGTTCAACCTTCGACTGGCAAGTCGATGCGTCCCTTTTGACAGAGATCGTGCAGGATCCCAGAAGTACGGTGCTCTTTTTCACCAGAGAACGACTTCCTCTGGAAGGTTTTACCAGAGTGGTGGATCTTGCTGATTATACAGTTTAAGAAAAAAACCCCTAAGTCCGATTTGAACTTAGGGGGTTTTTGCTACTTGAAGAAACCAGGATTATGAAAGATAATTTTGTTAGGTTACCTAACTAATATCTTAACAACCCAATGGTTTTGCGGTATTGTAAGAGAAGGAGCGATTGCCGGAAGGAGCTAGCATAGGATCTTTCAGGAGATTACTTATTTGTGATCTTGGCAAAGAGATTTGCAAAGAACAGCCTGATGGAGTCCCAAAGCACCTTGAAGAATCCGCCTTTCTCTACATCTTCGGCAACTGTTGCTTCTACAGATGCGATGAGTTCATCCTGCCAATAGAAACGGTACTCGCCAACAGGGTCGCCTTTTTTCACTGGCGCCACAAGGGCAGAGTCCAGATCACGGACTACCCGCACCCTATCAGCTGCGCCTTGAGGAATGACCATGGAAACATCTTTGGCAGGAACTACATTCACCTTGCCTACCTTGCCTTTGTAGACCGTAGTGTTTACCGGTTTAACAAGTTCGGAAGCCTTAACTGTTTCGAAGTTGCGGAAGCCGTAGTTTAAAAGCTTTCTTGCTTCTGCTTCGCGGACAGACTCAGAGTCTGCACCTAAAACAACAGCAATAAGGCGCATATCGTTTTCTTTCGCTGTTGCCACTAGGTTGTAGCCAACGGCATTTAGGTGACCGGTCTTCAGTCCATCTGCTCCCGGGTAGTTCCAAAGAAGTCCATTGCGGTTTCTTTGGGTGATCCCAGCGTAGGTAAACTCGCGAGTGGAATGATAGACTAGTGCTTCAGGGTGATCGTTGACGTATGCTCTTGAAAGCATCGCCACATCTCTTGCTGTAGTGAACTGCGCCCCGGTGTTGTCCAACCCGTGGACATCAGTGTAGTAAGTGTTTGTAAGACCAAGAGATTGGGCTTTTTGGTTCATGGAGCGAACAAAAACTTCGGTAACACCGGAGATACCCTCAGCAAGAGCGATACAGGCATCGTTCCCGGAAACAATGGCTACGCCTTTTATGAGATCTTCAACACTGACACGTTCGCCTTCGCGGATAAACATCTTGGAGCCTTCTGGTTGCCAAGCGTTGATGCTCACGCGGAAGCGGTCTTCAAGAGAAACGGTGCCCTTTTCTATAGCGTCAAAAGTAAGATACAAGGTCATGATTTTGACAAGGCTTGCAGGAAGCAGCTTCTCATCGGCGTTCTGTTCGAAAAGAACTTGTCCAGTTTCAGCGTCCATTAAAACCGCCGACTTAGCCTGTACCGTAAAAAGGGGTTCTGATTGGGCCAGTGCAGAAGTTAAGATTGCTAGAAGTAAAGAGCAGATTAATAGCAGTTTAGAAACACGTTTCATACCATCGGTGCATAAAGCACCTTCCCTCCTAACCTATATTGGAACTTGCATTTGTAGGCTGAAAAAGGTGTAAGCCTAATTAGAGTTTTTGTAAAAGAAGCTTTAGTGCGGGTTTCAGGCAGCTGGGAAAACTCAGCTTATACTTCATTCGACTAGAGAAACTGTCCACCCTGCAAGTTTTTACTGTTTTCAATAATAAATCCCAAGAGTCTAAGCCAAATTACAGAGGCAGGGGACAGATTATTTTGAGAGGAGTAGATGAGAATGAAAAAAAGCGCAAAGCGGAATATTATCAGCATCTTAGCCATTATTTTGTCCTTAAGTGTAGGGATTCTTGCATTAGAGGCTGTGGACGTTGTCAATGAAGCCCTCGCAAACATAAGCAAGTTTGAAACCGTTTCATTGGAGCTTAAAGTGGAAACCGGTCAGGGGTTAGGCGGCACCATGGTCATGTCTGTAAAGAGCCATCTCAAGGAAGAGGTCGGGCGCTTAGAGTTTACCTCACCTAAAGAACTTGCAGGGCAGATCATCATTGTAGATAAACCCAAAGACCAGTTCATCAACTACTACCCCACAGGTCAAGCGGTGAGGATGCCCCTTGCTAACGCCCAAGCAGCAGGGACTGGTTTTGATGTTTCCAGCCTTATGGAACTGAATGTAGCAAATCTTGACGAGCTGGATTTGGATCGCTTCGTTCTCGGTCTTGACGAAACCACTTTGGACGGAGTACCTGCATACGTCATCTCCGTGATGGACACTAAAAACGAAGTAGGTCTACAGAAGATCTGGCTGAGAAAAGCAGATAAGTTTCCAATCTACATGGAATCCTACGACCTCGGTGGAAATAGAATCATGACCATGACCTTGGATAAAGTCGAGATTAACAAAGGCCTGGATCTTGCGAGCCTAAGAGCGCTGCCCAAAACGGCGGTTATCTTCGATATGTAGCAAGAAAAACCCCGCACGCCGGGGTTTACCGTTAGACGAGGGAGGAACAAGATTTAAAAATGAAACTACCAGAATTTGGCGTTAAAAGACCAGTTACCATAACCATGATCGCACTGGGCTTGCTTCTTTTCGGCTTCATATCTCTTACTAAAATCGGTCTGGACTTTCTCCCCGAGATCGACATTCCCGTGACCGCAGTAGTAATTCCCTACCCAGGTGCAGATCCGGAAACAGTAGAAGAACAGATTACCAAAGTTGTAGAGCCTTCTTTAAGGACAGTAAGCGGAGTCAACACCATTATGGCAAACAGCCTTGAAAATATGGCTGTTATCGTCATGGAGTTTGAATGGGGAACTGATCTTAAAGATGCCTCTGAAGAAATTCGCAGCCTTTTTGATATGCTAAGCTATTCTCTGCCAACAGGTGCTAGCACTCCCATGATCTACAAGGTGGACATGAACCAGATACCGCTCATGGCGCTGACTGTTGCCGGTGGAGAAGCTATCGATACAAGTCAGTGGGTCGATGAAGTCCTGCGCCCGGCCCTTGAGAGCGTCAGCGAAGTTGGACGCATTGATGTCAACGGGCAGCCGGTGCATCAGATCGAAGTCGCCTACTACCCGGAAAAGCTTGCGGAATACAATATCTCCCCGTCTGTCATCGGCCAGATGCTTGCCTATCAGAACCTGATGATTCCTGCAGGGACCATTGAAGACGGCGGACTGAACTACAACCTCCGTGCAGGTTATGCTTTCACTTCCATCGAAGACATCGAGTCTCTCGTTGTGGGGCAGGCAAAGGGCGAAGTCAACCCGTTTTTAGGCATCGCCATTCCCAGGATGGTCAGGTTAGGCGATGTGGCAGAAGTTAGGGAGGTCTTCTCCAGAGAAGGCCAGATCAGTACGGTTAACGGCAAGCCTGCTATCGTTGTTATGGTCTATCAAGCCAGTGATGCTAATGCCGTAAACGCCTCAAGAGCGATTTTGAACAAACTCAGCACTCTAAACCAAGACGGCTATGAAGTCGAGGTGCTGTTCAATCAGAGCGATTTCATCGAGATGTCTCTGGAGTCCCTAGTGGATAACATGCTGGTCGGCGGAGTCCTGGCCATTATAGTTCTGCTCGTTTTCCTCAGGAACTGGCGTACGACCTTAATTAACGCTATCTCCATCCCGTTTTCTGTCATCGTCTCCTTTGCGCTGATGTACGCCTTTGGCATCGACTTCAACCTGATCAGTCTCGGTGGACTGGCGCTGGGAGTGGGGATGCTCGTCGACAACTCCATCGTGGTTCTCGAGAACATCTTCAGAAAGCAGCAGGAAGGTATGGAGCCAGATGAGGCTGCCATCACCGGCACCAAGGAAGTGGGGATGGCGATCTTCGCATCAACTCTCACAACCCTTGTGGTGTTCCTCCCTGTAGTGTTTCTCAGTTCACTTGCTGGGACCATCTTCAAGGAACTAGCCCTCACAGTTACGTTCTCGCTGACTAGCTCTCTGCTTGTAGCGCTGACGTTAGTCCCCCTCCTTGCTTCAAAGTTCCTGCGTGTGGACGAAAAAGAAAGAGAGAAATACGCCAAGAGTGCAGTTTCGAAAATCGAAAACGGGTACCGGGGCATGCTTGCAAAAATCATCTCCGGACGGGGCAAGTATGCTTGGCTTCTAGGCACCGGAGTGTTTGTGATAATTGCCGTAGTTCTGCTGCAGTTCATGGATTTTGAGCTGTTCTCTCAGGAGTACTCCAATGAAATCAGCGTGACATTGTCGCTTCCCGCCGGAACTCCTTTGTGGAAAACTGCAGAAGTGGTGGAGTACGTTGAACCGAAGATCGTTGAGCTCCCTGAAGTTGAAAACATCTACACCCTTGCTGGAACTTCTAGCGGCATGAACCTCATGAGTCTGGGTAGTTCGAACAACACTGCAAACCTCACCGTGATGCTGGAGACAAAAGAGGGTTCGTTTATCTCAAAGAGCGATCCAGTAGCTGTGGCTGGTGAGATTCTCAAGATACTGGAAGATGCTAAAAAGGTCTATCCAGATTTAGAAGTAGATGTAACCGTAAGCGATCTTATGGCTCAAACAGGTTTGAGCGAAGGTAATGTGGTAAGGGTCATGGGCAAAGATGCAGGTCAGGTAGAAGAGGTTGCTTTGAAGATTACAGAAGAGCTCAAGTCCTGGCCGGAGGTCATCTCTGCAGGTTGGTCCTATGCAGAAGACCAGCCTCTCATGGAGCTTGCCATCGATCCGGCAAAGGTTCTCCTTGCAGGACAGGTCTCGGCCCAGGTTGCCCAATCGGTACGGCAGGCTATAGTTGGTGAGACTGTAGGCTATGCAGAGATCTCCGGCAGTAAGCTTCCGGTGGTGTTTAAAGCCCACAGCGACTCAGTCGGGACTCTGGAAGATCTGGAGAATCTGTATCTTCCTGCAGCATCTACCGGGCAGACCGCCACACCTATGGGCCTTAGGCTCGGAAACGTAGTTGAGGTAAACAGAACTAGGTCGCCATTCGTCCTCCAGAGAACCAACGGTCAAAGGGTTGTAGAGATTGCCCTGGAAGTTGCTCCAGATGCGATCTCAGAGGTGGATAAGAGGATCGCCGATTACCTCAGTACTCTAGAGATGCCAGCAGGCGTTTCTGTGGATCGGGGAATGATGGAGAAGTTTAAGCTGGAGGTCTATGACGATCTTATCCTCACCGCTGCCCTGGCCATCATCCTGATCTACATGGTCATGGCTTCGCAGTTTGAAGGATTCCTATCTCCACTTATCATCATGGTAACTCTACCTCTTGCCTTGATCGGCAGTGCCATCTTCCTGTTCGTTTACGATAGAACCCTAAATATCTCGGGTATCATCGGCATGATCATTCTCTCAGGTATTGTTGTTAACAACGGTATCGTCCTTGTAGACTACATCAATCAGCTGAGACGAAGAGGCATGGGTCTAGAAGAGGCCACGGTCAAGGGCGCCGGAGATAGACTGAGGGCCATTCTCATGACTGCCCTTACCACCATTTTAGGTCTTCTACCTCAAGCGCTGAGCCTTAACAGCTACACCAACATCCAGATTCCCATGGCCCTTGCGGTTATGGGAGGTCTCTTGACCTCTACACTGCTCACCCTTACTGTTGTGCCTTGCATTTACTATCTGTTAGAAAAAGCAAGAAAAAAAGTTAGAGAACGGGGCTGACTTTTATGAAAAAAAGGATATTCGCGCTTGCTATAGTGCTGGCACTTTGCGCAGGGGCGCTGGCAAGTGGACCTGCAGTTGAGACATTTGCAGCGGCACTAGCTGGTGCAGGGAAAGCCGATTTGGCCTTGGGGTTGGAGGTGGTCTTTGGCAGCGGGCAAAAGACCAATGCACTGAGGCTTACCGCCTTCGAGTCCTCGGCCACTAACGCTCTGCCTTATCCAGCAAAGTTCATTCTTTCCTATGAGAACAAAAACATGCTGTTTTATCCTGGGTTCGGCTTTATCCTTACCGATCTTGACGTTTTTCTCCAGAGAGACGCAGTGAAAGAGAACTTCGTCCTCGGCGGCACCATCGATGCTTTTGCTTCGCTCCTTACCACCTCAGTCCAGATGAGGCTGATGAGGTACCCAACGGACTACGTCTCAGAAGGCTTCTACAGTGCAAACACAGTGCATTCCAGGGTATCTCCTTTGGATGAGCCAATGTTGATTTTGGTGGATGCAACTGAGGGGTTCACCGCTTATTTGTCGGTTTTGTACAAGCAGTATCCTGACAGGGCTTTCAGAGTTACCTATCTGCGGAACTTCGCTACAAATGAGCTGAACAGCCTGTCGATAAACTGGCTGAAACCAGATGTAGGAGACGGTTCTCTGAGCGTCGGTCTAGGTATTGAAAACGGTACAAGAGGTTTTCTGCCTGAAGGTGCTTACCTTTTTACCGGCTATTCGGCTCCTATTGGGAGCAACTGGGCCTTTGAAGGCACTCTCAACTTCGGTTCGCTACAGTACGGTGACGTTTTCCGCGTAGATCCCAACCTTGCAGGCTACGTCAAGTTCATCTTCGACGATGGTGTGAGCGAACTTGTTGCTGCAGGAGGCCTTGAGACCCATCAGAAATACCCGCAGGATAAAGCACCTACCTTCAAGCTAAGGCTCCAGTACAAGAGCCATGGACGCTTCCCCATTGGCGTCTACTTGGTCAAAGCAGATGCTGACAACTACGGGGTAGGATTGAGCTACCAATTTTAACGCTAGATGCGAAGAGAGGTCGCAAAAAAATGCGCCTCTCTTTTTTTTGTCTCCCTCATTCATAACAGTTAAAGTGAAAGCTAAACAATGTTAAACATGAGTTTTAATAAAATCAAGTTTACACTTGACAATAGTTAAACCTCCGAATAAAATGGTCTTAGGAAGAGGGTGAGTTGTATGCCTAGATCGTTTCACAAATGCCCTGCATGTAGCGGTGACCTGGTGGAGACATCGGTATACTGCCCGACATGCAGTCTGGAAATCAAAGGAGAGTTTACCCGCAGTAAGCTTGCGCTTCTCAGCGCAGAGCAGGAGGAGTTCGTGCTGAAGTTTCTCTCGGTCAGAGGCAGCCTCAAGGAGATGGAACGCATTCTCGGTGTGTCGTATCCTACCGTACGGGCAAGGCTTGACGAGATCTTGCGGAGCCTGGACATCATGCCCCTTACCTCTGAAGACGCCGAGCTCCTCGACCAGCGCAAGGCCATTTTGGATGACCTTGAGGCAGGGAGGATTTCCGCTCAAGAGGCAGCAGAGCTGCTGCGGGGGCTCAGGGTTGGTGATAGAGATGAATAGCGAAAAAAGCCGCATCCTGGATCTGCTCGAACAGGGCAGAATAACAGTTGATGAGGCGGTGATGCTTCTTGAAGCCCTTGGCGAGAAAAACGCTAAGGAAATGACCAAGAGGTACCGCCGCGGCGACAAGAAGAACGATTTCGATGAAAAAGCGTCTAAGATAGTGGACGAGATCGGGAAGAAGATCAACTACTTCATCGAGAACCTAGGACAGTATTTTTCCGAAGGAATCGAAAGGGCAGGAGACTTTGCAGGCTCTTTTGCAGGGAAGCGCAGGTTTGAACGGAACATCAGGGGCACTGTCAGAGATGGAGCAAAGGTGGAGATTAGAACCTACGGTTCGGTGGACATTAGAGGTATAGACAGTCCTGGCGGAGAGTTCAGACTGGAGCTCTTTATCAGAGCAGACGATGAAGACGAAGCAGATGCCCTGCTTAGAGATGCCTTCCAGATACGCACCAGTGAAGACGAGATCTTCTTAGACTTGAGAGAGAGAAGAGAGACTTGGGTTGATGCAGTTTTGTATCTTCCTCGCAACTTCAGATACGATTTGCAGATCCACTCGGTAAACGGCAGAATCCGTTTAAACGACTTGGATCTTGGCGCGGCCAATCTAGAAACCGTGAATGGAAGAGTGTTGGTTGAAAGGTGCAGCGGAGAGACCGTTAACGTGAAAACCTTAAACGGCAGTATCGATGCTATTGGCAGTTTCAAGGTTTTAGATGCAGCTACTCAGAATGGTTCCATCGAATACTCTTTATTGGGAGACAGCACCAGCGCTTCTTTGAACAGTACCAATGGACCGCTGAGGGTTAGGCTGCCGGTCAGCGAGAGATTCGACTACAACATTGAAGCCCGGACCGTATGGGGCAGGATTTTCCTGGATCTTCCGGTGAGAAACCTGGAGGTAAACAGGGAGAGGGAGAACTACCTCCACGCAACTACGATGGCAGTTGCATCCTACCCTAAAGACCAGGTAGTTCGGCTTCAAGCCGGAACCAGCAATGGTTCCATAACCATTTTGCCACTGGAAAACCAGTAAGGAGTGTGACATCATGAAAAAACTATATCGTTCCCGCCAGAATCGCATTATAGCTGGCGTTTGCGGCGGTATCGCCGAGTATCTCGATGTCGACCCGACAGTTGTGCGCCTTATATATCTATTCCTCGGCCTTACATCGCTAGTTGTGGGAGCAGTGGTGTTCTACATCGTCGCCGCACTTATTATCCCCCAATAAGTCGGAGAATCGGCTATTTATACCCGCCTGAAAGAAGCAGTCAGGCGGGTCTTTTCTTATTGCTTCAGGATGAAGGGCTTCACAGTAGCTTAGAGAAATACTCCTCCTATCCCAAGCGAGGGCCTTCTCATCCTCATATGATGAAGCATGAGAAGAGGTGAGAGAAGTGTTTGATGAGAATCGAGGGTACCTGGAAACAGGAGAGTTACAGCTTCGCGACTACGGTCCCGAGCCATTTGTGATCAACATCCAAAAAGCTGCTGACAAAAACCGCTTTTTCCGCTTTGCCCTCTGGACTGGGGAGCATCTGCAGCTGACGCTGATGGAGATCGCAGTGCAGGATTCGATCGGTCTGGAGATGCATCCGAACTTGGATCAGTTTCTCTTTATCACTGAGGGTAGTGGCTTGGTGATGATGGGTGAGAGAGCTGACTACATGAACTTTCACCAGAGAGTCTGTCCGAATGACGCTGTCTTCGTTCCCGCCGGCACGTGGCACAACCTGGTAAATACGGGAGATGAACCCCTCAAGCTCTATTCGGTATATGGACCGCCGGCCCACAAGCACGGCACAATCCACCGCACTAAGGAAGAAGCAGAGGAGTATGCTCAGTAAACCTCCTCGGAGCTTTCTGCTTTGAACCAGTCTGGATTAATGGCTTGGCAGGACTCCCACGCTTTGCCCACAGAGGTGCATAGTTCCCTGCCCCTTTTTGTCAAAAAGAGGCAGGGATTTTTTCTGCCACAAGGAAAGTTATGGTATGCGAAAACATATGACTTGCAAGAAGTTCTGTTGGTCATTTCATCAAGATACAAGCTTCATTGCTGAGTAAACTAAGGTAAAGGGGTTGGTATCTGTGAGGAAGTGGTTGGGCATCGTCTTTTTGGTTGTTTTCGTATGCAGTGCGGTGGGGTTTGCCGAAGCCTTTGTAGAGGCGAAGTTCACCGACAAACCGCCGAAGATCGATGGGGTTTTGGACGACGAGATTTGGGCGAAGATAGTGCCGAGATCAGACTTTTCCATCTCTACAGGGGGAACCCCTGACTTGAAGACGGAGTTTTGGGTGGCTTGGGACTGGGATCACCTGTACGTTGCCATCAAGAACTACGTAGATACGTCGAAGCTCGCCAAGAACATCACCGTCGACGGCGGAGCCACCTGGGAAGACGACGAGAACTCGGTCTTCCTGAATCCTGCGTTTCCTGAGCAGGTGAGCATGTTTCAGTTTTCTTTTAACAGTATCCCGGTGCGGACGGGTCTGGCTTACGGAGGCACTCCGAGACCAGAGTACGACTTTTGGGAAGTTGCCATCGTTGAAGCAGAAGACTACTATATCGCCGAGGTGAAGATCGCCTTTGACGCGGTTTGGGCTTGGCCTGAAGTAGGAGACCTCTGGGGCTTCAACATCGGACGCGGCTGCACTGTAACTGGAAAGGCGTACTCCTGGAGTCCTCTCAAGTCTGGCAACTTCATCGACGCCACTTCATTTGGGATACTGGAGTTTGTTAAATAGACGGTGAAAAGAGG
>ERZ773359.551-NODE-551-length-53726-cov-6.996777_pt1 | contig 53726 bp, 47 predicted proteins | sample MGYA00374955_ERZ773359 | MGnify/ENA primary metagenome ERZ773359 (study PRJEB29098, sample SAMN04486028) | biogas fermenter metagenome | study: EMG produced TPA metagenomics assembly of the Biogas fermentation microbial communities from Germany - Plant 4 DNA1...
TGGACTACACACCCTGGTATGGATTGTGCGAGTCGGTGGGCGCCAGGGCGGAAGCACCTGAACTGGCCGGCGTAGAATACATGATAGCCGGAAGCATTTACTACCAGGATATATATTATGAGGAATAAATACGGCAGCTGACAAAATCGCCGTTCCAGATTTTCGGAACGGCGATTTCCTTATATCTTCTTAGAGGTTATAGATACGGTATAACAATTAATGCTCTAATTTTAATGTAGTGATAGACAAAATCTCCAATCCGGCGGTATTATTGTATATGGTATGAGAAAATATATTTTCGCAGGGAGGAGACGGCATGACTGGAAAAATTAGAATTGGTATTGCCGGTTATGGTAATTTGGGGCGAGGTGCCGAACTGGCTGTGCAGCAGAACCGGGACATGGAGTTAATTGCTGTTTTTACCAGAAGAGACCCCAAATTAATAAATGTAAATACAAGTACAACCAAAGTTTTACCGTTAGCGCAAGCGGAAAAAATGATTAACGAGATTGACGTCATGATTTTATGCAGTGGATCTGCCAAGGATTTACCACAGCAGGGCCCTTATTTGGCGCAAATGTTTAATACAGTGGATAGTTTTGATACGCACGCAAAGATACCGGAATATTTTGAGGCTGTGGATAAGGCGGCGCAAAAGGGCAAAAAGACAGGCATTATCAGTATAGGTTGGGATCCGGGACTGTTTTCACTGCAGCGTATGTTGGCAGATGCTGTATTGCCGCAAGGTAAAGAGTACACTTTTTGGGGACGTGGTGTTAGCCAAGGCCATTCTGATGCCATCAGAAAGGTGCCGGGAGTTAAATATGGGGTGCAATATACCATTCCCAAAGAAGACGCCGTCGCTCGTGTGCGCAAAGGTGAAACTCCGGAATTGTCTGCACGGGACAAGCATTTGCGCCAATGTTTTGTGGTGGCTGAAGAAGGTGCGGACAAAGATAAAATTGCTGCCGCCATAAAATCTATGCCAAATTATTTTGCTGAGTATGAAACACATGTATTTTTTATTACAGAAGAACAATTTAAACAAGACCATGTTAAAATGCCCCATGGCGGTTTCGTATTGCGCAACGGTGTTACCGGCATTAAGCAAGAACATAAACAACTCATGGAGTTTTCCTTAAAACTGGAGAGTAATCCAGAGTTTACAGCCAGTGTTCTGGTTGCTTATGCCAGGGCGGCTTATCGTTTGCAGCAAGAAGGTCAGTATGGTGCCAAAACAATTTTCGATATTCCTTTAGCTTATATCTCGCCCAGGTCTCCGGAAGACTTGCGTAAAGAATTCCTGTAAAAAAGAGCTGTTTTTGCCTTTCCTTTCTTTTATGCATGATCTATTATAGAATAAAGACTGCAAAACTAAATTTTCACATGATGCGAAGGTGTAAAAGATGTACAAGTTTTCATGCAAGCTTATTGGTATATTATTGATAATAGTGCTAAGCAGCATTGCTACAGCCTGTTCCCGGGAAAATAACCTTTCGGATGTGCCGGCACAGACAAATGAGGATGCTTTAGAAATAATGGATGCAGCAGAGGCGGAAACCGAGGTAAAAACAGTGGAAGATGAGCTGGAGGAGTGGATAGAAAATTCAAAAGATATTTTTTTAGCGCAAAGTCGCGAGCTGGCGGGGAAACAGTACTTTTTAGTTACGTATGGCAGAAAAAAAAGCAGTGGGTATAGTGTAGAGATTACAGAAATTGAAAAATTAGAAGATCATGTTGAGGTCCATGTCACTTTCAGGCAACCACAAGAGACCGAGAATGCGGAGACTTTAATTACTTATCCGTATGCTTTGGAAAGCATTGATGCCACAGGGCTGCCGGTAAAATTTGTTGTCCACGGAGCCGAGGAGTACGTGCCGCAATTATTGGAAATTGACTACCTACAACCGATAGTGGCACAAGCAGATGGGATTAAAATTTTTTCGCCGCCACCGGGAACGCAAGTAGGACGCAGGTTTACCGTCGAGGGGATAGCCAATGTTGTTGAGGGGAATTTCCAATATAAATTAACGGATAGTTTTGGGAAAACATTAGTTGCCGGTTATAGTACTGCAGCCATGGGTGATTGGAAATACTTTGTCCTCGAGCTAAAGATTGAGGAAAATTTACCTGTAGGATCACCTTTGCAGTTGGTGTTATTTACGCAAAATGCAAAAGACGGCAGTATTAGTGAACAGATTATCTTAGAATTGCCTTTTGCGGAAATTTAATTTCCTGTAGTGCCGGTGTAATGGCATAAATCCTTGACCTTAATTTTGCTGTAATATTTTTTGTTACTATTTCTGATATAATTGATCAAGCCATTAGCAACCGGCCAGAAGCAGTTAGAAGGATATTTAATTAAGCAATATTTAGTGGAGGAGGCCTATTAAATGACCCGTCAGGATAAGCTATATGACATGCTGGTTATTGGAGGCGGCCCGGCCGGTTTAACAGCCGCTATCTATGCTGCCCGGGCGACAATGTCGGTGCTTGTTATTGAAGCAGCACTTTCGGGCGGCCAAATTGCCACCACGGAAAGTCTGGAAAACTATCCCGGATTTCCCGAGGGTATAGGAGGCATAGAATTTGGTCAGCTTTTGGAAACGCAGGCACGCAACTTTGGCGCCGAGATGGTCTTGGCCAATGTGGAAAGCGTAAGCGTGGCAGGAGCAATCAAAGAAGTACATACTACTGAAGGGACATTTAGGGGGCGTACCCTGATCATTGCTTCCGGTACCCGGCCGCGGACATTGGATGTGCCGGGGGAGGAAGAATTAAAAGGAAAGGGCGTTTCTTATTGTGCCACATGTGACGGATTTTTCTATCAGGATCGGGAAGTTTTAGTTGTAGGTGGCGGTGATTCAGCGCTGGAGGAAGGGATGTATTTAACAAAATTTGCCTCAAAGGTTTATATCGTTCATCGCCGTGACCAATTACGAGCAGTAAATCTCTTACAGGAAAAAGCAAAAGCTAATCCTAAAATTGAATTTATTTTAGAAACAGAAGTAAAGGAAATTAAGGGTACAGACCGCGTGGAAGGCGTCGTACTGTACCATAAAGGTCAGAATAAAACCTGGGAAATGCCTATTGACGGGATCTTTATGTATGTGGGTCTCATCCCCAATACAGAATTTTTAAATGGGAGCATAGAAATTGATGCACAAGGGTATGTGATAACTAATGAAGAAATGGAAACTTCCGTACCTGGGGTTTTTGCGGCCGGGGATGTTCGCCAAAAGAGTTTGCGTCAAGTAGTTACGGCCGTTGCTGATGGAGCCATTGCGGCAGTCCGTGCCGGACATTATGTTGATGAAATGAAAGAAAGGGAGGCAAAAAAATGAGCGAATATGTAGCGGAAATCACTGATAATAATTTTGAGGACGAAGTTATTAAAGCCGATAAACCGGTGGTCGTTGATATTTGGGCATCTTGGTGCGGCCCGTGCCGTATGCTGGCACCGATTTTTGAGGAATTGGCGCGCGAAATGAATGACCGCGTAAAGTTTGTCAAAGTAGATGCCGACAAAAATAAACAAACCGTCCAACGCTATCAGGTCATGAGTATTCCTACCCTCTTATTTTTCAAAGACGGAGAAACTGTTGCCACACAAATAGGTTTTCTCCCGAAAGAACAGCTACAGCAAAAAATTAATGACGTTTTTGGCTTAAATTAGCAGCGGAACGCCGCTGCTTTTTTACTTGCCAGGAAATTATCCCAGTCCTAAAGCAATAGGGGGGGGTGTATATTGTTCGTTTTTAGTTAAAAACTACTTAAAAAAGCTGTTGCAAGCATAAACTAAAGGGAGGTCCAGGATGAGAACAATTTGGAAAGGGGCAATTAGTTTTGGTTTAGTCAGTATCCCGGTAAAACTTTTTGCCGCCACCGAACAAAAGGATGTAAAATTTCGTTATTTGCATGAACCCTGCCAGGCTCCGATAAAGTATCAACGTGTCTGTTCAGCCTGTGGCAAAGAAGTGCCCCAGGAAGAGCTGGTGCGTGGTTATGAATATGAAAGCGGACGTTTTGTCATAATTAATGAGGAAGATCTGGAAAGAGTGCCTGATGCCAAAACTAAAACTATTGATATCATAGATTTTGTTTCTTTGGCAGAAATTGATCCTATCTATTTTGACAAAACTTATTATCTCACACCCGGCGAGGCGGGGGAAAAAGCATATGCTCTTTTGCGTCAAGCCATGGAGAAGACAGGAAAAATCGCCGTGGCAAAAATTATTATGCGCAACAAAGAATCTTTGGTCGTGATTCGAGGATATAAAGATTTGCTGCTGATGGAGACGATTTTTTATCCCGATGAAATTAGAAATCCCGCACAACTGCCGGGTTTTGATTACGAAATTAAGTTGCATGATAATGAAATGAAAATGGCATGTGAGTTAATTGAAAATTTAGCTACGGAATTTGATGCTGCCAAATACCAGGACGAGTACCGCCAACAATTGCTGGAAATGATTCATGCCAAAATAGAAGGTCAGCAAATTGTGATTACGGAAGACCCGCAACGTGCCAAAGTAGTTGATTTAATGGAAGCATTGAAAGCATCGGTGGAAATGGCGCAGAAAGAAGCCAAAAAGCAAGAAAAAAAATCACCGCAAAAGAAAAAACAGCGTAAAAAGGCCGCCGGTGCATAAAGCATAAAAATAAGCGGAAACATGTGTTTCCGCTTAAAAAGTTTGTTTAGCAGCCCCCACCATTTTGCTTGCGGCGGTTTTTGCTATCCCGGATGTTTTTTTGTTTGTCGCCGGCGATTTCCCCGGCAAACTCAACATTTATATCCTTGGCTTGGAAGTTCTCACCCAGGCGATTTCGGCTTTTATTGCGGTTTTGTTTATTTTTTTTCGCCATGTGTTTTGCCACACTCTCCTTTTATGGGATTGGAACTTCAATCATAGTGTGCGCATTTTTGTTGTTAATATGTCTGGTACAAATAAGAAGAATTTTTACAAATTGAAATTTTTTAAGTTATTTTTAAGTTTTTCCCATGCCCTGTCATCTTATACTATTTATAAGGGTTTTGGCAGTATTTTACCTGTAAACGGACAGAAGCATGAGGTTGTAAAAGAGAGTAAAAACTAAAAATAAAAAAGCAAAAGTTTGCACAAACTATAGATAATGGTCGATAAAGGTCAAATTATACGCCGCTAAAGGAATTTTTAGGTATTGAAATTAAAGTTATAATCAGCTATAATATTAGTCAGTAAAGGTCAAACAAACGAGGGATCCGCATGAGTAATTTAGCTGATTTAATTGAAGCTTACATTAATAGGCTCTTGGATGCCAGTCCCAATGCCACACTTGTATTACAGCGTAAGGAATTGGCCGAACGCTTCCAGTGTGTGCCGTCACAGATTAATTATGTGCTTTCTACACGTTTTACCACTGAACGCGGCTATTTAATTGAAAGCCGCCGTGGTGGCGGCGGCTTTTTGCGCATTAAACGGTTAGATTTAGATCGGGAAAAAGTGGCAAAAGTGTTAACTGCTTTACAAAAATTAAATAAAGGTATCTCCAGATGTGAGGCGTTGGATTTTGTGACTAATTTAGCTGAATCTAAACTTATAACACGGCGTGAGAGCAATTTAATGAGGGCGGTACTGTCACAGGACCCGTTTCAGCATGAACATGCCTGTACTAAAGTGCTGATTTCCATGTTGGAAGTTATTCTGGAGGAAATATAAGCGGAGGTGGCATTTGATGTTATGTCAGGCGTGCCAAAAAAGACCGGCAACTGTTCATTTGACGGAAATCATTAATGGAGAGAAAACAGTTTCACATTTATGCGAACAATGTGCACGCGAGAAAGGTGAATTTAATTTTGATTTTCCGCCTTTTTCTATCCAAAATTTACTGTCAGGCCTGCTAAACATAGATGCGCAGACAGGCAACCAGCCTGTAGAGATTGCAGCCAGAAAACAGCAGTGTGAAAACTGCGGTTTAACGTATGCCCAATTTGGACAAATTGGACGTTTCGGCTGCAGTCAGTGTTATACTGCTTTTGGCGAACGTTTGCAACCGCTCATGCGACGCATACATGGTTCGGCCCAACATGTGGGGAAAATTCCTAAACGAGCCGGAGCCACGGTAAAATTGCGCCGGAATCTTGAGGAAATGAGAAAAAAACTGCAGATTTTAGTGGCACGGGAAGAATTTGAACAGGCGGCAATTTTGCGGGATCAAATTCGTGCTTTAGAGGCAAAGATTGAGGGCGGTGAAAATAATGAGTGAGGAAAAAAAACAAAAACAAGTCAGTGAGTGGATGCGTTTTTCCGGACCGGATGGCGATATTGTTCTAAGTAGCCGTATTCGGTTGGCGCGCAACCTCCGTGATATTCCCTTTCCCTATTTGGCCTCAGATAGTCAAACGGAGACTGTTTTGCAAAAGATAAAAGAAGCCAGTGAAGTTCTGCCAGAAATATTTGGGCCCATGACTTTTTTGCGGATGAAAGAGCTTTCCCCATTGGAGCGGCAGGTGTTGGTGGAAAAGCACCTAATTAGTCCTGCCCTGGCAAAGGAGCAGCGTAATTCTGCAGTGATCCTGCGTCAGGATGAAGCTTTGAGCATTATGATTAATGAAGAAGATCATCTGCGTATTCAATGCCTGCTGCCCGGGCTGCAATTGGAAAAAGCACTTCAACTGGCGGGACAGTGTGACGATTTACTGGAGGAAAAATTAGATTATGCTTTTGATGAACAATGGGGATTTTTAACTGTTTGTCCCACTAATGTGGGTACAGGTTTGCGGGCTTCAGTCATGGTTCATCTTCCGGCTTTAGTGATGACAAAACAGATTAACCGTATTTTGTCTGCCATTGCACAAGTTGGACTGGCGGTCCGCGGTATGTACGGAGAAGGATCAGAGATAACCGGTAATTTGGTACAAATTTCAAACCAAATAACTTTAGGGCAAGCCGAAGAAGAAATTATTAAAAATCTGTATGGTGTAACCAAGCAAATTGTCGAACAGGAATCTCAAGCTCGGCAAGTTTTGCTTAATGAAAGCCGAGACCAGCTTGCCGATCGTGTAAACCGCAGTTTTGGCATTCTCCGGCATGCGCAGCTGATTTCCTCGCAAGAAGCAATGCAACTGTTGTCGGATGTGCACCTGGGTATTGATTTAGGGCTCATTGAGGGTGTAAAAAATAAAGTTGTTTTAAAAGAATTAATGGTATTACAACGCCCAGCGAATTTGCAGATGCTGTGCGGCCAGATGTTGGACAGCATGGATAGGGACCGCCAACGTGCGCGTCTCATTCGCCGGTATCTGCAAGAGCGGGCATTAGAATCAGAGGAGGGATAACTGTGTTTATGTTTGGACGCTTTACGCAAAGAGCACAAAAAGTACTGCTTTTGGCGCAAGAAGAAGCTGTACGTTTCGGACATAATTTTATTGGCACAGAGCATATTTTGTTAGGACTTGTCAGGGAGGGCAGCGGTATTGCCGCTAAAGTTTTGCTTTCTCTCGGTGTAGACTTGGCAAGAGTCCGTGCTGAAATTGAAAAAATGATTGGCAAAGGTGAGCAGCGCTCCACCACTCAAAATCTTAATTATACGCCCCGGGCGAAAAAAGTAATTGAGCTGGCTTTCGAAGAAGGGCGCAATCTGGGGCACAATTATGTGGGTACAGAGCATCTCCTTTTAGGGCTAATCAGAGAAGGGGAGGGAATCGCTGCCCAAGTTTTGGCTAATCTGGGTGTCGATTTGGGAAAAGCACGCAAATCTGTGCTGGCGCACTTGGGAGGCGCCCCTAGTGGTCAACCCGGCGGAAGTGCCAAAGCCCCAGCAACGCCTACACTTGATCAATTTGGTCGCGATTTGACACAACTGGCTAAAGAAGGCAAACTGGATCCGGTAATCGGTAGAGAGACGGAAATAGAGCGCGTTATCCAAGTACTGTCTCGCCGCACCAAAAACAATCCTTGTTTAATTGGTGAACCGGGTGTGGGGAAAACCGCCATTGCAGAAGGGTTGGCGCAAAGAATTGTTGAAGGCAATGTACCTGAAACGATAAAAGATAAAAGAGTCGTAACTTTAGAATTGGCCGCCGTGGTGGCCGGCACAAAATATCGCGGTGAATTTGAGGAACGTTTGAAAAAACTGATGGATGAAGTAATGCAGGCCGGTAATGTGATTATCTTCATCGACGAGCTGCATACTATCATTGGTGCCGGAGCAGCCGAAGGAGCCATAGATGCTTCAAATATTTTAAAACCGGCTTTAGCGCGAGGCGAATTACAAGCCATCGGTGCTACCACACTGGATGAGTACCGGAAGCATATTGAACGAGATCCTGCTTTAGAACGTCGTTTCCAACCCATTATGGTAGGTGAACCCACCAAGGAAGAAAGCTTGGCGATTTTAAAAGGTTTACGCGACCGCTATGAAGCACACCACCGGGTAAAAATTGAAGATGAGGCGCTGCAAGCTGCTGTAAACCTGTCGGATCGCTATATCACAGACCGCTTTTTACCTGATAAAGCCATTGATTTAATTGACGAAGCAGCATCAAGAGTGCGGATGAAAACTTACACGGCTCCGCCTAACCTTAAAGAGATTGAAGAACGCCTGGAAACGCTGCGGCAGGAAAAAGAATCGGCCGTTCATAGTCAGGAATTTGAATTGGCGGCGCAATTACGCGACAAAGAACAGCAGTTAAAGGCTGAACTGGAAAGCCTGAAAAAGGAATGGGAACAAAATAAACTGAAAGATACCCAAGCAGTAACTGCTGAAGATATTGCCGAAATTGTTGCTGCCTGGACAGGGATACCGGTGAACCAGCTGCAACAGGAAGAAACAGAGCGCCTGTTAAAGTTGGAAGAAATTTTACACGACCGTGTTATTGGGCAGGACGAGGCGGTAAAAGCTGTTTCCCGTGCTATCCGGCGGGCTCATGCCGGGCTTAAGGATCCTAAACGGCCCATTGGCTCCTTTATTTTCCTTGGTCCGACCGGGGTGGGTAAAACTGAATTGGCCAGGGCCTTGGCAGAAAGCCTTTTTGGTGATGAAGATGCCATGATCCGGCTGGATATGTCGGAGTATATGGAAAAGCATTCCACGGCACGTTTAATTGGTTCTCCTCCGGGTTATGTGGGCTATGATGAAGGCGGCCAGCTCACGGAAAAAGTCCGTCGTAAACCTTATTCAGTAGTTTTATTCGATGAAATTGAAAAAGCTCATCCGGAAGTCTTTAATGTGCTACTGCAAGTTTTGGAAGACGGGCGCTTAACGGACGGTAAAGGCCGGACAGTTGATTTCCGCAACACCGTGCTGATAATGACCTCAAATGTGGGGGCCAGTCAATTGCGGAAACAAACTTCCCTAGGTTTCAGAGCAGCAGATCCGGAAAAATCTTATGAAGATATGAGAGACAAAGTGATGGACGAATTAAAACGCACTTTCAGACCGGAATTTTTAAACCGCATTGATGAAATCATTGTCTTCCATGCTTTGGAGCAAGAACATTTGGCGGAAATTGTCACGCTCATGCTCAAAGACTTAAAGGGAAGGCTGGCCGAGCAAGGAATTGGTTTAGAGGTCACGGAAGCAGCCAAAGCATATTTGGCGAAAGCAGGATATGATCCCACTTACGGAGCGCGTCCTTTACGCAGAGTGATTCAGCAGAAAATTGAGGATGAAATTTCAGAACTGCTGCTGCGCGGTGAATTTACACATGGTGATACGATCCGCGTAGAAGAAAAGGACGGCAAGCTTGAATTTGTCAAAGTTAATCTTTCTGCACAAAGCACCATATAATTTCCTTGTCTAAAGGACTGCTGCATGGACTAACTTGGGTTCGTGCAGCAGTTTTCTTTATTTGTTAAAATATTCCTTGTGAAAATGCGAACTTAAAAGGGATTCGGGTCATTCTGTAGAATCACATACACATGTATATAACCGATTAAATAAGTGAGGAAAAACGACATTTTTCGGGGCGGCGCCAAGTAAAGGAGATGTTTTTCTTTGGAAAAAGGGAAGAGGGCGTTTTTGACGAATAGTATACAAAAGCCCTTGATTTAGTTGCTTTTATTTTTTATTTGCAAAATTAAATGGTAAAAGCTGGCTGTTCTTGCACAAATAAACGGATGGCCTGGTTCGTAATTGTTTACAAGCAGTATGCCGGTGTATGGTTAAGTTTTGCCAAATATCTTAGCAAAAGGAGGTATGCGGTAGATGTTTCTCATTGGCGAAAGGATTAACGGCATGTATAGGGATATTGCTGAGGCCATTCGTAAAGAAGATCCGCTTGTAATTCAAGCATGGGCCAGGCGTCAGGCTGACTGTGGTGCCCGTTACCTTGATCTCAATCCCGGTCCGGCCACCAGGGATCAAGTTAAAACAATGCGGTGGTTAGTAAAAGTAACGCAAGAAGTTTGTGATCTGCCTCTTTGTTTGGACTCCACTGATTACGATGCCATTGAAGCCGGACTTGAGATCTGCAAGCAGCCGGCAATGATTAATTCTGTTCCGGCAGAATGGCCGAAAATGGAACGCGTTTTTGCTATGGCAAAAAAATACAAGGCTGCAGTGATCGGACTGGCTATGAATGAACAGGGAATTTCTCAGGACGCCGATACGCGCGTGGCTTTAGCTCTGGAACTGGTTGCGGCCGCTGATTCTTACAGCATACCTATGGAGGATCTTTATATTGATCCACTGGTTTTGCCATGTAATGTAGCTCAACATCATGGTCCGGAAATAATGCTGACTCTGCGGCAGATTAAACTTGTGGCTGACCCTGCACCTCGCACTATTATCGGTCTTTCTAATATTTCTCAAGGTGCTAAAAATAGAAAGCTTTTGGAGCGGACATTTGCTGCCATGGCCATTGCTAACGGGTTGGACGCCGCTGTTGCTGATGTCTGCGATGAAGAATTAAGAAAAACAATAGCAACCGCCAGGGTTCTTATGAATCTGGAGCCCTACAGCGACAGTTACGCCGAAAAATACAAGAAAGCTAGTAGTACTGCTGAAAGGAGGAAGATTTCGTGAGTAATATTAAATACGACCTTTCTGCCGCTGTGCCGCAATATGCTCCTTGTCAGGGTGGTTGCCCGGTACACACGGATGTACAGGAGTATGTGCGGCAAATCTCTTTGGGAAATTATGATAAAGCTGTGGAAGCAATCATAGCTCCTAATCCGTTGGCATCCGTATGCGGGATGATCTGCGCTCATCCCTGTGAAGATGCATGTCGACGCAAAGATGTAGATGAAGCGGTTTCTATTCGTGCGCTGAAGCGCTTTGCCCTGGAAAACGGTCAATGGCCTGAAGTGAAAAAATTTGCCGTTACCAGGCCAGAGAAGATTGCCATTGTCGGGGGTGGGCCTGCGGGACTGGCAGCCGCTCGGGATTTAGCAGAAATGGGGTTTGCGGTGACAATTTTTGAACGTTCTCCCGAAGCCGGCGGTGCCATCACAAACTATATACCTCATTATCGCCTGCCTATGGAGCTGGTACGCAAGGATATTGCCCGCATTGAAGCGGCAGGGGTAGAGATTAAAACCGGCGTGGAATTAGGTAAAGATATCTCCATTGACGAGCTGGCTAAAGAATATCAAGCCGTTATTCTTGCCTTGGGCTTACCAACTAGCCGTTCACTCTCTATCCCCGGTGCCGATGCTAAAGATGTAATGCTGGCACTTCCTTTCCTCAAGGCAGTGAAATATGAAAACTTTAAGTTTGAGCCAGGCCGTAATGTGCTGGTTATTGGTGGCGGCAATGTGGCCATGGATGTGGCGCGTTCTGCCGTCCGCTGCGGTGCAGAAAGTGTGCAGTTGGCCTGTCTGGAGTGCCGTCAAACCATGCCTGCTTCCCCCTGGGAGGTAGAGGAAGCTCTGGAAGAGGGTGTGATTATCAATCCGTCCTGGGGACCGAAGCGTATTCTTGTTGATGAACAAGGCCAGATTACCGGGATGGAATTACAGGAAGTTTTATCTGTCTTTGATGAGCAGAAACGTTTTAATCCTCAATACGGCGATGAAACAAAAATCATTCCGTGTAACGTGGTAATCTTTGCCATTGGTCAGACAAATGATAATTTGTCCTATTTGCAGCAATCCGGCATTGAACTGACTGAGCGCGGCAACTTAAAAGTTAACAGGCGGACCCTGCAAACAACCCGTGCCGGTGTATTTGCTGCCGGTGAAGTAGCCACCGGTCCAGGGTTGGCAGTGGATGCCATGGCTTCTGGTCAAAAGGTTGCCCAGGCAGTGAAGTGCTATTTAGACGGAGTACCCTTTGATGCGGAATTTGCGGATCGTTATGAAGTTTTAGACCCGTTACAAGACGGTACCATTGAAAAGGTGAAGCGGATAGACCGCCTGGCAGTGCCGATGTTAGACCCCAAAGTCCGTGCACAAAGTTTTGATGTGGTTGAGATCGGTTATGATGAGCGGGCTGCGCTGTGTGAGAGCCGGCGCTGCATGGATTGTGCTGCCGGCGCGGAGTGTCTTGATGAAATTTGCGCTGTCTGTCTCACCTGCCTACGTACTTGTCCCTATGATGTTCCCCATATAGATGAAAACGGTATTTTTACTATTCGTAATGAAGAATGTCAAGCCTGCGGTTTATGTGTCGGTGTTTGTCCGGCTCATGCCATTCGTTTCCGTAATTATTATGCACAACATGCCTTGGAGCAGCTGGAGGATGCTGTAAAACAGGCACAGCAAGATGGTGCAGCTACCGCGGTACTTTTCTGCTGTAGCTATGGAGCTTTCGCCGAACGTACTTTCCTCAATTATGTCAATAACAGTAAACCGCAGAACCTGGCAATTGTGCGCGTGCCTTGCGTAGCTAAAGTGGAAGTGGAAAACATTCTTCAAGCTTTTACCTACGGTGCTGAAGCCGTCTTTATTGCCGGCTGTGAGCAAGAAGAAGAATGCACTTACCATAATGTGGCCAAATGGGCTGGGCAACGTGCCGGCAGAGCTCAAGAAATCTTGGCCGAAATAGGCCTGGAAAAAGAGCGGGTTGAATATTTTAACTTGACTGTGGAAGAGGTCAGAAACTTCTCTACCGTTGCTGAGAGGTTGCTACAGAAAGTTGAAGCAGTTTTAAATGGCCAAGGAGGTGAAAAGTAAATGATTGTTGCTGAACGCAAACCCCTTGCAGAAATTATAAAAGCAATAGAGCCTTATGAGAAAGTCCTTGTCCTTGGTTGTGGTGAATGTGTTACCGTCTGTCTGGCCGGCGGTGACAGGGAAGCACGTGAAACTGCGCTGGCTTTATCCATTGCGCGGCAAAAAGCCGGCAAACCTTTGCAGATAAAGAGCCATACAGTTGAACGCCAGTGTGAATTTGAATACCTGGAATCCGCCCGTAAATTGGTGGAAGAAGCAGATGTGGTTATTTCGTTGGCCTGCGGTGTGGGAATCCAAACCATGAATATGTATTATGACGAAAAACAAACCCTTCCCGGAGTCAATACTACCTTTATGGGTATGCCTGTAGAACAAGGCGTATGGATGGAAAACTGCCTTGGCTGTGGGGACTGTGTTTTAGAAGAAACTATGGGAATTTGCCCCATTGCCCGTTGTGCAAAAAGCATGCTTAACGGTCCTTGCGGAGGTTCGCAAAACGGCAAATGTGAAGTAAGCAAAGAGATTGATTGTGCTTGGCATCTCATTGTTGAACGGCTGATGCGTTTTAATAAACTGGACAATATTTTGAAAGTTAAACCGCCTAAGGATTGGTCGACATCCCACCACGGTGGTCCGCGCAAAACTATTAGGGAGGATGTGAGACTGTAATGGGTAAAAGCAATCTGCAAAAAGTATTGGAAAGTGGAGCATTTGCGGTTACAGGCGAACTTGGACCTCCAAAAAGCGCGGAACGGGAAGTTATCGAGCACCATGCTTCTTTTCTGAAAGGAAACGTTGATGCCGTCAACATTACAGATAACCAAACTGCCATTGTGCGGACATCTAGCATTGCCTGTGGAAAAATCATTTTGGACATGGGCATAGAGCCCAATATTCAAATAACTTGCCGCGATCGTAACCGGATTGCCATTCAATCAGATGTCTTGGGGGCGGCGGCATTGGGCATAAAAAATATGCTTTGCCTCCAAGGAGATCATGCCTCTTTTGGTAATGAACCGCAAGCGAAAAACGTGAATGATCTAGATTCCATTAATTTAATCAGCACGCTGAAAAAAATGCGTGACGAACAGGAACTGCTTGGCGGAGATAAGCTGGAAGCTCCCCTGGATGTTTTTATCGGAGCGGTGGCCAACCCCTTTGCCGATCCTTTTGAATACCGGGTTTATCGCTTGGCGAAAAAAATAGAAGCAGGCGCCGATTTTATCCAGACACAAGCAATTTTTGACATGGAGCGCTTTGAGCGGTGGATGGAAAAGGTGCGCGAATTAGGTCTGCATAAAAAAGTGCATATTATGGCGGGTATTATTCCCCTCAAGTCACTAGGTGCCGCGCGCTATATGAAAAATAATGTTTCTGGCATGTTGATTCCTGATCATATTATTGACCGCTTAAAAGGTGCTAAAGATAAAAAAGCCGAAGGTGTGAAAATTGCGGTAGAAATGATTGAGCACCTGAAAACCATCGAGGGTGTGGCAGGGGTGCACATTATGGCGGTGGCCTGGGAAGAAATTGTGCCGGAAATTGTGGAGCGTGCAGGCCTCCTGCCGCGTCCTAAATTTGACTAAAGGCAGAAAAAGAGAGTCCGAATTTTGCTTCGGACTCTCTTCGCTTTTAGAACATTTCTTTGCTCATTCTGTCAATTTCTTCACTTACTGCTTCATAGACACCGGGATATACACTTTGCGGAAGTCCCATGGTTGTGCAGGGAATGAAGTATAGTTTGCCACAAGAACGGCAGGCACGTTCCACTTCTTTGGCGATAAGTTCCTGGGTCCAATCTTCTCTGTCAACAAGACCGTTATCAATATCGCCCATAAAGGAAATTTTCCCACCATATTTTTTGATAAGCTCGGGATTGTTGTTGGTGGACAGGCAGCCCTGCCAGATATCAATACCCATTTCAATCATATGGGGAACCAGGTTGGCAGCATAGGAGTCGCAATGGTGTACAATTAATTCTACGCCGTTTTCTCTCCAGAAACCGTAAAGCTTTTTATAGGCCGGGACAATAAACTCGGCAAACATGGCCGGGGAGAGGAAAGAATTAATTTGGCTGCCCCAGTCATCATGTTGGAAAATAGCGTCGGGTTTAATTCTTTTCAGACAGCTATGGGCGCAAGCAATTTTATAATCCACAATGTAGTCGATGAGCTCGCGCATTGCTTCAGGCTCTTCATGGAAGTTGATGAGTGTGTCGTCCATACCCATTAAGTAATGTAGCTGTTCAAAAACACCCGGTGCTTGAAACACGGTGAGGAATTGTTCATTGCGGTCGATGGCTTCGGCTTCTGCAATGTATTCAGCCCATTCTTCATCAGGAGCATCAGTGCGGGGAGCATGGACTACATCTCTCCATTTGGTAATATCTTTGACAACTTTATGCTCTTCATCATGTACAGGGAAGGGACCGGGTACGTGTTCCGGCCAGCTGATAGTAACGCCCCAGCCGTCAACTTTGTTTGGTTCGCCACGCTTTGGCCTTAAATTACGCTGGGAAAGTGGATCTGACATAATGATACCTAAAAATTCATACTGGTTGACGAATCTGTCCGGCTTTCCTCCGCGAATGGTTTCCAACAGATTTTCTCTTTTAGTGAGCATAATTTACCTCCTTAATTTTATTTAATTATAGTAAACTACCTAAGATTAAAGTAGTGCTTTACAAACTATTATATAAGCTGTTGTAAGTTATAACAATATTACATAGCAAAAACTTTGTGAATATTTTTGCAGTATTATTTTCCACTCCATGATGTTAACAATTTGTGAAACTTATGGTACTGAAGATAAAGAAAGAGGAAATTGGGGAGTTGTAGGGAATAAAATAACTTGTAAACAGTTTGGATGTTGTGCTTGGAGGTTCTTGTGGAAAAACAATTTATTGCCAATTTACAAGTTGGAGATGTGGTGCATTCGTATTTTATCGTCACAGAAAAAAACTTACTGCCTTTTAATCAACCTAACCGTGCCGGGGAATACTATCTGCGTCTGCAATTGGCAGATGCTTCCGGTACCATCCGTGCCGTAGTCTGGGAAAAGGCAGAAGAAATGGCAGAAATGTTTGCCGTGGGCGATGTAATCCGGGTACGGGGTGAAGTTAGCAATTACCGCGGCTTGCAGCTGACTATCTATAGCCTGGAACTTATGCCTGCTGAAGAAATTGTACGCAGCCATCTCCAAAAGACGACAGCGTTTAGTCGAGAAGAATTATTACGCCGTCTACAGGCATTATATAAACAGATTACAGATCCATATTTACAAAAGCTGCTGGAAGCTTTTTTCATAGATGATGTCTTCCTTAATCGCTATCTTGAAGCACCGGCTGCCCGTTCGGTTCATCATAATTACGTGGGTGGCTTGGCAGAACATTCTTTGGAAGTTGCAGCCCTGTGCCAGGAATTTGTGAAGATACATCCCAGCTTAGATTTATCCTTGCTGTTATGTGGAGCGCTCCTCCACGATGTGGGTAAAATTGAAGAATATGAAATGAAAGGTTTGTCTATTGAACTGACAACACGGGGGAAACTTTTAGGCCATATAGTTATAGGCGTGGAAATGATCAATGAACGGATAAATCAAGTGGACGGTTTCCCGGAAAATTTGCAACTCGAGCTGAATCATATGATTTTATCCCATCATGGTCAGAAAGAGTGGGGATCTCCGGAGGTCCCGCGCACATTTGCCGCCTTTGCGCTTTTTCATGCCGACTTGGTTTCAGCCAGGCTGAATCAATTTGCTTTGGCTGCAGCGAAGGGCGCGAAAGCGGATGGCTGGACGGAATGGAACCGTCTGCTGGAAAGAGATATTTATTTAGGCTTGGTTGAATAAGATTTGGTGGTGAAAAAATGAGAAATTTTCCTGAAAAGGTTAAAACAAAAACGAAAACACCCAATGTAATTCCTTTTGAACAGGATTCCGGTTTTTATTTAAAAAAAGGTGTGTCCTATTACCGCAAAAACAAGCCAGAAAAAGCCCTTTTTTACTTTCAAAAGGCCGTGAGCGTAGAACCAAATAATGCTTTTAATCATTATAACTTGGCTTGTATGTTAAGCAAAATGGGCCAGTTGCGTGAAGCTAACCGTATTTTCTTGCATATTCTCCAACATTTGGATGAAGGCATGACGGAATGTTATTTTTTGCTGGCCATTAATTACGGTTTGTTGGGGGAAATGGAATTATCCCAGTATTACTTAAAACAGTATTTAAGTGCAGAGCCTTTTGGTGAACTGGCTTACGAGGCCTCAGAACTACTTAGTGCCTTGGAAGATTATGCTGAGGACACCTATTCTGAACGTGATTTCTACATGGAGACAGTTTTAACAAATTCAGAAATGGAAGAGCTGTGTTTATTGTATGACCGCAGCCCGGAATTCCGCAGGGGACTGCGCATTTGGCTTTATGACGGCCCTGATGAATATAAAGAAAAAATACTTGATTTATACGACCGTGTAGGTGGAGACAAAGCTAAAAGAGTATTACGTAAGTTTGTCAAAAATCCTTGGATTAAGGAACGCTTTCGTCAACTGGCCCTTTTGGCTTTAAAAAAGATGGGAGAAGAACAGGTAAAAATCTATGCTGAGGGGAAGCTTGTCAAGATTAAATTAAACCAATTATCCCTTCCCAATCCTGTCTGGCGGCAGGAATGGCAGCAAGTAATTGACTGCACCATACGCAATATGCAAAAAAGTAATTGTTATGACGATGGCTTTTTTGAAGATGTGCAGGCCATTTGGCTGGATTATATTAATACTGTCTACCCCGATACACCCCGCATTGTAAAAGTGCAGGCATGGGCTGCCGCTTTGGAATATAGTCTGGCGCGGTTCCATTTTCTGGATTTGACGCAAAAGGAACTGGCGGCCGAGTATGGGGTGTCCTGTACTAGTATCTCCGGTCATTTTAAACGGATTAATGAAGCTTTACATTTGGAAGAGAAGGCCTTTCAGAATATGCTTGCCTTTTTTAAAAGAGAATTGGAATAAGCTGATGTAGGCACAGAATAAAAGAACGATGCATATAATGTTCAAAAACCTCCTTACATAATAAGGTAAGGGGGTTTTTACTTGGAAGCACATGAAATCATACAAATTGCCGCATTTATACCGGATTACCAAAGTGGGGCCGGCCACAGTGTAAAAATCTATTATCGTGACGGTTCTATCCATTGGCTTCAGTGCAGTTTTCGTTCCTTTATAAAAAATTTAGCCAAAACATTTGCTGTAAATCTCCAAGAAGCCAGGCGGCGCTACGGACCCGTCATTGGTAGTAAAAATTTAATTCCTTTGGTTCTTACTCCTTTTTTACTGTTTGTGCCTCTGAAAGCACGTAAACCTCTTGTCCCAGGAGATCCAGCTTATGGTTATTTTCGTCTCCGTTCCGTGCAGGATGTGATTTCATCCCCGCCATCATGTCTTTTGCTTTTGGAAGGCGGACATAAGTTGCCTATTATACAATCTTATCGTGCCACATGCAGCCATTTGCGTAAGGCGCGCAAACTGGAAGCTTATCTTTTGGAACAGTATATTCAGTTGATGGATCATGAAGCCAATGTGGAGTTAATGCAAAAAACTATGAGCAAGGACCGGCAATAAAACGCGCTTACGTTGTTGACAAAGCGCGTTTTTTCATAATTATTGCCCCTGGCAAACCTAACCAGCATAATTTGCTACATTTCCGTGCAAAATGAGCGTAGTATTTTATTTGCGTTAAGGGGCAGAGAGATGAGCGTCTATTCATTAACTTATACGTTACATCATATTTTGCTGATCAAACTCATTGCTTCTTTTCCCTTTGACCGGGTACGTACTTTACATAATTTTCTTTTTCTGGCCATTGTCAGCAGTTCTCCATTTCAGCGCCCCGGTATTCATTATACTTTTTATAAAAGTAATACCGGCGTACACAGTTTTGATATCCAAGGATATCTAAATGACCTACGTCGGGGAGGATTGCTACAGGAGAAGCTGCTGGAGCTTACGCCCAAGGGCTATGATTTCTACCACCAGGTGGCGGAACTGTTGCGTTATGAACGTTTTCCCGAACATTGCATGAAATTAGGGCTAAAGTATAAAGATAATTTATGGAGGGTAAATCACGAAGTATTTTTTCATCCACTTTTACGCAAAAGTAAAACCGGCAGGAAAATTCAGCTGCCGGGAATCTAGCAAGTAAGCGGACAAAAGCAATAGCTTTCGTCCGCTTTACTGTTTGCAGGAAGTGGCGGCGAAAAAAAGAAAAAGGATAAAACCGTTGTGGTGACGAACTAGTTACGGAATTTGAGGAAAATAAAAGCTAATTTAGGTACATGCTAGAAGAAAGGAAGGTTAAAGTGGAGTTAGTGCTACAAGGGGGGACGGTGGTTGACCCCAGCCAGGGACTGCATGGGCGCTACGATCTTTATCTCAAAGACGGTTGCGTTGTGGAAATTGCAAAAAAAATTGAGACGCGAGGCAGGAAGGTCATTAGTCTTGACGGTTTGACCATCGTGCCCGGCCTCATCGATTTACATACTCATTTGCGGGAACCGGGAGGCGAGGAAAAAGAAACCGTTTTCACGGGAAGTTGTGCTGCCGCCGCCGGAGGTTACACTTGTATCACTGCTTTACCCAACACAAATCCCGTTATTGATAATGCGGAAAAAATTAAACAGGTTGCCGCCCTTGCCCAAAAAGCCGGTCTTGTCCGCGTTTTGCCGGTAGGTGCTGCGACAAAAGGCTCTTTAGGGAATGAGCCCACAGGGATTGCCGCCATGGTTAAAAGCGGCGCCTTTGCTGTTACCGATGACGGGCGGGGTGTGCAAAATGCTGGTATTTTACGGGAAATTTTGCGGCAGTGTAAACAATGCGGTATTCCCTTTTTGGAGCATTGTGAGGATGAAAGCCTGGCCGGTGAAGGGCAGATCCATAACGGGGAAATTGCGAAAAAATTGGAGGTTGCCGCTATACCAGTTACCTCCGAAACGGTAATGCTGGCGCGTGATTTGCTTTTGGCCAGGGAAACAGGAGCACATCTCCATATTATGCATGTGTCCTGTGCAGATTCTATAGAGTTGATCAGGCTGGCCAAGGCATGGGGGGTAAAGGTAACGGCAGAAGTAACACCGCACCATTTACTATTAACGGAAACGGCTGTGGACGGTTATAATACCTTGGCGAAAATGAAACCTCCCCTGCGCTCAGAAACTGATCGGAGAGCGCTTTGCCAAGCTTTGGTAGACGGAACCATTGATATTGTGGCCACAGATCATGCCCCCCACACTAGGGAGGAAAAAGAGCGCTATTTTACACAAGCTCCTTTTGGGGTGGTGGGACTGGAAACTGCCTTTCCCTTGCTGTACACTTATCTAGTAAAACCAGGAATTATAAAGCTTGAAACTTTAGTGGAAAGAATGTCTTGCGGTCCGGCAAAAATTTTTGCTCTGCCCTACGGAACGCTCAAACCGGGAAGTCCGGCCGATTTGGCCGTATTTGACTTAAAGCGGGAAATGATTATTGATAAGGAGCGTTTTTATTCCAAAGGTAAAAATACGCCCTTTCATGGTTGGCAAGTCAATGGCGTGCCGGTCTTGACCATGGTGGGAGGAAAAATTATCATGCAAGAGGGTAAAATTGTAAAATAGTTTAGGGAGTTAAGATGATGCAAAAAAGACAAATGGAAATACTTGAACATACACAACTTACAGAAGAAATTTTCCGCCTTACCCTTGCCGGGGGCATAGGCGCCAAACCGGGGCAGTTTGTGCAGGTAGGCCTGGGGCCGACTTGGGAACCATTTTTAAACAGACCGTTTTCGGTGCACAACTGCACAAAAACCACATTGTCACTTTTATATCGTGTGGTGGGCCACGGTACACGCCTCCTTGCCCAAAAACAAAGAGGGTCAATTTTATCTGTGGTGGGTCCCCTTGGCAAGGGGTTCCCGCCAACAAAAAGGCGGCAGGCAGTGCTTGTTGCCGGAGGTATCGGTGCCGCTCCACTTTACTATTTAATGCGTATGCTGCGAGCAGAAGGTAAAGATGTCATCTTTTTGTATGGGGCGAAAACGGCGGCACAAATTGTTTTGGAAGATGAGTACAGGTCTTTGGCGCGGGAGTTCTATCTGATTACAGAAGACGGGACAGCGGGCACAAAAGGTCTGGTAACGGATTTACTGCCGCAAATTTTAGGGGAAAATGAAGCTGAGATCTTTGCTTGCGGCCCCAATGCCATGCTACGCGCTGTGGCCCAAACGGCGGCAGAAAAAAAATTACCCTGTTTCGTTTCTTTGGAAGCACAAATGGCGTGCGGTGTGGGGGCATGTCTTGGTTGTGTCGTAGCTACTGCGGACGGCAATTATCGTCGTGTTTGTGCCGACGGACCTGTTTTTGCCGCGGAGGAGGTATTTCGTTTTGGCTCCTGATTTAACGGTGAAAATCGGCAATTTACTTTTAAAAAATCCGGTAATGCCTGCCTCGGGTTGTTTTGGTTATGGTGAAGAATATGCTTCCTTTTATGACCTGTCATGTTTAGGGGCGATTGTTGTCACCGGCACTACGGCCACCCCGCGTACAGGCAATCCACCGGTGCGGATTACGGAAACCCCGGCGGGGATGCTTAATGCCATCGGCCTGCAAAATCCCGGTGTGGAGGCAGCATGTGTAAAAATCCGCCGTTTGCAGGCGTATAAAACCCCTGTTATTGTTAATGTGGCGGGAAATACCGTGGAGGAATATTTACAGGTCATTGAAGTTTTGGAGCGGGAAAAGACTGTTTCCGCTTATGAAATTAATATTTCCTGTCCCAATGTTAAAGCAGGCGGGATGGCTTTCGGTACTGATCCGGACACGGCGGCCAAACTGGTGGCGGCTCTGCGACCGGCCACGCAAAAAACATTAATCGTCAAACTGTCGCCCAATGTTACCGATATTGTGGACGTGGCTAAAGCGGTGGAAGTTGCCGGGGCCGATGCAGTGTCTTTGATTAATACCCTTTTAGGGATGGCAATAGATGTGGAGCGAAGGCGACCGGTGCTGGCCAATATAACCGGCGGGTTATCGGGTCCTGCCGTCAAACCTGTGGCTTTGCGGATGGTTTGGCAGGTTAGTGAAGCCCTCAAGATTCCGGTCATTGGTATGGGCGGGATCAGTAATGCCAAAGACGCAGTGGAGTTTTTGCTGGCCGGAGCTACTGCCGTTGCCATCGGCGCGGCAAATTTCCGCAATCCGACAGTTTGTCCGGAAGTAATTAATGGTATTGAAAATTATCTTACCCGTCATGGTTTCCAAAGCGTCCGGGAGATTATTGGTCTTGCCCGCACACAAGGAGATAGGTGAAGGAGGTAAATTTGTGCAGGAAAAAATCATTGTGGCTTTGGATGTGGATAGCGAGCAGGAGGCGCTGGCATTAACGGAAGCGTTGAAAGCGTATGTGGGAGCATTTAAAGTAGGTTTACAGCTTTTTCACCGGGCGGGTCCCGGTATTGTGTCCAAACTGGTGGAGTCGGGAGTTAAAGTTTTTTTGGATTTGAAATTTCACGATATACCTAATACAGTGGCACAGGCGGCTGCTGCTGCCGTGGAGACGGGAGCTTTTATGTTTAACGTCCATGCCGGCGGTGGAAAAAAAATGATGTTTGCGGCACAAAAAGCAGCACGGGAAAAAGCTGCAGCTTTAGGTATTGCACCGCCTATCCTGCTTGGTGTGACTGTGTTAACTTCCCTTACAGAGGAGGAGCTGCAGGGCGAACTGGGTGTGGCGCGTTCTTTGCCAGAGCAGGTGGCGGCATTGGCGCGCCTGGCACAAGAAGCCGGTTTAGACGGCGTGGTGGCTTCAGCCCAGGAAGTACCTTGGATTCGTGCTGCTTGTGGCGAGGATTTTATCATTGTTACGCCGGGGATCAGGCCCCTCTGGGCGGCCGGAGATGATCAAAAACGCATCGTGACTCCCGGACAGGCTCTTGCTGCCGGAGCAGATTATTTGGTAATCGGGCGTCCTTTAACTGCGGCTGCAGACCCCCGGGAAGCGGCGAAAAAACTTTTGGCTGAAGTAACAAAGTGAAATAGTGGGAGGCACAAAAGATGATTTCAGAAGTAAGAGTGAAGGAAATCTTGCAGGAAACCGGTGCTTTGCTGCAGGGACATTTTTTACTCTCATCAGGACTTCATAGCGACCAATACATACAGTGTGCCCGGGTGTTTCAATATCCCCGTTACGCTGAAGAAATCTGCCGCGCACTGGCAGAAAAATTTAAGCCTTTGCAACCGGACCTTTGTATCGGCCCGGCGTTAGGGGGCGTGGTAATTGCGTATGAAACAGCCAGGGCTTTAAATGTATGCGGTTTGTTTACAGAACGGGATACTGACGGTACTATGACCTTGCGTCGCGGCTTTCAAATTAAACCTCAAAAACGGGTTTTGGTGCTGGAAGACGTGGTTACCACGGGAGGATCAGTGCGGGAGGTAATAAAAGTGGTTGAGCAATGGGGCGGTGAAGTGTGCGGAGTTGGTGCGCTGGTGGACCGGAGCAACGGCAAAGTAGATTTTGGCGTTCCTTTTCATGCTCTCATGTGTTTAGAGATTAATTCCTACGAACCGGAGACTTGTCCCCTTTGCCAAAAAGGAATCCCTGTGGTTAAGCCGGGTAGCCGCAAATAAAAAGCGAAATTTTGTAAAGCTCACCAAACGGTGGGCTTTTAGATTTTAAAGAGAATATTTCTTTAGCATTGGTACTATTTGGATATTAAAAGAGTAAAATCCGGCAGGGAAAAAAATGTTTTAAAAAAAGTACAAAAAACAAAAGGTTTTTCTTAATAACTGTCGAATTTATGTTAAGTACTCACAACAATTTTGTAAGTTTATGTTAATTTAACGCGTAGGGTGCTGACAGGAGGACCTATTGCAAATGATTGAAATTCAGAATCTGAACATGGTCTATCCCAATGGTGTGAAAGCACTTAAAGATATAAATCTTACCATTGAGCGCAGTGAATTTGTTTTTGTTGTAGGTGCCAGCGGTGCTGGAAAGTCCACTTTAATACGTTTAATGGGACGAGAATTTCTGCCCACTTCAGGTAGTATCCGTGTCTTTAATAAAGACATAACCCGTTTACGCCGCCGTGAAGTGCCTTATTACCGGCGTAAAATCGGCGTTGTCTTTCAGGATTTTCGTCTTTTAGAAAACAGGACTGTTTTTGAGAATGTGGCCTTTGCTATGCAGGTGGTGGGCGCTTCCCCAAGGCAAATCCGGCGGCAGGTACCGGAAGCGCTGGAAATGGTTAAACTGACAGGGAAAGCAAAAAGAAAAGCACGTGAATTGTCGGGAGGGGAGCAACAGCGGGTATGTTTAGCCCGTGCCATTGTCAATAAGCCCTCTCTGATCATTGCCGATGAACCAACAGGGAACTTGGATCCTGAGACTTCCAGGGAAATAGTCCAACTGTTAGAAGAAATTAACCTGCGTGGAGCAACGGTAATTATGGCTACACATGATAAAGAAATTGTGGACTCTATGAGAAAACGTGTCATTACTTTAAGTGCGGGCAAAATCATCCGGGATGAGCAGAGGGGAGTATATCAGCAGCATGCTCATTAGAAATTTTCTCTACTACATTAAAGAAGCTTTTTGCAGCATTGGTCGCAACGGTTGGATGAGTTTTGCCTCCATTTCCGTAGTTACCATTACTTTACTCATACTGGGTTCATTTATTCTTTTAAATCTTAATGTGGAGCATATTGCCAACGAAATTAAAGAGCAAGTGGAAATAATTGCGCGGGTAGATGAAAATTGTAGGCCGGATGAAGTGGAAAAAATACGTGTATCGCTCATACAAATTGCACAAGTGGAAGAAGTCCGCTTTGTTTCTAAAGAAGAAGCTCTGGAAAGATTAAAAGAACAATTGGGCGAATTTATGGAAGGATATGAACAAGAGCATAACCCCTTACGGGATTCCTTTGAAATTCGCACCATAAATCCGGAGGACGTACCGGCCGTTGCCGCGGAAATAAAAAAAATTCCCGGTATTGCCGCCGTTGATTACGGCGCTGAAGTTGTTGATAAACTTTTTCGTTCTACCAATGTAATTCAATGGGTTGGCTTCGCTTTTATGATTGGGCTGGCCGGGACGGCCATGGCTTTAATTGCCAATACCATAAAACTTACCGTTAATGCCCGGGCCAAGGAAATTATGATTATGAAATGGGTAGGGGCAACAGAATGGTTTATACGCTGGCCCTTTATTTTTGAAGGGATTATTCTTGGTACAATCGGCGCGTTAATTCCTTCCTTGATTTTAATTTATGCCTATGGAGAAGCTTTTAATTGGGCCAGAATGAATCTCTATTTTTTACCGCTGGTGGCACCGGAGCAAATTTTGATGGATTTAAGTAAGTTATTGCTGTTATTAGGTGCAACTATTGGTGCCCTGGGAAGTATGTTATCCATGCGTCGTTTTCTCAAAGTGTGAGGAAAGGGGAGCGGAAAATGCAGAGGAAAGTATTTATTATGCTATTGGTGGCAGTACTGCTTTGTCTAAATATTTTCCCGGTTTTGGCCAATACCATTGATGAAAAGAAACAAGAGCTGGATAAAATTAATCAAAATATTCAGCAGCGTAAAAAGGAATTGGCCCAAAATAAACAGGAACAAGAAAAAATTTTACGGGAAATTAAGCTTTTGGAAAAAGAAATTGCCGTTGTAGAAGCGGAAATACGCTCCTTAAATAATAAGATTACAGATACGGAAAATAAAATTGCGCAGGCGGAAGCAGATTTGCAGGAAGCAGAAGAAAATATGGCCAAAATGGATGAAATCCTTTCCGTCCGGTTGCGTGCCATTCATGAACACGGCCAAGTAAATTATCTGGAAGTCCTATTTAACAGCACTTCCTTTGCCGACTTTTTGTCACGTTTTCATGACCTGCAGCAAATTATTCAGCAGGACAAAGAACTTTTATTGCAGTGCAAGCAGGAGCGCGAGCGAATAGTTGCTTTAAAAGCTGACTTGGAAGAACACCGGCAGGAGCTTTTGACGCTACGCCGGGACAGTCTTAATAAAAGACAGGAAAAAGAACTTAAACATGCACAGCAGAAAAATTTAGTGGCGGCACTGCAGGAAGCATATGAACAAACAAATAGAGAAATCAGCAAACTGGAAGAAAAAGCGGCAGAAGTAACAGAAATAATTAAACGGTTGCAGGAGCAACAAAAAAATACTGCTTCACGCGGTACCGGCACACTCACCTGGCCGGTTCCGGAATATGGCAGAAGTTGGATTACCTCCGGCTATGGATACCGTAGAGATCCCATTACGGGAAGGCAAGGCGTCTTTCACGGCGGTATAGACATCGGTATCCCCCATAGCCGCTGGCCCGGTTCTGCTTCCTACAAAGGCAATCCGGTAAATATTGTAGCTGCCGATGCAGGAATTGCGTATACATATAAAATGGGCAGCGGATATGGAAACCTGGTTATTGTAGACCATGGCGGCGGAGTTGCAACTGTGTATGGCCATACGCACTCCTTTTTAGTGGCAAACGGGCAACCTGTTGCCCAAGGACAACCTATTGCCATCGTTGGCAGCACCGGTTACTCCACCGGACCACATCTGCATTTTGAAGTCCGTATCAACGGACAACGTGTAAATCCTCTGTCATATTTACGTTAAAAAGTCTTTTGCCAAGCTGATTAAAAAAGCCCGGAGACGGGCTTTTTTAATCAGCTAAGCTTTGCAAAAACTGCTGCCGTTTTATAAGGCCGGCCTTTGCCAAGAGTCTTAGTGTGGAAACTTTAAACTGGCAAGATGATGCTGTAGATAAATTGCGCTAAAAGGTTTATAATGTTTTACATGAACTTTATCTAGGAAAGTTGGTGCTTGCTTGCGCAGGAAAACTGTGTACCTGGTGGTACTTCTTTTTATTATCAGCAATATCTTTACCTTTTTGGCCAGTGAAAATTTTTACCGGCAAGAAACAGAACCGCCGCAGCCGGTAGAAGAACAAGAACCGGATCCGGAATTACAGCCCTTTATTGAAGTGCTCGACATCTTAACTGAACGTTATCTGGAGGATGTTTCGCGCCAGGAACTCATTAACGCCGCCATTCACGGCATGGTGGATTCCCTGGGCGACCCCCAGACTACGTATATGAGTGCCCGTGACTGGGAAGAAATTATGATTAAAATTGACGGCTCCTTTTCCGGCGTGGGTGTGGAAATTACCTCCATTGACGGTTATATTACAGTTGTTGTACCTATTAAAGATACACCGGGAGAGCGGGCCGGTCTTTTACCGGGTGATCGTATTATTGCCGTAGACGGTCAAGACTTATATGGTGCTTCCACTTGGGAGGCGGCAACACTACTGCGGGGAGAAGAGGGGACAACGGTAAAATTAACTGTAGAGCGGGACGGTTTGGAAGAGCCCTTTGAGCTGGAAATTACCCGCAGCAATATTGTGATGCCCAGTGTCTTCCCGGAAATGCTGGAAGAAAAAATCGGTTATATTCAAATTACCAATTTTGATGAGCATACAGGGAAGGACTTCCAGGAGGCGCTTTTAGCACTGGAAACCAAAGGCATGCGCGGCCTGATCCTGGATTTTCGCGGCAATCCCGGCGGCCTCCTCTCAGAAGCCATCAAAATGGGCCAGGAAATCTTGCCGGAAGGGCCGATTACACAAATGGTGGATGCCGACGGTAACGTTATTGATGTCTATTATTCCTACGGTACGCAAAAAGATTACCCCATTGTGGCTTTAGTTAACGGCACCAGTGCTTCAGCTGCGGAAATTATTTGTGGTGCCCTGCAGGACACCGGGACAGGCATACTGGTGGGGACAAAAACATATGGCAAAGCTACGGTGCAACATTTAGAGAATATTTCCAACGGTTATGGCTTGCGTTATACTATTGCTAAATATCAGACGCCCAATGGCAGGGATATCCATGGCCAAGGATTAGAGCCGGATATCGTTGTGGAACTGCCGGAGGATTTTTATCTTCTACAATTTAAGCTGTTCCGGGATTTGAAGCCGGGAGATAAAAGTACGGAAGTTTTGATCCTGCAAAGAATGTTAAATAAACTTTCTTTTTCCGTGGCGGAAACAGGCGAATTTGACAAGGACACAGAAAAAGCGGTACGTGCTTTCCAACAGCAGCAGGGGTTAGCCGTTACCGGTTATGCAGATCAGGCATTCCGTACGCGTATAGGTGAAGAGATTGACTTGCTTCTGGAGCAAATGGATACACAAAAACAAAAAGCATTGGAAGTGCTGAAAGAAAAATTAAATTAGGTGTGTAGACATGTGATGCTGAAAAATATTATCATGCTTTTTGGGCAAACTTATTTTAGTTTCCCACTTAACCCGTTGTACTGGTTGGTTCTGATCCTTATCACCCTACAGTACCGCCGTCTGCAACAAAATGAAAAAAGGCTTTTGGGGCGAGGCCGCCATCTTCTCTGGGAGCAAGTACTGGCATCCGTCCTCTTTGGTCTTGTAGGCGGTCTCATTGCCGGCGTGATTCTCTTTGTGCTGGGTATAAATTTAATGGAAATCGGCATTATTTATGTTTGGCCGCTGGCGCTAATTTTGGCTTTTGTTCATCCTCGATATCTTTGTTTTGCTTATGCCGGCGGATTGGTGGGAGCGGTGGCGGCGATAGTACAAATGCTTTCCGGGGTCTTGCCCTTTGGACCGGATAGTTTTTTAAAAGGAATCCATGGGATTCATGTGCCGGGCCTTATTGCTCTGATTGGTACGCTGCATTTTGCTGAAAGTATTCTTATTGCCTTGAGCGGCCACCTTCATCCCAGTCCCGCCTATATCAAAACTGACCATGGAGTGGTGGGGGCTTTTGTCCTCCAGCGCTTCTGGCCGCTGCCCTTGGTGGGAATTATCGCTGAAGTGATACCAAAGGCTACGGCAGAGACTTTAGCCGGAACGCCTATGCCTGATTGGTGGCCACTTTTTGCCAGCAAAATAATTGTTGAGGCCGGGTTTACTTTAGCATATTTTATCTTTCCCATTGTGGCCGGTTTAGGTTTTGGCGATTTGGCCGTTTCTACATCACCAAGGGAAAAAGCAAAACGCTCTGCCTTGCATTTAGGGCTTTACAGTTTGCTTGTGATTTTGCTGGCTTTTATCGCCAATGGCCATCCGGCACTCACTTTACTGGCAGCACTTTTTGTTCCTTTGGGCCATGAATTGATAATACAGCTAGGAATTAAAAGGGAGCTGGAAGGGGAGCCCAAATTTAAAGCACCTGCTTATGGTGTAAAAGTCTTGGATTTGTTTGCCGATTCTGCCGCCAAGGCTGCAGGCATGTTGCCGGGCGACATTATTACCAATATTAACGGTATCCCCATAGAAAACTTTTTCGCCTTTCAGGCTGTGCTTCGCTCCACTTGGCGACCGCTGCAGGTTTTAGTGGAGCGCGGCGGGCAATCCCGTTTGTTAATCATTGATTGTCAACATGATCCGGGTATTATTGTTGTTCCGGATCGTTTTACCACTGTTTACATGCAGATCAAACAGGTTCGTTTTTGGGAGGCATTACAGCAAAAAATAAAAAATTTGTTAAAAAGAAATCGCTTTTTCCGGCGTTAATGTTTTTAGGATGAAGCAAAGTGGGTGCCACATAAGGAGGTGTCCAATGAAGGAACAGCGGCAAGCTGACGCAAAAGCACTGTTAAAACAGTTATCGCTACGGCAGGAGGATCTAGACGGACAAGTCTTGCAAGCTTTACAACAGGCAATAACTGTTTTGTTACAAGCACAACAGCTAATTGCGGATGATAAGAAATTCCATCAAAATTTGCAGCAAACCGGTTATGAGCCTCTGTGGGAATATCGCTGCCTCCCGCCGGAAAAGGACGGAAATTTACCACCCTGGTTATTTGCCAAGCCTCCACAGCTGCAATAGAGCAAAAGCCTGCATTATCTTGCGCAGGCTTTTTACTTTCCTTTTTGCCAGGAGTTTAATTTTGGGCGTTGAATTAAATATGCACGCTTTTTACTGTCATAATTGAAATGTCATATTTAGTTGATGGGATATGGTATAATATTTATGTTTACTTCTAGCTGTAAGGAGAAATGTGCGATGGGTCAATTTCGCCTCAAAAGCGAGTATCGCCCGCAGGGAGATCAGCCCCAGGCTATAGAGCGCCTAGTGGAAGGTTTAAATAAAGGTTACCGCCACCAAACACTTTTAGGGGTAACCGGTTCAGGCAAAACTTTTACCATGGCCAATGTGATTGCACGCGTACAGCGTCCCACTTTGGTTATTGCGCATAATAAAACGCTGGCTGCCCAGCTTTGCAGTGAGTTTAGGGAATTTTTTCCCGACAATGCGGTGGAATATTTTGTCAGCTACTATGATTATTATCAACCGGAAGCTTATATTCCCCAAACAGATACGTATATCGAGAAGGATGCTTCCATTAATGATGAAATTGAAAAGCTGCGACATTCAGCCACCAGTGCCCTTTTTGAACGGCGCGACGTGCTTATAGTGGCCAGCGTTTCCGCCATTTACGGTTTGGGTTCCCCTGATGAATATAGAGAAAATGTAGTATCTTTGCGTGTAGGGATGGAAAAAAATCGCGATGAAGTTGTACGGCAATTGGTAGATATACAATATGAACGGAATAACCTGGTGCTTGAGCGCAGTTGCTTTCGGGTACAAGGAGATGTTTTAGAAATTTACCCGGCTTATTTTACCGAGAAAGCAGTACGGGTAGAGTTTTTTGGTGATGAAATAGAACGTATTCGCGAGTTTGATGTTCTGACAGGAGAAATTTTAGGGGAACGCAAGCATATTGCTATTTTTCCTGCTTCCCATTATGTGACGTCCCGGGAGATCCTAGAAGCTGCCATGGCTGATATCCGCCTGGAACTGGAAGAACGCTTGGCTGAACTGCGCCGTGCCGGCAAACTATTGGAAGCGCAACGGCTGGAGCAACGAACTAAATACGATTTGGAAATGATGAACGAATTGGGATATTGTAATGGCATTGAAAACTATTCGCGGCATTTGGACAGACGCCCGCCCGGGTCACGCCCCTATACCCTCCTGGATTATTTCCCCAAAGATTTTCTTTTACTGATAGATGAATCACATCAGACCATACCGCAAATCAGAGGGATGTATGCCGGTGACCGGTCGCGGAAAGAAGTTTTGGTTGAACATGGTTTTCGTTTACCTTCGGCACTGGACAACAGGCCTTTAAAATTTGCGGAATTTGAAAAATTGGTGAACCAAGTCATCTATGTCTCAGCCACTCCCGGGCCCTATGAGCAGGAACATTCACAGCAGGTAGTGGAGCAAATTATTCGTCCCACCGGCTTGGTTGATCCGGAAGTTGTGGTGCGTCCTGTAAAAGGACAGATTGACGACCTTTACGGTGAGATTCGTGAAAGAGTGGCACGAAATGAACGTGTTTTGGTGACAACCCTTACGAAACGGATGGCTGAAGATTTAACCGAATACTATAAAGAATTAGGCTTAAAGGTCAGGTACCTCCATTCGGAAATTAATGCTTTGGAGCGAATGGAGATTATCCGCGATTTGCGTCTGGGTGTCTTTGACGTCCTTATCGGTATTAATTTGCTGCGGGAAGGGCTTGACTTACCGGAAGTATCGTTGGTGGCCATCCTTGATGCCGATAAAGAAGGTTTTCTCCGGGCAGAGCGGTCGCTCATACAGATAATTGGGCGGGCTGCCCGTAATGTAAATGGTAAAGTAATTATGTATGCTGATACCATTACCGAATCCATGCGCCGTGCCATAGACGAAACAGAGCGGCGCCGCAGGTTGCAGATGGAGTATAATAAAAAGCATGGTATTACACCGGCTACTGTGCGAAAAGCCATTCGCGATGTCATTGAAGCTACAAAACCTGTGGTAGAGTTGCCCCAAGGGCTGCCTAAAGATCTTAAGAATTTGAAAGCGGCGGAACGGAATAAAGCCATTAAGAAACTGGAAAAAGAAATGAAGGAAGCAGCCCGTAATTTAGAGTTTGAAAAAGCAGCTATGTTGCGTGATTTAATTTTCGAATTGCGGAAAATAAAAGCAGAAGGCGGAAGATAATGAGTCAGAATTATATACGTATTCATGGTGCACGTGAAAACAATTTAAAAAATATTGATGTGGATATTCCCCGCAATAAACTGGTGGTTATTACCGGGGTATCCGGTTCCGGCAAATCCTCCTTGGCTTTTGATACAATTTTTGCCGAGGGGCAGCGCCGTTACGTGGAATCACTTTCGGCATATGCCCGCCAGTTTTTGGGGCAAATGGACAAGCCGGATGTGGATTATATTGAAGGTCTTTCCCCGGCCATTTCCATTGACCAAAAAACTACGTCTCGCAACCCGCGTTCAACGGTGGGGACGGTAACAGAGATTTACGATTATTTACGCCTTTTATATGCCCGCGTTGGCCGCCCCCATTGTCCCCATTGTAAAATTCCCATTGCCCAACAGACTGTGGAGCAAATGGTGGATCGCATTATGGAGCTGCCGGAAAAAACAAGAATTCAGGTGCTGGCACCGCTGGTGCGGGGACGTAAGGGAGAATATCAAAAACTTTTTGCCGCCATACGGGCCGATGGTTTTGTGCGCGTCCGGGTAGATGGCGAAATACGTGACCTGGAAGAAGAAATTAAGTTGGAAAAAAACAAAAAACACAACATCGAGATTGTGGTGGACCGGCTCGTCATCAAGGAGGGGCTGGAAACACGCTTGGCTGATTCATTGGAAACAGCTTTAAAATACGGCGAAGGTTTAGTGCTCATTGATATTATTGGTCAGGAAGAACTGCTTTTTTCTTCAACTTTTGCTTGCCCGCAATGCGGTTTTTCTTTCGAAGAACTTTCTCCCCGGATGTTTTCCTTTAACAGTCCTTATGGCGCATGTTCCCGGTGCAGTGGTTTAGGTTTTCGTAGTGAGATTGATCCGGACCGGGTGGTTCCGGATAAACGGCGCAGCTTAAATGAAGGCGCCATTGCACCCTGGACACCGGGTACGCAAGGATACTACCAGAAGATGCTCTTGGCCGTGGCCGAGCAAGCCGGTATTGATTTGGACACACCCTTTGAAAAATTGCCCAAAAAACAGCAAGATATTCTGCTCTACGGGATGCCGGAGCGGGTGAGATTCACCCATAAAAGTTTCGGCGGCCGTATCAAGGAATATTATGTGCGCTTTGAAGGTGTAATCCCCATTTTAACCCGAAGGTATCAGGAAAGTACATCGGATATGATCCGGGAAGATATAGAAAGCTATATGTCCCAGTACCCTTGTTCTGAATGTGGCGGGGCACGTTTGAAACCTGCAAGCCTCTCGGTACTGGTGGGCGGGATTAATATTGCCCAGTTTACAGCTATGTCTGTGGAAAAAGCGCTTGCATTTCTAAGAAATTTGCAGTTAACGGAAAAAGAAAAGCAAATAGCGCGTTTGGTGTTGAAAGAAATTGAAGAAAGACTGAAATTTTTACAGAATGTGGGCCTTAATTATCTAACCCTAGACCGGCCTTCCGGCACACTTTCCGGCGGTGAAGCCCAGCGTATTAGATTGGCAACACAAATAGGTTCCAGCTTAACCGGCGTGCTGTATATTTTGGACGAGCCGAGCATTGGTTTGCACCAGCGTGACAATGCGTTGCTGATAAAAACGCTTACTGATTTGCGTGACCTGGGTAATACGGTAATTGTGGTGGAGCACGACGAAGATACCATACGCAGTGCCGATTATATTGTTGATATTGGTCCCGGTGCCGGAGCCTGGGGCGGGCAAGTGGTGGCGGCCGGTACAGTGGAGGAGATCCAAAAAGTACCTGCCTCAATTACAGGTCAATATTTGTCAGGGAAAAAGCAGATTCCAGTTCCGCAAAGGCGGCGTCAACCCAATGAGAAATGGTTGGAAGTTAGGGGGGCACGGGCCAATAACTTGCGCAATATCAATGTGCGCTTTCCACTGGGTGTTTTCATTTGTGTCACCGGTGTTTCCGGTTCCGGTAAAAGTACGCTGGTCAACGAAATTCTTTACCGGCGGCTGGCCATGGAACTGCATCGTAGTCATGTGAAACCAAAAGAACATGATGACATTTTAGGTTTGGAGTATTTGGATAAAGTGATTAATGTGGATCAGTCCCCCATTGGGCGCACACCGCGCTCAAACCCGGCCACTTATACAGGAGTGTTTGATTATATCCGTGAATTGTTTTCACGTACGCCCGAAGCACGGGCACGAGGCTATAAGCCGGGACGCTTTAGCTTCAACGTTAAAGGGGGACGTTGTGAAGCCTGTCGCGGTGACGGGATTTTGCGTATAGAAATGCATTTTTTACCTGATGTTTATGTGCCTTGTGAAGTTTGTCGCGGAAAACGTTATAACCGCGAAACCTTGGAGATTCGCTATAAAGGCAAAAATATTGCCGACATTCTCAATATGACGGTGGCGGAAGCATTGGCATTCTTTGATGCTATTCCGCGCATAAAAAATAAATTACAGACTTTATATGATGTGGGGCTTGGCTATATCAAATTAGGGCAACCGGCACCCACATTGTCCGGCGGTGAAGCCCAGCGTGTGAAATTGGCCACAGAACTTTCCCGCCGTAGCAACGGCAAAACACTTTATATTCTTGATGAGCCTACCACAGGTTTGCACAGTGATGATATAAATAAATTGCTTAATATTTTGGATCGTCTGGTGGATAACGGCGATACGGTTTTAGTAATTGAGCATAATCTTGATGTGATTAAACGGGCTGATTATATTATTGATCTGGGGCCGGAAGGCGGCGACGGCGGTGGGACGGTTGTGGCCACCGGGACGCCGGAAGAAATCTGCCGTATTGAGGCTTCCTATACCGGCCGTTTTCTGCAAAAAGTTTTACAAGAGGGTGGAGCATGAGGCTGTCATGTCGGAAAAAGAGCATGCTTTACTGAAGGAAAAATTAAAACTTTTGCCGCAGCGCCCCGGCGTTTATTTAATGAAAGACAGGCGCGGCAAAATACTCTATGTGGGTAAAGCCGTGAACTTACGGCAACGTGTTCGCTCCTATTTTCAAGCACAAGAGAAACTTTTGCCCAAAGTCAGGGCGCTGGTGGAAAAAATAGCCGATTTTGATTACACGGTTACTGATACGGAAGTGGAAGCGCTGATTCTTGAAAGTAACCTGATCAAAGAATACCGGCCCCGTTACAATATTGACCTTAAAGATGATAAAAACTATCCTTATTTATGTGTTACACTCCAGGACGAATACCCCAGAATCTATGTGGCACGGCGCGTACAAAAGGACGGGGCACGTTACTTTGGTCCTTACCCCAATGCGGGTGCTGTCAAAGAAACAATCCGCTTACTCCAGCGTCTTTTTCCGTTGCGGCGCTGCCGTGGCTCTATTAATGTGGGAAAAAACAAGCGTCCCTGTCTAAATTACCATATTAAGCGCTGCCTGGCGCCTTGTGCCGGGAAAATATCTGCTGGAGAATACAGGAAAATAGTGGACGAAGTGGTTTTATTTTTGGAAGGAAAGCAGGATAAACTCTTGCAAGATTTGGCCGCCCAAATGGAAGATGCCGCCAAGAATCTGGAATTTGAAAAAGCGGCACGACTGCGGGATCAATACCGTGCCGTTGAAGCCATAAGCCAGAAGCAAAAAATTGTGGTTACATCCGGTGGAGACCGTGATATTATTGCCTTGGCCGCCCGGGAGGAAATTGGCTGTGCCCAGCTTTTTGTGGTGCGGGGTGGCAAACTTACCGGTCAGGAACATTTTATCCTGACTAATCCTACAGATGAAGGAACTCCTGAACTGCTCAATGCTTTTTTGCGACGCTACTATACCCATGCCGGAGAAATTCCGCCGGAGATTTTATTGTCGGAAGAGATTCCGGATCAAGATTTGGTGGCGGCCTGGCTAGAGCACAAACGCGGTCGGAAAGTAATCTTGCGCGTGCCCAAACGTGGGCCGAAAAAAGAATTGATGCGTTTGGCTTTGGACAACGCCGAATTGTTTTTGGAACAAGAGTTGCTACAAACAAGGGCAAAAGATCCCTCTGTGGCTTTACAGGCTCTGGCGGAAATTTTGCAGTTGGAAGCACCGCCTCTACGCATAGAAGGTTATGATATCTCTCATTTTCAAGGGGAAGGGACTGTTGCCGCCATGGTGGTTTTTGAAGCCGGGGTGGCTAAACCTGCTGATTACAGGCGTTTTCGCATACGCGGTGTACAAGGTCCCGATGATTATGCCTCCTTGCGGGAAGTTATTTCCCGTCGTTTTGCTCGCCTGCAGTCTGCCCAAAAAGAGGGCAAGATGGAGCAAAACAGTGAGGATCCGTTTTTATTAGTTCCGGATTTACTGCTCATTGACGGCGGCCGCGGGCAGTTAAATACGGTCTTGCAAACATTAAATGAAATAGGATATGATTTTATTCCTGCAGTTGCCTTGGCGGAAGAAAAAGAATTAGTTTTTTTACCCCGACAAAAGGAACCGTTGCTTTTGCCACGCACTTCTCCTGCACTAAAGCTTTTACAGCGTATTCGTGACGAAGCTCACCGCTATGCTGTAACCAGCCAGCGCAAACAACGCAGTCGCCCCGCCCGCGGTTCGTTATTGTTGTCTGTGCCGGGCATAGGTGAAAAGCGGCGTAAAGAATTGTTGCGTACCTTTGGCAGCTTGGACGCCATGCGTAAGGCTTCCGTGGAGGAGCTGGCTGCCGTGAAAGGGATGACAAAACAAGCTGCCATGAATTTATATGCGTTTTTACAGGAACAGAATGAATATGACATGTAAGTCCTGAACACAACAACACCTTTCGACATAATTTTTTACTGCTTCCTGTTATAATGGATTATGAGTGCAAAGTTTAAGGCCGCCACCGTACGCCAGCCGGGTGGGAAAAGGGCGGCCTTTTCTTGCCCTCTAAAGGGAATCGCTAAAGCTTACAGAAGTAAATCTACTAGAATCGGAACTACCTTTCATGGTATGATAGTGGAGTTGAAAAGGGGGGAGGAGATGACTTTTAAGCTACTGGCCTTAGACTTGGATGAAACTTTACTGGATGCAAATTCACAGATTTCTGCCGAAAATCAAGCAGCTATCCGGCGGGCCGTGGATAAAGGTATTTTAGTGACCATTGCCACAGGCCGTATGTTTCGCTCTGCTCTGTCCTATGCCAGGCAGCTAAAAATAGATTTGCCCCTGATTACTTACCATGGGGCACTGATTCGTACCGTCTCAGGGAAAGATCTTTTTTATCGTCCCGTTCCTCTCATAGAGGCAAGGGAAATTATTGACATAGTTCAAGCACAAAATTTGCACATAAATGTCTATGTGCATGATCAACTCTTTGTGGCGGAAGAGAACCGATATACAGATGCTTATCGCAAGTTTGCCAAAGTGCCGTTAAAGGTAGTGGGTGACCTGCAAAGTTTTTTAATTGAGCCTCCTACTAAATTAAGCATTATCGGGGACAACAAACAACTAGTAGAAATACAAAAAGAGTTGTGGCAAAGATACGGGGATAAACTTGAGATTGCCTTTTCACTGCCGCAATATTTGGAAATAACAGACAAAGAGGCTACGAAGGGAAAAGCTTTGGCGTTTTTGGCCAAGATGCATAAGATACCGCGCCAGCAGGTGGCAGCCATCGGTGACAGTTATAATGACATTAGTATGCTGGAATATGCAGGCATTGGTGTCGCGGTGGCTAATGCATGTGCAGATGTGAAGGCAGCTGCCGATATCATCACGGAAAGTAATGTAAATCATGGGGTTGCCGTTTTTATTAATCAATTTTTGGATAAGGAGGATTCCCGGAGATGATGGCAGCAGAAATTAAAGAGCGTGCCAGGGAAAAATTAAAAGGGTACTGCCGGGTTTGTCCGCAGTGCGACGGGAAAGCGTGTGCAGGAGAAGTTCCGGGGATGGGCGGTATTCTTTCCGGCTCATCTTTTCAAAATAATGTTGAAGCTTTGGCTATGTATCATATAAACATGCGTACTATTCATCAAGTGGAAAATCCGGACACCACGCTTAAACTGTTTGGCCGTGTTTTTAAAACGCCCATTTTTATTGCACCATTAACTGGTGCTTCCTATAACTTAGGCGGTGCGCTTTCAGAGCAGGAATTAGCCAACGCTTTTGTAGAGGGAGCATTATTAGCCGGTTCCTGTGCTTTTACAGGGGACGGGGCGGAACCGGAAATTTATGGGGCCGGATTGGAGGCCATTAGACGTTTCCAAGCTGGAATTCCCATTATCAAACCGCGTGAAATGAAGATGCTGGCGGAAAGGATCGGCCAAGCTGAAGCATGCGGTGCCTTGGCGGTGGGCATTGATCTGGATGGCGCAGGTCTTGTCACCATGGCCATGAAAGGTCAACCGGTAGGACCCAAAAGTTTTTACCAGTTGCGCGATTTAGTGGCCGGGACATCATTGCCCTTTATCCTTAAAGGTATTATGACGATCCAGGAAGCGGAAATGGCTGTGGAGATTGGTGCTGCTGCCATTGTTGTTTCCAACCATGGCGGGCGCGTACTGGACGGGACGCCCGGAGTGGCAGAAGTGCTGCCGGAAATTGTGGAACGTGTGCGCGGGGAAATTTTTATTTTCGCCGACGGCGGGATCCGCAGTGGTATTGATGTCCTCAAAATGCTTGCCTTAGGTGCCAATGCCGTTTTAATTGGTCGACCGGCCATTTGGGGTGCCGTCGGCGGCGGCAGTGAAGGTGTAAGGCAGATGATAACAACCATGACAGAGCAATTGCGTCATGGCATGTTAATGACCGGATGTGTGAACCTGAAGGCTGTAGACCACCACGTAATCTATTAACGGAGAGAAAAGCATGAAAAAAAATGCCGCATACCTGCAAAAGGTCCCTTTTTTCCAAGGTTTATCGGAAAAGGAACTGGAAATGGTATCCGCTGTGATGATAGAACGCTTATATCCTAAAGGTGAAATTTTATTTTTTGAAGGCGATCCTGGTGAGGCTCTCTTTGTAATTAAAACCGGTCGTGTGAAAATCAGTAAAATGTCTGAAGACGGGCGGGAGCAAATTCTACATATTTTAAAAGACGGTGATATCTTTGCCGAGGTAATCCTTTTTGACCGGGGACCTTATCCGGCAACGGCTGAAGCTGTGGAAAATACTACTTGTTGGCTGTTAAGTAATGCAGCCATGGAAAAATTGTTAGCATCACAACCCCTTTTGGCCATAAAACTTTTGCGTATTATGAGCCGGCGCCTGCGGCAGGCACAGATTTTAATTCGTGATTTGGCTCTCCATGATACCTATAGCCGTTTGGCAAGTTTAATCCTGCGTCTGATAAGGCGTGAAGGGAAAGTAACAGAAAAAGGAATAGTCTTGGATTTACAGTTAACGCGACAGGAAATGGCCAGTATGATCGGTACCTCACGGGAAACGGTGGCCAGAATCCTCAGTCGCTTTCAAAAGGATGGAATTATTCTTTTAAATAAGCAGCAAATTATAGTTCTAGATGAAGAAAAACTCCGCGAGTGGATGTAAAATAAAAGCTTTGGAGGCACACTACTTTTTAGTAGGAGGTGCCTTTTTTATGCGTGTATTTGCCGATTACCATACCCATACCACATATAGTCACGGGAAAGGCAGTATTGAAGAAAATGTGCAGGCTGCCATTAGGCGAGGTTTAAAAAGTATTGGTATAACGGATCATGGCCCGGGACATTTTTTTATCGGCGTTAAAGGAGAAGAAGCTTTTCGTAGTATGCAAGCGGAAATCCGGCGCTTGCGTGCAAAATACCCGCAAATTGAAATTCTTTTTGGTGTGGAGGCAAATATTGTTGATGTGGACGGAACCATAGATGTACCGGAAGCAATTTTACCTGAACTTGATATTTTACTTGTTGGTTACCATAAGCTGGTGAAACCACAAAGTTTGGCAGCATTAAAGGTAGGGGCAAAAAATTTTCTCTCCGGTTGGCTGGGCAAAACAACACAAGCATTGCGAGACATAAATACCAAAGCAATCTGTGCCGCCGTGCGGCGCTATCCGGTCATGGCCGTTACGCATCCCGGGCTGCAAATAGATATTGATACACTTGCTTTGGCAAATATTTGTGCGGAATGTGGGACACTGATGGAGATAAACAGTTCTTACGCTGAAAAACTGGATGATTATGTGAAAACGGCTTTGACCACAGGTGTTAATTTTGTCATTAACAGTGACGCCCACACTCCGGAACGCGTAGGTGATTTTACCGCCGCTTACAGATTGTTACAAAGGTTAAATGTGCCTGCAGAACGGGTAGTTAACCTGGAAAGGGGAAAAAGAGGAGTTTCTACGGCAGGAGAGGAATTTATACATGATTAGTTTAGCGGGGTGAACGCTGGTGGAAAATATCCGTTTTGTCATTATTACCGGGCTGTCAGGGGCGGGGAAAAGCCAGGCCATGCACAGCTTTGAAGATATAGGGTATTTCTGTGTCGATAATCTACCACCGCAGTTAATCCCCAAATTTGCCGAGCTGGTGGCACAATCTGAGGGGAAAATCAAGCGCATTGCTCTGGTATCCGATATCCGTGGTGGGGAGTTTTTTTCTAGTTTGCAGGAAGCACTGGAACTAATGGAAGAAAGCGGCTTCGATTATGAAATCCTTTTCTTGGAGGCGTCAGATGAAGTTTTAATCCGCCGCTTTAAAGAAACTAGACGGCGCCACCCGCTGGCGGCAATGGGTAGCATTGCCGAAGGTATTAAGGAAGAAAAAAAGCTTTTAGCGCAAATACGCGGCCGTGCCCATAAACTCATCGATACATCACATCTGTCACCCCAACAACTTAAAGAAGAGATAACTACACAGTATGCACCGGATAGCCGCCAGGAGAATATATTAATTACGTTAGTGGCTTTCGGTTTTAAATACGGTATTCCCCTTGACGCTGATTTAGTATTTGATGTGCGTTTTTTACCTAATCCGCATTATGTGGAACATTTACGTCCGCTAACAGGTCATGATGAGGAAGTGAAAAACTATATCTGGAAATGGAGCATAACGCATAAATTTTTTCAGAAACTGTCTGATCTTATTTCTTTCCTCATCCCCTGTTATATTAAAGAAGGTAAACCGCAGTTAGTGATAGCCATAGGCTGTACAGGAGGAAAACACCGCTCCGTTTCCCTTGTCAATGAATTGGCTCAAGTGCTAAAAGGTAAGAATTATCAGGTAATTAAGGAGTTTCGCGATGTTGATAAAGTGTAAAACTTAAGGAGCATGGTATATGCAAATTGATAAATTGTTATTTGCTTTCACTGACTTTTGGCGCCGATTACAGAAACGTCCAAAGCCGGAGACTAAAACTACACTTTTACATTCTGCTAGTGGGCGTACAAAACTGTCTCCTGAACCATCCATAGCAGCCATCGGTGGCGGCACCGGCCTTTCTACACTCTTGCGGGGATTAAAAAAATACACCGGTAAAATTTCCGCCATTGTTAATGTGACTGACGATGGCGGAAGTTCGGGGCGACTGCGTGAAAATTTGGATATGTTGCCGCCGGGGGATATTCGCAATTGTTTAGTTGCTTTAGCCAATACAGAACCTTTATTGAAAAAATTATTTGAATATCGCTTTACCACCGGTGAAGGTTTGGCCGGACACAGCTTGGGCAACCTGTTCCTGGCTGCCTTGACCGATGAGTTTGGTTTTGAGGAAGCTGTGGTGGCCGCCAGTCGTGTCTTGGCCATCAGTGGAGAGGTTTTGCCGGTAACTTTAGATAAATTGGTTTTAAAAGCGAAAATGGTAGATGGGCGCATTGTACGTGGAGAAAGCAATATTCCGCAGGCGGGGGGAAAAATTCAGCGCCTGTACCTGGAACCGGAAACATCAACAATCTATCCGGCTGCCAAAAAAGCAATTTTGTCTGCACAGTTGGTTGTTGTGGGACCGGGCAGTCTTTTTACCAGTTTAATTGCCAATTTACTGGTACCTGGAGTGGTGGAAGCTTTGCGGCAGACGCCTGCCCAGAAAATCTACATTTGCAATGTCATGACACAAAAAGGAGAGACGGATGCTTTTACGGCTGCTGATCACCTGCAGGCAATTTATGATCATGTGGGTGAGGCGCTCTTTGACACTGTCATTATTAATAACAATTTGAATATACCTGGCGTTTTATTAAAAAAATATGCCCAGGAGGGCTCTTTCCCCGTTAATCCGGATTTGGAGCGGGTGCAAAAAATGGGGGTACGTGTCGTTGCAGCCGACTTAATTTCTCCTGCAGAGCTGGTGCGACATGATCCTGATAAATTGGCCCGTGTAGTTATTAAGGAAATAAATCATGGGAGGCGTACAAATTAATTTTGCAAGCCATGTAAAAGCTGAATGGGGTGAGTGCGGTGACGTACGCCATGCAGGTAAAAAATGAGCTGGCGCGACTGGAATTAGGCAATACTTGTTGCCAGAAAGCCGAATTAACGGCTTTTATTCACTTAAACGGCAAACTGCAAATTTCGGACAAGCGGGTTTCGTTAATTGTGGTCACATCAAACCCGGCCATAGCCAGACGAATTTTTAAGCTTATTAAAAGCGCTTTTCAGTTAAATTCTGAATTATTGGTACAAAAAAAAATCAGATTGCGGAAAAATAATGTGTATTTAATTCGCATCAGCGGGGCAAACCGCGTACAAAAAGTTTTAGCTGATTTAGGGCTGCTGCAGGAAGGTGTGTTGACGCAAAAACTAGATGCTTCCAAGTTGAAAAACAAATGTTGTCGACGTGCTTATTTACGCGGTGCTTTTCTGGCGGCCGGTTCCATCTTAAATCCGGAGCATTCTTACCATTTGGAGATTTATAGTGATTATCAACAGCATGCTGAAAATATAGCTGCCCTCATTAAAACATTTGAGATCAAGGTAAAAATAGTGGAACGCAAAAACGGGTATATGGTCTATCTCAAGGATAGTGAACAGATAGCAGATTTTCTCAATGTTATTGGTGCCCATTCAGCGCTGTTGGATTTTGAAAATGTCCGCATTTTAAAAGATTTGCGCAACCGGATTAATCGCTTGGTCAATTTTGAAACAGCCAATGTGACAAAAACTGTACAAGCGGCGGTGCGCCAGGCACAAGCCATTAAGGCCATTGCCGAAAATATAGGGTTGGAGTCATTGTCACCGCCTTTAAGGGAACTTGCTTATTTGCGCCTAGAACATCCGGAAGCCAGTTTGGTGGAGCTGGGGCAAATGTTGCATCCGCCGCTAAGTAAATCTGGAGTTAATCACCGTATGCGCCGTTTAGAGAAAATAGGAAAAAAATTTTTATAAAAGAAAAAAAGCGCTATGGCGCTTTTTTTATGTACTTTTTTTGTGATTATGGTATACAATTTAATAAATATGGTATACCATTTAGGCAGGAATTCACTCTTTTGTGTAGAATTTAAGTTTGTGTTTTGCCATGATATCAGGTTTCTAAGTGAGATACTTTATTGGGAGGTAACATAATGGCTGTCAGAATTGGTGTAAACGGGTTTGGGCGCATAGGTAAAGCGTGTATTCGTTTGGCGCATGAAAACCCCGAAGTGGAACTGGTTGCTGTTAACAGTACCCGTGATCCGGAAATGTTGGCTCATCTTTTACAGTATGATTCGCTTTATGGGCGTTTCCCTTACGAGGTTAAAGCCGGTAAAAATGCGCTATTTATAGAGGACAAAGAAGTAAAAATCCTTGCCGACAGGGATCCTGCCAAACTGGATTGGGATGCTTACGGTGTTGATATTGTCATTGAAGCTACAGGAGCTTTCCGTACAGTTGAGGATGCAGGGAAACATTTGGGAGGAAGTGTCAAAAAAGTTATCGTTACTGCACCCGTCAAAGGCGACGCCCTTACTGTAGTGATGGGGGTAAACGAAAAAGATTATGACCCGGCCAAGCATCACGTCATCTCCAATGCTTCCTGTACCACAAACTGCTTGGCACCCGTCTGTAAAGTTCTTGATGAAGAATTCGGTTTTAAACGCGGTTTAATGACTACTATCCATGCATATACTACAGATCAAAGAATTTTAGATGCCAGCCATAAAGATTTACGTAGAGCCCGGGCTGCCGGACTTTCCATGGTTCCCACCACCACAGGGGCCGCTCGTGCTGTCTCGCTGGTGCTACCAGGTATAAAGGGAAAAATAGACGGTTTCGCCGTACGTGTACCTACACCCACAGTTTCCATGGTGGACTTAACGGCAGAACTTGAGCAAAAAGTGACTGTGGAAGAAGTTAATGATGCCTTCCGCCGGGCGGCAGCAGGACCCATGGCCGGAATTCTGGGAGTTTCTACTGAACCGCTTGTCTCCGTTGATTACAGGCAAGATCCCAGGTCCAGTATTGTTGACGCCCTTTCCACCATGGTGGTGGAGGATAGTATGGTTAAAGTAGTTGCTTGGTATGATAATGAGTGGGGATATGCTTGCCGGGTCATAGATCTGGCTATATATATCGGTAAACAGCTTTAATTTTAATGCCGCCTGCAATTGCGGGCGGCTGCAAATTCTCCAGATGGAGGTAGAAGATGCGCAAAAAAACAGTAAAGGATGTTTCCGTTAAAGGTAAGAAAGTTTTCACCCGTGTTGATTTTAACGTGCCGTTAAATGATCAGGGAGAAATTATTGCTGATGTGAAAATTAAAGCTGCGCTCCCCACGATACGTTATTTACTATCAGAGGGGGCTTCTGTAATTTTGGCCAGCCATTTAGGACGGCCTAATGGTAAAGTAGACGAAAAATTAAGGTTGACACCTGTGGCGGCACGGCTACAGGAATTAATTGGGGCTGAAGTGCTGAAAACGGATGAAGTGGTGGGGTCGCAAGTGACCCGCATGGCGGAATCTTTACAACCAGGCCAGATTTTACTTTTGGAAAATGTCCGTTTTCATCCCGGTGAAAAAAAGAATGATCCCCGGTTGGCTAAAGCATATGCCGAGCTGGCAGATTTATTTGTCTCGGATGCTTTTGGCACAGCACACCGTGCCCATGCCTCCAATGTGGGTGTCGCCGCTTATTTACCGGCTGTGGCCGGTTTTCTGATGGAGAAAGAAATCACTGCTTTAAGCCGTTCTTTACATAACCCGCAACAACCTGTTGTTGCCATTGTGGGCGGCAGCAAAATTACTGATAAAATAGATGTTTTGCATAATTTCCTTACTATCGCCGATGCCATTCTCTTAGGCGGAGGTATGGCCAATACATTTTTGCGGGCCAAAGGGTATAATATGGGAAAATCTCTCTTTGAGCCGGATCAAGTTGAACAAGCAAAGGAGATTATGGAAAAAGCTCAAGCCAAAGGTGTAAATTTATGTTTACCGGTAGATGTAACTGTTGCTACCGATTTGCATGCTGCGGAAAGTGCGGAAAACGTTCCTGTGGACGCCATACCCCCAGAGAAAATGGCTGTAGATGTAGGTGAAAAGACGCGTGCCCTTTTTGCCGAACAAATTAAGGCGGCAAAAACTATCGTCTGGAACGGCCCCCTTGGAGTTTTTGAAGTTCCCGCTTTTGCTCAGGGGACTGTAGCCGTAGCCAAAATGGTTGCTGCCAGTGAGGCTTTTTCCATTATTGGCGGTGGCGACGTGGTAGCAGCAGTGGAGCAGGCAGGTGTGAGCGAGCAAATTTCACATCTTTCTACCGGCGGCGGTGCTACGCTGGAGTTTTGGGAAGGGAAAGAGCTCCCGGGAATTGCGGTGCTGCAGGATAAGTAGGAGGGAAATTATGCGCATACCAATGATTGCGGCTAACTGGAAAATGCACAAAAACATATCAGAAGCGGTACAATTTATTGACCAATACGCAGAATTATTAAATGCAGCTCAGCTGGAAACAGTAATTTGCCCGGCTTTTCCCCTGCTGGCTGCGGTGGGTGAAGCATGCCGCCGGCACGGACTGCGACTGGGTGCACAAAATATGTATTGGGAAACTGCGGGAGCTTTTACCGGGGAAGTTTCCCCGCTCATGCTCAAAGATCTTCAGGTAGATTATGTTATTATTGGACACTCGGAGCGGCGCCGGCTTTTTGGTGAAACAGATCAACAGGTAGCACGCAAAATAAAAGCTGCTTGCCAACACGAAATCATCCCGATTCTTTGCGTGGGCGAGACGCTGGAGCAGCGTCAAGCGCAACAAACTTTAGGGGTGATTAGTGAACAGGTAACGACGGCTTTAGCGGGGCTTGACCCTTCACAAGTAAGGAAAATTGTTATTGCCTATGAGCCGGTTTGGGCCATTGGCAGCGGTTTGGCAGCCACAGCCGCCGATGCCGATGCCGTGGCTGCCCAGGTGCGAAAAATTATTGGTGAACAGTTTAATTTGAAAACTGCCCAAGATGTCCGCATTCTCTATGGCGGCAGTGTTAACCGGGATAATATCGCCGAATTTATGCAGGCGGCAGAGATAGACGGCGCTTTAGTGGGCGGTGCCAGTTTGGATGCCTCTGTTTTTGCTGCCATTGTAAACACGGCGGCGGAGGTGTCCTTTGCATGAGTCGTCCTAAACCATTGGTTTTAATAATTTTAGACGGCTGGGGTTTAAGTCGCAAACAAGAAGGTAATGCCATTCAGCAAGCCCATACTCCATATTATCATCATCTCCTGGCAAATTATCCGGTGGCCAAATTGGAGGCCAGCGGTGAAGCTGTAGGATTGCCGGAAGGCCAAATGGGCAATTCTGAAGTAGGTCATTTAAATATTGGTGCCGGCAGAGTTGTATACCAAGATTTGACCCGTATTACAAAAGCTATTAAAGACGAAACATTCTTTACCAATCCCACTTTACTTTCTGCCCTGGAACATGTTAAACGTTGCGAATCTTGTTTGCATTTAATGGGCTTGGTTTCTGACGGCGGTGTCCACAGCCATATTCAACATTTGTTTGCCCTTTTGGAACTGGCAAAACGAAATGGCATAGAAAAAGTTTATATCCATGCCATTTTGGACGGCCGCGATGTGGGCCCTAAAAGTGCCCGCACTTATTTGACCGCTCTGGAAGAGAAGCTGCGCGAGCTAAATTTGGGTGCTGTAGCTTCTGTGGTGGGACGCTATTATACTATGGATCGAGACAGGCGCTGGGAACGGGTGGAGCTGGCCTATCGCGCCATGGTCCGTGGCGAAGGCGAAATGGCGGCAAGTTCTTTACATGCCTTGGAAAATGCTTATGAACGGGAGGAAACTGATGAGTTTGTCCGCCCCACAGTAATTGTTGGCGAGAACGGACTGCCGCTGGCCACCATCAACTCCCAGGATGCCGTTATCTTCTTTAATTTCCGCCCTGATAGGGCACGCCAGATCACCCGTGCCTTAACAGATGAAGAATTTGCAGGTTTTGACCGGGGCTCCACTTACCCCTTACCATATTTTGTCTGTTTTACACAGTATGATGAAACCATTAAAGCACCGGTTGCTTTCCCTCCGGAACACCCGCGGCAAACTTTTGGTGAAGTGATAGCAGCCGCCGGCCTTAAACAGTTGCGGATTGCCGAAACAGAAAAATATGCACATGTAACTTTTTTCTTTAGTGGCGGCTCTGAAGTGCCTTTTCCGGGTGAAGACCGTATTTTGGTTCCTTCCCCCAAAGTGCCCACGTATAACCTGCAACCGGAAATGAGTGCCCCTGAAGTTACCGACAAGGTGTTAGAGGCCATTACCGGTGATAAATATGATGTAATTATCCTTAATTATGCCAACACTGATATGGTTGGTCATACAGGCATTATGGAAGCTGCCATTAAAGCGGTGGAAACTATTGATTCCTGTTTACAAAAAGTGGTGGAGACGGTATTGGCACGGGACGGAATCGTCATCGTTACTGCAGATCACGGCAACGCCGAACAGATGTTAGATGGTACCAAACGGCCCTTTACTGCCCATACGGCTAATCCCGTGCCTTTTATACTTGTTGCCAAAGAAGTTTATCCCCTACAAAAAAGCGGCAGCTTACCTGATATTGCCCCTACCATGCTGGACCTTTTGGGGTTGCCGATACCACCGGAAATGACCGGTACATCTCTTTTAATCCGTTCAAAGAGTAAAAAGGAGGTATAATTTATGACGAATATTATAGAAGTATTTGCACGTGAAATTTTAGATTCACGGGGGAATCCTACAGTTGAAGTGGATGTGCTGTTGCAAAACGGAGCTTTCGGGCGGGCAGCAGTGCCTTCCGGCGCTTCCACCGGGGCCTTTGAAGCGGTGGAATTACGTGATGATGATAAAAAAAGATACCTGGGCAAAGGTGTGCTTAAGGCTGTGGAAAATGTAAATGAAATTATTGCGCCGGCACTGGGTGATATGGATGCTTTGGAGCAAGAGGCCATTGACAAAACTTTAATAGAAATGGATGGCACGCCGAATAAAAGTAGACTCGGTGCCAATGCAATCTTAGGTGTTTCCCTGGCTGTGGCCAAAGCAGCGGCCAATGCGGTAGGTTTGCCGCTTTACCGCTATTTGGGCGGTGTTAATGCCAAATTGCTCCCTGTTCCTATGATGAACATTCTAAACGGCGGCAAACATGCCGATAATAATGTGGATATACAAGAATTTATGATTATGCCTGTGGGGGCTCCCACCTTTAGAGAATCTTTGCGGATGGGGACAGAAGTTTTTCATTACTTGAAAAAAGTCTTACAAAAAAAAGGTTTGAATACAGCAGTGGGCGATGAGGGCGGTTTTGCCCCTAACCTTGCTTCCAATGAAGAAGCTTTAGAGGTGATTGTGGAAGCCATTGAAGCTGCAGGTTACCAGCCAGGTACAGACGTAGTGCTGGCACTGGATGTGGCGGCAACGGAAATGTACCGTGACGGCATGTATCATTTGGACGGTGAAGGTTTGCAGAAGTCGGCGGAAGAAATGATCCAGTATTATGAGAAATTGGCAAGTGTTTACCCCATAGTTTCCATCGAGGACGGCCTGGCGGAAGAAGATTGGGAAGGCTGGAAGCTTTTGACACAAGCTTTAGGTGATAAAATACAGTTGGTGGGCGATGATTTATTTGTTACCAATGTGGAACGTCTGCGGCGCGGTATAGAAACCAAGACGGCCAACGCCATCTTAATTAAGCTTAATCAAATCGGGACAGTAACGGAAACATTGGATTGCATCCGTTTGGCACAAGCCCAGGGCTATAATGCCGTTATTTCTCATCGTTCCGGGGAAACCGATGATGTCACCATTGCCGACCTGGCCGTTGCCACGGGAGCCGGTCAAATCAAAACGGGGGCTCCTTCCCGTGTCGATCGTGTAGCTAAATATAACCAGCTGCTGCGCATTGAGGAAGAACTGGAAGATAGTGCACGTTTTGCCGGCAACCCGTTTAAATAAACAAGGAAAAAGCAGCCGTAGTAAGAAGTCTGTTGTTTTTTGCCACTTGCTGTGGTAGAATAGCAAATGGCACAAAAGCGCTTTTATAAAGGCTGTACGCAAATAAGGGAGGTGTCTTGTAGTTGGTACTTTTTCTGAATATAATTTTTGTTTTGGTCGGGCTCGGCATGATTGCCTCAGTACTTCTCCAGTCTGCAAAATCGGCAGGCTTTACCGGAACTTTTACCGGTGGTGCCCAATCTATCTTTGGTAAGAAAAAAGGACTTGATGATCTGCTTGCTAAATTCACGGTAATATTTGCCGTGCTTTTTGTGATCTTGGCAATGATCTTAACTCCGCTGTTAAAATAATTTATCTTTGTTCCTACAATAGTTTTAGGAGAAGCACTGTCTAGCAGCCGGGGTTTAAGTAAACTATGAAATATAAAAGGAGAAGGAGTAGAAAGCATGGAAACCATTTACTTAATTCCAGTTGCAGGTCTAATCGGGTTGTTATTTGCTTTTATCTTTGCCAAAAGAGTAAGTAACGCCGACCCGGGAAACGAGCGTATGCAAGAAATTGCGCATGCCATCCATGAAGGCGCCATGGCTTTTTTAAGCCGTGAGTACCGTACGCTCGTAATCTTTGTTATTGTCTTGTTTATTATCATTGCCTTCTTTATTGATTTCGGTACTGCCATTAGTTACCTTTGCGGTTCCGTTGCTTCGGCCTTGGCAGGCTTTATCGGTATGAATATTGCCACCAGAGCCAATGTGCGGACAGCAAATGCGGCTCGCAAGGGTATGGGTGAAGCTCTTAATGTTGCTTTTTCCGGCGGTGCGGTCATGGGCCTTTCCGTGGTGGGCTTGGGAGTTGTAGGTATAGGTGTGCTCTACATAATCTTCAAGGATCCCGATATTGTTAACGGCTTTGCCCTTGGTGCCTCCTCCATTGCTTTGTTTGCCCGTGTTGGCGGCGGTATTTATACTAAAGCAGCCGACGTCGGTGCTGACCTTGTGGGCAAAGTAGAGGCCGGTATCCCTGAAGATGACCCGCGTAACCCGGCTGTTATTGCTGATAACGTTGGTGATAACGTTGGGGACGTTGCCGGTATGGGCGCAGACCTTTTTGAATCCTATGTAGGCTCTATTATTGCTGCCATGGCCATAGGAATCGTTTCCTACGGTTTTGAAGGCGTTTTAGTTCCCATGATTGTTGCGGCCACTGGTGTTTTAGCTGCCATTATTGGTACTTTCTTTGTGAGAGCAAAAGAAGGTACAAAGCTTTCCGCCGCCCTGGATCGCGGTACCTTGATCAGTGGGCTGATTGTAATTATTGCTTCGTATTTCATTATTAATCACTATAGCTTTGAATTTGGCGGTCTTGGACCCTTCTGGGCCGTAATTGCTGGCTTGCTGGCAGGAATTTTGATTGGTCGCATTACGGAATTATATACCTCAGACAGTTATCAACCTGTAAAAAATATTGCTGAAAACTCACAAACCGGTCCGGCTACCAACATTATTTCCGGTCTGGCTGTAGGGATGCGCTCCACTATGCTGCCACTTTTGGTAATTGCTATTGCTATTTTGGTGGCTAACTATACCGCAGGAATTTATGGTATCGCTATTTCTGCCGTTGGCATGCTGGCTACAGCTGGTATGACCATTGCCGTTGATGCTTATGGTCCCATTGCCGATAATGCCGGCGGGATTGCGGAAATGGCTGATTTGGACAAGTCGGTACGTAATATCACGGACCAGCTTGATTCCGTAGGCAATACTACCGCCGCCATTGGTAAAGGTTTTGCCATTGGTTCAGCCGCCCTGACGGCCTTGGCTCTATTCTCTGCTTATACTCAAGCTGTAGGTATAAGTGCAATTAACCTTACCAGTGCTGAAGTGATCGCTGGTTTACTAGTTGGTGGTATGTTGCCCTTCTTCTTCTCCGCCTTAACCATGGAAGCTGTGGGCCGTGCTGCTTTTGATATGATTGAAGAAGTGCGGAGACAATTCCGTGAAATCGCCGGTATTATGGAGGGCAAAGCAAAACCTGATTATAAGCGCTGCGTAGATATTTCTACTGGTGCAGCTCTGCGGCAAATGATTGTTCCCGGTCTTTTGGCCGTTGTGGTTCCGCTGTTGGTTGGGTTTGTCCTGGGAGCGGAAGCACTGGGAGGACTTTTGGCAGGCTCCCTACTTTCCGGTGTGTTGCTGGCCATTTTCATGGCTAATGCCGGCGGTGCTTGGGATAACGCGAAAAAATATATTGAAAGCGGTGCCCATGGCGGTAAAGGTTCTGAACCGCATAAAGCGGCCGTTGTGGGTGATACAGTGGGGGACCCCTTTAAAGATACTGCCGGTCCGTCATTGAATATTCTTATTAAACTAATGAGTATTGTAGCTTTAGTTTTCGCACCGGTACTCATGAAAATTGTACCTTTAATTGAACGTCTGTTTTAAAAAGAGCGGCATTGCCGCTCTTTTGGCTTCACATGGGGGATTGGTCCCTGCCGTTAGGCTCTTTCTGTATTGAACTATGTATGAAAAATCGAAAATGAGCAAAACTGTCTAAAGAAAATCTTTGCGAGAACAGGAGAAAAGAGGGCAGGTATGAGTCTTGAGGAAAAAGTTTTAAGTTTTATGCGTGAAGTTGCTTATAAGCCGCTAAAAATTGATGAATTAACTAAAGAGCTTGGTTTTACCGATAGACGTGAGATTAAGCGTTTTCACAAATTACTGGAAGAGTTGGAACAGGAAGGTAAGATCATTAAAACGCGTTACGGTCGTTATGGGCTTCCGGAAAAGATGAACCTGGTGGTTGGACATCTTCAGGGTAACCAGGCAGGTTTCGGCTTTGTGATTCCTGATAACCCAGATTTAAACGATGTTTTTATTCCCGCCAATCGCATGAACGGTGCCATGCACAATGACCATGTGGTGGCGCGTTTACTAAAAGGTGGTAACGGGCGTAGTCGCGAGGGTGAAATTATCCGGATTCTAAAACGGCGCTCCGACTTAATTGTCGGCCGTTTTGAAGCCGGGAGAAATTTTGGCTTTGTCGTGCCGGATGATCAGCGTATTTTTCAGGATATTTTTATCCCTAAAAACGAGGCTAAAGCGCTTAAAAACGGGATGAAAGTGCAAGTTAAAATTACAAGGTGGCCGGAAAAACGCCGCAACCCGGAAGGTGTTATTGCAGACATTTTAGGTTTTCCGGGGGATAAGGGCATTGATACGCTAACAATTATAAAAAAATATGAGTTGCCTGAGGACTTCCCGCCTGAAGTTAAAAGGGAAATTAAAGCCATAAAACGCGGCATTACTGCGCAAGAATTACAGGACCGTCGAGATTTGCGTCACTTGACCATTGTTACCATAGACGGTGCCGATGCCAAAGATCTTGATGATGCCGTATCTTTAGAGCGCAATGAAAAAGGCAATTGGGTACTGGGCGTTCATATTGCCGATGTGGCCCATTACGTTAAAGAGGGCTCCGCCCTGGATCGTGAAGCTTTAAGGCGGGGAAACAGTGTTTATTTGGTTGATCGTGTCATTCCTATGTTGCCGCCGGAGCTCTCCAATGATCTTTGCAGCTTAAACCCACAAGTTGACCGTTTGACACAATCGGTGATGATGGAAATCAGTCCTACAGGACAAGTTCTGGCCTATGAATTTAGTTCCAGTGTGATCCGTACGCACAAGCGGTTAACTTACGATGAAGTGCGTGCCATGTTGGAGGATCAGGACCAAAAACTTCGTCAACGTTACGCATCGGTGGTGCCAATGTTGGAAGAGATGGCACAACTGGCACAAGTGCTGCGCAAAAGGCGTATGGACCGGGGAGCCATTGATTTTGCCATACCGGAAGTGAAAGTTATCCTTGATGATGAAGGTAAGCCTGTAGATATTGTTAAGCGCCCGCGTACCATAGCCGAAACAATCATCGAGGAATTTATGCTAGTATGTAACGAAACTGTGGCCGAGCATTTTTCTCATTTAGAATTGCCTTTTATCTTCCGGGTTCATGAGCGCCCCGATGAGGAAAAAATGCTTTATTTTCGCGACTTTATTCACAATTTGGGGCTTTCCCTTAAAGGTAAACCGGAAAATATACACCCGAGAGAATTGCAGGATTTACTCAAAAATGTTGCCGGCACTCCTTTGGAACGAGTAGTAAATACCTTGCTGTTGCGTGCCATGAAACAGGCCAGATACTCGCCGGAGCTAATACCCCATTATGGTTTGGCGGCAACTTACTATACGCATTTTACTGCACCAATACGCCGTTATGCTGATTTAGTCATTCACCGGTTGCTT
>ERZ773359.555-NODE-555-length-53565-cov-50.188675_pt1 | contig 53565 bp, 51 predicted proteins | sample MGYA00374955_ERZ773359 | MGnify/ENA primary metagenome ERZ773359 (study PRJEB29098, sample SAMN04486028) | biogas fermenter metagenome | study: EMG produced TPA metagenomics assembly of the Biogas fermentation microbial communities from Germany - Plant 4 DNA1...
GATATATTTCTTTTTAAAGTAAATTAATCCTTTAAATACAAATCATTGAGTTATTTAAATAATTGTATTAATATGGTATTATAGCCATTATTAAGTTTGGGCGGGGTGTTTTATGAAACGTATTGAAAAAATATATAATTATATTCTTAAAAATTCTAAACATCTTACAAAGGATGATATCTTAAATTATAATGGATTTACAGCTCTTCAAATCGGCAAAGAATTAAACATATTAAGAAATAATGTATCAAAAGAACTTAATATCCTTTGTAAAAACAATAAAGTAATAAAAATAAAAAGCAAACCTGTAATTTACTATCCTAGAGAATTGTTTGAAAAAGTCTTAAGCATAAAATTAAAAGATGATATTAGGGAAATAACTAATATCCAAGCCTTAATTAATAAAAAAGAAAAAATTGAAGATCAATCTCCCTTTAACTATTTAATTGGACATGATAGAAGTTTAAAAAATCAAATTGAACAAGCTAAAGCTGCTTTAATGTATCCTCCAAATGGTCTTCATACATTAATTATAGGTAGTACTGGTGTTGGTAAAAGCTTATTTGCTAACATTATGTACAAATATGCCAAATATAAAAATCGACTTACCAAAGATTCACCTTTTATAGTTTTCAACTGTGCCGACTACTCTAATAATCCTCAGCTTCTTTTATCTCATATTTTTGGACATGTTAAAGGTTCTTTTACTGGAGCTGATTTTAATACAGAAGGAATTATACAAAAAGCTGATGGTGGAATATTGTTTTTAGATGAAATTCATAGATTACCACCTGAAGGTCAAGAAATGATTTTTTATTTTATGGATACTGGCAGCTATAATAAACTAGGCGAAACAGGGAGGGGCCATAAAGCAAAAGTCCTATTAATCGGTGCAACAACTGAAGATCCAAGTTCAACATTATTAAATACTTTTATGCGAAGAATTCCTGTAATAATAAAAATCCCTGATTTTAGCGAGAGAACCCTTGAAGATCAAATAGAATTGGTCGAATTTCTATTTAGGGAGGAAGCCCAAAGGATAAATAAACCAATAAAAATATCAGCAGAAGCAGTAAAAGCTTTTATAGGAAGTACTAGTTATGGAAATGCTGGTCAATTAAAATCAAATATTCAATTAGCTTGTGCTAAAGGATTTTTAAATACCCTTAATAGCGGAGATATAATAAATATAAACTTAGACTTACTTCCATCAAATATAAAAAAAGGGATTGTTTCTTTTTCTAATAATAAAAATAATGTTTGGAATTTAATTCCTAATACTATTACTATAGATCCTAATAATGATATGCCTTTTGAATATATACCCTTTGAAAACGATACCTACGAACCACCCTTTAATATATATGATACTATAGAAAAAAGAGCAGGCGAATTAAAAGATAAAGGTATGACTGATGAAGATATAAAGTCATGTATTACTTCAGATATAAATAATGATTTAAATAAATTCTATAATAATTTGAAAAGAAATAAAAATCTTAAAGAAGGATTGCTTAAAATAGTTGATAAAGATATAGTAGACTTTGCAGAAGAAATAAAAATTCTTGTAGAAGGAAGACTTAATAAAGCTTTAAATGAACGTTTTATTTATGCTGTAAGCCTTCATTTTAGTTCTCTATTTAAAAGGTTAAAAAGTAAAGCTGATAAACTAAATTCCTATGTTGAAATACCTATTTCTACTAATAGTAAGGAGTATAAAATAGCTAAAGAAATTCATTATTTAATGGAAAAAAGATTTAACTTATCTATTCCTAAGATAGAAATAGAATATTTAGCTATTATTTTAACCTCAATACAAGATTCATCTATACAAAAAAGAGTTGGAATTGTAGTTGCTGCCCACGGAGATAGTACTGCCACAAGTATGGTAAACGTAGCTAAAAAACTATTTGAAACAGACAATATTTTAGCTGTGGATATGCCCCTTGAAAAGAAACCTTTTGATATTCTTGAAGAAGTTATTTCAAAAGTTAAACAAGTAGATGAAGGTAAAGGGGTACTACTATTAGTTGATATGGGATCCTTAAATAGTTTTGGAGATGTTATTACTGAAAGAACTAATATAATAACAAGAAGCATTGATATGGTATCTACTCCTTTAGTTTTAGAAGCAGCCAGAAAATGTTCCTTATATGACACTGATTTAATTTCAGTTCATTCATATTTATTAAAAGATTTTAGAGCTTATACAATGAGCAGCGATGATGATAATTATATTAATGATGGCGTTATAGTTACCATCTGTTCAACAGGAAAAGGGACTGCTATCAAATTAAAAGAATTAGTTGATAATATAATAAATACAATAGCAGATTATAATATTACCGTGATTCCTGTTGGAGTTAAAGACGTTAATAGATCTATAAATGAAATATTAAAATCAAATAAAATTATCGCTATAGTAGGCATTATAAATCCAAACTTAGGTTTTCCTTTTATATCTATAGAAGACTTAATTAATGGAACAGGTGAAGCAAAATTAAAAAATATAATTAAAGGAAAAAATATTTCTTATACTGATAAAAATAATATTATAGCTTTGGAAACTCTTTGTAAACAAAGCTTAAGAGAACTTGTCACTTTCCTTAATCCAGAAAAAATATATCCACTCTTAAAAAATTTTATAGATTTTATAGAAAACTCTCTTGATATTGGATATAAAAATAATAAGAGACTTAGTATTATGACTCATTTAGCTTGTGCCTTAGAAAGAGTTATCTTAAAAAATGAACTGACCTATAACGGAAAAAGTAATCCTTTAGACAAATTATATTTTGATACACTAAAAGATGCTAATTTAATATTTAAAAAAGCTTTATCTTTAGAATTATCAGAAGACGAGCTATATTACATGGTTGATATTATTAAAGAGTATCAACTTACTGATACTTTTAATGCTTATGTAACAGAAATTCCCAAAAATTAGTATCAATTTTTATTTTATCTGTATCAAATAAAAATTTTATATTTATATAAAGTGCCAATTATGCTAGTTCAGATGAAAATTTTAACTCTGATACACATAATTGGCATCTTTTTTGCTATATATAATAGTGAAGAAATTTAAGGAAGGAGATGATATTAATTGATAGCAGTAATCATAGCAACTCATGGATCATTTTCAAAAGAGCTATTAAAATCCTCTGAAATGATTTTTGGAAAACAAAAAAATGTTGCTACTGTATCCTTTGTAGCAGGTGAAGGCACTGATGATTTAATTGAAAAATACAAATTATATAAGGTTGGGTAAGTTACTCCTTCTCCCAAGCTATCCAAAGCCAAATCTATAATATCCTCTGGAGTTTCTTTAGAAAATCTTAAAGTAAATTGAGGCTCAACATACTTGCATTCTCTAGTAACCCTTATAGCTAATCTTGTAAATAAATCAGCAGTTTCAGGATTCCTTCTTCCCTTTCCTCCTACGATTATTCTCCCATTTACAGTAGTTCTTCTATTTTCAATTAAAGTCCATAGAGACCTCATATAACTTATTGCTTCTTCTTCAGTTATTACATTATTATCCAAATCATTTTTTAAAAATGGTCCTAAATAATCATCTAGCCTGCCGTAATTTATTACTCCTGCTAAAAGTGCATAAAGCCAAAATAATTGCATTGCTTGATGAAAGGATTTCGGTTTGTCTTTTTTTATTATTTCCAAGCTTTCATATATAAGCTTCAATTCTTTTTTTCTTTTAGTGTCAGCAGTTTTTATCTTTCTTTTTACCATGTCCTTTAAATATTCAACACAGTCAACAAATAAGTCTAAAGCCTTTAAGGAAGCAATATAAAAATTGTTATTCTTATCCTCTTTTAAATGCTCCTCTATTAAAGCTCTCAAGCCTCCAATTCCTAAATCTAACAGCTTATGATAATCTAACATCATTCCACTTAATCTAGCTGTTGCAATTAAGGGATATTCACAATCTATAAAAGCGCCTATTATATTTTCCTGTAGTGCATCACTACAATATAAGGCTTTAGTATCATTTTTCAGCCAATATTCATAAAGCTTATCTATTCTCTTTTTTATATTTTCATCTTCAAACTTATTTTTAAAGTCTAATAATTTACTAAAGACACAGTAATATCCAACACCACCAATAGAAGTAACCGAACCAAAGCCAATAGGAAGAAAATCTAATCTCCCTATAATTTTGTCACAATCTTCTATTTCTCTAAAAAGTGTAGGATATAATACCTTTAAACATTCAATTTCCCTTAATTCCTTTGCTAAACCGGCAGTGGCTTTATGAACTTTTGTATAAGTCTCCATTATTTCTAATTGTACTATTAAAGGCTTTTCGCAAGGAAGCTTTTTGCTTACTTCAGCATTTTGAGGTGCATTTACATTTAATTTAGTCATTAATGCTTCCTCCTTTCAGCTTCTCTCCAATTTTCCTTATAACCACTCATAAGATCAACAAAACGTTTGGCCGTTAAATGAGGTCTTGTAATTGCACTTCCAACAACAACTGCATGAGCACCTAAATACAAGGCTTTTATGGCATCTTCAGGACTATAAATATGTCCTTCCATTATTACATAAGCCCTATCTTTAAAATCCCTGCACATTCTAGCAAATTCCCTAAAGTCAGGCCCCTCTATATTTTTTGTTTCTTCTGTATATCCATATAAAGTAGGTGCTACTATATCGGCTCCTAATTCTATTGCCCTTTCTGCCTCATCATAAGTAGATATATCAGCAAAAATAATAGCTTCAGGGATTTCTGCCTTTAATTTTGGAAGTAATTCATATGCCCTAGTTTTTTCATGAGTAATTTGGCTTGTACAATCAAGAGCTATAATTTCTGCACCTGCTTCCCAAACTTCTTTAGCTGCTTCTAAAGTAGGAGTAATAAATACATCTGTATCCTCATGCCATATTTTATATAAGCCTATCACCGGTAAATCAACCTTTTCTTTAATTGCTCTTATTTGTTCTGGTGAGTTTGCCCTTATTCCAACCGCCCCTGCCCATTTTGCAGCTTCTGCCATTTTTACAACAATATCCTCAGTATATATTGGATCATCCTTTTGTACCTGGCAAGATACTATTAAACCGTTTTTTAATGCTTCTAATAATTCTTTCTTTTTATCTCTCATATTCCAATCCCCTTTGTAATTTTTTCCATTTTATATTTATATTATAATCTAATAATATTTCATTTTCAATCATATTCTTTCATTTATTTGCAATCATATTCAACTATAAACATAAAAAAAAGGATCCTTTAACAATAGGCTAAAGAATCCTTCAATTACTTTTCTTTATTTTAAATAAATATAAAATTTTCTGGTATTTCTAATTCAGTTGAAGAAGAATTACAAATAATTTTATCAAATTCATCTAAGCTTTTAAATTTAAAAAAACCTCTTTTATCTAACTTACTTGAATCTATTAGTAAATAACTATGCTTTGAATTTTCCATGGCAATAGTTTTCATTATAGGACTTTCAACTTCAGTAGTATAGCTAATTCCAGCCTCTAAATCTACTCCTGAACAGCCAATAAAAGCATGATCAAAATGAAAATTTTTCAGCATATTTTGAGCAATTGGCCCTACACTCATGCCATAATAAGGTAGATATAAGCCTCCAATAAGAAAAATTTCAGCATTTACATTATTTATTATCTTACTCATTGCCAAATTACTATGAGTAACTATCTTTATTCTCTTTTCTGATAAATACCTAATTAAAGGTACTAAGGTTGTTCCACCATCTATAAAAACACAATCGCCATCTTTAACAAATTGAGAGGCATAAATTGAAATCTTATTTTTTTCTTCGTAATTTAATGAAATTTTTTCATTCATTGTTAATTCTGCATTATCTGACAATGGATAATTTTCATCGGTTATTGTAGCTCCTCCAAGAACTCTTTTTAACTTTCCTTCTTTTTCTAACTTCTCAAAATCCCTTCTAACCGTTGCCTCAGATATATTTAATTGAGCGGCTATTTGCTTTAAATTAACAACTCCCTTTTTATTTAACTCATTAATTATAAATATTTTCCTTTCAGATGCTATCATATAATTCCCTCCCAATAAGGAAATTATAATTCATTCCTTTAACAACTTCAATCAAATAATTTCATTTATTTTCAATTATATATAATCTATTCCATGTATCCACCCTTCATTGGTGAAACAGCTCTATCTGAATATAGTTTTAATATTCCAGATTCATATTTATTTTTTCTAGCCTTCCAACTCTCTTTACGTTTATTTAAAATTTTCTCAATTTCTTCTAAAGGCATTCTTTCTCCATTTACTCCTACCATTTGAAGAATTCTATTTTCAATATCTATTTCTATTAAGTCGTTTTCTTCTACTAAAGCAATTGGCCCTCCCTCTGCAGCTTCTGGGGAAACATGTCCTATTGCTGGCCCCCTAGAGGCGCCAGAAAATCTTCCATCAGTAATTAATGCAATACTAGCAGCTAGTTCTTCATCTGAAGAAATTGCTTCCGTAGTATAAAACATCTCTGGCATCCCACTTCCCTTTGGGCCCTCATATCTAATAAATACAGCATCACCAGGTTTAATTTTTTTAGTTAATACTGCTTCTATTGCTTCTTCTTCACTATCAAAAGGCCTTGCCTTAAGTATAGCCTTATGCATCTCCTTTGGAACTGCTGAATGTTTAACAACTGCACCATCTGGAGCAATGTTTCCTCTTAATATTGCAATAGCTCCATTCTTTCCTATTGGATTAGTATATGGTCTAATAATATCTTCTTTCTTTAGGCCAGTTTCTTTTAAATATTCATAACATTTTTCATAATATCCATTTTTCTTTAGATCTTCTAAGTTTTCTCCTAAAGTTTTTCCTGTTACTGTCATTACATCTAAATGTAATAGTTCTTTAAGCTCTTCCATTATTGCTGGTACCCCTCCTGCATAATAGAAATATTCTGCAGGCCATTTACCTGTTGGGCGGATATTTAATAAATATGGCGCATATCGGTGAATTTTATCAAAGGCTTCAGCATCCAATTCTATTCCAAATTCATGGGCTATAGCTGGAATGTGTAAAAGTGAATTGCTAGAACCAGAAATTGCAGCATGTATAATTATTGCATTCTCAAAAGATTTTGCTGTAACAATGTCCCTTGCTCTTAAATTTTTTTTAGCTAATTCTACTACTTGTTTACCTGCTTCAATTGCAACTTTTTCTAAATCTTCACAGTTTGCAGGCATTACTGAACTTCCTGGCAACATTAATCCTAATGCTTCAGCCATAATCTGCATAGTTGCCGCTGTCCCCATAAAGGAACATGAACCAGCCGATGGGCAGGCATTATTTTTATAATATGTTAATTCCTCCTCAGTAATTTCTCCTCGTCTTTCCATAGCACTATAAGTTCCTATTTGCTCTAATGTCAAAAGATTTGGACCAGCCTTCATTACTCCGCCAGTAACAACAATTGATGGTATATTAATTCTTCCAATTGCCATTAAATGAGCAGGAACCCCCTTATCACAACTAGTGATAAATACTCCTCCATCAAAAGGGGTTGCATTGGCATGAATTTCGATAAGATTTGCAAGGGCATCTCTTGACGCTAAGGAATAGTTTATTCCGTCATGTCCCTGAGCCATTCCATCACATATGTCTGTTGCAAAAAACCTTGATGCCTTTCCTCCCTTTTCCCCTACTCCCTTTACTGCATTATTTACAAATTTTAATAAATGTACGCTGCCTGGGTGGCTGTCACCAAAAGTACTTTCTATTATTATTTGTACTTTTGATAAATCTTCTGATGTATATCCCATTCCTCTACGAAGAGGATCCATTTCTGGAGCTATTTTTCTTATTTCTTGACTTATCATATTATCCTCCCATATTAAATAAGGGGCTGCTTAATTGCCCCTATATTTTTATTACTTAAGCTCTGGCCAATAACCTTTATTGGCTTCAATTAACTCATCTAAAATATCCTTTGCTACTTTAGCACTTGGTACCGTCTTTGATAAAGTTAATGCTTGCCATAATTTTAAGTAACTTCCTTCTATCCATGCTTCAACTACTAATTTTTCAACTGCTACTTGTTGTTCCATTAATCCTTTTTGGAATCTTGGTATCTCACCTTGAACTAATGGCTCAGGACCATTACTTCCTACAATGCAAGGAACTTCAACCATTGCTGTTGGATCAAAGTTTACTATAGCACCTTTATTTTCAACTATGCATAACATTCTTTCATGAGTGTTATATGCAATTGCTCTTGCTAAATCAACTATAAATGTAGCATGGGAATCTATATGGAATTCTCCTCCCTTTGCTGTTCCTTCTTTAATTATTTTTTTTGCTGCTTCAAATACATTCTTTTCTCTACCATTCATTACTTCATTAGCTCTTGTAAACTCTGGATTAGAATGTTCAACAACATAATCAGGATATAAATAATATTTTAAATAAGTATTTGGTAAATAATTTGGGTCTAAGGCTATTAAATCTTTTGCTTTTTTATGAGTTTCCTGCCAGCTTGGTTCTGTATGTTGAGTATCAACTTCAATTTGATTTAAATAACCGTGTTCTTTAACATATTCTATTAATTTTGGCATTAAATCATTTCCTTCTTTATCCCTTACACTTGTCCACCATCCAAAATGATTTAATCCAAAGTAGTTAACTTCTAAATCAGCAGGAGTTAAACCAACTATTTGAGACATACGACGTAAAGTTCCTACAGGCATATCACAAATATTTAAAACCTTTGAATTTGGTTTTAAAACACGACAAGCTTCAGCAACTATAGCTGCAGGATTTGAATAATTTAACATCCAGCAATTTGGAGAATATTTTTCCATATAATCTATTAATTCTAACATTCCACCTATAGATCTCATTCCATAAGCAATTCCTCCAGGTCCGCAAGTTTCTTGTCCAACAACTCCATACTTTAATGGAATTTTCTCATCCTTTTCACGCATTTCATATTTGCCAACACGAATATGAGCCATACAAAAATCTACATCAGTAAAAGCTTCTTCTGGATCTACTGTATAAGAAAATTCTATTTCTGGTGCATTTTCCTTTAATAAGATTTCTAAAGCCTTACCTATAATTTCTTGACGTTCTTTATCATTATCATATAATTTTAATTTTCTTAGTGGAAATCTATCTAAATTATCTAGTAACATCATTACTATTCCTGGAGTAAATGTACTTCCTCCACCTGCTATTACTACTGAAAATTTTTTATCTTTATTCATAAGCTTAATCATCCTTTCTTGGTTCTTTAAAAGATTTTTAATTTCTTCTTCTTATGTGCTTATTATATGAAAGTAATATTCCCTAGTAAACCTTTTTAAGCCTTATAAAAACATGTTACTTAAGCTTGTAACCTGTTTCCTTACTATAAATTTTCATAATAAAAGGGACCATATTTTAATGCCCCTTTTATTAATAAAAATACAATTAATTTGCTTCTATTCCAAGATATTCATCTACACTCTTTCTTACTCCATTTACTCTTAAACCATAAACAACCTGTACATTATCCCCTTTAATAATTACTCCATTAGCTTGAGTTTCTTCTTTTAATAAAGCAGTATCAACCAATGATGAATCTTTTACAATTAATCTTAATCTTGTATAACAGTTATCTACTTTTACAATATTATCCGCACCACCAAGTCCTTTAACTATTACGGATGCTAATTCTTCTGAAAGCTTCTCTGCTTCCTTTTTTTCCTTGTAATCTTTCTTTGTATAAAGTTTTGTTTCTCCCTCTTCTTCTCTTCCTGGAGTCTTAAGATTAAACTTAGTTATTACAGCTCTAAAGATAAGGTAATAAACTACAAACTGTCCTAAGCCTATTAAAATAAACATTGGCCAACCTGTTTTTTCTATTCCAAGAGGTACATTATATAATAAGAAATCTATAAAACCATTTGGGCCTATTGCTCTAATTCCTAATATATTTAATACAACCATTCCTGCACCGCTTAAGAATGCATGTAATACAAATAGTATTGGTGCTGCAAACATAAAGGAGAATTCTATAGGTTCAGTAACCCCTGCTAGTATAGAAGTAACAGCTGCTGGAATTAATATAGCTTTAATCTTAGTCTTATTCTTTGGTAATGCAGTATGATACATTGCTAAGCATGCACCAATTAAACCAAACATCTTTGAAAGCCCTCTTGCATCCCAAATTACTGATGCAGAAAGTTTTGCTATTGTTGGATCTGCCATTTCTGCAAAATAAATATTTCTTGAACCTTCTAATACTTGACCGCCAATTTCAGCAACTCCACCTAAAGAACTATATAAGAAAGGAGTATAAACTAAATGATGTAAGCCAGTTGGGATTAATAGTCTTTCTAAAGTTCCATATACAAAAATTCCTAAATTACCTGCATTTTGAATAAATGTTCCTGTGCTGTTAATAAATTTTTGTACAAACGGCCATACAAAACTAAAAACTACAGCTAATAAAACAGTTACTGGAATAAGAATAATAAATACTAATCTAGTTCCTCCATATATTTGAAATGCTCCATTGAATTCCTTTTCACAATATTTATTATGAACATATGAAACAACTATCCCTAAAATAATTCCTAAAAATACTCCCATATCAAGTACTTGAACACCTAATACAGTTGTTTGTCCACTTCCTCTTAATGCATCTGCCGGTACTAATTTGTCCGTTAAAGTTAAAAATATATTCATTGCATTTATAAATACTAAAAATACTAATAATGATGTAAATCCAGCTTCTGCTTTTTTCTTTTTAGCTAATCCTACAGATAATCCTACACAAAAAATAATACCTAGATTGGTTAAAATTGAAACTAATGAGCCTGATAGCATTTTTCCTAGTCCAAAAACTAGATCGTTTTGTAAAAATGGCAAAACTTCTGCTAACTTTGCATTTGTTAAAATATTTCCTAAAGCAATTATTATACCTGCTATTGGTAAGATTAGTACTGGTACAAACATTCCCTTAGAAAAGTTTTGTAATTGGTTCATTATCTTTTCTTTCATTTTTTTCCCTCCATTTATTTAAATAAGAAATCATTTACAAGCCATATTATAAATAGCGAAATCTTATATGTATATAGATTTTGCCTTCAAAAAAACGTGTTACTCAATTAGATAACACGTTACTCATTTTTAATACTCTTTTTTCTTTTATAATACTCATATACTAATAACTCAACTAATACCAATACCTTTGGAAAAAATGTATTTGGCATTAAATTTCTATCATCTAATTTATTAGCATCTTCAATTTTAAAAGATATATCTGCAAGTTTGCTTATACTATTTTCACGTTCATTTGTAAAAGATACTACCTTAATTCCATAATCTTTTGCAGTTATTACCTTATTTAAAACCATTGGAGTTTCCCCTGATTTTGATACTACAATAATACTGCTAATATAATCTAAATTATTTTCAAAAACCCCAATAGAATCTGTCCCATTTGAAAAAATACACCTTTTTCCCATAACTAAAAGTTTTTTATTAATATATTCAGCTATAATTCCAGAAAAACCATTTGCATATATAAAAATAAATTTATTATCATCTTGAAATAATAAGTCTACAAAACTATTAATAGCCTGTGTACTATTTTCCTTTAGTAGACTATCCATATTTAAACTATTAACAAAATCACTTTCATTTAAATTATCACTTATTCCATTCCTCTTTATAGAGGCTAAATTATACTGCATTTCTAAGAAACCTGAATAGCCAAGTTTCTTTGCTAACCTCATAATTGTTGAAGTAGAAGTAAAATTTTCTTTTGCAACTCCTCTTACCCCTAATTTATTTACTTCATTAATGTTATCTATTATATAATTTAAAACATTAATTTCTGTTTCAGTAAGATTCTTATTTTCGATAAGTTTTGATAAATCCATTATATTTCCCCCTAATCTCCCAAATTCATAGCCCCAATAAAGGCTAATAGAAAAAATTTAATTAATTTCTAAGAGCTTATATAATATTTCTTAAAAGCTGCCAAAAGCTTAATTTTAACTTGGGAACTTTTTATATTTAATTATCTCCTTTAATAGCCATAAAGTCAAAAATTTTATTCATATTATAATGACCATAATACCAAAAATCTGCTTCTAAAGCTGCATCTTTTGGGCTAATTATTTCATCAATGATTATTTCTTCTTTGCCTTCTTTATTTCCCTTCATGAGTGAAAACTTATTATTTCTGTCTTTTCTTATAAAAATAAATTCCTTATCACTTAGGTATTTAGGCCAAAAGTCAAATCCATCTTTAGAATTTGTAAGTTTTATTATTTCATTATTTTCTAAATTAACCTCATATATATTTTGATTATTAGATGCTTCCCACTCTTGCATATCTTCCATGGATGGTGAGGAAGAATAAATTATTTTATTTCCATCCTCAGAAAAACTAGGTGTCATTGCTGATTCATTATCTTTAGTAATTTTTATAAAATTATCCTTTTCAATATTTAAAATTCCTAAAACTTTATTTATATTCATAAATCTAGATGAACCATTTATTAAAGCAATAATATTATTATCCTTAGGTGATAAAGCGAGCATATCTTTATAGGTAAGTACAATAATTTCCTCATTTTTTATCTCTTTAAATTCTTTAGTTACAGAATCATAAATTCCTATAGGAACTCCATCTGCCGTAATTGAGGCTGAATTAGGTCTTAGCCATATTATTAACTTTGTACCATCTTTTGAAATTGCTGCAATAGCGGGATTTAATCCTAATCCATCATTATCTGAACTTGCAGGCTTATAAGGCACAATCATATTTTCCTTTTTTGTATTTAAATCTAATTCCACAATCCCTAATGGCATTGGATAACTGTTTTCATCAGTCATTCCTTCATTTTTTAGTCCATAAACAGTATTATCTTTTCCTAAAGCTAATTGTAAATAATATTCCTTTTCTGCTTTAATATCATTAACTGATTTATTATTAACATCAAAAAGATATAAGCCTCCTGTATATTTAGAAAAAAGTAAATTCCCTTCATTATCCCATGCATAAGAAGCTACTTTATCACTTACTTTAAAACTTTCTTCATTATTTTTAAAATTTATTTTTACAACAAATAAATCATTATTTTCATTTTTAAAAGCCACATAGCCCTTCATTGATATTAAAGGAAATTTATAATTTTCGCCTTCCTTAAGCAAAACTTTTTCCTTGGGATTATTTACATTAACTGCCCAAAGTCCATCTTTTTTAACTACTACTGCAGTATTTACATTCTTATTCATTATTGGAAGGGCCAATATAAAGTTACTAATAAAAAATAATATAATTCCTAGAAAAAAAAATTCTTTTAAACGAATTTTTCATTTGTAAAACTCCTTTTTAATTAAAATAACTCTTCATCATCTTCTATATTTATTATTTCTGCATCACAATTTTCTTCTATGAAGCTTATTATATTTTCCTTAGTCGAATCAAGCTGAGAGGATGAAGCACACACAGCTGCTATCCCAATAACTAAAATCTGGTGAATATCCTGCTCAGCAACTTCACTAACAGAAATATTGAATTTATTTTTTAATTTTTGCATTATACTTTTTATAATCATTCTTTTTTCCTTTAAAGAATGAACCCAAGATGCTCTAAGAGTAATACGCATTATTAATATTCTCATAATTTTCTCCATTTCTTTATTAATTCACCATTATTTTTATTATACCTAAAAACTTATTAAATATTTATTTAAGTGAAAACTCTGTTATCTTTTATAAGCTATTGTAAAATAATAATTCAATAGTTATTATATAAAAATTCTAAAATTTAATGGCAGATTATGAATAAGAACTATAGAATAAGCTAATATTATATGGACAAACTATTTATGAAAGAAATTTAAAGGAGGTAAAAAACTATGGCCTATGCAATAGATAAGGAATTGCATGATAAAGCTAAGAAAATGCTAATAGCTGGAGAATCCTATGATAAAATTATGGATGAAACTCATTTAAGACTAAAAGATTTAAAAAGAATTGAAAGAAACGAAATAATACCAAACTTTAAATAATAAAAGTTTAAATTAATCAAAAGGAAGATTTTCCATTGAAAGAAAATCTTCCTTTTTAATATATTATTTAATGGTGGAATTATATTAAATATAAAATTTTCAATATTCTAAAAACAATCCTTAATCTATACATTTTAAACTGTAAATTTGACTAAACAAGACTTAGTCAATAAGTCCTTCCCTCACTAAAAATTCATTAGCAACAAGCTTTGGATCTTTTCCATTTACATCAACTTCAAAGTTTAAAGCCCTCATTTTTTCATCTGTAATCCTTCCAGCTAATAAATTTAATACCTCTTTTAACTCAGGATATTTTTCTAAAGTATCAATCCTTATAAGAGGCGCAGCATAATAAGGCGGGAAGAATTGCTTGTCATCTTCTAATATAGTCAAGTCAAATTTATCAATTAAACCATCTGTTGTAAAAGCATCTATTAAGTCAGACTCCTTATTAATAAGAGCTGTATATCTTAAAGCTCCATCTACAGGACTGATCTTCTTAAAGTTTAAATCATAAACTTTTTGCAAGCCAAGAAGACCATCTTCCCTGTTTGCAAATTCAATGGTAGGTGACATTAATAAATCCTGTGAAATTCCATTTAAATCTGAAACTTTCTTAAGCTTGTATTTTTCTGAAATTTCCTTAGTTGTAGCTATAGCATAAGTATTATTAAAACCTAATGGTTCTAAAAATTGTAATCCTAATTCCTTCTTAAATCTTTCTTCAACAAAATTATAAACCTTATCTGGATTTGTCTCACCATCATTAATGTTTAATAAATTAACATAAGCCGTTCCAGTATATTCAACATATAAATCTATTCCTCCAGCCTTTAAAGCTTCAAAGGCTATTTGAGTTCCACCAAGATTTAATTTTGTCTCTACATTAATATCAGTTTTATCTTCAATTAAAATATCTAAAACATTACCTAAAATAAGCTGTTCTGTAAAATTTTTAGATCCTATTACAATTCTTTTGCCTCCTTTATTAAAAGGAAGATTAGCCGTTAATAAAGCAATAACTAAAACTGCTGCTCCTATTCCTGATATAATTAATTTCTTCTTGCTATTTTTTGAATTGCTCTTAACCTTCATTGTTCCATCAGCTCTTTTTATACCCTTTGGCGCAACTGCAAGTTCTATCTTTCCAGTAATCCAGTCCATAAGCAAGGCTAATATAGCTGCTGGAATAGCCCCAAATAATATTAAGTTATTATCAACAGTTTGAATCCCTAAAAACACAAGATATCCCAAGCCGCCTGCTCCAACAAAAGCAGCAATGGTCATAAGACCTACAGCTGTTACTGCTGAAATTCTTATTCCTGCCATAATTACCGGCATAGATAGAGGAATCTTTACTTTTTTTAGAGCTTGTCCCTTTGTCATTCCTATACCCGTTGCCGCCTCTATAATATCTGGATTAATATTAGTAATTCCTGTATAGGTATTTTTTATAATTGGAAGCATTGAATATAGCACAACCATTATAATAGCTGGCGTTGATCCAATGCCTGTTAATGGTATTAAAAAACCTAATAAAGCCAAACTAGGTATAGCTTGTACTAAATTTGCAAATCCAATTACTGCTTTAGCAAGCTTTTTATGATTTGTAATAAATATTCCTAGGGGAACCCCAATAATAACTGCTATTAATACTGCTACTATTGTTAAATTTACATGCTTCAGCAACAATGAAAATATTTCTTCTTTTCTTGCTGCAAGATTTATTAAAAACTCCCTCACTAGTTATCCCCTCCTTGTTCTATATATTGACTGCTAAGTACTGAGATTAAACTGCTTCTTGTTATTAATCCTAAAAGTTTCCTATTTTTATCACAAACTGGTAAATAACCTCTTTTTAGCTTATTAAAAATTTCTAATAAATCAGGTAAGCTTATATTTTCAGTAACAAATTCAGGATTTTTTCTCATTACATCCTTAATCAATAGAGATTTATCCTTTAAATTTTGTATATCTTCTAAAGTAATATATCCTTCCAGTTTCTTTTCTTTATCTACAATTAATAAACTATCAACCTGCTTATCCCTCATAATTTCTCTAGCTTGAAGTAAATTTCTACTTCCTGATACTGAGATTGGCTTTGATATCATAACATCTTCCGCCCTAATAAATTCTGGTTTACTCCAAATCTTATTTTTACCTATAAATTCTTGAACATAATCTCCGGCAGGATTTTTTAGAATATTTTCTGGAGTATCATATTGAATTATCTTTCCTTTTTGCAAAATACATATTTTGTCTGCAATATTTATGGCTTCATCCATATCATGAGTTACAAATACTATGGTTTTATTAAATTCCTTTTGAATATTAAATAACTCTTCTTGAAGCTCTGCCCTAGTTATAGGGTCTAAAGCACTAAAAGGCTCGTCCATTAAAATTATTTCTGCTCCAGCAGCAAATGCTCTAGCAACTCCTACTCTTTGCTGCTGTCCTCCACTTAACTCTGCTGGATATCTGTCACTATATATTTCTGGATCTAATCCAACCATATTTAATAATTCAATTGTTTTTCTCTCTATTTCATCAATGGACATACCAATAAGCCTTGGAATTACTTCTATGTTTTCTTTTACTGTCATATGTGGAAACAATCCAGTTTGCTGAATAACATAACCTATGCTTCTTCTTAATTCAATTGGATCCATTTTATAAATATCTTTACCATTAATTAAAATTTGACCATCTGAAATTGGAATTAATCTATTAATCATCTTAAGCAAGGTAGTCTTTCCTGATCCACTTGCTCCAATTAGTACTACTAATTTTCCCTTCTCAATTGTAAGGTTAAAGTTGTCTATTACTGTATTTTTCTTATATTTCTTTTTAACATTTCTAAATTCTATCATAATACCACCCCTTTGAAACAACTTAATATTATCACCAAGTTGTTACTTTTGTCAAGTTGTTTGTTTTTTTCTGTAAATTCACTTATATTATTTGATTGACATTTCACAAAGCATTTGTTTATATTATTATTTAGAAGTAATTTATTAACCCTCGGAGGAAAAATGATGACTACAGCAATTCCTACATATAAAAAAATTGCCTTAGATATTGCAAATAAAATTAAAAATGGAGCTATTCAAGAAGGTACAATTTTACATGGCCGCTCTATTTTAGCCAGTAAATATAATGTATCTCCTGAAACCATAAGAAGGGCCATTATGCTTTTAGAAGATATAGAAGCAGTTAAAGCTATTAAAGGTAAGGGGGTATTGGTTGTTTCTAAAGAACAGGCAGTCTCCTTTTTAAAAAGAAATCAATCAATTTCAAGTATGAAAGATTATAAAACAAAAATTCAAAATCTTTTAGAAAAAAGAAAAGAAATAGAAGATGAATTATTAAAATCTATTAATGGAATTATAGATTACTCAAGTAGATTTGACGAAGTAAATGCAATTGTACCAATAGAATTTACAATTCCAGAAGATTGTATTTATATAGGAAAAACCTCAGCAGAAATTAAGTTATGGCAAAATACTGGAGCAACTTTAATTGCAATTAAAAGAGATGATAAATTAATTATATCTCCAGGTCCTTACATAACAATAGAAGGTGGGGATGTATTTATTGTAGTTGGAAATGATGAAATAAAAACTTCTGTTCCAGACTTTTTATTTGCAAAAAAATAAAACAGTTGCTAAAGGACATATGTCCTTTAGCAACTGTTAATTAAATTATTCTATTTTATGACCTGTCTTTTCTATAGATTTTTTTATATCTTCTTGGTTTGCAGGTTCATTATAAATCACTTCTACAGAACCTCTTGCCTTATCAACACAAACTTTATTTACTCCCTCTACTTTTTCAAGAGAGTTTTTAATTTGTGTTTTTATATTTTCATTTGCAATTCCATTAACCTGACAATGAAATCTTTCCATACTATATCTCCTTTCATTTTTAATTCAAATATAGTATGTCCAAATATAATTAATCTATTTCTATGAACTTTCTTAAACTAGATAGAATATTTTCCTCATTATCTTCACAATCTATTCCACCTATAGATATACTTGGTTTAGTCTTTCCATGAAAATCACTTCCACAGGTTAAAAATAAATTATGTTTTTTAGCAAAATTTTTATAAAACTCTACTTGTTCCTTGCTATGATAGCTGCTATACACTTCCATGCCCTTTATTCCTTGAGAAATAATTTCTTCTAATAATGTTTCATCTTCTTTTACATTATTTCCTGGATGAGCTAAAACTGGAACACCTCCGCTTTTCTCAATAACTTCGATTGCTTCTTTTAAACTAATGTATTTAACTTCTGCATAAGCAGCTTTACCTTTTGCACAAAAATCCCAATAAAAATTAACATAAGGATTATCGCTTCTAGAACCATTTTTGTAATAAGGCTGTAATAAAGGATTTTTCTTATCCTTATCATATAACATTGCGGCCTCAGCAATCATTTCTCCATTTACTACACCATTTCTTGATAATTTTTCTATTATTTCATCTGAAAAATCTATGCCTAACTCACGAACTAATTTCATACGTTTTTTAGAAGCTTCTTGTTCCTGCATTATTATATCTTCTTCTATTTTATCAAAAGCTGATGTTTTATAATCTATGCCATAGCCTAAAACATGTAAATTTACTTCACCAATAGTACAATCTAATTCAATTGCCGGTATTATTTTAATTTCTTTATCAAGACAATAATCCATAGCTTCCTCAATAGCTTTAATAGAATTATGATCAGCAATAGCAAAGTATTTTTGCTTTTTTTCTAAACATAAATCAACTAATTCTTTTGGGCTAAATTCTCCATCATCACTAATATATGAATGCATGTGTAAATCAATATAACTCATCTTAATTCTCCTTTATAAAAATTATTATTCTTTATAACTTTCTAATTCCTTTAATGTAATATGCTTAATGCCAATTTCAAAATCCTTATCAATTTCCTTAGAAATAATTATTTCAGGTATCATTACTCTTTCTATTTCTGAATTGCAATTATTTGTAACTTCCTCAATTATAGTTTCATCTATCTTATCGTTATAAACTACAATAAGATCTGGATTATACATACAATTAAAAGACAATATAGTTTTCGCAATTATTTCTCTTATTTTATTGAGATTATAGTCAAAACTTTCCCAATAAATTTTGTTATGAGGAAGGTATTTTATTTCTCCTGCAAGCCCATTTCTACCTTTATGAATTTTCCCATTAATATATATGCCGGCACCAGGTGGATAATTATTAGGAAAATATATTCCTATGGCAGTTTTTTTTGTAGAAATATTATTAGAAAAACAGTAGCCGGCTATTGCTAAATTAATATCATTTTCTATTAATACTGGAATATTAAATTTTTCTTTTATATAAGAAGTGAAGAAAGTATTTTCTAATTCTTTATAATCACTAATTAACAGCCTTCCATTTACTTCTACTACAGGCATGCCAAAACTGATTATTCCTATATTAGGATACTTTATTGTCATGTCTTCTATTATATTATCAAAGCTGTAAATATCTATTTCTCTTATTACTTTTTCATACTTTTCGATTATTTCCCCATACAAATTAACAACAGCTATATAAGCAGTATTTTCTCCATTATATTCATTCATATAAATTATCAAAGCTAATTTATATTCGCTATTAAATTTATAAGATACCGCTGGTCTTCCTCCTCCAGAAGGCAGCATTTCTCCTTCTATTATTTCTCTATTTTCAAGAAGATAATTTACTAGGGAGTTAATTGTAACTACACTTAATCCTGTTAATTCTGATAGTTGAGGTTTGGTTGCTACTCTTTTTTCCTTAAGAACCCTTCTTAATATATTTAAATTACCTGCTTTTATTAGGTTAATATTCTTGCCCATTCAACACCTCCTAAGTTTATAAATAAACTTTATTAATAAACTTTATAAAGCTTCTTAATTAAAGTATAGAAAGCATTCTATACTTTGTCAATTCTTTATTTTCCTATACATAAAATATGGGATGCCATAGGCACCCCAAAAGATATTTTATATTTACTAAATTTCTATTTTAAGCTTTTCTTCTACGGAAATATTTTTACTTTTTATTAGATAAATTGATGCAAATACACCAATTGTTCCTAATATTATAAAAGCAATATGAACTCCCCTTGTGATAATTGCTTCAGGAACTAATTCTGGTATAATACTCGATGCTAAATTATTTACAATATGCATTAAAACAGCCGGCCATATAGATTTTGTCTTATAAACTGCATATCCAAGTAATATTCCCATTAAGGTAGCATAAGCACTTTGAATTAAATTAAAATGGAAAAGTCCAAATAATATTGCTTGTATAATAATTGTCCAAAGTACTGAAAATTTTTTGATTAATGTTTTATAAATTAACCCTCTAAATATTAATTCTTCTACAAAAGGACCTATTATTCCTACTGATATTATTACAATGAACATATTACCTTGAGTTATTGGGGAAAGAGTTTCTTCCATTGTAGCAAAATGCTCTGCTAATAATCCTGCTTCTTGAATTATACTTAAAACACCCGAATCAAATAACCAAATACTTAGTCCTAATATAATTGCAATAATCATATTTAAATTATTTGATTTTATAAATTGCAATTCTTCTTTAATATTTTTCTTTCTTACCCTATAAATTATTAAAATTGTAACTGCGGTTATAATGTTATTTAATATAAAAATAATACTCATAGAACTTCCAATATAATTTTCAATTCCAAGAATATCTACTTCACTTCCACTTGATAAGCTTGTTGCTGCATATATAAAACCAATAACCATTCCAGCAATACCAGATACTACTACTTGAATTACTAAAACTAATAGCAAATATCCTATTGCTGCAAAAAAACTTTTGAATTTTTCCTTCATTTTTTCACTGCCTTTCATAATCATATTTATTATTCCATTTATTAAATTAGTAACTTTTACTATTATATCTCATATTTCCATAAAACTCCATATAAATAACACTTTTCTATTTAAATTTCTAATTTATAGCTATAAAAAATTCAAAAAAATATCGATGGTATAATACCACCGATATTTAATAATTTATACACTTTCTAATTCTTCTTTTACATAGTTAGGCAAAGCAAAAGCTCCTATGTGAAGATCTGTATTATAGTATCTAGTCTTGATTCCAAAACTATTCCATTCATCTGCTTTTAGATCAGCAACAGGATCATATTTTTTAGAAGCAAATCCAAATAACCAGTGTCCTGAAGCATAAGTTGGCATATGGAATTGATATACCTTTGCAATTGGGAAATTATTTTTAATTTTACTATGTGATCTCTTCATTTCACGGCGATATTCATCATAGTATGGACTTTCATGTTGATTTATTAAAATTCCATCTTCAGAAAGAACTCTATAACAATTTTTATAGAATTCATGAGTGAATAAGCCTTCTCCTGGTCCAATTGGGTCTGTAGAATCAACTAAAATTAAATCATAACTTCCCTCTTTTGCATCTCTAACAAAAGCAAGGCCATCTTCAAAATATAATTTTAATCTTTCATCATTATCCAGCTTGCAAGCTGTACTTGGTAAATACTTTTGACATAGCCTTACAACTCTTTCATCTATTTCAACCATGTCTACTTTTTCAATTGTATTGTATCTTAATATTTCTCTAGCAGTACCACCATCACCGCCACCAATAATTAATACCTTCTTAATATTAGGGTTTACTGCCATAGGTACAGCAGTAATCATTTCATGATAAATAAATTCATCCTTTTCTGTAAGCATTATTAAGCCATCTAATGTAAAGAATTTGCCAAAGGTTTTTGTATTGAAAAAGTCAATTTTTTGAAATGGTGTTTGCTCACTATAAATATGTTCATCTACTAACATTGAAAACTTTGCACCTTCTGAAAGTTTTTCTGAATACCATAAATCTAACATTCTGTTCCTCCTTACATATCTTTCATTATTTATATAAATATTAAGGTTAAAATCATATATCCTTTAATAAAAAAACTATAAAATTTACTGTTATAGGGGGGTATTAGATCCATAAAATATTTCGTCCATTTCCTTCTTAAGCTTTTTAGTTATATGATTTATCTCATTTATAGTTAATTCATTTTTAGTGTATCCAAATAAATAATTATCTAAATCAAACTCTTTTAATTTAAATTTGGTATGGAAAATATTCTCTTGATATATATTAACATCTATCATATCATACTTTTGACTTATGCTTTTAGGAATATAATTCTGTATAGAATTAATCTTATGATCTATAAATATTTTTTTCCCTTTTATGTCTCTTGTAAATCCTCTAACTCTGTAATCAACCGTCATAATATCAGAATCAAAGGAATGCACTAAATAATTAAGGGCCTTAAGAGGCGATATCTCTCCGCAGGTTGATACATCTATATCTGCTCTAAAAGTGCAAATTCCATCATCTGGATGATATTCTGGATAAGTATGAACAGTAATATGACTTTTATCCAAATGAGCCAATATAGTTTCTGGTAGCGGTCCTGGTTCATTGCTAGTATTACTAGCCTTTGTAATTTCACTAGTTTCTTCCATGGGATACTCACACACCAAAATTGTAACACTTGCCCCTTGTGGGGCATAATCCTGCTTTGCAATATTAAGGATATTAGCTCCTATAATATTAGTAACATTCGTAAGAATTTCTGTTAATTTTTCTGCATTATACTGTTCATCTATGTATTGTATATATGCTTCTCTTTCTTGTGGTGTTTTTGTATAACATATATCATACATATTGAAAGATAAGGATTTTGTTAAATTGTTAAAACCATGTAATTTTAATTTCTTATTTCTATTTATAGACAATTTATCTAATCAGCCTCCTAATTATAAATTTTTGTTAAATTAATTCTATACATACAACACTAATATTAATATGTAGAGCAAAATATTTCAATAAAAATATTTTGATTATTAAACAATTTTTTGAGGAATTATTTTACTAACAAAAGGCTGCAAGATTTATTGCTTGCAGCCTTTTTATTCTAATATTCTATTATTCAGAAATTACTTCTATTTTATCTCCTGCTTTAATTCTTCCACCCTTTATAACTCTTGTAAATATGCCTTCCCTTGGCATAACACAATCTCCAACTAATTTACGAATATTGCATCCTGTATGACATTCTTTACCTATTTGAGTAACTTCTTGAATAGTTTCACCAATCTTAAGCTTTGTTCCAATAGGCAGCTCATAAAGAATAATTCCTTCTGTAGTGAGATTTTCTGCAAATTTTCCATTATAAAATTTATCTCCCTTTAAAGATTTCATCTTATTAATACTTTCAAGTCCTAAGAGACTCACTTGTCTATGCCATTTTCCTGCATGAGCATCTCCTTCTAGACCAAAGTCTTCAACAAAGTTTCCTTCAGGAATTGATCTTTTAGGAACTCCTTTAATATCGCTAATATTTACTGCTACTACCCTTCCCATTTAAAGTATATCTCCATTTCTTAAATATTCTCCTGATTTTCCACCTGTTTTCTTTACTAATCTTATGTTATCAATAATCATTTTTTTATCAATAGATTTGCACATATCATAAATTGTAAGGGCAGCTGTAGAAACAGCTGTTAAAGCTTCCATTTCCACTCCTGTTTTTCCTGTAGTCTTAGCTTCAGCCTCAATATGAATAGCAGATTTTTCTTCATCAAACTTAAAGCTTAAGTCTACTCCATCTATAAAAATATTATGACACATAGGAATAAGTTCACTTGTCTTCTTTGCTCCCATTATTCCAGCAACTTGAGCAACAGCTAAAACATCTCCCTTTTTCATATGTCCTTCTTTAACCTTAATTAAAGTTTCCTTACTCATATATATTGTTCCTCTTGCAATAGCAACTCTTTTAGTTTCATCTTTTCCTCCAACATCTACCATTCTTGCTTTGCCACTTTCATTAAAATGCGTAAACTTCATCTTATCCTCCTATTTGATACATTTCCCTATCTATTGGTTTATAATCTTCCTCATTTATATGGTGTTCTTTTGGTTTAACTCTTATTGCCTTTGCTAAAATTAGAATAATATCTTTATCTTCCCTTAGTGCTGATTTTATATCTATTTCCCTATTTGAATGAAGGCATGGCTTTATTTTCCCATCTGATGTTAATCTAAATCTATTACATTTTGAACAAAAATTATGACTTATAGGATTAATAAGTCCTATCTTTCCCTTTGCTCCCTCAAGCTTATAATACTTAGCTGTAGAAAACTCATCTTTACTTACTATAGGTATTAAATTAGGAATTTTCTGCAATACAGTTTTACTTGATAAGAATTTTTCATGAAATTTTAATCCATTTATTCCTATTGGCATTAACTCAATAAATCTTACCTCAATCTCCTTATCTATGGTTAAGTTTACAAAATCTTCTATTTCATCATCATTAAAGCCTTTTATTAATACTACATTTAACTTGATTGGATTTAACCCTGCTTCTTTAGCTGCTTCTAATCCTTCTAAAACATCAGATATTTTCCCATCTCTAGTTATATTTTTATATCTATCTTCCTTTAAAGTATCAAGACTAATATTTACTCTCTTTAATCCTGCTTCTTTTAGGGCTTTTCCCAGCTGTTTTAATAAAGTTCCATTTGTAGTCATAACTACTTCCTTTATTCCTGCTATACTAGATATTTTGTTGACTAAATCTACAATACCTTTTCTAACTAAAGGTTCTCCTCCAGTAAGTCTAATTTTATTTATACCTAGTTCTGCTGAAGCTCTGACTACTTTTTCAATTTCTTCAAAAGTAAGTATATCAGAATGGCACTTCTTATTTACTCCTTCTTCAGGTATACAATATTTACATCTTAAATTACATAAATCAGTTACAGATATTCTTAAATAAGTTATTTCTCGACCTTCCTTATCCAGCATAACTAATCCCCCATTCTTATATTTACAGGACCAGGCTTTTAAATATATAAAAAACACTTAAAGGTACATATAAATTTAACCTTGATAATTACTATAATAGATATTATAGACAAGCTTCTCTTCCCTTACAATCTTTTTATTAAAAATCATCTCTTTCTAAAAAACCTATCTATTGATATAAAGTTACTTTTATATTAATATTTGAATAAATGTATAAATATTAATTTAAATTTATTTTAAGGACGGTGTTAGCATTGTTTAAGGTAGGTATTATAACTGCTAGTGATAAAGGATATGCTGGTGAAAGAGAAGATAAAAGTGCAGAAACTATTAAGGAAATCTTATTAAGAAATAATTATAAACTGTCATATTATAAAGTTCTTCCTGATGATAGAGAAATGTTAAGTAAGGAAATGATAAAATTATGCGACGATTTAAAGCTTGATTTAGTATTAACTACAGGAGGAACAGGATTTTCCCCTAGAGACTGGACGCCTGAAGCAACCTTAGATATAATCCATAGGCAGGTTCCTGGAATTTCTGAAGCTATGAGGGCTTATAGCATAGCTATTACTCCTAAAGGAATGTTAAGTAGAGGAGTTTCTGGAATTCGTAATAACACCTTAATTATTAATCTACCTGGAAGCCCAAAGGCTTGTAAAGAAAACTTAGAATATATTATTCCTACATTAAAACATGGCTTGGAAATTTTAAAAGGCAAGACTGCAAACTGCGCTGAGCCAATCCATAATTTATAAAGTGCCGCTCTCAATTAAAATTCAATCTAGATCATTTAATTTATAATAGTAGGGAGTAATTCAACTTTTTGAATTACTCCCTAAATTAAATTTTAACTAGCTAAATTCATCTAAAACTCTTCACTGTGAACTATAACTTATATAGGATTATTTGTAATCTCTTTCTCTTGCTAATGCTTCTTCCCTTATTTCCTGTCTAAGCCCCTCTAATGTTTGCTCTCTTCTTTTATTTTTTTCTCGTAAAGTTTCTTTCATTTTCTCGTCTGATGTTTTTTCAATCATTTCTTCAGCACGATGCATATTTTCGATAGTATTACTAATATTTTCTTGAAGTCTTTCAACATTATCTCTTCTATCATCTGGATTATGTTTCATTATAATTCTCTCCTTTCAGGTAAAGTTTTTAGCAGTTTTTTAGGTGATTATATAGACAACCACTTTCACTATTATTTTGGATTAAAAAATCTATATTATTCAGTAATAAGCTATTAAAAGCTTTACCTTTAAAGAGAAAATTTATATACTTAACATATTAAAGTTAATCTGCCTACTTGCTTCTTCTACTTTCTCAGGTAAAATATCAATAATCTCTTCTAAATCATCTTTTGAAATTCCTAATTCATCCATTACTTTTTTATTAAAAACGTGTTTTGTGTTAATTGCTAATAAATTTTCATAATATACATTACTTATTGAATCTGCTATGCTTAATATATAAACTTCTTCTTTATACTTCTTTGCAAGAAGAGGTCTATGATGATATTCTACTATAGATCTAATATCATCAGGTAATTCAAATCTAATACATTGCCATCTTCCAGCATCTTCATGAGTAAAACCATTCATAACTATTCTTTCGGCAATTATTTGATGCATTCCTTTCCTTTGTTTTTCCATAACCTTATCAATCAAGTCTGGAACACATACATCTAATACAACTACACCTAAATCATGAATTAATCCATAAGCAAAATATTTATATATATCTGCCTTATTTAATTTTTCAGCTATTAAATTTGCTGCAACAGAAGTTCCTAAGCAATGCTTCCAATACTTATCTCTATCAAGTTGTTTAGATTGTCCTAAATTATCTGGCATTATAGATTTAACAAGATGGGCTATCACTAATTTTTCAACCGTTTTCAATCCTAAAAATTTAATAGCATCTGATAAGGATTCTATCTTTCTTAATAATTTAAAATATCCAGAATTAATATTAATAAGTATTGCTTCTTTTAAATTAGAACATCTATTTATTACATATGAAAACTCTTCAATATCTAAAGTATCAGTATTTTTTAACATTTTTATTATTTCTGTAATTTCTTTATTAATAGTAGGTATTTTATTATTATTTTCCAAAATATCCAAAATTTCTTCAGGTCTCATGCAAATTCCCCCTCATCGCTCTTCTAAATTAAATATATCATCAATACTATAACCTTTTCAACATAAAGTATAAATATCATACATATTATTGCCGGCAACTATTTCTTGCATAATTAAGAATAGTTTTTTCACTATTGTAAAAACTATAATGAATTTTATTTTAAGGGCAGGTGATTTTGTGTTTAAAAAAATTTATATTTTTTTAATAAGCTTTATTCTGATTTTAAATATACCTATAAAAGAAAAAGCAGCTACAGAAAAAGACTATGAAACTCAAATGAAACAAGATATTTTAATTCTTATGCTAGCTTATCCTGAACATATTGTTAATGTAGAAAAAAGTAATGATAAAGTTTTTTGTGTTACTAAGTCTGGCAGAAAAATTCTCTATGATGACAAAATAGAAAAAAGTTATGAGCAAAAACTAGCTAATCCTGATCTTCAAGATATGCTTGAGCAAAATTACCCTCTTGAAAAAAATAATACCCTAATGGATAAGAACTTTGATCCTGGTAGAATTAGACATTATGAACTATTTAATGAAGTTTATGGAAATTCAAAGAGAGAAATTGAAAAAAACTTAACCAATTTAAAATATGGATATACTAATTATCAATTTAATAGTCAAAATAATGCTAATACATCTTTAGAGGCAGCTTTGAAAGAAATAATTCCTCTAGCTAAAAGCAGAAATGATATAGGAGCAATTCTTTATCCTGCTAGTGGAACTTATAATTATAGGGTTATCGCCGGAACTGGCAGGCTAAGTCCTCACTCCTATGGAATAGCTATTGATTTAAAATCAGATAAAAAAGATTATTGGAAGTGGAGTTCTAAAGAACAAGGTGAAAAAAGATTATCCGAATATCCTAAAGAATTAGTGGAAGCTTTTGAAAGGAATAATTTTATTTGGGGTGGAAAGTGGAATCATTTTGATATCTTACATTTTGAATATAGGCCGGAAATAATTTTAAAAGCAAGATGCTTTAACGATTGGGAGCAAGATAAAAAATGGTATGAAAACTCTTATTTAGAGGAAAAAGAAATAAAAAAATATATTGATAAAATAGAAGCAGCATTAAATTAAATTGAAAAACTACTAAAATAAAAGAAGAGTATAAACACTCTTCTTTTTTAATAGCTCTTTTAGTTATCTTGTAAGTCTTCTGCTCTTGGCATTGCATCAATTGCACCATAATTAGTACAAGTAATTGCTCCTACCTTGTTAGCATAAGAAACTATTTCCTTCCATTTACTAAAACTAATATTTTTATTATCTTCTTGCTCTGATAACTGCTTTAAAACTGCTCCAACAAAAGCATCTCCTGCTCCAGTTGAATCAACTTGCTTTATTTTAATCGATGGTACTATTTCTGAAGCCCCATTACTTATTAGTGTTCCCTTTGCACCTAATGTAACAGCAACAATCTTAGCTCCCATTTTGTGAAGTTTCTTAACTGCTAATTCTATACTTTCTTCTTCCGTTATTAGCTTTATTTCCTCATCACTAAGTTTAACAAAGTCCGATAGCTTAATAAAATTCTTACAATCTTCAATAAAAGCTTCTAATTTATCTTTAGTTATTAAAGCATCCCTGTAATTAGGGTCAAAAGAAATAAATATATTATTTTCCTTAGCATACTCTAATAATTTATAGTAAGTATTTTTTAATTCTCCTTCTAAAAAACCCGTTGCTGAGCCAAAATGTATAATATCCTTATCACTTATTTTACTTAAATCAATACTTGAAAATCTATAATCCCCATCGCTTCCTCTATGAAATTCAAAATCTCTTTCTCCCTTTTCATCAATAGAAACAAAAGCTAAGGTAGTATAGCCTTCCATTTTAGTCATTTCAACATTAATATCTACCTTCTTTAAGCTTTCAATTAAGAACTTTCCAAATGAATCATTACCAACTTGACCTAAAAAATAAGCTTCGCCTCCTAACTTACATACGGAAGCAGCTACATTAGCTGGTGCCCCTCCAGCCTTCTTCTCAAAATTCACAGTCTTTGATAAATCTTTTATATTATCTTTTCCTATAAAATCTATTAATAATTCACCGATACAAAAAACCTTATTACTCATATAACATTTCTCCCAAATTCCAAAGCTTCAAATCTTTAATATTAACATTATTTTCTGCTAATATTCTTAAGCCAGTACTTCCTTCTTCTGGATAAACCCTGCTTGATATAACTGTTTCACCATCTTGAAGAAAAATCTCAACTGCTGATTTATCCACAAACATATGAACTTTAATCTTATCATTATTAAACTTAAATCTTCTAACGGAGTTTACTCCATTGATTAATTTATTGTTATCTAAAAATCCACTGCCCTCTTCAAAATTAAATACTAATGAAGAATATTCATCCTTGCCTTCAAGAAACCTTAATTCAATTTTTTTTGCTTCTAACCTATCTATTTCTAAAAGTAATTCATAACTATTAGTTTCTAATGCATCAGTATTCCATTCATTACATATTATATTCTTCGTATCTTCTAATAATTTAATCCTATAATTTTCAAACTCTTTTAGTGGAACTTGATAAATAATATCATCTTTTAAAATAAGTTCCCTAGGCATAGTAAGACAATGAAGCCATCCTAATTCTTTTGTTGGATACTTATCTTCTTCTTCTGGCATTCCCATCCAGCCAATCATTATTGTTCTATTTTTATCATCTTTAAATACTTGAGGAGCATAAAAGTCTTTTCCTAAATCTAATTCCCTAAATTCCCCATGTTTAAAATTAAGAGTTTCGAAATCAAATTTTCCTATTATATAACCTGATTGGTAAATATTTTGATATCTAAATTCCTCACTTTCTAAACCTTGTGGAGAAAAGATTAAAATATCTTTTCCATCTAAATTGAATAAAGAAGGACATTCCCACATATAACCAAAATTTTCATAATCAGTTTTAATTTCTCCCTCAAAACTCCATTTATTAAGATCCTCTGAACTATATAATAGGGCTCTGCCTATTTTTTCTTCTAATTGAGCACCTAGTACAAAATAGTACTTTCCATCTTTCTCAAAAATATATGGATCTCTAAAATGAGCTGTATATCCCTTCGGTAATTTATCTACAACAGGTCCTTTTTTAACCAACTCTCCATCCTGATTTAAACTAGCCCTGCACTGATAAGCTTCCCTGTTTCCCTTATCATCTCTTACATTTCCAGTATAAAATAGTTCTAATTTGTCTTCTATTGCTATTGCACTACCCGAATAACAGCCATCTTTATCATACCATTCATCAGGTGCAAGAACTGCCTTAGGAATAGAATAATGCATAAAATCCTTCGTTTTAACTAAGGCCCAATGCTTATCTTTATGTTCGCATTTATAGGGATTCCATTGATAAAAAATATAATATTCTCCTTTAAAATAAGCTAATCCATTTGGATCATTTAATAAACCAAAAGGAGGCTCTAAATGATAATTTAATCTCCATTTATCGCTGGAACTATTACTCATATTTTTATAATACATTTCTGAATTTAAATTTACATCAATTATCTTTTTTAAATCCTCCATTTTAAACCTCACTTCTATATTTTAAAGAAGAGACTTAACACTTTGTCTTTTTATAAGTTTTAACGGAACCTTTCTATCAATATCTATTTCTTCACCATTTATATAAGATAAAATTAAGTCAGAAGTTTTTTCTCCTAATGCTTCATAATTTATTTCTACAGTTGTTATGGTTGGATGTACAGCTAATCCAACATCATATCCACCAAAACCTGCTACAGATATTTCATCTGGTATGTTATATCCATTTTCATAGGCATATCTAATAAAACCAAGAACAATATTATCCGTAGCTCCAATAACAACTGTAGGATTATATTTCATAACTTCTTTGCTGGCTTTGTAGGCTTCATTAAAGGAAAAGCCAGTTTTTACAAAATTGATATTACTATCTATCCCTTTAAAAGCATCATAAAAGCCTGCTTTTCTTTCAACTCCTACAGCCTTATCTTCTTCTGTAACACCTAGATACACAATATTTCTATGTCCATTATCCCTTATATATTCGCCAAGTACTCTTCCTGCCTCATAATCATCTATTTTTATATAATTAACAAGGTTACTCTTTTGTCCAGTAAACAATATTGGTATTGATAATTTTCTTGATAACTCAATATGTTCCTTTGTAATATCAACAGCTAAAATTATAATGCCGTCTACACCTTGTTGATATAATTTTTTCATATGTTCTATTTCTTTTTCTTTACTTAACTCACTAGTTAATATAATACCTTGATATCCATTTTCCTCTAATCTTTTATTAATGCTTTTTAATATTTTTCCAGAAGTAAAAGAGTCAATTCTAGGTATTATTATTCCTATTAAGCCACTTTTCTTTGCTTTTAATCTTTTAGCAAAAAAGTTAGACTTAAATCCAGTCTTTTCTATAGCTTCTTCTATTTTCTTTTTATTATCATCACTTACATATCCACCGTTTAAATATCTTGATACTGTACTTTTTGATACCCCCACCATATTGGCTATATCTTGAATTGTTACCTTCATATTAACCCTCCTTATAAAGGATTATTATACCATTTGTGGAGATAAAAATAAATGTCAAAGAGGGGGCTATACCTGTCTCCCCTTTATTTTTTTATTCTTCTGATTTATAGAAGATATAGGTAAGAGCAAAGGATACACCAATTCCTATTAAGTGAGTTAATATATAACCCATAATATTACCATTTAGATATAGTAGTATTCCAGGAATAACTGTAATTCCCATACCCGATCCAGCCAAGCCTAGCATTGCTGCAAACATTCCAGCTGCTGCACCACCTACTAAGGCAAATGCAAATGGTTTTAAAAATCTTAAGTTAACTCCAAATATAGCTGGTTCTGTAATTCCTAAAAAGGCTGGTATAGCTGATGAAATATATAATGTACGTTTCTTTTTATCTCTAGTTTTAAATGCTACTGCTAAGGTTGCAGCTCCTTGGGCTGCTATTGCACCTGTAATAATTGCATTATATGGGTTTACCCCTGTATTAGCTAAAAGTTCAACTTCTAAAGCATTAAATATGTGATGAATTCCTGTAACAACAATAAGTTGATTAATTCCTCCAATTATTAATCCACCTATTCCAAGTGGTAATGCTAAAAAGCTCTTAAAGGCTGTGAAAATAACTTCTTCCAATGAGTGCATTATTGGTCCAACTATTAAAAGTCCAAGTATCATTGTTATAAGTAATGTTAAGAATGGAGTGATAATTAAATCTAAAACATCAGGTACAAATTTTCTTAAAGATTTTTCTAATTTTGCTCCAATTATTCCTAAAGCTAATGCTGGTAATACTGATCCTTGATATCCTACTATTGGCAGACTAAGTCCTAAAATATCTAAATAAATTGGCTCAGCTCCACCTGCAACGTTCCATGCATTAGGAAGTTGAGGTGCTACTAACATTAGTCCAAGTACCATTCCTACAACTGGAGTACCACCAAATTTCTTTACTGTTGACCAAGCAACAAGAGCTGGTAAGAAAATAAATGCTGTATCTGTTAGAACTTGTGACAATATATTTAATGTGGGACTTAATTCAACTCCTAAGTTTGTTACAAGTCCCCTTAATCCCATAAATAATCCTGTTGCAACTAATACAGGAATTATTGGAACAAATATATCCCCTAAAGTTCTTGAAATTTTTTGAGGCATTGACATTTCTGCATATGCATCTTCCTTAACGCTTCCACCATCTCCTGCAACACCTAGTTTTTTCATTTCTGCATATACTTTGTTTACAAAGCCAGTTCCTAAAATTATTTGGAATTGAGCTGCAGCGAAAAATTGACCTTTTACACCATCGATATTTTCTATAGCTTTCTCATCAATTAATGATTTATCCTTTAGTATTAGTCTTAACCTAGTAGCGCAATGCTCCATTGATTTGATATTTTCTTTTCCTCCTATGTGCTTTAAAATTTCTGTTGCTACAATTTGCTCTTTACTCATAAAAAATAATTCCCCCTTCTATTTGATGATTTTATGATACCAGTTCCACATTTTTTTATCAATATTCGAACTTTTATCATGTTGTTAAGATTTTTATTTAATTACTACTTAAAATTAATAATTTATTGTGTATTATTAAAAAATTTTTAAATAAATAGTGTTTTTATTAAACATAAAATAATTATTTAAAACATTTACATTTATTTTTATGATACCATTCCCTCCACCTTTTTTGCTAGATAAAAAAATACGCCCTCTATTACAGAAAGCATATCTATTAAATATCATAGTTCTTAGCTATACAATTTTATAGGACTAAATTTTCTTTTGCCAATAGCCAACATTTAACCAGCTATTATTTTTAAAACCTACCTCTTTAAATTCTGCAACTTTTTCAAAACCTAATCTTTCATGCAGTTTTATACTTGCCTCATTAGGAATGGTTATTCCACTAATAATTATGTGCATATTTATTTCTTTTGCTAATTTTAGCAACTCCTCATATAATTTAGTTCCTAAGCCCTTCCCCTTATAATCTTTATGCAGATATATAGATGCTTCACAGGAATATCTATAAGATGACCTTTCTTTCCATTGACTTAAATATGCATATCCCAGTACCTTCTTATCCTCTTCATAAACCAACCATGGATATTTTTTTGTTTTTTCCCTTATTCTTTTCTCCATCTCCTTAATTGTTAATTCCTCTTCTTCAAAGGTTATATTAGTATTTAAAATATAATAATTATAAATATCTACTATGTCTTTTGCATCAGTTAATTTAACTAAACGTATCATTATTTACTCTCCATTAATTTTATTTCTTTAAAAACTCCCTATATTCTTCAATTATTTTTACTCCAGAACTTGTACCTATTCTTTCAGCTCCAGCCTCAATCATCTTTAAGCAAGTTTGTAAGTTCCTAATTCCTCCAGCTGCTTTTACTTTTACCTCCTTGCCAACTATTGATTTCATAAGCTTTACATCCTCCACAGTCGCTCCTCCGCTGCCAAAACCAGTAGAAGTTTTAATAAAATCAGGTTTTACTTTAAGAGCAATTTTACAAACTTCAATTTTTTCTTCATATGTTAGGTAGCAATTTTCTAATATCACTTTTGAAGTAACATTATTTTCTCTGCATACTCCAACTATTTCTCTCATTTCCTTTTCAATATAAGCTAAATTCCCATTTTTAAGTTCTACAATATTAATTACATAATCGATCTCATCAGAACCATTCAAGATACTATCCTTTGTTTCATAAACCTTAGCTTCTATAGTGTTTTGTCCAAGAGGAAAGCCTATTGCCGCTCCTACATTTACTTTAGTTCCTTCTAAATATTTTTTGCAAAGCTTAACTGCTGCTGGATTTATAGCAACCATTTTAAATCCATAATCCCTTGCTTCTTTACAAATTTTTTCAAAATCTTCATTTTTAACATAAGCTTTTAATAATGTATGATCAATCATCTTTGCCAATGCCTTAATACTTAATTTTTCTTCCATATACCTCTCCCCTTAAAATGAATTTATTATTTTTATTTATATTTTATCACATTAATTCCAAGAAAGTTTATTCCTCTTCTATCATAAATATCTAAGTATTTTTTATTATTAATATCACATAATAATATCGTCATCTTTCTCCACAATAAAATTTATTCTCTCACTAATTATTCCCTTAATTTTAAAACTTTTGGAGGTGCTGAAAATGAACGAAAACAACAATAAAAAAACTGCCAAACAACATGTAGAAGATGTTTATAGCAAATTAGTAGAATCAAAAGCCTGTTTAAGAGAAGCATTAAATTCAGCTGAACAGCATCGTAACAAAGAACAAATTGAAAATAATCTAGCTTCCGTTAATGATGCTATAAACTCAGTCAATAACACTTTAAATAATTATCAAGACTAATTGTTTTTATAAGATAAAAAGGCTGTTTTTCTTATATTACAGCCTTTCTTTTTAACTACCGGAACTTTCATACCTTTTTATACCCATTTTCCATATAAATTTTGCTAATGCGGATAAAATTATTATCCATACTACTTGAAGTGATAAAGCTTTTAATAATTCCATTCTATTTTACCACTGCATCAAGCCCTATTGTCGGTTCATCAAGATAAATAACCTTAGGATTATGAATTAAAGCTGCAGCCAAATCTTCCCTCATTCTTTGTCCTAAAGAAAGAGCTCTAACAGGAGTAAGCATAAAATCTTTTAATTCTAGTACTTCATTTAAAAACTCCATTCTTTCCTTATAATCTTTATCATCAATTTCATAAATATCTTTTAATAAAGAAAAGTTCTCTGATAAAGGAAGATCCCACCATAGCTGAGTTTTTTGTCCAAATACAACTCCAATATCTTTTGCATTTTTCTGCCTATCTTCATAAGGTACTATTCCATTAACAACTATTTCTCCACTAGTCGGCGTAAGTATTCCTGTCATCATTTTTATTGTAGTAGATTTACCAGCTCCATTTGCTCCAATAGAATCTAAATAAATTATCTTTTCAACTATTTTATTTGCTCCATTCAAAGGATCATTATTATAATAGCATTTTAACAACTTATTTATTATACTTTCTAGTTACTTATGTTCATCATTTAATGATATGTAACTTTTATTATTAATACTATTATTTATTGATTCTTTTAAATCTAGCAGATCTGTATTTATTTCTCTTTTCCTAAACATAATTCCCCCTTATCCTTTTAATTTATTTTAAACTTGTTCTTATACGCTATCAATAAGTTAATCATTATTAGTAGTACTTTTACAATTAATTTATTTCAACTAAATAAGAAAACACCTCTAATATTAGATATATTTTACCTAACATTTGAGGTGTACTTCACTAAAACAACCCTTATTTATAATCTATAAAAATTAATTTTCTTTTCATTCATATACTCCTTAGGATTACTCCCCTAAATTCTCACCATTTGATGCAATTACTTCTTTGTACCAATAGAAGGAGTCCTTTCTGTATCTTTCTAAGGATCCATTTCCTTCATCATCTTGATCAACATAGATAAATCCATAACGTTTTGACATCTGTGATGTTCCACAACTAATTAAATCAATGCATCCCCAAGTTGTATATCCCATAACTTCTACACCATCTTTAATGGCTTCTTTCATAGCTATAATATGTTTTCTAATATAATCAATTCGATATAGGTCATGAATTTTTTTATCCTCAGTTAATACATCTTTAGCACCTAATCCATTCTCAGCTACGAACAATGGTAATTGATAGCGGTCATATAATTTAAGTAATGAAATACGTAATCCAGTTGGATCAATTGGCCAATCCCATTCTGTAAACTCCAAGTGTTCATTTTTAATTGCACTATCAAAAGTACATGCTACATCAGTAGCATCTTCACGTGCTTCTGCTACATGAGACATATAGTAACTAATTGAAACAAAGTCAACCTTTCCTTCAGCAAGTATCTTCTCATCATCTTTATCCATATTAATATTAATATTAATATTATTATCAGCAAAGAAACGAGTCATATATGATGGATATTCTCCCCTTGCTTGTACATCAGGATAAAACATATTTAATTGATTGGCTTTTAACGCTTGAAGTTGATCTTCTGGTTTAGTTGTTTTTGCGTATGATTCTATTTGATTAATCATACAGCCAATTTTTACATTTGGTGCAATTTCTCTTGCTGCTTTTACAACTAGAGCACTTGCTACAAATTGATGATGAACTGCTTGATATCCCTCTTGCATTTTATTTTCAACTAAATCACCTAAAATTCCAACTCCAGTATAAATACTATGTAAAGACATATTCATTTCATTAAAAGTAATCCAATATTTTACCTTATCTTTGTATCTATTAAGTAATACTCTACCATACTTTTCAAACAATCCTATTAACTCACGACTTTGCCATCCATTATATTTTTGTACTAATGTAATCGGCATTTCATAATGAGACATAGTAACTAATGGTTCAATTCCATACTTAGCTAGCTCATCAAATACTTTATCATAAAAAGCTAGTCCTTCTTCGTTTGGTTCATCTTCTAATCCAGTTGGGAAGATTCTTGCCCATGAAATTGATAAACGGAATACTTTAAAGCCCATTTCTGCAAATAGAGCAATATCTTCTTTATAACGATGATAGAAATCTATTCCCCAACGTTTTGGAAACTTGTATTTTTCTGGATTAGCTAAATACTCTTTTAATTCCTTAGATGTTACATTAAAGGTAAAGTTATCAACCTTTCCTGTTGCATATGGATCTTTAAAAGCTGCCATATCTGACGTAGATAATCCTTTACCACCTTCATCAAAAGCTCCTTCTATTTGGTTTGCAGCTGTTGCTCCTCCCCATAAAAATCCCTCTGGAAAACCCTTCATTAATTCTTTCATGTATATAATCCTCCTAAAATATTGTTGTATATAAATTCTGTATATATGCTAACTTTATTTATTAAGTAAATTATTCTTCAAACTTTAAGAATAATGCTACTACAAATGCCACTACAAAGCTTAAACCTACGCCTAATAGAGCAAATAATAAATTATTAGTTCCTTGTTCAATATATGAAGGTATTGCAGTAATTCCTGGAAGTGTAAAAGTAAATGCCTTTACAGCAAATATTCCAAATGTACCACCACCAACAGCTCCTCCAATTAATGCTGCATAGAAAGGTTTCTTTAATTTTAAAGTAACTCCATACATTGCTGGCTCTGTTATACCAAAAACTGCTGAAATACCAGTTGAAGCTGCTAATGACTTCATATTTTTATCTTTACTTTTTACTGCTACTGCAAGAGTTGCACCAGCTTGTGCTAAATTACTAACTAAATTCATTGGAAGTAACATAATATCATATCCAACTGTAGCCATACTTGATAAAGCTGCTGGGAAGAATGCATAATGCATACCTGTCATTACTATTAAAGGCATAGTACCGCCAAGTAATGCTCCTGCGAATGGTCCTGCTACATTAAATAAACCTGTGAAGAACTTTTCTACATAAACTCCTATATAACTTCCTAATGGTGCAATAAAAACTAAAACTAATACTGATGTAATTAATAAAACTATTAATGGTGTAAGTATTATTTTGAACAGACTAGGTACATATTTATCTACTATCTTATAAACATAACTTAATAACCACACTCCTAAAATTATTGGAATAACTGTAGAGCTATAGCTAATCATTGGTATCTTTAATCCTAAGAAAGTTAAATAGGCTACTTCCCCTGAAGCTGCATAGTTAATAATAGTAGGATACATTAATCCCCCTGCAAGTGTTACTGATAAAACTTCACTTGTCTTAAACTTTCTAGCTGCTGAGAAAGCGATTAAAAATGGTAGAAAATAAAATGGTGCATCTGAAATAATGTTTAAAACTACATATTCTGAAGAAGTTGCAGAAATTAAATTAAATGCTGTTAATAATGCCATAACTCCTTTTAATAATCCTGCTCCAGTAATTGCTGGTAAAATAGGATTAAATATACCTGAAATAGTATCAAAAATTGTATTTATAATTCCTTTTTTGTTGTTTCCTTCCTTTGCATTAGCTACAAATTCTTTACCTAAGATAGCAGTAACTTCTTCAAAAACTTCTCCCACCTTGTTGCCAATTATAACTTGAAATTGACCATTTTGAAATTGTGCTCCCATAACACCTTCTATAACTTTAATATTTTCAATGTTTACCTTTTCAGCATCTACTAAATTAAAACGTAATCTAGTAATACAGTGCCAGCTTTGAGAAATATTTTCTTTACCCCCAATTTCAGAAATAACTCTTTTAGCTATATCTTTTTTATTCATAATTTTATCCTCCCTTATTGAAATAATTTAATAATTATCCCAAGTAAAAATATGTTGCTTTATTTATACATTAACTATACTACAGAAATATACTTTACTACCTCTGTGTAATATTATAATTCTTACTTGTTAGCTTTTCCTTTTTCTACATAGCTCATATCATTTATCGTTTCAACAGTATATTTACCATCTTCATAAACAATTTTTGTAACACTTGCATTTGATAGATTTCCCTTAAAATCTTTAAATTCCTCTGGTGCTATAGTTTTTAAAAATGTTAATAATGACATTCCATGAGATACAACCATAACTTCTCCACCACCATTTTTCTCTGTTTCTTGAGCTATGGTATCTATCCCTTGTTTCATTCTGCTTGAAACTGTATTCCAGTCTTCTGCTATTTTCCCCTTAGTCTCGTCTAATTTTGCATTTGTATTTACAAATAACTCTAAATCTAAATTTCCCATAAATTCTTCCATTGTAGTATTATTATAAACTGCTATATCATTCCAAAAAACAGGATTAAGTTCTCCTTCATAGTCTCCAAAACAAACTTCTCTTAAATCAGCATTCTCATTAATAACTAAGTTTTCTTGACCACTTTTTGTTAAAACTATTTTCGCTGTTTCTACTGCTCTTCCACTATCACTTGAATATGCTGCATCAAATTGTACACCTTCTAATTTCAAACCTTCTCCTAAATATTCTGCAACTTCTACACCAGAAGCTGTAAGTGGAGCATCTGCCCATCCTTGCACTCTATCAGTAGTGTTCAACATAGTTTTTCCGTGTCTCACTAAATAAATCTCTACTGCTTTATTTTGTTTTTCAGTTTGTGCACTTCCAGCATTACTTTTATTAGTACAGCTTATCAATCCTATTGATAATACTCCAACTAAAAATAATGATAATAATTTCTTTTTCATATTAATTCCTCCTAAATTTAAATTTATATGAATACCTTATCTCTTAGCATAATAAGTTTCTATACTAAATCATTCATAGATAATGATTGAGATAATGATAATCAAAACAATGTTATTTATTATAAACTTACTCTAAAAATTTAATTATTATTTTATATGTACTATTTTTGTTTTCTTCCGTCGTCCTTGTCTTAATATTATCATAAAAAAAACATAGAAGAGTCTCCAACATATGAAGAGCTTTTCTATGTTTAAAATATTTTTCATTTTTTAAAAACGAATTCGAAAACTGAAGATTATTTACAATATTTTTGATAATATCTATTAATTAGTATTTCAGTAAATAAGTGAAGTTTATATCTTCCTTCTGTTGCACTCTTATAATTACCAAGATAAATAACATAATCACATTGTGCAGCCATTTTAAGAGCTGGATTTTGTGTCACAAGAGCAATTTTACTTCCATTTTCTTTAAGAGAGAAAAATAGCTGGGATTTTTGTCTTAAAAAGTTTCCATCCACTGAAAAAATAACTGATAAACTATTTTCATCAACCTCCTTAGCTACTTTTTCTTGATTGCTTTCCTGTGCTACAAATTTTACATACTTCCCTGAATTAAAAAGGTTATATTGAAGATGTTGCATAAAATAACCAGATAAATGAAATCCAAAAAAATATACATCTTCATAGTCATGTATCATATCAATTAATCTATCAACTTCGCCTAGATCAAGTTTATCTATGAATTCTTTTAAAGAAATATTAATAGAGTCTACAAGGGTATTTAAAATTTCCTTATCATTTTTCAAATCAAATTTTATATTTTTTACGTTATCTGATAATATTTCTACTCCAATATTATTTCTTTCTATACATTTGGTCTTAAATTCATTAAAACTACTAAATCCTAATTTTTTAACAAATCTACTTATAGTAGAAGGTGATGTATAACATAAATCTGCTAATTGCAATATAGTTATTTCTTCTATTCCATCTTGTAAGGTTTCTAATATTACTCTAGCTATTGTAGTATATGTACCATCTTCATTTTCAGAATTCACAATAATTTGAAGCTGTTTTATTATATCTTGAACCATTATATCCTCACCCTTCATAACAATACTTTTGATAAAATAAATAAAATATTATAATCCCTTGATTATTATTTTAATATAAAATAATTATAATTTAAATGAATTTATAAAATCTCATTTAATGTATACTCTTTATATTATGGTAAAAGTAGTAATTGTTAAAAAACAACTACTACTTTTACATTATTATTTATTATAGAATATCCATCCTATGTTCATCTTAATAATAATTAAATTCTTATTATACCTTACATCTATCATTTCTATTTCTAATAAGAGAAAAATAGATAAAATGGAAATTAGAAAGGACATTATTTAATTAAAATTATTATATTAATAAACTCTTTTACTATAAATTTATTTTTTACTTTCCCTCTGCCTTGAATTACAACCATATAAAGAAATTTACTAATAATTCTTGTAAAAACACTTCCAAAATAATACTGTACACAAATAATTTATGATAAATTTAAAATATTTTTTATTAGGCTATGTTTTAGTAGTTTGCTGCTAATTAAGTAATCTTACAAATTAAATACTTAATATCAACATTATTTTAAAACAGAGCCTTAGCATTATATTATAAACTCATTAGTCATTTCCTCTAAATTTTTAACTACTTTATTTAATTCTTCTATAGCTTCTTTAACTTCTCCAGTTGAACTTAACTGTGTATTTACAATAGCTGATACTTCTTCTGTTGATGCAGCTGACTCTTCACATATTGCAATTATTCCTTGAATAGAATTAATTGCTTCTTCCTTGCTTTTTTCAACATTATTAATATTATCAATTAACACTTCAACTTCTTTATTCATAAGTTCAAAAGAGTTTTCAATCTTCTCAAATACGTCTTTTGATATATTCATAGCCTCATTTACTTCTTTTAATGTCTCTTCTGATTTTTCCATATTATTTTTGCTATTATTTATTTCATATCTTATTTCATTTATTATTGAGGCTATTCTCCTAGTAGCATTTGCTGTTTGTTCTGAAAGCACCCTTATTTCATCAGCTACAACACCAAAACCTTTCCCAGCTTCACCTGCCCTAGCTGCTTCAATTGCAGCGTTTAATGCTAGTAAATTTGTCTGAGAAGAAATTTCTTCAATTGTATATACTATCTCTTCAATCAATTCTGATTTTTTAGCTAATTCATTCACACTATTATTAGTTTCATTTCCTATTTTAGTATTTGCATCTATCTTTTCCATTAGAGTGTTTATAGATACAATACCTTTTTTATTTTCATTTTTTGATTTTTCAAACTGATTTTTAAAATTATCTGTTATTGATATCATATTTTCTAATATTTTACTTAAATCCAATAGTTTTTGAGAGCTATTGGTAGCCTCTTCAGCTTGTTCTTGAGCTCCTTTTGCTAGTTCTAGTACAGCGTTATTTATTGATGAAGCTGCCTCCACTAACTCATCTGCTGAATTATTTAAATTATAAACATTATTTGAAGTTTCATCTGCACTATTCTTAATATTTAATAGGGTATCAGTTATTATTCTACTTAAATTTAACACAGACCTTCCTATGACTCCCGTTTCATCATCATAATTATTTATAGCTAAAAACCTTTTATCTTCCCTAAAATCAAGCTTTGATATTTTATTAACTAATTCAGTTATAAAAACAATCGGTCCACTTATTTTTTTGCCTATTACTCCAGCAAAAGCTGAAACTGCTACACATACAATTAATGTAATTATTATTGAAAATGCTATACTTGCATTTATTGATTTAAAAATATCTGTTTTACTTGCGGTAATAACTAAAATATTACCATTATGTAATTTTGAATATGCTAAAATATGTCCCTTACCATCTAATTTATAGTTTTCTATTCCCTCTTTACCTGATAAAAGATTTAATCCATTTATTACCTCTTTAACATTCTCCTCTTCATTATGTTCCTCATGAACTAAGAAATTTCCATCTTCGCTTAATAAGAATGCATAGCCATTTTCATAAACACTTAAATCTTTAATAGATTGTGCATAATCATCAAAAAACAAATCAACAGCAACTACTCCAATTAATTGATTTCCTATGTAAATTGGCTTTGTATAGGACATTCTAACACTTTCTGAGCTTGTATCTGTATGAGGATCACTCCATATCCCTTCTTTAACATTTATTGCATTATAATACCATTCCATATCCTCTTTGCCTTCAACAAAATTCTCTTTAACAAATTTATTAATTTTATAAATATCTCCACCAATATTTTTTCTCTCATAAATTAGCTGCTTTGCTTCATTCGTTATTGAAGGATCCAAAACAATTGCAACTCCAAGTAAGTCTTTTTCTTCTTTGATTATATCTTGTATATATGAATCTAATGAATTTAAGTAATTTGATATATACTTATCTTCACTATCAATACTTTTTAAATCTAAAGTATTCTTTACTAATGCTTCAAGATTATTAACAATGTAATCTGTTAAATGTAATGCTTCATTTATATTGGCAGAATAAAGCTTAGCGGTTTGGAATAGATTATTTTCAGCTTCTTTTTCCAAAGCTGATTTACTATTAACAGAACTTCCCGTTATTATTATTGTGGCTGTCATTAGACAGCATGCTACAATAGCAATTATTATTTTGTTAGATATTTTTTTACTCTTTTTTGCCATTACATTCCCCCCTTATTTTCACAATTTAAAAGCATATCATATGACTAACACAAAAATCAATATCTATATATTTATAAATTGACAATATTTTTATTATTTTCTCTATAAATTGTTATTATTCTAATATTCCCCCTTTATTACTTATACTTCCATCATTAAAATATAATAAAATTTACTAGGATTATTAACTTCATTAATATAAAATAATAAATATATTTATTGGGAGGAAAACAAAAAATTATGAAATATGAAATACTAATATTTGATGCTGATGAAACATTATTTGATTTTAGAAAATCAGAAGAATATGCAATTAAAAATACTTTAATTGATTTTAATATAGAATATAAAAGAGAAGAACATCTAACAATATACAAAGACATAAATGATACTTTATGGAGAGAGTATGAAAAAGGCAATATAACTCAAAAAGAATTAAAAATTAAAAGATTTAAAATCTTATCAAACACATTAAATATTAAATTTGATGAAAATGAATTTGCAAAAGTATATATAAAATATTTGTCAAACTCTTCTTTTTTATATAAAAACAGCCTGCCTCTTGTAAAAGATCTACACATTGATTATAAACTCCTTATTATTACAAACGGGCTTAGCAATGTTCAAAATAATAGGATAAAAAAATCACCTATAGGCAAATATTTTGAAGATATCATTATTTCTGAAGAAGCAGGTTTTCAAAAACCTAATCCTCAAATCTTTGAATATGCATTAAGAAAATTTAATAAAACAGATAAAGATAAGATTTTAATGATCGGAGATAGTTTAACTTCAGACATTAAAGGTGGAATTAATTTTGGTATAGACACTTGTTGGTTTAATCCTAATAAACTAATTAATGAAACTGGCCTAAATCCTACTTATGAAATTTCTGATATAACCGAAGTTAAAAATATATTAAAAGAAGCTTAGCTCACGCTAAGCTTCTTTTATATTATTGTATTTCAAATTAACTATTTTTTAATGATACACAACTTCTTCTTCCTTTTCTTGTTCTGTTTCTTCTATATCCACTGGTTTTTCAATTACATTAAGCGGTCTCATCATATCATAATCTTCATGCTCCAATATATGACAATGCCATACATAGTTACCTGTACGTTGATTAAAGCGTACAACAATTGATGTTACTTGCTTTCCAAAGGCTTGTGCAATATCTTTTCTACCTTTTTCATAATCCAAAGGCGGAGTTAAGCTTTCAAAATCAAATTTATAATTTCCTTCCGCGTCAAATAAAGCTTCATCAAAGGATTTTCTACCTAGTATTTCAAAATGAACTAAATGAAGATGAATTGGATGAGTAAAATCAAAGTGATTTACTAAATGCCAAATTTCAACATCACCAAATTGCGGAGTTTCAGTAGCAGGATCATGCCATCTTTTATCATTTAGTAAATGCATTACCCTTCCATATTCATCTGTTGTACTATCTAAATGCAAAGTTCTTTGTTTAACTGCTAATAGAGGATTAACTTTTTTATATGGGTATAATTTTCTTGGAATAGAGCTAGTATCTTCATCTTTTAATGGAGCCTTAACTCTAAATTCCATAACAAATTTCATATCTTCTCCTGCATCAATATTAGGAATTAAAGCATCATTTAATAAAGTTATTTTTTTATTTTTATATTTCGAAAAATCTATAATAAAATCTATTCTTTCACCAGGTTCTAAATCAAAACTATCAATTTTAATAGGCTTGTCCAATAATCCTAATTCAGTACCTATTTGAATAAAGCTTCCTCCATTACTTAATTTAAAAGTATAACCTCTAGTATTAGATGCGTTTAACATTCTAAATCTATATTTACGTGGCTCAACATCAAAATAAGGCCATAGGTTTCCATTTACTACTATAGTATTTCCAAAGAAAAAGGAAGCTGTTGATGGTTTAGGAAAATCAACTGGTGGTGTAGAATTATCTGGATAAAATAAAGAACCATCTTCATTAAAGGATTTATCTTGAATAATAAGAGGTATTTCATATTTTCCAGATGGTAAATTTAATTTTTTCTCTAATCTATCCCTTAAAAGATACATACCTGCTAATCCAGCATAAACATTTAATCTTGTAATTCCCATAGCATGATCATGATACCACAAAGTTCCTGAATTTTGACTATTTGGGTATTCATAAATTTTACGAGTAAAAGTCGGACCAACTTCCTTATAATTTCTAGTATACCAAGCCTCTGGATGACCATCACTATCATCTTTAACATTAGCCCCATGAAGATGAACTACCGTTCTAACTTCTGGTAACTTTTCAAGACCATGAATACTTTTATCAACAGGCAAAAAGTGTTTATCAGGTAGATTGTTTATCCATTTAACTCTAATTGGGATACCTTTGTATGCTATAATTGTAGGTCCAAGATAACTTCCATTATATCCCCAAACTTTTGTTAAAGGAAATGCCCTATGAAATCTATGCTTTATTTCTTCTGCCGCCATTTTATATAATGCTGGTCTTTTCTTTTCCTTATCATAAGGAATAACTGGTTTTGCAACCTTTGGTATTTTAAGCGGATCAACAAACTTAGGAATAGTTGCTGGATCTGCTGGATTTACTTTAACATTTTTATCATCAACTTGCTCATCAGTTTCCTCTTCAAATTTTCCCATAAATTCTTTTTCTAGTTCTTCTAATTCTTCCAAAATACTTTTTTCTATATTCTTATCTTCTTCCTTAACTTTTTCTTTATTTTTAGCTCTTCTTTTATAGTTATTTTTACTTTTAACTTCATCTTTTACTCCATACTTTTCCATAAGTTTTTTTTCATATTCATCTATATAATCTGTTTCAAGCCCATCAGAAAAATCCTCTTTAGCATTATCTATAATTTTATTTTGAATTATCTTCATAAACTTTTTTTCAAATTCATTGATTAGTTTATTATCGATTTTATCCATTGCTATCTAATTCTCCTTAGTTAGATCATTTTATATTCTTTTGTGTACTATATTTTATGAATTATGTTAACTTTTGTGTATTAATTATGAATTTTTAAGAATAATATTTTCAACAAGATATGATACAAAAATAATATTATTGCAACATTTATAAAACTGCTCATAAATATCCTTCCATATCATTAACTTAATCGGATCCTTTGTATAAATAAAAAGTTTTTTTATAGTTAGTTTATACAAATTATCAGCTTCCTCTCTTGATTTATTAATTTTTGATATTAATACATGTAAATTCTGAGATTTTTTATATTTTCGTAATTCATCTATAACTTTTCTTAATTCATTAACATACTGAAAAATTATTGCTGCAAATTCTTCTGCTTCTTTTTTTATATAAGTTATATTAAACATAAAAATTCTTTCTAAAATGTACTTCATTGAATAAGTAATATTATTAATCGAAAAGGCTAATTGAATAATATCTTCTCTTTCAATAGGTGTAATAAACTCTTTATCTAGTTTAATAAATATATCCTGCTTTTTTTCAGTTACTAATTTTGTGATTTTATTAATATTCTCTATATTTTTCTCTAGCTCCTTAACTTCAAAGTTTTCAAAAGTATTCTTAAGCAAATTCGATGCTTTAATTGAATATTCTATCAATTCAATTAAACTTTGAAAATAATCCTTTTCCTTTTGGATCATGATTTATTAATCTACTCCCCTCATAATTACATACTTTTAATCTACATATTATAACAGTATGAATTATTTTTATCTTTTACTACTAACTTTCAAAAAAAATAGGATTGTCATCAACAATCCTATTTATCAACTGATTTTTATTTTATATAGAATTAATTCATATTATTTCTTGGTATTATTTTTTTAATAGCTTCAGCCTGTTCTTTAGTTATCACGCCTTCTTTAAGTAATTCCTCTAATATATCTTTATTATGTAAATTATTTTTTTCAATATATTCTTTTCTTTCTTTATCAGACATTCCTTTTAACTTTTTACAGTTTTCTCTTCTTTCTTTATGAGCTTCTTCTAACTTATTTAAAACTTTCTTCTTTTGCTCTTCATTTATTGTATTATTTTTTATTAAATCATCAAGCTTTTGACTTATTTCATCTTTTTTATGGACAAAAATCTTATCGCCCATTCTATCTCTTATTTTTTCTGCCAGCTCTTCTGTAACAATGTTATTTTTAACCAATTCATCAAATAATTTTTCATTTTTCGAATTATTTGTATTACTGTTTTTTGAATTACCTTTTAAATATGTAAGAATTTTATCAGCCTGTTCTTTAGTTATTATTTTTTCATTTATTAATTCATTTAATGTTTCTTCTAATACATCTCCATTTTTTACTTCATTTTCGATATATAAAGAAGCAAATTTTTTAATTTCATAGGCTGAAACTGGCTTTATATTAATGCTAGTCCCTAAAGAAAAGGCTGTTGACATCAGTGTAGCGCTAATTAATGCATAAACTTTTTTATTTCTTATCATCTCATAACCTCCTTCTTACTTTATACTTTCCTAATTCTAATTAATTATGTATATTCAGCAAGAAGGTTTTTTAAAAAATTATTACAAAAAATTTCACCATGAAATAACCTATAAGGCCACATCCAGGGAAAGTAAGTATCCATGTCCAAAGCATTTCGTTAACAACAGACCAATTAACGGAGCTTAATCTCTTAGCAGCCCCTACACCCATAATTGAAGTTGTCTTTGTGTGGGTAGTACTTACAGGTATTCCTGTTATTGAAGAAAAAAGAAGACATCCTGCTGCAGCTAGATCCGCAGAAAAACCTTGATATTGTTTTAATTTAACCATATCCATTCCAACAGCTTTAATAATTTTATATCCTCCAATAGAGGTTCCTAACCCCATAACTAATGAACAAAGAAGCATGAGCCAGGTTGGAATAATAAAACTTTCAACAGATGCTTGTCCGTGTGCTAAAAAGATTCCCAGCATAAATACTCCCATAAACTTTTGACCATCCTGGGCGCCATGCATAAAAGCCATTGCTGATCCTCCAAAAATTTGGGCACTTTTGAAAAATCCGTTAGTTTTTCTTCTATCAAATCCTCGAAAAATATGTTCAACTAATTTTACAGTTATCCAGCCCATAGAAAAGCCTAAAACAGTAGAAAGAAGTAAACCATATATTACTTTAACCCATTCTTCAATATTTATACCTCTAATCCCACCTTGAAGCGCAATAGCCGCCCCTGATAATCCTGCAATTAAGGCATGACTTTCACTTGTAGGAATTCCAAAATACCAGGCAGTTGTTGCCCAAACTACTATTGCAAATAATGCCGCACATAAAGCAACAAGCGCATTATGCGAGTCTCCCCTAAAATCAACCATATTATAGATAGTTTGCGCTACATTAGCATTAATTGAAGTCATAAAAAAAACGCCAACAAAATTAAAAATTGCTGCCATAAATATAGCAGAAACTGGCTTCATTGCCCTAGTTGAAACACAGGTAGCAATAGCATTGGGAGCATCTGTCCAACCATTAACTAAAATTACACCTAAAGTAAGAAGTACAGTAATTAATAATGGAGGTTTATCTAGCAACTGACTTATAAATTCATCGAAGGAAATAGTCATTTATATCACCTTTCATAATGATTATAATTATATTTACTATCTTCCTCCATAAATAATACCTTAATATTATTAATTTATAATTCAAAATAATCATTTAATATAACCTTAATAAAATAATCTAAAATAATTATAATAAATAATATAGTGATTAATTACACAAGAAAGTGAGTTTGATAGAAATTGAGAGTTTTTATAGCAATAGAATTTCAAGATAAAATAAAAGATTACTTAAAGGAAATTCAAGATCTTACAAAAGCTAAAAGTGAAAAAGGCAATTTTACAATTAAGGATAATTTCCATCTAACCCTTAAATTTATTGGAGAAGTTGATTTAACACTAATTGAAAAGATTAAAGAAGCCATTGATAAAGCCGTAATAGGTCATAATAATTTTAAATTGCATTTTAATAAAATAGGTAAATTTCCTAGAGGAAGCAAGTCAATACTTTGGGTAGGATTAAAAATAGAAAAGGAACTATATTTACTTTATGATAAGATTGAAAATGAACTTGAAAAGATAAATATAAAAAAAGAGGAAAGAAAATTCACTCCCCATATTACCATTGGAAGAGAAGTAGTACTTAAAGAAGACTTTAATAATTTATTGAAAGAGATTGAACTAAAAAAACTACCAATCTTAGTAGATAAAGTTTCTCTCATGGAAAGCACTAGAGTAAATGGAGAGTTAAAATATATTCCTCTTTATGTGAAAAACTTTAAATAAATTTATTTTACAATGAAGGTGGTTTCATCCTCCCAGTGATATTGAGGCTTTATTTCCTTAATATCATTAGTAAGTTTAAATAAAGCCACATCTTTTTCCTTACATTCCAACATAATATCTACATCTTTATGGAAATTCTTTAGAATTTCTATAAAAAAAATAAAATCATAAGGATTTATAAAATCTGCATGTTTTCTATCTACTCTTCCTTCTAAATTATCATTTTTGGGTGATGAAAAATGCATTTTAGGAGGAAGAGTTTCATTTCTCCAAGTATTTAATATATCTTCTAACATATCTTCGATATTTTCTCCATTATTATTGCAATTATGATGATGAATATCTAAAACCATCGGTATATTTAAGCTTTTACATAAATCTAAAGTTTCCTTTGCAGTATAAGTTTTATCATCATTCTCTAAAATTAATCTCTCCTTAATTTTTTTAGGAAATTTGTTGAAATTACTTGCAAATCTTTCTAAGGCAGCCTCCTTCCCACCTGTAGCACCTCCCACATGAAGAACCATTTTTCCTTCTTTATAAGCCATATCTTCAAACCATTCTTCTTGTCTTGCTAAGTTAATTAGAGTATTTTCTACTACCTTCGGATTATTACTATTAATAACATTAAATTCATCTGGATGAGTATCTACTCTCATATCTGCATCCTTAATGAGCTTACCTATATATTCAAAATCCTTTTTAAATAATTCCCTGTGCCCCCAATATCCTACATCTGGGTGAGTTACTAGAGGCATTAGGGCAGAAGTTATTCTATAAAAATGTATATTATTTTTAATATTATATCTTAATATTTCTTCTAAAGCTTTTAAATTTGATAAACCCACCACTTGTAATTTTTCTAACTTTTTTTCTTCAGATAATATCTTATTATAATTAGCAAAAGTTACTGTACTAGAACTCGTAATCTTTTTTCCTAATACATTTGAAATTGCCACGTATCCAAGTCTTACTCTCATAACTGTTCTCCTATCTTTTACTTTTATAAAGATAGTATGTCCATCTAATTTAGGAATAAACATAAAAATTTTCTCCACAAATCATTAGTTAAATTTATCAAATGTAATGAAAGTATTGGTTCTTGTAATTTACCTATACTAAGAACTAATAAAGAAAGGAAGCTATAAAAGGACATATCACTTTTATAGCTTCCTTATATAATTACTTATTATAATTAAGCAATGCTTTCATTAACTTTTAATTTTTCTCCAGCTTTTTTTCTATTTGTAAATTCAGCAACTGCAGTAAATAAAACATCAGTTGAAGAATTTATTGCAGTTTCACAAGAATCTTGTACAACTCCAATTATAAATCCTACCCCAACTACCTGCATAGCAATATCATTTGGTATTCCAAACAAGCTGCATGCTAATGGTATTAATAGTAAAGATCCCCCAGATACTCCTGAAGCTCCACAAGCTGATGCTGTAGCTAATACGCTTAAAATAAATGCTGTTGGTAAATCAACACTAATTCCTAAGGTATTTGCTGCCGCTAAAGCTAAAACCGAAATTGTAATAGATGCCCCAGCCATATTAACAGTCGCTCCTAATGGAATTGATACAGAATAAGTATCCTTATTTAAGCCAAGTCTTTTACATAGTTCCATATTTACAGGAATATTAGCAGCTGAACTACGTGTAAAGAATGCTGTAATTCCACTTTCTCTTAAACATTTTAAAACTAGTGGATATGGATTTTCTTTTAAAAATAAGAATACAATAATTGGATTAATAACTAATGCTAAAAACGCCATAGCTCCAACTAAAACAGCAAGTAATTTTCCGTAACTTGCAAAAGCTTCTAAGCCATTTGTTGCTATTGCATCAAAAACAAGTCCCATAATTCCTAACGGCGCAAAATTAATTACCCATCGCACAATCTTAGATAAGGCATCAGCTACATTGCTTATCATTGTTTTTGATGTTTCACTTGCATTTCTTAAAGCTATTCCAAGCAAAATTGCCCAAGATAATATCCCTATATAATTAGCATTTATTAAAGCATTTACTGGATTATCTACAATATTCATTAATAATGCTTTTATGACTTCTATAATTCCTCCCGGAGCTGTTAGATTTTCTGTTCCAGTTGTTAATGTTAATTTAACTGGAAAAAGAAAACTTGCAGTTACTCCTGATAATCCTCCCATAAATGTTCCAATAATATAAAGTATAACAATTGACTTCATATTTGATTTTTGTCCCTTTTTTTGCTGACAAATAGCGGAAGTTACTAAGAAAAGTACTAGAACTGGCGCAACTGCCTTTAATGCACCAACAAATAAAGAACCAAGAATTACAACAGCCTTTGCCTGTTCAGGAACAGTTATTGCTAGAAGTACTCCAATAATTAAGCCTACTATAATTTTTTTTACTAAGCTAATTTTGTTTAATTTAATAATTAAATCTTTCATTTTTTTGCCCCCTTATTTTTGTCTTACAAATATTATTAGTTCTACATCATTAAATATGTGCCTGCCCCAATTTAACACTTTATTAGGATGATGTATGATTTAAGATAGTTTATCATAAAATCGCGAAAATTGGAATCAGGAATTAAGAATTTATTAAATTTTGTACTATTGTAAAAATTCACCTCTTAGAAAATGTTTACTAATATTAAATTATTAATTATTAAGATTTATATGTATCATTTATTATAAAAAAAGACTGTTGAGAATTCAACTGTCTTTTTTATTAATTTGTAAGACTTCGACTTAGATTACAAATTAAATTACTATCACTAAAACTATCAAGTGAAAAAAACAATCTATAGCCTATGCTTTATTCAATAAGCAGATATAAAATAGTAAAATATTATATAAAAAACAAGTTATCTAAAATTTGACATACTTTTTTTAAAAATAATACGTTTTCAATGTTTTTTTGTACATAATTTATTCACATTTTTGTTTTGTAATATTAATTATCAAAGAATAACTATTATTAAATATTTTAAAATTAATTATAAAAAATAAAGGTGGTAATATTTTATGTTTTTAGCATTTAAAGAACTTAAAAAAAATAAATCTAAGTTCAGTTTAATTCTCATTATTCTAATACTTATAATTTTCTTAGTACTATTTTTAGCTGGACTTACTAAAGGTTTGGCTGCGGCAACAGGAGCTACTTTAGAAAATTCAGAAGCAAATTATTATATATTAGATGAATCATCAGACAAATTAATAACTCGTTCAAATATTTCAAAAGAAGACTTTGAAATAATTTCAGATTTTATAAAAGATTCTACTATAGTTAATCTTCAAATGAGCAATGTTACAAAAGAAGGTGAAGATAAAAAAATAAATCTAACTTATTATGCCATAGATCCTAATAATTTCTTAATGCCAGAAGTTATTGAAGGTTCTAATGAGTTACATAATAATGAAATAATCTTAAATAATTCTCTTACTGAAGAAGGATTTAAATTAGGAGATATTTTAATAGATGCTTCTACAGATTTAAAGTTTACTATTGTTGGTTTTACTGAAAATCAAATGTATGGACATACATCTATAGGGATAATAAACCTTGATACCTATGAAAATTTATTAAAAACTGCTACTGGGAGAGATGAAGTCAATTTTCAGCTAGTATGCCTTTTGTTTTAAGTTTTAAAGATGCATTTATGGTTTCATTATT
>ERZ773359.558-NODE-558-length-53459-cov-10.516366_pt1 | contig 53459 bp, 48 predicted proteins | sample MGYA00374955_ERZ773359 | MGnify/ENA primary metagenome ERZ773359 (study PRJEB29098, sample SAMN04486028) | biogas fermenter metagenome | study: EMG produced TPA metagenomics assembly of the Biogas fermentation microbial communities from Germany - Plant 4 DNA1...
AAAAGTAATAGAAAAAGCAAGTTAATGTCCAATTTTAAGGGGCCAAAGCAATTTTGTTTCTTCATTTATATTTTATAAAGAAAAATAAGAGAAATTCATTTTTTATTATTATATTATATGTGATATAATTATCTATGTTTATATGGTATTTTTTCAGTAAAAGCATAGCTTATTAGTAGAAGGCTATTTTTTATTTTTGGAGGGGTACAAAATGATAGAAATTGTTGAGGTAAAAACACGAAAACAGTTAAGGGATTTTATTCTTTTTCCGTTTAAAATATACAAGGATAATCCATATTGGGTACCGCCTCTTATTATGGATGAGTTCAATACATTAGATAAAAGAAAAAACCCTGCCTTTGAATACTGCGATGCTAAATACTGGCTTGCTTATAAAGATGGGAAACTTGTTGGAAGAATTGCCGGAATTCAGAATCATGCATACGTTAAAAAATGGGGCAATAAATACACCCGTTTTGGGTGGGTTGATTTTATAGATGACCCGGAAGTTTCAAAAGCTTTGTTTAATACTGTTGAAGAATATGCAAGGGAAAATGGGATGGGGGCTGTACACGGGCCACTGGGTTTCTGTGATCTGGACAGCCAAGGTCTCTTAGTTGATGGCTTTGAAGAAATGGGGACAATTATCACCTATTATCATTATCCATACTATAAGAAACATATGGAACAATTAGGATATGAAAAGGATGTTGACTGGCTTGAATATGAAATTTTAGTTCCTGAAAAAAACGAAATAGAAAGGCTTAACAAGATAGCAGACAGATCACTTGAAAAATATGGCCTTCGTATGGTTGAACTTGAAAATAAAAAGCAAATACTGCCTTATGCCAATCAGGTATTTGAGATTATTAATATTGCATATGAAGAGATTTACGGGGTTGTTCCATTAACAGAAAAACAGATTAAAGGGTATGTTGATCAGTATTTTTCCTATGTTAACCCTGATTATATCTGCCTTATAGTAGATAAGGATGAGAAACTTGCAGGTTTTGGCATTTCTGTTCCGTCATTGTCGAATGCTGTCAAAAAACATAATGGAAGAATTTTTCCTTTTGGTTTTATTGACATACTGAAAGATATTAAACATAATGATACTCTTGATTTATACCTTGTTGCAGTAAAGCCTGAATACAAATTGACGGGTATTCCTGCGGCAATGCTGAATCATAGTTTAAGAAATGCACATAAAAACGGTATAAAGAAAGCAATTGCATCACCACAGCTTGAAAATAACTATGCTGTTCAATCACTATGGCGCTTCTTCGATGCACGGCCTCACAGAAGGAGAAGATGTTTTATTAAACGGTTAAATGAGAATTCGTAGCAAAATGTTTTGTAACTGCTGAAACGACATTAATACGCCGTAGCAAAATTCCAATAAACTAATCAAAGTAAATGCCGGGTATAGGAGATAAATAAAAATTCTACATTCAACGAAATAAAAATTTCGTTGAATGTAGAAGGGTAAGTTCAGATAATATTATGTAAAATGGTAAATTTCCTGTTAGTTTAAGATAATCCAAATAAGCTGGCAATTAACTTCTGGAAACTTATTTATTAACGTATTTTTATCCAAATTTAATTAAAGTTTTGCAGATTGTTTCCAATAAGCTTATTTTAACAAATCTTCATGCTGCAAATTAACAGCGTTTTTCTAGTTTTAACGAAGTAATAATAATTTTAAATAGTTTGCTTTTATAAACATAAAACCTATTACCCCGCCCAAAGTGTTAACAATAATATCATCGATATCAAAACATCTGTTTCTATTAAATGTTAATAGCATAGCAATTAATTGAACTACCTCTACACCTATTGAAGTTTTAAATAAAAATAAAGAGTGTTATAATCTCATTAAATATTTATTTAAATCTAATTATATTAATAAAAACTATTATTGTCGGCACTTAGTGTGTAAATTTTGGGTTATTATACCAATATTTGTTAGCAAAAACCCCATACGCGCTTGATTTTATTGCTTAAATCCGATATCATTAAATCAGATATTAACGATGGAATAATCTGCAGTTGAGGTTTTTACATATGATAAATGGTTATGAAGCTGCGCCCGAATTATTAAAAGATTTTTTAAACTATATGCAAACCATAAAAGGAAAATCTGTTAATACTATACAGGTTTATTTTTATGATTTGCGCGTATTTTTACGTTTTATAAAACTACACAGGAACCTGCTTCCTGAATCCACCGATTTTGATTCCATAGATATATCCGATGTTGATGAAAAACTTCTTAAAACAGTAACTTTAAGTGATTTGTACTCTTATATGTCCTTTGTAAGTAACAATCGTTCCAATTCAGCATATGCAAGAGCCAGAAAAGTAGCAAGTTTAAGGTCCTTTTTTAAATATTTAACCAATAAAGCCAAAGTATTGGATAAAAATCCGGCTTTAGAGCTGGAGTCCCCAAAAATAGTTAAACGTTTGCCACGGTATTTAAATGTTGATGAAAGCAAAAAACTACTGTCTTCTATTGACGGTAAGCACAGCATTCGCAACTATGCCATTCTTACATTGTTTTTAAATTGTGGTATTCGATTGTCCGAATTGGTGGGAATTAACCTTGATGATATAAGAAACAATAGCTTAACGGTAATTGGTAAAGGAGATAAAGAAAGAACCATACCTTTGAATACTGCATGTATTGAAGCCATTAACAATTATCTGAAAGTCCGCCCTGTAGAAGGAGTGAAAGATAAAAAGGCATTGTTTTTAAGCGAACGTAAGCAGCGCATCAGTAAAGCTACCGTTCAGCATATTGTTAAAAAATATATCATTTCTGCAGGTCTGGATCCAAAGCGCTATTCAACACATAAGCTAAGACATACAGCCGCAACTCTTATGTACAGATATGGCCAGGTTGATATACGTGCACTACAGGAGTTATTAGGACATGAAAGCATATCTACAACCGAAATATATACTCATCTTGATGAGCAACAGCTTAGGAATGCCGTAGACAGCAATCCTCTGGCAAATTTTAATGTATCGAAAAATAAGAATTAATTATTTTCAAGGAATTTATCAATGGCTTTTGAATAATCCCGATCGCTTTCATCAGCATAAATATCTGGTTCAATCCCTTTTCCTTCAATATTTTCCTGTAAAACATTCCAGTAATGATTTACAAGAAAAACTGCGAATTTCTTGTTTCGATCCAGATAAAGAACCTGCCCTACTCCCTTCCCTGCAGTTTTATTACCAATAATGGTAATATTGCTGGCAAAGGTCTTTAACCCAAGGGCTAACAGTTCTGCGCTGCCGGCGGTATTCTCATTTACAAGAATTCCGATTTTACCAAAAGGAGTATGCCATTTTCCCGATGTGTAAGTGCTGACATAACCGTCCCGATCAATTATATATCCCGGAGTGCATTCGGGTAACAAAGCATCCAGTATTTTATCTGCTTCATCGGAAAGGCCACGATTATTATTCCTCAGATCTATAATAAGAGCTTTTTCATCAGGGTTTTCAATACTCTGGACAAACTCCGCAAACTTTACACCCGTCCCAGGATAAAGATTATTAACCATTACGTAAATATAATTTTCATTCTGCCTTGTATTAATTGAAAAGCTGTTTTCAGAGTTAAAATAGTATTCATATTCAAAACCTGACAGTAAACCTGTCAGATTATCACCGGAATTTTTTATGCTGTCGACCAGGTTACGGACATCTTCCACAGTAAACCAGTCACCTTTTTCAAGTATTGCTTCAAAATTTTTGTTACTATCTTCACTTTGCTTATAGTACAAATAATTTTCTTTGATAAAATCAACAAGTTTTTGGCTTGAAGTTGCAGATAAATTATAGTCCAACTTATCAAGGAGGTATTTTAACAGGCTATAATCCGGGTAAACTGCTTTAGCCCTGTCGGCATACTCTTTCGCTTTTTGATAATTCTGCAGCAACTCATATTCCCTGGCTATATAAGTCATTGTTACAAAGTCATTGGACGGATTGTTTGAGAGTATATCTTCATATACCTTTATGGCCTGTTCTGACTTGCCTAAATTAGTTAAACACTGGGCCTTAACATATAAAAGGTCTCTGTCCTTTGGAAAATTTATAAGAGAATAATTTACAGCTTCAATACACCTGGTGAAATTCCCCATAGCATAAAGTGTTGATGCCAGGTTTATGTGCGGCGTGTAATTTTTTCTGTCAAGAAGAACTGCTTCATTAAAATACTCTGTTGCTTTTATGTAATCCTCCTTTGCATAAGCTACACTTCCAAGTAAATTATAAGCATTAACACTCTGACTGTATTTCAAAGTTTCTAGTCCCATTTCCTCAGCTTTTGGTAAATCACTCATTTTTAAATAACACATTCCCATTAAAGCAAACACTTCTGTATCTGATGGGTTAATTTCATGATACCGGCTATAAGTTAGAACTGCTTCCTTATATTTTCCAAGGTTGTATTGTGACTTTCCTTTATATAAATATGCGTTATGAGCTTTATTATAGAATCCGATTGCCGTATCGAAAAATTTAATGGCCTCTTCGTATTTACCTTCTATAAATTTCTCCATACCATTTTCGATGTTTTCGTCGGCCTTTTCTTTTGCTTTTATTGTTTGGTTTATGGAGTAGGGAATATTAATATAAGCTGAATTAAATTGGCTGTTTATATATTGATAGTTATTTATAAACTGCTTTATTTCACCATTTTCCATTATGGCGGAATTATACCTGATTGAAAGATTTAACTGTTCAATATATTTTTTTTGCTTATTAATTTTGATAACAAGCTCAGCTAAATCAAGGTTTATACCTTCATCAAAACCTAAATAAGGTGAAATGCTGCTTATTAATGAGGGGAATGCACCATTCCCTTTTAAAATATAGCTTTCTTCGGTTTCCTCAATGTTTAGATTATTACATAATTCATCGGTGGGCTGTATATAGTCAAATATGTTTTTTTGCATTTTAACAGCATCTGTTTTATTTATTTTTGCAATATCCCAGTGGGTTTCTTCGCTTTTTTTGGAATAAAGAGTTTCCTGATCAAGCCAGGTTTCAAAATGTGATTGTTCATCAACTACAGTTTTCTTATAGAATAATGATCTTGTACGGTTTATTGTACTTTCATAAATAATACTGCCAATCTCTTTATCCTTTTCCACTGTAGAGATTTGGACGGTGTGAAAACTATTAAGTGATTTATAAGCTGCATAAGCATCTGTAAGTACCTTTTTTACAGAATAATAATCCTTCCCGTAAATCCAGGTATACTGCTGTATATTATTACCGTAAGGTCCCATACAAAACAACAGTTCTTCGGGTGTTTCTTCGCCTCTGATAACGGTATAGAAGATTAACGCGTCATTTATATAAATACTTTTAGGAATGTCCCCCTTCTTATATTCGTTTATGGTAAAGACTTCGGATCCGTCTTTTTTACATCTGATTAGTTTGTAATTGCTTTCTAGTGTTTCTACAGCCAGATAAAGCCAGTCATCATCCATATTGACAGACATGGGAACCTTATCGGTAATTTTCGTAAGTTCCCCGCCCTTAATTGGAATACGGTACAGACCTGATGTGTATTTTATTCTGTTAGAATCTGTAATATCTTTATGTATTACTATATATAAAAATTCCTTATCTATTAGCTTTATGCCATAGATTTTTTCTGATGGTGAAAAACCCATTATTCTGTTTGTTAAGTTTCTTTTGCTTGAGCCATCAATTCTTATACGAGAAATAGTTAACTCTTGTGTATTAAAATAATAAACCCATCCGTTTAGGACAAACCAGTTTTTGTAAGAAAAGTCCCCATTATCAACTATTTTGGCAGTTTCGGTACCGTCTGTTTTTGTTCTGTAAAGAACCGATTCATCAGTTGATTCACTGTAATAAATCCAATCATTAATTATTTGCATTGAATTAACTGGTTTATTAACTATTATTTCTTTTTCAGAGCCATCCTTCTTCATTCGGATAACCTTATTTGTCCCTTTATCCTTACCAATGCAATATATCCAGTCGTTAATTATATGCAGGTCTTGAAGAATATTATCTGAGATTTTTTCCTTATGTTTTGCAGCAATACTTTCCCTGAGCAAAACTCCGTCAGGCAGTATATGATAATAATAGTTACTGTCGGAAGCAAACCTTCCCCCGTTCTGAATATTCCCCAGATCTTTCTGTTCTGCTAAATCATTAATAAAAACCGTCTTAGTTTCATTTACCCAATCCACATTTGCGCCGATAGCTTCGCTTATAAAACGGATAGGAACCATTATACGGCCATTAATTCCTACTGCGGGAACTTCCATTACATTAGGAATATTATTTACCATAGCTATACGATTTCCGGGCTGAACACGGACCTCAGTACCCCTTGTTATTGTTACTGTTTTTGTGTAATTGTCCCATTCAATCTTAGCACCCAGGGCTTCAAAGACTGCTCTTACAGGTACCAGTGTAAAATTTTTTACAAAGATCGGAGGCACGTCAAAGGCAATCGCAGTATCATTAACATACACTTTAATTTCCTCGGAAGCTGTGTCTTGCTGTGCGAAGACCTGAACAGGCATATTTATTAAAATGACAAAAACTAATAAAAAACTGAGCCCTTTTTTCATAAAATCGTCCTTTCGGAAACTTCGGCCCTCTGTTCGCAGTTAAAGATTCTTCAGCCATCTTCCAAATTATAACATGCTCGAATATTAGATCTAATTATATAATACACTTTATGGCGATGACTGGCAACACACCGTTATATTCGGCCTCGATATAACGGTGTGCTGCAATTACAAGTAAATAGCTTCGGTTTTATAAAGAAACTTTTGTTTCCGGCATTGCACAATATCTAAATACAACCGGTATTAATCAAGATTTTCATAAAATGCTTTATAGCCTTTATATGCCGAGTAAACATCGGCTTTACTGGTTACTTCAAAAGGAGCGTGCATACTTAGAACGGGTACTCCACAATCTACAACATCCACTCCAAGGTTTGCAATATACATGGCTATTGTACCACCTCCACCTTTGTCAACAGCCCCAAGCTCGCTTGTATGCCATACTACATTGTTCTCGTTGAAAACTTTTCTAATCTTCGCCAATAACTCAGCATGGGCATCCGAAGCCCCGGATTTCCCACGAGAACCGCTGAATTTCAGTATAGCGAGGCCTCGTCCAAGGTATGCCGCATTATACTTGTCGTGGGTACCTTCAAAGTTTGGATCAACTGCAGCATTTACGTCTGCTGACAGCATTATTGAATTATTCAGACATCTCCTTAATATAATATCCGAATAATTATCTGAAGCTAAATAGCAAAGGTCTGCCAGGAAATCTTCCAGAATCTTAGACTCTGCTCCGGTATTACCCACACTGCCAATTTCCTCTTTGTCGGTCATAACACATATAGATGTGTATTCGGGATCCCGAACCCCAAAAAGAGCAGTCATGGAAGTATATGCACAAACCCTGTCATCCTGTCCATAGGCACCAATCATACTTCTGTCGAATCCTACATCCTTTGCCTTAAATGCAGGTACAAGCTCTAATTCTGAAGTAAGGAAATCTTCTTCGGTAATTCCATACTTTTCATTAAGCAGGCTAAGAATATTAAGTTTAACTTTCTCTTTTACTTCCTTATCATCGTAGGGCATTGAGCCTACAAGAGCGTTCATTGCTTCAGCACTGAAAGCTTCGCTAAGTTTCTTTGCCATCTGGTCTTTTGCAAGGTGAGGCAGCAGATCTGTTATTGTAAAAACAGGATCGTTTTCATCTTCACCAATGCAAACATCGACAGTCTCACCATTCTTTTTAATTATTACACCATGCAATGACAAAGGAATGGCCAGCCATTGATATTTCTTAATACCACCGTAGTAATGGGTTTTGAAAAAAGCCATGTCTGTATTTTCATACAGCGGATTTTGCTTTATATCAATTCTGGGTGCATCTATATGTGAACCAATCATTCTTGTTCCATCTTCAAGGGGCTTCTTCCCCATAACAGCCAAAATAATGGCTTTATTTCTGATGTTTCGGTAAACCATGTCACCTGCATTTAAGGTGAGCTTTTCATCAATAATTTTATCAAGGTCTTTATAACCAAGCTTCTCGGCTCGTTTTATTATCTCCTTTACGCATTCGCGTTCAGTTTTTCCAATGTCCAAAAAGGATTTATAATCTTCACAGTAGCTGAAAATTTTCTCTTTGTCCTGGGTTTTTTCCCAAGCATTTGATGTGTTGTAACCAATCTCATCCATCAGCTTCTGTCCTCTGCTTTTTTCTTTTTCTCCCACGTAAAATACCCCTTTCCTGTAAAAACATATTTGGTAAAAATTAAATCATTCATATTATACCACCCGTACGGTATAAATACCAATTTTAAAAAATAAAAAGACCCGGAAAAGAGCCGGGTAACAGATGTGCAATTTAATCAACATACGTTTATGTTATTATGGTTACAGAATAATACAAATTAACCCCCCACTGCCTTCATTTATTATTCTCTGCAGTGTTTCCTGAAGTTTCATCTGGGCATCTTCAGGCATTTTATAAAGCTTGTTTTGCAGTCCTTCGGTTATAAGTTCATACAGTGATTTGCCAAATATATTGGAATCCCATAGTTTTTCGGGTTGACCTTCGAATTCCTTTAGCAGATAATTAACAAGCTCTTCAGATTGCTTTTCCGAACCTACCAAAGGAGCTATCTCTGTTTCTATGTCTGCTCGTATCATATGTATGGAAGGTGCACTTGCCCTCAGTTTTACACCAAACCTGCTGCCCTGGCGTATAATTTCAGGAGGTTCCAGAGATAATTCATCAAGCTGCGGTGCTACTACCCCATAACCTTTAACTTTAACTTCATGCAGCGCATATTCAATTTTTTTATATTCTCTTCGTATTCTTGCAAGTTCTTTCAGTACACTGAACAATTCATGCTCACCCTGAATATTAAGTCCCGTTTCTGAATTAAGAATCTGATAAAACAGGCCGTCTGCCATATTAATCTCTACATTAACACGTCCCCTGCCCAGTTGCATTTCGGATATTCTGCCATTTTTAACAAAGTCATAATCATTTAAACTGCATATATTATTGTTGACCTGTCTTATTGTAGCATTTTCAACCATAACTTCACGAAGGGCATTTATTATATCATTTCTCAGCCAGTGCTGCGGATCAAGTCTGGTAACCCATCGTGGGATATCTACAGCAACCTCGCGAACAGGGAACTCATAAAGAATTGTCTGCATTGTGTCGTGTATATCCCGAACTGTCATATTAAGACAATCCAATGGGAGAACGGGTTTGTTGTATTTTTCAGACAGTCTTTCAGCCAGCTGTCTGGTCTCGGTCTGTTCGGGAAATGCAGAATTCAGAATAATAATATAAGGTTTTCTGTTATTCTCAAGTTCAGCTATTACCTTTTCTTCTGCCTCTTCATACTCTTCCCTGGGTACATTTGTGAAGGAGCCATCGCTTGTCAGTGCAATTGCAATGGTTGAATGTTCCCGTATTACCTTCCTTGTACCTGTTTCGGCTGCCTCCTCGAAGGGAATTGGATCTTCAAACCATGGCGTATGGACCATTCTGGGTACTTCACCTTCCATATAACCAAGTGCACTTTTCACCAGATATCCTACACAATCAACAAGCCTTACATTCATTGTTGCATTGTCGTCCATTACAACCTTCACTGCCTCATTAGGTACAAATTTAGGCTCTGTGGTCATTATAGTACGGCCGGAACCGCTTTGAGGTGTCTCATCAATGGCTCGTTCGCGGTCATAAGGATTTTGGATGTTCGGAATTACCAGGCCCTCCATAAACCTTTTAATAAAAGTTGATTTTCCTGTCCTGACAGGGCCAACTACACCAATATAAATGTCGCCATTCGTTCTTTCTGCTATATCTTCATAGATCCTGTAATCTCTTTCCACGGCGTATCCCCCTCTGTTCAATTGTTATAACGGGTCACCCAATCCTTCTATAATATATTGAACAAGTCCACTATTTATTACAAAAAAATAAAGCCTTTTAAGGCTTTTTTATAAAAAAGTATATAACTTCTTTATCTCCGATAACAGGTGCACATTACTTTTTCCTTTTAACAACCGGAGGGCATAAGTATTCTGCTTCCTGGAAACAGTTTTAAGATTCCGGAGTATTCTCATCTGACGCATCCGATTCTTTAGGCTTGTTTTTGTCTTTATTAAACTCTGTATTGTCTTCTGTTTTATCCTGCCGTCTTTTATAATAAAAGAAGAATAACACATAAAGCATTAAAATTGTTACCGATTCTGTAACCCGGTAATGTATAAACAGAACATTCACAAAAAGCAAAAGAAATACTATCAGTGCTATCCATGCCAGTATTCGTTTTCTCAATGCACATTCACCTCAATAAAACTAACTATTACTTTTTTTACCGTCTCTGCGGGATAAAAGCCAATCATGTATTTTGGCTTCATATCCGTTTCTGGTTGGCTCATAATAAATAGTACCTCTTAATTCTTCAGGCAGATACTCCTGGTCAACAATATTCCCGGGGAAATCATGGGCATATAAATACCCTTTTCCGTAGCCCAGGTCGGACATACCTTTCACAGGCGCATTTCTAAGGTGCATAGGAACCTCACCGGTATATTTATTTTCAACATCAGAAAGAACTTGTTCTATACCTTTATAACAAGAATTTGATTTTGGACTGGTAGCAACCATAACTGCAGCCTGGGCAAGTATAATCCTTGCTTCAGGCATTCCAATGCGCTCAATTGCTTGCGCTGCCGATACTGCAACGGTAAGCGCATGCGGATTTGCCATGCCCACATCTTCGGCCGCACAGATAATTATTCTTCTTATAAGGTATTCCGGAGTTTCACCGGCATAAAGTGCTCTTCCAAGGTAAAATAATGCAGCGTCGGGATCGCTGCCGCGCATTGACTTGATAAAAGCACTGATATTATCATAATGGGCATCCGAGGATTTATCAAACCTGATTGCCTTTTTTTGAACACATTCTTCAACAACTTTTGTGTCTATTATATAATAACCGTTACTGTCGGTTTCCGAAGTTAAAACTGCAAGTTCAAGGGCATTCAGTGCAATTCTTGCATCACCGCCCGATAATGCAGCAAGCAACCCGAGTGCATCATCGGATATATTGATTTTAAGCTTACCGTAACCACGCTCAGTGTCACCAAGAGCATTCTGTATTATAGTTATAATACTTTGTTCGGTTAATGGTTTCAGCATAAACACTGTAGATCTTGAAATAAGAGCTTTATTAACCTCAAAAAAAGGATTTTCAGTTGTTGCACCTATAAGAACTATAAGGCCATTTTCAACGTATGGCAGCAGTGCATCCTGCTGAGATTTGTTGAATCTGTGAATTTCGTCTATGAAAAGAACACACCGTCCCGACGGATTTAAAAACTCATTGGATGTCTCTTCTACAATATCCTTAATATCCTTAACACCAGCCGTAACAGCATTCAGTTGCCGAAACACAGATTTGGTACTATTAGCAATGATTTTTGCCAAAGATGTCTTTCCGGTTCCGGGAGGCCCATAAAGAATTATGGACGCTATCTGATCTGCTTGTATCATCCTGTTTAATAACTTACCTTTCCCCACAATATGCTCTTGTCCAATAAATTCATCAAGGGTCCTTGGCATCATTCTGTATGCTAACGGTTCTCTTTTTCTGTTTTTTGGCAATTAAACCACCTTTCCCATAACGAAGTTTGAAGATGTTCTTCACCTTTTACAGGTTCTGTTTCGGGCCAACAAATCTTTGCATACTGGTAAACATGGCTGAGGATTAACTACTTGTTCTCTTTTCTTTTCAGATATTTTTCATACAAATCAGGCCTTTTTTGTCGGGTCCTTTCCAGTTTTTTTTCAAAACGCCATTTTTGAATATTGGCATGATGTCCTGACAACAGGATGTCAGGTACTCTTCTTGACATGAATACAGGAGGACGGGTATATTGAGGGTACTCCAACAGACCGTCATAATGAGATTCGTCAGAATATGCTTCTTCGGACGGAAGTACACCTTCAACCAACCTGCTCACACAGTCTATCAGCACCATTGCAGGTAATTCCCCACCTGTTAAGACATAATCACCTATGGAAATCTCCTCATCAACAATTTCTTCAAGAACACGTTCATCCACGCCTTCATAATGGCCGCATAAAATTATAATGTGTTTTTCCTTAGAAAGCCTTTTCGCAATCTCCTGATTTAGAACCTTTCCCTGGGGACTCATATAGATTGTAACAGGTTTATACCGAAGATCTTTTTTTACATGACTCCAGGCATCATAAATAGGCTGTGGTGTCATAACCATACCACTGCCGCCTCCATAAGGATAATCGTCGGTTTTTCTGTGTTTGTCCTTCGAAAAATCTCTGATGTTATGAGTCCTGATAGTTAAAATGCCTCTCTCCCGTGCCCTGCCAATAATACTTTCGGATAAATATGAGTCAACACTCTCTGGAAAAAGGGTTAACACGTCAAATATCATAAATCTATCAGCCCTTCCGGGAGAATGACCTGAATTTTCCTGTTTTCAATATCAATATTTAAAACAACATGTTTTAATGCAGGTATAAGTAATTCTCGGTATTTATCCCCATTAACAACGTATACATCATTGCTGCCTGTTTGCAATACGTTGGTTATTTTGCCCAAAAGCACATCCTGTTCGTACACTTCGCACCCTATGAGGTCTGCAATAAAATATTCATATTCATCGAGGGGGCGTGCATTTCTTCTGTCAACCTTCAAATAACAGTTTTTAAATTCAGCAGCTTTATCCATGGTATCAATGCCATGAAGCTTAACTAACACAAAATTCTTATGATATCGTACCTTTTCAACAAAATATTCGGTAAGCTTATCATCCTTCTCAACCCATACAATTTTCAGATAATCGAAACGGCTAATATCTGAAGTTGCCGGAATAACTTTCATCTCTCCCCGAACACCGTGGGTATTTGTTATTTTACCAACGGTAAGATACTCGACCAAACTTATCCCTCCGTTAATAAAACCCCGACCTTTATTTGTCGGCCGGGGTTATTATATCTTAATCTGAGATAGGTTTATCAACTTCCTTGACAGCCCATTTTTTAATTGTTACTTTTGTTCTTTCGTTCCCGCTTTCAATAGTAAACTCATCGTCTTTAATATTAATAATTTTACCTGCAATACCGCCTATGGTAATTACCTTATCACCTACAATGGCATTTTCAATCATTTCGCGGGTTTGCTTTTCTTTTTTTCTTTGAGGCCTTATAAGAATAAAATACATTAATACAAAAATTAAAATCAAAGGCCCAAACTGCACTAAAAACAGATAAAAACTATTTACCTCGGGAACCTCTGCTCCTGCAGCACTCTCGGCAAATGCCGTTAACAACCAGTTCATGTTTTTTCTCCTTTCAATAAATAAGAAAAATTTTTCTGCACATATATCATACAAAGCTTATATCTGTAAGCATAGAAACATTATACACAATTAATACACCCAATTCAACCATTTATTTCACTTCGAACTATACCCATGCCAACTCGCTTCAACTGTCTCTCAGGCAGTCATTTACTGCCTTACAAAATTCCTGATATAATTGTTTCATACTCTGTTGGTTAGTAATTCGGGTAATATATGCTTACATACCTGTTTTAGTATCATAACCAAATTTTCTGAAAAACTCATTTCTGAAATCAGCCAGGCAGTCATTTCTGATTGCCTCTCTGACATCCTCCATAAGTTTGACCAGGAAACGCAGGTTATGCCAAGTAGCAAGCCTTAGCCCAAGCATCTCCCCTGCTTTAAAAAGATGTCTGATATATGCTCTTGTGAAATTTCTGCATGCATAACAATCGCATTCAGGATCTATCGGAGAGAAGTCTTCAGCATATTTTGCATCCCTGATAATAATTCTGCCGTTAGATGTAAACACCGTTCCATTCCTGCCAATACGTGTCGGCAGAACACAATCAAACATGTCAACACCACGTATGCTTCCATCAATAAGATAATCGGGGCTTCCAACCCCCATAAGATAGCGGGGTTTATTCTCCGGGAGGAAAGGTATTGTTTTTTCTAAAATGTCCATCATTATATCCCCTGGTTCACCAACACTTAAACCTCCAATAGCGTAACCGGGAAAGTCAAGGTCTGTTATCTGTTTTGCACTTTCCTGACGCAAATCAGCATATACGCTGCCCTGAACAATCCCGAAAAGTGCCTGTCTATCAGGATTCTTATGTGCTTTTTTACACCTTTCGGCCCATCGTGTAGTCATTTCCATGGATTTTTTCGCATAGTCATAATCACACGGGTAAGGAGCGCATTCATCAAATGCCATTATTATATCTGAACCAAGTGCGTTTTGGATTTCTATTGATTTTTCTGGTGAAAGAAAATGTCTGGATCCGTCTATATGAGATTTAAAGGTAACTCCTTCTTCCTTTATATCGCGTAAGTCGGCAAGGCTAAACACCTGGAACCCGCCACTGTCTGTAAGAATTGGCCTGTCCCAGTTCATAAAGCTGTGCAGCCCTCCGGCTTTGCTTACAAGTTCATGCCCCGGACGAAGGTACAGATGATATGTATTACTGAGAATAATACCTGCACCTATTTCTTTCAGTTCATCGGGCGACATACCCTTAACCGTTGCCTGGGTTCCTACAGGCATAAATGCAGGAGTATCGAAGCTGCCATGGGGTGTATGCACCTTACCAAGGCGTGCTCCGGTCTGCCTGCATACATGTATCAATTCATATGTTACTGCTGCCATTTAATACATCCTTTACAAATAACATTGTTGCCTGTATTATATTAGCCCAGTTTATTAATATGGTCAACGCCTAAATCCTTATTAAATGTCATCATAATCCTCGTTTGAACCGTTATCTTTTCTTTTATCTTTAATTAGTATAATCATTCCTGCCAGGATTAAAACTGCAGGCAGAATAAATTTTGACAATCCTCTTAAATTTCTTATTGTAAATGTGAAGAAAAACAGTGATGTGCAGGATAGTATTCCAATAGGAATTAACAGTCCCTTCTCCCTGTCCCCGAAATAATACAGCTCAAAAAGCCCGACTGCAGGCGCAAGAATAACCCCAGGCCACATCACATTGTACATATTCCACAACTCTGATGTTTGAAAAACAACTCCCAAGGTTAGCAGAATTCCACCCGGAACTAAAAGCCCCACGTTTTTTCTGTTTGAATAGTAACCGGCATGAAAAAATAATGAAATAAATATTAGGATCATTGGCCAGAATGTAGCCATAAGTCTGCCTAAACTTGGAATTACACCGAAAGTACTAAGTATCAGCAAAACACCTATACAAATCAATGTAACTCCTAACCCGAACTTGCTGTTTCTTCCTTTATCCATATTATAAACCTCCCAAATGGACAATCTATATGGATAATATTTTACACTGTTATTATGAAAAACCCCTTAGTCATTCATTAGAATTTAATTAAAATCTACTGCTTTCAGAAAAAATACCATTGAGCCACTCGATACATAGGTTAATCCAACCTGATACATGTGGATATGTACCTTTGCCGTTGTCTGTTTCTTTGTTTGCTAACGCAAGGCCATGAGGTCCGTATGGATAAATGTGTAATTCAAAAGGTATTTTATTCTTTCGAAGTGCCGAGGCAAACATAAGGCTATTTTCTACCGGTACTGACTGGTCTTCAACTGTATGCCATATAAACGCCGGGGGCGTTTTTTCAGATACTTGGGTTTCAAGAGACATTTCATTTATTAAAGTCGTATCAGCATTTTCACCTAACAGGTTTTCTCTTGAACCTTTATGACCGAACTCCTTCATTGTTATAACCGGGTAAGCAAGAATCATTGCATTGGGCTTGTTTTCCCCTGTAACTATACCTTCTGTATTAAGGTAAGCTTTATCAAAATGTACCCCAAGGCTTGCAGCCAGATGAGCACCTGCAGAAAATCCACATACAGCTATTTTATTTCTGTCAATATTCCAATTATCAGAATTCTCTCTTATAATGCACATAGCCCTGGAAATATCAAGAAGTGGTTGTGGATGACGGTTTGGTGCCACGCTGTAATAAAGAATAAAAGTATGGTAGCCCTTGGCTGTAAATTGCATTGCAACAGGCTCAGCTTCTCTCTCTGAGGTGTGTGCATATCCTCCACCGGGACAAATTAAAACTGCCCCTCGCTTTTTATCTCCTGACAGGATATAGGTTTCAAGATAGGGCTCATAACCATCCTGTTTTTTTTCAGTTGAAATCCCATCCCATATCTTAATTTTTCTATTAATCATTTGTTTACCCCCAGTATATTTAAAATATTAAATTATTAAATTATGAGCATTGCATCTCCAAAACTAAAAAAACGATATTTCATGTCTATTGCCTCTTTGTAGGCAGCAAGAATATTCTCTCTGCCTGCAAAAGCACTTACAAGCATTAACAGTGTAGATTCGGGCAGGTGAAAATTTGTAATTAGCCCGTCAATGGCCTTAAACCTGTAACCCGGATATATAAAAATATCAGTTTCGCCTTCGGTTGGCTTTACTGTTCGGTCTTCTGCAGCAACCGATTCCAGAACCCGGCAGCTTGTTGTTCCAACTGCAATAACCCTTTTCTTTTGACTTCTTGTTTTGTTTATAATGTCACAGGCTTCCTGGTCTATTTTAAAATATTCGGAGTGCATGTGGTGTTCTTCGATGTTTTCGGTTTTTACAGGTCTGAAAGTTCCAATACCAACATGGAGTGTTAACTCAGCAAATTGAACACCATTACTTTTAAGGTCATTAATAAGCTCTTCGGTGAAGTGGAGACCGGCAGTAGGTGCAGCTGCAGAACCGTCATATTTGGAATACACTGTCTGATACCGTTCTTTGTCCTGAAGATCTTTGGTTATATACGGCGGTAACGGCACAATACCAACCCTGTCGAGTACTTCTTCAAATATTCCTTTATAATAAAACTTAACAAGACGGTTTCCCCCGTCTACGATTTTCAAAACTTCGGCTATTAGCAAATTATCGCCGAAAACAAACCTTGTTCCAACCTTCGCCCTTTTACCCGGTTTTAATATAACCTCCCAAACATCCTTATCGAATTTTTTCAGAAGTACAAACTCAATTTTTCCACCTGTGTCCTCCCTCTCACCCAAAAGACGGGCAGGAATGACCCGTGTGTTGTTTAATACAAGGCAGTCTCCGGGATTTATATAATTTTTTATATCATGAAAATGTAAATGTGTTGTTTTTCCAGTTTTCCTGTCAAGTAACAGTAATCTTGACATGTCTCTTTTTTGCAATGGGCTTTGCGCTATGAGTGATTTTGGCAAATCATAATAAAAATCTTTAAGCTGCATAATAACCATTTCCTTTGTTTAAAACACAATAACTCTTTTTGCTACTTGCTATAATACAGAAAATCCGCAACTTATACAAGGGGGGGAATTTTGAAGTGCATCAGACGGGCAGGCAGGATATATGCCATAAGCAGGAGAGAACAGGTCTTCCCTACACTAAAGTCTGTTTCCGGCATTGCACAATAGCTTCAGTATCCGGCAGAAGGAGAATTATATTAATCTTGTTTCCTTCAAGGAGTTCATCAAGCGGGTGATTCGGGTGATTTAGCCGACGAAAATCACACTTCGAAGCCATGCTGCATCACGGGTAGTTGAGAGCGTGAAACTGAGCGGCCCGGAATATGGAGACCCACTGTGTCGGCCTATATTATAGCTCAGAGCGGGAGTTTAGCAGGTGCTTTGTTGCTAAAGGAGACAAAACACCCGGAGCGGAACCCACGGATTAATATTGTGAAGTCATTGTGCAATGCAAGGAAACTTTTAGCAGAATGCAGCTTATAGATGTGGGTCAGTAAAATTATCCCTATACTATATATTTGTTAATTATCTCCCGTTCAAGCTCATATAAACGCTCATTTTTTACGGTACGTTCTTCAAAGGGCATGGGATTTTGTATTTCCTTTAATATCTTGGTGGGCTTGTCGGAAAAAATATATATTTTGTCAGAAAGCAGAAGAGCTTCCTGCACATCATGGGTAACCATAATTACCACAGGCTTTTTCTTAATCCATAAACTTTTCAGCAGGTTTATCATCTGATCCCGTCTTTTCAGATCGAGGGACTGAAAAGGCTCATCCATAAAAAGAATATCAGCTTGTATAATAAAAGCTCTTGCCATAGAAAGGCGTTGACACATTCCACCACTTAGTTCAGAAGGCAAGTGGTTTTCATACCCTTTAAGACCGACCAGTTCAAGCATCTCGAAGCATAACTTTTTTTTGGTCTCTTTTTCAATGCTGTCCGGTAAAACCAGTTCAAGGTTTTTCCAGGCATTTTTCCATGGAAGAAGCCTTGGTTCCTGAAAAAGAAAAGATAACTTTTTCTGGTCAACACCTTTTTTTTCACCTTCATCTGCATTTATTAAGCCTGCCGCTATTCTAAGAAGTGTTGTTTTTCCACAACCCGACGGACCTAAAATTGCAGTGATGGATTCTTCTTCAAACACCATATTAATGTTATCCAGAACAATTGTATTATTAAAGCTTTTTTTAATGTTTAAAAGCTTAATCATTTTGAGTATTCTCCCTGAAAAGTATTTTTATTAATAAGTCAAAAATAATAGAAACAGCAACTACAATTAATGCCCAGGCCATGATCCCGGCAAGATCAATCTGAATTTTATGCATGTACATCTGTGCACCTATTGTCCTATGGTTCACAAAATTGAAAACTTCAGCTGTGACCATTACTTTGAAATTTAATCCCAGTGCCGAACGGGCTCCTGCAATTATATAAGTTTTTAGAGAAGGAACATATATGTTATGTATAATCTTGGCGTTACTGAATTTGTAAATCCGGGCCATTTCTATGAGTTTCACATCTACATTTTGCAGCCCTTCGGATATATTCGTATAAAGCACCGGAAACACAACAAAATAGCAGATAATAACCGGAGTATATGACACAGGTAACAGCAATAGTGCCATCAATATTATTGCAACAGTAGGAACAGATCTTATGAACCCTGATACAAATTCCATTAATCTGTGTATGAAGGGAACAAGTTTACTTATAATTCCAAGGATCAGCGCAGGTATAAAGGCTGCGGCAAAACTTAGAAAAACAGCCCGCACAGTATTAAAAACAGTGGGTAAAAAAGATGGGCTGCTTATTATTGAATATAAAGAAACAAAAACTTCATAAGGGGAAGGAAAAATTAAAGTTTTCCTTCCCAGCGATAAAAAGTGCCATACAATAATGAATGCTATTATAAAAATAACTAAAAACACAGTTTGAATGTTTTTTTTCACGTAAAGTACCTGCTTTTTATAATATATATTTAATTAATCTGGTAATAAAGCCCGTCATCGGGTATTTTTCCGCCAATTGTTTCGGGATTGAACTCATACATTATTTCATAAAGCTGATTAAGTTCTTCTATAACATCTGCTGCATATTCATGCCTTATGTTATTACCTGGCATTGATTTAGCAACAATATCAGCGGCAAGTCCTAATTCAAGTTCTTCGGCAATTACACCTGCTTCTTCGGGATTTTCATTTATCCAGTCCATACCATCAGCTAAAACCTTAATATAGTCTTTTACCAGCTTCGGATCGCTGTTTATTAAGTCTTCCCGGACCAGTATACCTGCCTGTGGATATCCCTGCGACAGACCAAATGCTTTTTTCCATTCCTCCTGCAAGTCAAGGAAAACATTTGTATCAGGCTTTTTTGTTTTTACAGTTGATAAAACCGGTTCGGGTAACATGGATATTTTTGCATTTCCGTTAAGGAAATTAGGCGCAAGCTCTGTTGCACCCGAAAGATATACCAGGTTAACATCTTCATCAGGATTCAGTCGGTTTTCCTTTAAAAGTGTTCTGAACACTATATCGGGAACCAGACCCTTGCCCATTAGATATATATCCTGTCCTTTAAGCGCTTCCCACCCCTCAATGTTCTCGGATGAAGCAATATAAAGATTGCCCCATGTAACAACAGATGTAAGTTTATAGGGTATATTTTTTTGGTAAAGCTGAGCTGCCAGGTTAACAGGTACAACTGCAAAATCAGCTTCTTTTGAAGTAATACGGGCTACAATTAAATCTGTTGTAGGAACTACTTCATACTGTACAGATGTCCCATTAATCTCAGTGGTGTCCTTCATGGCTTTCGAGATACTGATAGCTGTAGCACCTGCAGGTGCTACCACTTTGATCTGTTCAGTTTTTACGCTTTTATTTTGTTCTGTTATATTATTTGTTGTGCAGGCTACAGATAATAATACAAATGATAGTAATGTAATAAGAATAAAAACTCTTTTTTTCATAACAATAAACCTCCATTAAAAAAACCCACCTGAAAGGATGGGCAACATTGATTTACCTTCCCCTCCTCACGGATTTCTCCATGACTTCAGGTTATGTAAAATAGAAATCCTTGCTGTAATTGAACCAATTACAACTCAGATTACTATTCATTTGTTTGTTATTATTTTAACATGTCTGATAATGTAAATACAACTTTCTATTTGCACTATTTATCGGTAATTATATTATTGTCGTTGTATTTGTATAATAAGACAATTATCTTATTTTCACCGTTAATATATATCCCAACTATTTATGGTTCTCAAACATCAGCCTGCATTTATCAGCCCTGTATTTAGACACGACATATTCTACTGCCTGTCCGCTTTTGGAATAAAGAATATTATATACTTTTATTAATGCTTGTCCTGGTTGAACCTGCAATTGAGGTGCATCCATAGCGCTTGAATAATCTACCTCCAGTGTACTTTTTGAAGTACATGGTACCAGGGGGTATTTTCCTCTTAAAATTTCATAAGAAGGCTTTTTATTTTTAATATCTTCTCCTATGTCAGGAAAAAGGCTTTGTGGAATATATGAAGTGTTAACAGAAAACACTTCACCATTGCGTGTATTTAGATATGTAATGCATGTAAACTGTGAATTATCTGTTTTAAGATTGAATATTTCTTTTAATACACCAAATTCCTTTGCTGTTACCGAAGAAATTGAAAGGATTTCTTTTTTTTCAGGTTCAAGGCTATCAAGAATTGAATCAGTAAAACCGGTATAATCTTTAATATTGATACAGGATTTTCTTTTTGATACAAATGTGCCTTTTCCCTTTAATTTATATAAATGGCCGTTATTTGTTAACTCATTTATAGCTTGTCTGACAGTAGGCCTACTGATGTTGTACTGCTCACATAAATCTTGTTCGGAGGGGATTTTTGTATCTTCCTTATACTCACCTGATTCGATTTTCTCCAGAATTATGTTTTTGAGCTGACAATACAGTGGTACATTACTGTATCTGTTAATGCTTGCCACACTTTATACCCCCAGTTCCTTTATTATAGTCTGCAAATAAAATAAATTTATATTATTTGGAAGAAATTGCTTGTCAATTTCAATACACCCATGACAGACGAGCTAAAAAGCTTGCGCTCAGCCGATTCAGCCAGGTGAGAAATACTCTTATGGCTGTTATTACGTTATTATGTTCTTACATCTTAACTGTTTTGCTGAAAAAAATCAAGTTAACTAGGACTATTGGCACAGTATATTAGGACTTTAGTCCTAGAAATTTATAAAATTCTAAACATTCAAACTAACCTGAATATCATCAACAGGGTTTGTATCTAATACTGGTTTTACATAATCTCTAAGAAACTCTTCGACCTGCTCGGCACTTCTGCCAATGTACAGCTTTGGATTGAGCACTTCCTTTAATTCGTTAATATCCATACCAAATGCGCTATCCTGAGAAATCCTTTCAATAAGGTCATTGTTAAGCCCTTCATTTTTAACCCTTTCTGCAGCTGCCATCGAATGTATGCGAATTCTCTCGTGAAGTTCCTGCCTGTCCGCCCCTTTTTTTACAGCTTCCATAAGAATATTCTCGGTGGCCATAAAGGGAAGTTCTTCATTTACTCTTTTTTCTATCATTTTGGGGTAAACAACCAGACCATCGGCTATATTTATATAAAGGTTTAAAATAGCGTCCACTGCAAGGAAAGCCTCAGGTATACTGATTCTTCTATTGGCCGAATCGTCAAGGGTTCTTTCAAACCATTGAGTGGAAGCGGTAATTGGGGCGTTTAATGCATTAACGATCACATAACGGGCAAGAGAGGATATTCTTTCACTTCTCATCGGGTTTCTCTTATATGCCATTGCCGAAGAACCTATCTGTTTTTTTTCAAAGGGTTCCTCTATTTCCTTCAGGTGCTGCAGAAGCCTTAAATCATTACTGAATTTGTACGCACTTTGGGCAATACTGCTCAATACGTTTAAAATTCTGGAATCCTGTTTTCTTGTATATGTCTGTCCTGAAACAGGAATAACTTTACTAATTCCAACCTTTTCAGCTATCAGTCTTTCAAGCTTTTTTACCTTTTCATGATCCCCGTTAAAAAGTTTTAAAAAGCTTGCCTGGGTTCCTGTTGTTCCTTTATTACCAAGAATATATAAGTTCTCTGTTACAAAGTTTAGTTCATCAAGATCAAATAAAAGCTCCTGAATCCACAGGCACGCTCTTTTCCCAACCGTAACAAGCTGGGCAGGCTGAAAATGAGTAAAGCCAAGGGTTGGCAAATCTTTATATTCATAAGCAAAGGAAGAAAGCTTTTTAATGACATTTATAACCTTTGTTTTAATAAGCTTTAAAGCCTTTGAAAAAATAATAATATCAGCATTGTCGGTGACAAAGCATGAAGTAGCACCAAGATGTATAATACCCTTTGCCTTTTTACACTGGGCACCATAAGCGTGAACATGAGCCATTACATCGTGTCTGACTTCTTTTTCAACCTTCTCTGCATATTCATAATTTATATCATTTTGAAATTGTTTTAATTCATCAATTTGCTCCTGGCTTATTGGAAGATCTAACTCTTTTTCTGCTTCAGCAAGAGTAATCCAGAGAAAACGCCATGTTCTGAACTTCATGTCAGGAGAAAAAAGAGTTTGCATTTCTTTGCTGGCATATCTTGTACATAAAGGACTTTCATACGTATTTTTCTGCAAGGTACCATCCTCCGAAAGATAAATTATAAAGAAGAGATGTAAAGACAATAGGTCATCCTTACATAATCTCCAATTTTCTGTTCACTTTAATTATTATATAATCTTTTTTATTAAAGATCCATATGTTAGCAGTATTTTTATCATTACATTTTTCGTCAAAATAAGCATAAAAAAAGGGTAAGAAACCAGATACCTGTTTAATGCTTCTTACCAAAAAATAATCCAATCATTTAATTCCTTATTGTTCTGTCACTAGTGCGGGAGTAATTGACAAAGCAATTTCCTTTGTTAATAATATCTTGTTTATTACAACAAGTTCAATGCAGGTACATAATACTTCTATTGCCTGTTTTAGTTCATCAATGGGTGGAAATGTGGGTGCTATACGAATGTTTCTGTCTTCGGGATCACTGCCATAAGGAAAAGTGGCACCTGCAGCCGTTAATTTAACACCTGCTTCCTGTGCCTTTGCAACAACTTCTCTTGCACACCCTTTGGGTACATCCAGGCTTATAAAATAACCACCTTTTGGTCTGGTCCATTGAGCTATATTTAGATGTCCCAAATTGCTTTCTAATACGTTAATAACCATTTCGAATTTAGGCTTTAATATTTCAGCATGCTTTCTCATATGAGCATTTACGCCGTCGATATCTTTAAAAAATCGTGCATGGAGCAGGTGATTGATCTTGTTTGGACCTATTGTTTGAATGGATATTAATTTTTTTAAATATTGCGCATTTTCAACACTGCATGCCATTGCTGCAACCCCTGCACCCGGGAAGGTTATTTTTGATGTTGATGTAAAAATAAAAACCCTGTCGGGAGTACCGGCTTTTTTGCATTCGCTTAAAATATTCAGAAGTTTTTCTTCCCCATTCAAATGGTGAACAATATAAGCAACATCCCAGAATATTTTAAAGTCTTTTGCCTTTGTTTTCATATTTGCAAACCTTTTAACCACTTCATCTGAATAAGTAACACCGGTAGGGTTACTGTATATTGGTGTGCACCAAATACCCTTAATTAACTCATCTTCTGCCACCAGCTTTTCTACCGTATCCATATCGGGACCGTCATTCTTCATGGGAACTGTTATCATTTCAATGTTAAAAAGTTCACAGATAGCAAAATGGCGATCATATCCGGGGCTTGGACATAAAAATTTTACTTTCCCCAGTTTATTCCACGGAACAGAATTGTAAAGGCCATGGTTAAATGCCTTTTCAATTGTACCGTACATCAGACTAAGGCTGGAACTATCACCAAGTATAATCTCTTCTTCACTTACATCCAACATATGTGCAAATATTCTCTTCATTTCAGGAAGCCCATCAACAAGCCCATAATTTCTACAATCCACACCATCCTCGGATATGAAATCCGAACTCAATGCTTCCTTGTATATCTCATTGGAAAGGTTTAATTGCTCAACACATGGTTTCCCTCTTGACATATCAAGATTGAAGTTTTCTTTCTTATAGCCTTCAAATTTCAATTCAAGGGCTTTTTTCCGCTCAATAAGCTGTTCCAGGGCGAAACCTTCGTATAACTTCATCATTTATTCCCCCATGTATGTAATTATATACAGTTTTACTCCGGATTATTAGTTTTACAATATGATAATATATTTTATCTGGATTTGCAAGTTAGAAATGACAAAATTTCATTTTGAACCTGATTTTTGATTTGTGATTATTGAATATGTCTATTATTTTATAAGTTCCAGCCATGCAATAAACACATCAATAAAATATTGAAGTACTGTTTTCTGCTTTATAGATTTGCCGGCTCTTATAGGCGATTCACAGAGTATTTTATCACCTAAATAGACAGATAAGGTACCTACTACCGATTTTTCTGTTACCGGTGCCTGTATATATTCAGGAAGAGATACCTTTGTATATAAATTTGCCATTTCTGTATCTGACAAAGGCAATGTTATTGTTTTTTCAACGTATACCGGTAAAGACTTTTCAAAACCTTTATTTACAGGTAATGTACCCAAATATTCACTTTTTATTAATGTGCGCATGCTGTACATGGAAAAAGCATAGTCCAATATTTTTTTACTGCTTAAAGCTCTCTGAGCACGACTGTCGCAGAAAAGCACTACTGAAATAAAACGCCTGCCATCCCTTGTAGCAGAAGTTATCAGGCAGCGGCCTGCTTTACCGGTATAGCCGGTTTTTACCCCATCGGCACCCTGATAGCTTGTAAGCATCTCGTTTGTATTGTGCAAATACCTATTGCCTATTTGTATAGATGTTGTTTTTACAATTTCGTTAAATACAGGGATTTTTAACGCATACCTCGTAATCAGTGCCATATCATATGCTGTGGAATAATGTCCAACTCCATCCAGGCCATGAGGACTTGTAAAATTTGTGTTTATAGCCCCAATTTCTTTTGCTTTATTATTCATCATCTCGAGAAAGCCATCCACACTTCCGCCAATATGCTCTGCAATTGCAATGGCAGCATCATTCCCCGAGCATAACAGAAGGCCATACATTAGTTCGCGTAATGTCAGAGTTTCACCAGCCCTGAGATGCATAAGCGAGCCATGTATGGATGCAGCATTTCTACTGACTGTAACATGATCATCCAGATTACCGTTTTCAAGAGCGACAATTGCTGTCATTACTTTTGTTGTACTTGCCATTGGTCTTTTTTGATATGCGTTCTTTTCAAATAAAACACGGCCCGACTCAAAATCCATAACAATTGCAGAACGGGCATTTATATTCAGGTCCTCATTATTATAAGTTTCTATAGACAAATCTTCAAAAATCGAAGAAGCCGGCACTTCTTCATTTATATCATCTGCATATATAACAGTCAGAAATAAAGTCATTAATATTACTACAACGGTGAGTATTTTTTTCAAAACCATCCACCTACTTAACTTTATATAAACAATAAAAAACAGCCTATAAACATATATATTGATTTTAAAAAAAGAATAGTACAACCTTATAAAATATCTGATTAAGATATTTAAGTGCACTCTCTTACATATAGTTAGTTAATAGAGGTGGATAGTATGGTATCCTTTATTAATAACAGATTAAAGCAAAAAATTATACTAGATTTGTCAAGTCTTGGAATATTTCTTTTAACCATACTTTTGGTAAAAAATTTGATTATTCAGGTAAATTTCAGTCTTGATGAAATGATGGCAATAAAACATATATCTGAAAATAGTCTGTACCGGATCCATATTAATCTGGACGAACAGATTATGTATGTATTTAAAAACGAGGAGCTATTTAAAACATATCCTGTTTCGGGTGGAAAAAGCAATTCTCCGTCACCAACAGGCGAATGGATAATAGTTTATAAATCGAGATGGGGTGGGAATTTTGGTGGGGCATGGATGGGCCTTAATGTTCCTTGGGGAAAGTATGGAATTCATGGTACAAACAAGCCCTGGGCAATTGGACAGCAAAATGTGTCGGGTGGATGCATCAGAATGAAAAATGAGGATGTAAATGAGTTATATGAATATATTCCGCATGGAACCAAAGTAACAATTGTTTATGAAAACCAGCCCTTCAGAAATATAAAAGACGGGGATTTCGGCTCAGATGTTTATAAAGTACAAATTGCCCTTAAAGCCCTGGGCTATTTTAACAACTGGTGTGACGGAAAATTCGGAGAAAGCACAAAAAAAGCAGTTCTGGCATACCAAAAAGACACAGGACTTGCCCAAACTGGTATTGTAAACATCAGTACCTGGGAAAAACTGATAAAACAATATGAGGAAAGCCTTCTGGAGTGATTCCTTTAATGGATACAGGCAAGTTTCAGTCTGTAATTGCATCTCCAAGTTCTGCCCAGTGGCCTAAAATATCTGAAACTGCTTTTTCGGGGGTTGATGCGTTTTTTATATGCACGTCACAGGTTGCCGTGTACAGTGGATATCTTTCATGGTATATCTCAATAAGTTTATTTGTCCCCTCTTTCAGTAAAGGCCTGTTGGATATTTTAATATCTGAAAGTATATTATCCAAAGGCCTGTCCAGAAAAAAAACAATCCCCTTTCTTTTCAGTAAAGCTATATTATCCTCTCTTTTAACAACGCCTCCTCCGGTAGCAATAACAAAACCTTCCATATCACTTACCTCTAGAACAGCATTGTGTTCTATTTCTCTGAAATAATTCTCTCCCTTTTTAAAAAGGTCGGGGATTTTTCCATATTTCCCCTCTATAAACCTGTCAATATCAACAAAACCCATATTAAGCTTTTCTGATAGCATTTTTCCAATAGTGGTTTTTCCGCATCCCATAATTCCAGTTAAAACTATGTTACTGTATTTCATACCTGAAACCCTTTCTTTAACTATCAGCTATTGTGTCTTGAAAAGTTTATTTACTTCATTGTAAACTCCTTCTATAAAGTCATTATCGAATTCTTTATCGTTCCAAATCTCCTGGGCTTTCACAGCCTGAACCACTAACATATACAGCCCGTTTACATTTGGTATTCCAAGATTTTCGGCAATCTTCATAAGTTCTGTTTTGCCCGGATTATAAATTAAATCAAACAAGAATTTAGCACCTTTAATATGTTTTTGTTTTAACGGCGAAACTCCAATATTCGGAAACATTCCAACCGGCGTTGTATTAATGACTATATCAAAAGGTGTGTACCCGTTTATTTCTTCATAACTAATTAATTTAGTCCTCCCGGATTTTACTGCAATCTGATCAGGGTTTCTGCTTGCAATATAAATGTTATTGGCATTTCTATCCATAAGGTATGCGACAACCGATTTGCAAGCTCCTCCGCTTCCGGCTATAAGCACATTTTTTCCTGAAGTACTTATCCGGCTTTTCAAAAAGGTATATTCAATACCAAAATAATCGGTGTTAAAGCCTTTTATTCCATTTTTAAAGCTTATTGTATTAACAGCTCCAATTTTTTGTGCCTCTTTAGAGATCTCATCCATAAACGGAATAACCGCAGTTTTATATGGAATTGTTACATTTAAGCCCCTATATTCATGTTTAGTTGCATTTTTAAGGAAGTTTTGCAACTCGGATTTTTTTAGTTCAATAAGTCTGTACTCCCCATCTGTTCCCGAAAGTTCAAATATAACCCTGTGTATTTCATGAGAATAACTATGCCCCAGTTTTTCGCCTAATAAACCATACTTCATCAGTAACCCTCCAGCTTTGCTTTGCTTTTTCTGCGAGTTAATTAATTATGTTAACCATTAGAAAACATCCCGTTGAGTTAGCTGTTAGCTTCATGGGACGCATAATTTCCCAGTAAACGGAAATTGTTAGACTGGCATTTCAGGCTTTCAATTAGTTTTTTAATCCTTTCTTCTTCAATGTTTCCTTCAAAGTCAAAGAAAAACATGTATTCCCACGGTTTACCAATTATAGGCCTTGACTCAATTTTTAACAGGTTTATATTTCTTTGCTTAAATAGCCTTAAAACATCAAAAAGAGCCCCTGTTCTATGCTTAATGTCCATAATAATGCTGATTTTATTACATTTGCTATTAACAGATAAATTTTTTTCAATTATTATAAACCGGGTATAGTTGTTTTTATTGTAATGTATATCTGGTACCAGAATTTCCAATCCATAAATTTGAGCGCAGCGCTCCGAGCCAATAGCAGCCTTTGTTTTGTCACCAAGCTCTTTTATCAGCTTTGCGCTGTCTGCTGTACTTTTATATATAATCTGTTCAAAGGGATATTGCTTTAAAAATTGATTGCTCTGCTCAATACCCTGGTGATGTGAATAAACAGTTTTAATATCGGATAGCTTTGTACCCGGAATAACCAACAAATGATGCCTTATTCTTTCAATGTGCTCACCTGTGATGTAAACATTATTATCACGAATTAAATCCATTACCTCAGCAATTGTACCTGTTGAAGAATTTTCAACGGGCAGCACACCCGCGCTGATTTCATTATTAAGAAGCGCTGATATTACCTCATCAAATCTGACATATCCTTTCATCAAACAGTCTGCGCCGAAATATTTAATGGCTGCTTCCTCTGAGAAGGAGCCCACCTGGCCATAAAAACCGACAGGAGCCTTTTGGGCAAAAATTTCACTGCTCTTTTTACTGTCAGATAAATTACTATCACCCATTCTTTCAATCTGATAATGCTTTGAAATGGTCATTAAATCTTCTATAAAAAAGGTCACATATTCTTTCAGATTTTTGTTCGCCAGCAGTGAAACTGCCCTGTCAATGACTTCCTTTTCCCTGTCCGAATCAACTATACCAATATTATTACGTTTTTTATATTCAGCTATTTGGGCTACCGTCTCCATGCGTTCTTCAAATAGTTTCACAAGTTCTTCATCAATGGAATTTATTCTGCTCCTTAATTTTGAAATATTATATTCCACCATTCCACCCCTGTTCATTTAACCTATCCCCCTCTTTCCAGTAATAAATCCATTACTACAAGGGCAGACGCTGCATCGATAACAGGTACAGCCCTAACTGCAATGCACGGGTCATGTCTTCCTTTAAAAACATGCTCTGTTTCTTCCATTGTGTTTATATTAATGGTATGCTGTGGTTTAGATATTGTTGAGGTAGGTTTTATACAGGTTCTGAAAAGAACCGGCATACCGTTAGTAATACCTCCGTTTATTCCGCCAGAGTGGTTTGTTCTGGTACAGGGTATTTTTTCATTTCCTTCTTTTACAATATAGAATTCATCATTTGCTTCACTTCCCCGCATGGAAGCTAAATTAAATCCACTGCCAAACTCTATTCCCTTAACAGCAGGAATTGAAAAAACAAAGGCTGCCATTCGGCTTTCAACCGACTTAAACATAGGTGAACCAAGGCCTGCAGGTAAATTTAATATAACAGTTTCCAAAATCCCACCAACCGAATCGCAGTCCATGCGTGCGTTATTTATTTCCTCTTTCATTTGTTCTGCTGTTTCAGATGAAAAAACAGGAAAACGCATGCTTCTGAAGTTCAGTAATTCACCTGCTGATATGTTAACAGGGTCAACAGGAGCATCCTGTACCTGCCCAATTCTTAGTAAATGAGTGCCTATAATTATCCGTTTTTGTTCCAGGTATTGATTTGCAATAGCTCCTGCAAATACAACAGGTGCGGTAAGCCTTCCAGAGAAATGACCTCCTCCGCGGTAGTCTGCAAAACCTTTGTAACGTATAAAACCTGTATAGTCTGCATGGCCGGGGCGCATTATATTCTTTATATCTTCATAATCTACCGATCTTTTGTCACTGTTTTTTATGATACCGCAAAGTGGTGCACCGGTGGTGCACCCGTTAAAAAAGCCGCTTACAATTTCAACTCTGTCTGCTTCCTTTCGTTGTGTGGTGTATATATCCTGGCCCGGTCTTCTTCTGGCCATTTCCTGGTTAATTTTAGCAAGATCCAGTTGAATTCCGGCAGGTAAACCATCGACTACAACACCAATACAAGAACCATGAGACTCTCCAAATACCGATATTTTAATATGCTCACCCCAGACACTGCTCAATTATATTACCTCCCAAACTCTTATAATGCTCCCAGAAAGAAGGATATGACTTGTTTACAGCATTAAAACCTTCAATAATAACATTATTTTCACATAAAACAGCTGCAATGGCAACAGACATAACTATACGGTGGTCATTCCAGCTGTTTGCAGTTCCCCCTGAAAGCTTTTCACGACCGTTTATAACAATGTTGTCACCTGTTTCAAAAATGTCGGCTCCTAAATTTTTCATTTCGGTAACAATGGCTTTAATCCGGTCACTTTCCTTAAGCCTTAGTCTTGCACCATTCAGTATCTCCATTTTTCCGTCACAAACAGAGCCTAAGGCAGCTAAAACCGGGGCCAGGTCAGGACACTGGGAAACGTCAACAGGAATTCCCCTTAGATGGCTTTTTTCAGCCAAAAGAGTGTTATCCTCCCAATAGACCTTCCCACCCATGCTTATAATGATGTTTTCTATTATTTTATCTCCCTGCAGTGAATCCCTGTTTAACCCTGTTATAGCAACAGGACCGGACATAACTCCTGCAGTAAGCCAGAAAGCCGATTGCGACCAGTCCCCCTCAACGAAATATTTCTGTGGTATGTATTTTTGACCTCCCGGAATAAACAGTTTATTATCTTCTTTATTAAAATAAATATTTACCCCGAAAATTTTTTGCATATAAATAGTCATATCAATATATGCTTCAGACTGAAGCCTGGTTGTAACCTGAATTGTTGAGTCTGCATTAAGTAGAGGCAGAGCAAGTAACAGGCCTGATATAAATTGAGAACTGATATCTCCCCTCATAAAGTAATTCCCGGGTTTTAATCTGCCTTTAAGGGTTAACGGTAATTTCCCGTCACAAGTTTTGTATTCTATATTGCAGCTTTCAAATATCGGAAAAAAAACATCGAAAGGCCTTGAAACGAGTTTACCCTTCCCTTCTATTGTAATGGCATCTTCTGTAAGCCTTGAAACAGGCATTATAAACCTTGCTGTTGTTCCTGACTCACCACAGTTTATCCTGTCTTTTTCTACTAAAACTGTTCCGCTTCCGTATATTATAAGTTTTTTGCGGTTGGGTATGGTACTTTCTGAAATATCAATCCTACCACCTAATGTCGTTACAGCCTGACATGTTGACATTATGTCCTCGGATAATTCAATATTATCAATTTCGCTTATCCCACAGGCCAGAAAAGCGCACATTATCGCACGGTGAGTCATGCTTTTAGAGGGTGGTATATTAACTGTACCTGATAGTCTAGAGGGCCTAATTTCCAAGCATTTCATTGATAAGTCCTCCAATTCTTTCTTTGCTGAAAGCTTCTATTCTTACTATACCAATATTTTCAATTAAAACAAGATTTACACTGTTTGTCCTTACCTTCTTATCTTTTATAACCGCATCAAAAACATCCTCGGTTTTAAGCTTTGGAAAATCAGCCGGCAAATTAAATTTCTGCAATAGTTTTTTAATTCTTTCTGCCACATCCTTTTGGCAAAAACCCAACTTATGTGACAAGTCTGATATAAAAACCATGCCCATTGCAACGGCTTCGCCATGGGTATATGTTTTGTATTCGAAGCATTTTTCTATAGCATGGCCAAAAGTATGTCCAAAGTTTAATATCATCCGAAGGCTTTTCTCCCTTTCATCCTGTTCTACAATATCTTTTTTAACAGTGCAGCAGCGGAATATAACCTCTTCAATATTCTCCATTACTTTTTCCCTGTTTTCTAAGGTTTCAAGCATGAAAAACAGTTCTCTGTCGCGGATGCATCCGTATTTTATAACCTCTGCCATACCATCAGCAAAATGCCTGTCCGGAAGTGTATTTAGCAGCATAGGATCTATTAATACTTCTTCTGGCTGATAAAAACTTCCCACAAGATTTTTCCCTGCAGTCAGATTAACAGCAACCTTTCCACCTATACTCGAGTCCACCATTGCTAACAGTGAAGTTGGTATTTGTACGAGATTTATCCCGCGGAGATAGGTGGAAGCAGCAAAGCCGGCTAAATCGCCAGTTACTCCCCCACCTAAAGCAATAATGAAATCATTTCTTGTGATGTTTATTTCACTCAGGTAATTATAAAGCTTTATCAGCTCTTCATGGCTTTTGCTGATTTCCCCTGCAGGGATAATATAAATATCGGTATCAATGCCCAAATTGCGTAGCTTTTCTAATAAGTCCTTACCATATAATGGAGCAACATTACTATCCGAAACTATAACGGCTTTTCTGTTTTTCAGCACCAAATAAGCATCGTCTTTATTGAAAAGGCCGTTTCTGATTTTAAGGGGGTACTTTTTTGCTGAAGTATTTACCCGAATCTCCTGCATAATCAGCCCTCCAGTTTTTTACCTTCAATCTCTATCAGCTTTTTCAGCTTATCCATTAATTGTGAGAACTGACTCGGCGTAATTGATTGCTGCCCGTCGCATAACGCACGTGCAGGATTATTGTGAACTTCAATAATTACTCCGTCAGCACCTGCAACAACAGCAGCTTTCGACATGGCCTCAACCATCCATGCCTTACCTGTACCATGGCTTGGATCCACTATAACAGGAAGATGGCTTAATTTTTTAACAGCAAGCACAGAACTCAGGTCAAGGGTATTTCTTGTGTATGTTTCAAATGTCCTGATACCCCTTTCGCACAGAATAATCTGTTCGTTTCCTTCATTCAGAATATATTCTGCCGACATCAGCCATTCTTCAATTGTTGCTGAAAGACCGCGCTTTAACAGAATTGGTTTCCTTGTTTTACCCAGTTCCTTGAGCAGAACAAAATTTTGCATGTTCCTTGCACCAACCTGTATTATGTCTACGTCTTCGACAAACCTTTCCACCATATCAGGTGACATAATTTCCGATACAATGGGCAGCCCGGTTTTTTCTCTTGCATGCTTTAGGTATTCAAGGCCTTCAAGTCCAAGTCCCTGAAAAGCATATGGTGAAGTTCTGGGTTTGTAAGCCCCTCCGCGCAGGAAAGTAGCTCCATTCTTCTTCACTTCCTCGGCGATAGACTCTATCTGCTCTTCACTTTCCACAGAACAGGGTCCGGTTATAACACTAAAATAGCCTTCACCAATTTTCCGCCCATTAACTTCAATAATTGTATCTTCGGGCTTAAACATTTTGTTCGCTTTTTTAAAAGGTTCCTGTACACGTAAAATATTGGCAACTATTTCATTTGAAGAAATCCTGAATTGGTTTATATGAGTCGTATCACCTATCAGACCGAGGATCGAAGTTTCAGTTCCTTCAGTCACCTGAACTGTAACCCCCATTGACTCGATCTCAGCTATTAAAGCATTTCTTTTTTCAATTGGTGTGTTTGGTTTTAGAACTACCACCATGTTAACCCTCCTTTACCAGATTGATTTTAATACTTATAAAAAATAAGAGGCTCACAATCGAGCCTCTGTAAGTTTTTACCTATTAGATTTTACCCATTGATTGTGTTTATATTTTTTTACAATATTAAGTTACCCGAGCTAATATACCAAAAGTAAAAAGCCAGGCTAAAATAATAGTAAAAAAATATAAAAACAACAACTGCTGCATTGAGCTTATTCATATTGTACCCTCCAATGGGTTTTAAATATTATATGCATAATATTGGTAAACTGTCAATATCTGATTTTATTTTTTTTTCTTACACACTATTCTTCCCGTCATTTGAGAAAGTAAACAATTAGTGTATATGTTTTAAAATAAAGCAGATCATCTGTTTATTCTCTGACTAACTTTGGTAAAATAAATAATAGTATTATCATTTACGTTTATTTCACCTCGGATTTAATCAGTTATCAGGGGGGCGCTGTATGAGTGGAATTGTTTTCGTAACGGGTGCAGATCATGGGCTTGGTTATGCTCTTTGTGAAAAATATCTGCAGCTTGGTTTTTCTGTCGCTGCCGGTAAGTTTTTTGAAGATAGCGTTAATCTTATTGAGTTAAAAAGGGTTTATTCTGACAGTCTGGAAATAATAAATCTTGACGTATCTGAAACCGAGAGTGTAAAAAATGCGTATTCATGTTTTAAAAGTAAATTCAGCCACCTTGATATTCTTATTAATAACGCAGGTATTCTTGGTGATATAACCAAAACCATTTATGACGAGATAGATTACGACGACATAGTACGCACTTTTCAGGTGAATGCACTCGGGCCTTTAAGAATGGTTAATTATTTCCTTCCTTTAATCTTAAAAGGAAACAGAAAGCTGATTGTAAATATTTCGTCAGAGGCAGGCAGCATAGGTAATTGCTACAGGAAGAACTGGTTTGGGTATACAATGTCTAAATGTGCCTTGAATATGGAATCAGCATTACTGCAGAATGAGCTTCGCGACAGGGGTGTCCGGATTCTTTTATTTCACCCGGGATGGTTGAAAACAATGATGGAAGGCAAACTGAACGAAAAAGCCCCTACACTGCCGGAAGAAGCTGCAGAAAGAATAATTTACCACATTGACAGTTTTAAAGACCATAAAGGGTACCTTCCGCCCTATATCAATAACGATAATAGTGAAATCCTGCCATGGTAATAAGGAGGTTAATATGAATAAGGCTATTTTATACGGAAACTATTCAAATTATTTATATCATCCCCTTAAGGGAGTTGATGAGGAGATTAAATCCATTTTCAATTCATATTTGGATATTCATTCAACAGAAGATTTGAATGTTTTTAATTCCGATACGTTACAGAAAACAGAACTTCTCATTCTTTATAAGGATAATCTTGATACCGATGTTAAAGCAGAGCATACAGCTTCGGTGTTATCATACGTTGCCTGTGGAGGAAAGCTTTTGATTCTTCACAACGGTATCTCCTTCTATAATGGTTACGAGTATTTTCAAATGGCCGGCGGAAAGTTCGATCATCACCCCGAAATAAGAGATCTCACCTTCCACGGTGATAAAAATCACCAAATTACAAAAGGCATTGAGGATTTTACTGTATTTGATGAGCCCTATATATTTGAACTTACCTCGCATACGCCAAGACAGGTATTCATTGAATATGAAATGGAAGGGAAAAAATATCCTGCTGGCTGGACTGTGGATTATTGCCTTGGAAAAATAGTATATCTAATGCCGGGGCATACCGCAGATGTCTTTAAGAACGAAAGTTACCGTCAACTTATATTGAATTCCTACAGGTGGTTGTGCATGAAATAATGCATGTATCAATTACTGTCGTCCTCGGGATGAACCAGTAAAACCCTACTGCCTTTATAATTCTCTGGTCTGCGTCTGGAGCATAGTCTATCATTGAGGTTAGAAATTCGACAGGCACCCTTGCTCCAGAAGACCTGTCATCTTTTAATAATAGTTCATTTCTTTGTTGTTTACTATGGCTTTCATATTTACAACCATTTTCATCGGCAGCTTTATTTTGCCATTAATACTGTTTAGAATATAAAGAAAATGCATTCCTGTTCTGGTAAAAAACTTTGAATTTCTATTCATATTTTTTGTCTTTGTATGTTTCCATTCTAATACATCCCTTTTGATGTGTTACAAATAATGATTGGTATAGTTAGCGGATGGGCTGACCTATTTGCTTATCCAACCTCCACTGTGGTGCAATTCCATCATCGCCCCAATACTCATCCAGGCATGAGATTTTATCACCTTTGAATTCAAAGAATGAAACCGCATGGAATGAATCCCCTTTTTCTAAAGACCACACTCTTGTAACTGAGATTACTAAATCATCAATTATTTCTATTCTTTCAACATTGCCACACCATTTACCAGGGTATTCACAGTTAGCTATTATAAATTCTTCAACTGAAAATCTTTCGTTTGTATTGTGCCAATTGATAACAGCATTAGATAAAAAATACTCCTTTAAACTCTCTGCGTTCTTACAGGCAACATCTTTCCAATAATTGATTACAAACTGTTTTTTATCCATAGCCTAATCCTTTCTGTAAACCCTTAAATACCTCGGAGGATAAACTCATTTGTGCTTCAATTGCTGGCAGAATCCTGCATTTATTTTTATAGTAAAAGAATTGACTAAAATTAGTCAATTCTTTTCAAAAAACTCATTATATAGTGCTATAATTGCTTTATCCAGGTCTTTTTCATCTATTCCAAACATAATACTAACCTCGGATGAGCCCTGATTAATCATTTGAATGTTTACTCCGCTTTGTGCAAGGGCAGTGGTTGCTCTGCTTGCCACACCAACACGACGGAGCATTCCTTCACCAACAACCATCACAAGAGCCAGGTTATAGCCTATACTGACGCTGTCAACCGCCAGATCATGAGCAATACGCTCCATAATTCTTGATTTCTTATCTTCATCAAGGAATTGTTTTCTTATAATAACAGAGATATCATCTATTCCCGATGGGATATGTTCAAAAGGAACGGCTTCTTCTTCAAGGATCCACATAACTTTTCTTCCGAAACCAATTTCCCGGTTCATCATATATTTGTGGATATTAATTGTTACGAAACCACCAGCCCCTGCAATTCCAACAACAGGCCCGTTTTTAACCTCTCTTGTGGTAACAATCATTGTGCCCGGAGCATCGGGTTTATTGGTATTTTTTATATTTACCGGGACCCCTTTTTTAAACAAAGGTGCAAGAGTTTCTTCATGCAGAATTGAAAAACCAGCATATGCAAGTTCACGCATTTCGCGGTATGTTAAAACAGGTATTGCCTTCGGGTTTTTTATCAGTTTAGGATTAGCAGCATAAACCGAATCCACATCGGTGAAGTTCTCATATACATCTGCTTCTACAGAAACAGCAAGTATTGAACCTGTTATATCCGAACCTCCTCTTGGAAATGTAACAACTTCTCCCGATAATGAGTATCCAAAAAACCCGGGGAATATCAAAATACCATCCATGTTTTTAAGCTTTGACAGATTCTTAAAAGACTGGGGCAATACTCTTGCATTACCGTATTCATCGCTTAAGAATAAACCTGCATCCTTAGGATTTATGTACTTAGCACTAACTCCCCGGCTATTGAAGTATTTAGCAACCAGTCTGGCACAATTGTCTTCTCCGGCAGCTTTTATTCTGTCTATGAATTTGTCTTTGTTGTCGTAGCCCAAAGAAATTCTTGTTCTTAAGTTGTTCTCTATATCTTTCACGATCTCATCGCTGAGGTTCAGCCCTTCTGCTATTTTGGCATATCTGTTGACAACGGCCATAAGATCTTTTTCACAATTGCCGGTGCTTAAAAAGGACTCGGCCATATTAATAAGCATGTCGGTAACTTTAGTGTCGGAATCATGTTCTTTTCCCGGGGCTGAAACAACTACTATCCTGCGTTCTGAATCTGAAGTGATAATATCAAATACCTTTTTAATTTGATCTGCAGAAGCAAGTGATGTTCCTCCAAATTTACAAACTTTCATTAAATACCTCCGTAACAATTACCTAAATTAATTATAAAAACTAAGGTGAAGAGATATTCTCTTCACCTTATAAAATTACATGTTAATTTATACAATGTCAATAATCTTATCTATTGCCTACTAATTTTAATGTTTCTCTTGCTATAGCCAACTCCTCATTTGTGGAAATAACAAGTGTTCTAACCCTTGCCTGGTCTGTACTGATATCCTTTTCGCCACCTCTTTGGCTGTTCTTGTCATCATCAATTTCAACACCAAGGAATTCAAGACCTGTGACCACTCTTTTTCTGAGACCTTGATTATTTTCACCAATTCCGGCAGTGAAAACAAGTGCATCAATACCACCCATTGCAGCAGCATATGCACCAATGTATTTTCTAACCTGATATGCAAAAATTTCAAGTGCCAGTTCTGCTCTTTCATTGCCTTTCTCAGCAGCTTCATCCAGATCTCTGAAATCACTGCTTATACCTGAAATTCCAAGAACACCGGATTTTTTATTTAATAATTCGTTAAGCATTGAAGAGTCGTACTTATCATGTTCAATAAGTGAAATTACTATTGCAGGATCTATGGAACCGCAGCGAGTTCCCATTGGAACACCCGCCAAAGGAGTATAGCCCATACTGGTATCTACTGATTTACCATGTTTAACAGCACAAATACTGGAGCCATTTCCAAGATGACAGGTTACAATTTTCAATTCTTCTATAGGCCTGTTAAGCATTACTGCTGCTCTTTCAGCCACATATTTATGGGATGTGCCATGAAACCCGTAACGGCGTACTCCATTTTTTTCATAAAGAGAATATGGTAAAGCATATAAAAATGCCTTTTTAGGCATAGTTTGATGGAAAGCAGTATCAAATACAGCTACCATTGGTACATTGGGCATAAGTTTCTTACACGCCTTAATTCCAATCATGTTTGGGCCATTGTGCAATGGTGCAAGCTCTATACACTCTTCAATTGTATTCAGAACATCCCTGTCAATTATGACTGATTTGTAGAATCTTTCTCCCCCATGAACTACCCGGTGGCCTACTGATGAAATCTCATCCATGCTTTCTATTACACCGTGTTCCTTATCTGTTAATGCATTTATTACTTCTTTTATTGCATCGTTATGATCTTTTAACTCTGTTTCTTTTATAAATTCACTGCCATTATTGTATGTTTGCTTAATAAAGGAATTCTGAATTCCTATTCTGTCACATAAACCTTTTGCAAGAACATGTTCCTTTTCCATATCAAACAATTGGTATTTTAATGAAGAACTTCCCGAGTTTATTACCAATATTTTCATCGTATTAACCCCCATACTTCTATTATTGCTTAATACAATACACTTTCATCCTTTAATTTTAATCCTGAGCCTGAACACAGGTAATAGCTACAACACCAACTATATCTTCTGCAGAACAGCCCCTTGACAAGTCATTTATGGGTCTGGCAATACCCTGGGTTATAGGTCCGTAAGCTTCTGCTTTTGCCAGCCTTTGTGTAAGCTTATATGCAATGTTTCCGCTGTTCAGGTCAGGGAAAATCAAAGTATTGGCTTTACCTTCAAGCGGACTTGTCGGTGCCTTTGATTTTGCAACCTGGGGTACTATAGCCGCATCAACCTGTAACTCTCCGTCGATTATAAGTTCAGGCGCTTTTTCTTTTGCTATACGGGTTGCTTTAACAACCTTTTCTGTTAAATCACTTTTTGCACTACCATAACTGGAATATGACAGCATTGCAATTCTTGGTTCTGCTTCAACAAGTTTTCTGAAAGATTTTGCAGAAGATATCGCAATTTCAGATAACTGATCAGCGTCGGGATTTTCAACCAAACCGCTGTCGGCATAAAGGAAAACACCCTTTTCTCCGTATTCACATTCGGGAACAACCATAATAAAGAAAGCCGATACCAATTTTGTTCCAGGAGCTGTTTTTAAAATCTGAAGTGCAGGTCTCAGTGTATCAGCTGTTGAGTTCACTGCTCCGGCCACCATTCCGTCGGCATCGCCTTTTTTTACCATCATTACTCCCCAATACAGTTCATTTTTTATTATTTCTCTTGCCTTTTCAGGGGTCATTCCTTTGTGCTTTCTTAACTGATAGAGCGTATCTGCATAGTCATTAAATTTTTCAGAGGTTTCAGGATTTACAATAATAGCACCGGATATATCAAGATCCCCAGCCAGCTCCTTTATTTTATCCTGATCACCTACCAAAACAACATTTGCAATTCCTCTCTGAAGAATCATAGATGTAGCTTTAATTGTACGAATATCAGTGCTTTCAGGTAAAACAATAGTCTTTTTGTCTGCTTTTGCCCGCTCTGATATTCTGTCTAAAAAATTACTCATTTTAGCACCCTTCCCTTTCGTAATCCTGAACCGATTTAACTTAGTTAAGTTTTTAACGGTCCATGGCGTGTTTTATTAAAACCTCCGATTACATCAGCAGGTTTAGAATCCATCTGATAATATTATTTACATAAAAAATTAAATCATTAATTATAAAAAAGCAGCATGTAAGTGACTGTTAATTATTGCAACAGTTTTTAACAAAGCCCATTTACAGTATTCAAAGCCATTACAATTATAACTCATATGTTTTTTGTATACAAGTGAAAAAATAAAAATAAACATTCAAATATTAATTTTAAACATTAAAATGTTATTTTTGACTTAGAATCATTGCTATCCAATCATTCTAAATTATAAAAGCATCAGTGCATTGGCAACATCTTCAGCAGTAATTATAGACAAATCCTCTTTTTTTACAAAATCAATATTTTCTCCTATTCGATTTGACTGCTGCATAACAGTTTTTTCAAACAGGTTTCTTACATATCTGCCATTGCCGAAGTGCTCCAGCTTAAGCTTCACAACAGCTTCGAAGTGGTCTTTTAACTGCTTTGCTGCCTCCTCATTAAGAATATACTGCTGTTTTTTTGCAAAATTAAGAAAAATCTCAAAAAGCTCATTGCCATCGTAATCTTCAAACTCGAAAACCCAACTGAAACGGTCTTTCAAGCCCGGGTTTGAATTTAAAAATGTTTTCATTCTATCGGTATAACCTGCAGCTATAACAACCAGCCTGTCTCTGCAATCATCCATACGTTTAAGTATGGTATCTATTGCATTCCTGCCAAAATCATTGCTTCCGCCAGCCAAAGCATAAGCCTCATCTATAAACAGAATGCCGTCCATGGCCTGATCCAAAATTTTACTGGTCTTTTCCTCTGTTTGACCAACATATCCGGCCACCAGACCACTTCTGTCAACTTCAATGACATGGCCTTTCTTTAATATTCCAAGACTCTGATAAATCCTGCCCAGAATTCTGGCAATAGAAGTTTTGCCTGTACCGGGAGAACCGCAAAAGATGGCATGATAGGAAAGTTGTTTTACCGGAAGTCCCATTTCCTCCCGTTTCTGATTTGTTCTGATTAAATTTACAAGGCTTTTAATATGCTCCTTTATATTATTTAATCCTATAAATTCATCCAGTTCCTTCATTACCGAGTCGAGTTTGTTAGGCGTTACAATAATGTCTTTTATTGGAATGGAATTTTCAATATCCTCAACAGTAATGGTTTTTAACATATCGTAAGTTACATTTTCTTCTTCAGCCAACCTGTCGGACTGGGCTTTTATCAGCTTTTCAAGAGTATTTCTAACAACCCGTCCGTTACCAAAATGTTCGTCCCTTATATCATACAGGTAATTAAAATATTGCTCCATTTTCTTAAGACATTCCTCATCCATTGTATATTGATTTTTTTCCAGTAACATTTCAAACATCTGTAAAAGTTCTGAACCTGTATAATCCTTAAAATAAAACTTTCGGGACACCCGCGATGAAAGCCCGGGGTTAGATCTAAGGAATGCCTCCATTTTATCTGTATATCCTGCCAGAAAAACAGCCAAGCGGTTTCGCTCTTTCTCCATGCGATCTACAAGAATGTTCACTGCCTCTTTTCCAAAGTCATTGTCCCCGCCCTCAGCCAGGGAATATGCTTCATCGATAAATAAAATACCGTCAAGGGCCTTATCTATAACCTTATTTGTTTTCATAGCCGTTCCGCCAACATACTCCGCAACCAAATCAGCCCGTGAAACTTCCACTATATGACCTTTTTTCAGAACACCAAGTGCTTTAAAATACTCACCAACAAGCCTTGCTACCGTTGTTTTGCCTGTGCCCGGGTTCCCTAAAAAGGCCGTGTGAAGTGAGATATTGCTTCCGCTTAACCCATGTTCCTGTCTTAATCTCTGTATTTTTACAAAGTCCATCAGGGCTTCAATATCTTCTTTAATATTGGAAAGACCGACAAGCTTTTCTATTTCCGCCCTGACCTCTTCAGGTTTAAAAGGCGCAGTTTCTTCGTTCTCGGGTCTGTTAATGCCCTCTTTTTTATAAAATTCGTCAATTAATGAATTAAGCTCTTCCAAGGAGTTTTCAGAACTTCTGTTGTCCTTAGACTGTACATTCACTTCTAATCTGCGGGAAGGTTTTTTGTGGTACAGGTCATAATACACACTGCTTAAAAAACGGTTCTTGTTATCCATCAATCTACACCCCATTTACATCACAAAGACACCATTAACTGTTTCCTTTGATATAATATCACTTTTATTTAAACTGTTCCATATTAGATATTGTGTAACGCCGGAAACAGACGCCTCACAATCCATATACGAGTCCTGCTTCGGGTGTTTTATCTTCTTCAGAAACAAATCACCTATCAGGACACCCGCTCTTCAGTATAATCCGATGACCAAACAGTCGCTGCGTTTGCTGGAGCTGTGCAGTTCAGCCCGTGTCAAGCCCAAACTCGCAAAATGCATTCTAACTTGTTTTATGCAGGTAGCTTTCTGCTCAGACTGTCAGCATGCTGTTCATGGCTCTGACTGAACATCTCTGTGCTCCACTCCGCTAAAAGTTTCGGTAATTGTAAGATATCTCGTTCTTATATATTTTTCATTTTTTCTATAACATTCAGTGCCCTTTCAGAAATCATTCTGTTCTTAACACGCTTATCCCTTATTTTCACCGGCTTTCCTTCTGAGTTTGCTGTCTTTAAATCTTCAATCAGACCGAAGTTTATGTTCATTGGCTGAAAATTTCCTACCGATGATGTTGACACATAATATGCCAAAGCTCCGATAGCAGTTGTTTTTGGAAAATATACTTCCTCCTGACCTTGTAACACCCTGTAAGCATTTATTCCTGCAACCAACCCTGAAGCCGTGGATTCAACATAGCCTTCCACACCTGTAATCTGCCCGGCAAAAAAAAGGTTTTTACTGTTTTTTAAGCGATATGAAGCTAAAAGAAGTTCGGGTGAATTTATAAAAGTGTTGCGGTGCATAACTCCATACCTTACAAATTCAGCGTTTTCCAGGCCAGGAATCATCGAAAAAACTCTTTTTTGCTCTCCCCATTTTAACCGGGTTTGAAATCCTACCATATTATATAAAGTTCCCTCTTTATTATCCTGCCTTAACTGTACAACAGCATAGGGTACTTTGCCTGTTTTAGGGTCTGTAAGCCCAACAGGTTTTAATGGACCATATCTTAGCGTATCCGGTCCTCTTTCCGCCATAACTTCAATGGGCATACACCCTTCGAATATAAGGTTTTTCTCAAAATCTTTTATTTCAGCCTTTTCAGCGTTAATAAGTGCTTCGTAAAAGGCAAGGTATTCTTCCCTGCTCATCGGACAGTTTATATAATCTGCATCACCCTTGTCATATCTGGATGCTGCGAATGCTTTATCCATGTTTATGCTGTCTGCTTTTACAATAGGGGCTGCAGCATCAAAAAAGGATAAGGAATTTTCACCGGTAATTCTGGACATCTCTTTGAATAAAGCTTCGGAAGTTAATGGCCCTGTGGCTATAACTGTTATATTACCGTCATCAATGTTTGCATATTCCTGTTCTATAACTTCAATATTCGGATTTCTTCTAATTCTCTCTGTGACACAATCCGAAAAGTCTTCTCTGTCCACAGCCAAAGCCCCACCTGCTGGCACTGCATTTTTATCTGCGCATTCTATAATCAACGAACCCATTCTTCTTAATTCTTCTTTTAAAAGTCCTACAGCATTTTCAAGCTGATTGGATCTAAAGGAATTAGAACAGACAAGCTCTGCAAAAGTATCAAGGTGATGGGCAGGGCTTTTCTTTTGAGGCTTCATTTCATAAAGGCGTACCTTACCGCCCCTTTTTGCGATCTGCCATGCTGCTTCGCAACCGGCAAGACCTGCACCTATAACATTTATTCTTTTTTCCACCGAATCAACCCTTCCTTTTAAGGTTTTAATATATTCAATCAAAGAACCAGTTCAGCAATTTCAACACAACACGAAACTGGAAACCAGATACTCCAACCTCCAAATCCAACCCCATCCTCCAGTTCCTGGCTTCCAGCTTCTAGTGTCCGGTAAAGCATATTTCTCCGTTTAAGTAGTTAAATTTCTTTCCCTGATATCTGTTTTCCTTTACCATTTTCTCTTCTATAAAATCAACTATTTTCCACCAACTTGTATTCCAGCTGCAAAAAAGGCTCCTTTCCTCCGGTGCCCTTCCAATAAGACGTTGAATGACAATGTCAGGGGAAAGATATTCCAGAAAGGTAATTATTCTTTCAATATACTCCTCCATCGTCACAGGTTCAATTTTACCCTGACTGTACAGACTGCCCAGCTTTGTATCTTTTAAGATGTACAGTGAATGACATTTGACCTGATTAATACCAACAGCGGAAAGGAGCTTTGCCCCTTCTATAACATCTTCAATATTATCCATTGGCAAATCAATTATCATATGCGCGCATGTTTCAATGTTATATTTTTTTGCCCTTATCACACTGTCTATAAATTCAGCCAGGCCATGTCCCCTGTTCAGTGTTTTTAATGTATGGTAGTTAACGGTTTGAAGCCCAATTTCGACAACAATATCAAGCCCGTGTTTTTCTTTAATGTCATTCATTACTTCAAAATATTCATTATTTAAACAATCGGGTCTTGTAGAAATATATAATGCCACAACATCTTTTATTATTGCCTCTTTTAGATAATTATTAAATTCATTTACAGGAAAATAAGTGTTGGAATAGTTTTGGTAATAGGCAATATACTTTTTGGCATTATACTTTTTTTTAATATAATTTATATTTTTTCTTAGCTGTTCCTTTATGGACAAATCGGATGAAAGGTTTTCAAATCCTGCACCCTCTTCCCCGCAAAAAATACATCCATCAAAGCCCAGCAGGCCATCCCTGTTTGGACATGTTGCAGGAAGGTTAACAGGAATTTTATATACCTTTTCATTATAAGTCCTTACCAGGTAATCCGAGAATTTGTTATACAGCATTCTTTTCAACCCTTTTAGTGTTATTATATTCTATTAGCCTTAGCACAAATACTGTGCATAACATGAACGCTAAGAAAGCTTCAATGCGTGTTTTACATATAATGCACACAAACTTTTTGTAAATGCTCTACCATGAAGGAATTTTAACCGCCATCTAAACTGAAAACCGGTTTATCCCGGCTTTCAGAGGCACGGGCTTTGGGTGCATTTTGATAAAACTATATTTAATATAGCATAATGTATGGTTTTTTAATAACTTTTTCTCAAATTAATCGTACTAAATAATAAGACACAGGTATTTTGAATTTTTCTGTGATTTAATTTGTTAAATGAATTAATGTTGTGCTAATATTGATTAAAATATTTTTTAAGAGAATACGGAGGACTTATGTCATATATTGTTAAACTTCTTTTATTAGCCATTGTTGGTGGATTTATTGGGTGGATAACAAACTTTATTGCAATAAAGCTGTTATTTCGGCCATTTAAACCTGTTAAACTGCTTCTTGGTTATAAAATTCAGGGTGTTATCCCGTCAAGAAAACCCGAACTTGCTGTATCCATAGGCAACGTTATTGAAAACCAGCTGCTGGCACCTAAAGAAATTTTAAACGGACTTGTGTCCGATAAGGACATTAATTTGCTTAAAGAGACCATTGTAACAAATGTAATTGACATTTTAAAAGACAAACTGCCAGGCTTTTTACACGGGTTTACAGATAAGACAATAAGAAAGCAGCTTGATGCTTTTATGGAAAAGGATGGGGATCGTTATATACGGGAAATGTTAAATAACGTGATAACAAACGCCACAGATAATTTAAAAATATCCGATATGGTTGCTGAGAAAATAAACGCTTTGGATCTTGCCTCTTTTGAATCCATAGTATTAAGTGTGGTAAATAAAGAGCTTAAACATATAGAATATCTTGGCGGAATTTTAGGCTTCCTGATAGGTTTGATTCAGGGACTTGTTGTACTTTTATTTTAGCACTGAAACCAATTAGCACATTAATTCGCTTCTCAATAAAAAAGTCACCTTTCCTCTGTCTCAGAAAGGTGATATATTTACAAGATTATATTATAGGGGTGTACATCATGTTATTTGAATAAGATTATTTTATATTATCTATTGCTTTTTCAGCAAAGGATTTGTCCACCAATTTATCATAAGGAGCAAGCTCCATCAACTCACCGGCTTCTTTCATTACTTCCTGCAAACGGTTAAAGGCTTCTTCTTTCATTACAGGAGTTTTGTTCCATGTATCCTGTGACTTGTATCTTTTTACAACTGTCTCAAGCAGATCAAGATCGGTATCGGGAAAAGAAGGGGCAATGGCTTTGGCTACTTCCCTGTCCGGACTTTTTTCAATCCACTGCTGTGCCTTGTAAATAGCATTTGTAAAGGATTGAATAATATCGGGGTTTTTCTCAATGTAGCTCTTTTTTGCATAATATGCGGTATATGGTATTTCTCCGCTTGATTCTCCTATTGATGCCACTATGTATCCTGTACCTTCTTTTTCAAAGCTCGATGCAACGGGTTCAAACAATGTAACAAAGTCTCCCATCCCTGATAAAAATGCTCCACCCATTAATGCAAATTGAATTGAAGTATCAACTTCAACATCTACTCCCGGTATTAAATTGTTCTGTTTCAGCACATACTCAAGGGTCATCAGGGGTACTCCGCCTTTTCTTCCACCAATAATAAACTTTCCTCTCACATCTTCCCATTTAAAATCAGGCATTGGTTCTCTTGCAACAAGAAAGGAACCATCCCTTTTTGTAAGCTGTGCAAAGACCACTGCATAGTCTTCCTTACCTTCATTGTATACATAGATGCAAGCTTCAGGACCTGAAAAACCGATATCGGCCTGACCTGACAGCACGGCTGTCATAACTTTATCAGCCCCCGCACCGTTAACCAGAGTTACTTTTAAGCCTTCTTCTTCAAAAAATCCCTTGTTTATTGCTACATACTGAGGTGAATAAAATATTGAGTGAGTAACTTCATTTAAAGTAATTTCTTTAAATTCCTTAGTACCACAACCCGGTAAATTTAATAAAATAGCCAGCGATAATAACAGGAGATAACGAATAAGTCTCATATTTAAACACCCTCCGGATTAATATTTTTCAGAAATCCATTTGCCAAGAAGCTGTACACCAAAATACATAAGTGCTGCCAGTACCGATAGTATCAGGACGCTTGTCATTACAAGATCCAGTTGGAATACCTGTCCGCCATAAACAATTAAATATCCAAGCCCGGCCTTTGATACCAGGAATTCTCCAACAATAACACCAACCCATGACATGCCTACATTTACCTTCAGTGCGTTCATCATAACAGGAAAGGATGAAGGCAGAACCACCTTTGTCAGCACTTGCTTCCTGTTTGCCCCAAAGCTTTGTACAAGTCTTATTTTTTCAGAATCTGTTTCAAGAAAACCTGTATATACTTCCAGTACTGTAACTATCAGAGAAACAGTAACTGCTACGGTTATAATTGCAACCGGGCCAGCCCCCATCCATACAATAAAAACAGGCCCAAGTGCGATTTTCGGAAGGGCATTTGCTACCACAAGATACGGCTCTAAAACCCTTGAGCATGTTTCGGATAACCAAAGAATAATTGCAATAAGAATGCCAAATATAGTTCCTAATAAAAATCCAACCACTGTTTCCCATAATGTAGTAAAAATATGAGTCATTAATGAACCTTCGTTATAAAGCCTTATAAATGTATTTAACATTCTGCCGGGGCTACTGAAAATAAACGGATCAAGCCAGTTAAACCTTGTCACTGCTTCCCAGAACACAAAAATAAATATTAAAAGCAGTATTCTAAGAGCAGTAATAAGGCGTTTTCTTGCTTTTAACTTTTGCAAATATTTTTTTTGCTCTTCAGATTCTTGCTTATACATGAACATCCAGCTCCTTCCATACCTTGTTAAAATATTGCCTGAATTCTGGAGCTTCTCTTGATGAAAGTGGCGTTCGATTTTCCTGGTTAAACTTTATTTCAACCGACATCTTTATTGTACCCGGTCGTTTGGACATTACGTAAAGACGTTCTGACATGCAGATGGCTTCTGAAATATCATGGGTGACCATTATAGCTGTCTTACCTTCTTTTTTAATGATTTTATAAATATCATCGTTAACTGCTAACCTGGTTTGGTAGTCCAGTGCAGAAAATGCTTCGTCCAGCAGCAGAATGTCTGGGTTAACCGCCAATGTTCGAATTAAAGCTGCTCTTTGCCGCATTCCACCCGAAAGCTGAGAAGGATGATGATTTCTAAAATTAATTAGCCCGTATTTTTCAAGTAAATGCTCTACATGTTCCAGCCTGTCGGGTGTTACCTGGTTTTGAATTTCCAATCCTAGTATTACGTTTTTATATATGGTCCGCCATTCAAACAGACTGTCTCGTTGAAGCATATAACCGATTCTTGGGTTAACACCCGTAAGTTTTTCTCCAAATATTGATACCTGTCCCGAAGAAGGTTTTAATAACCCGGCAATTATTGATAAAAGTGTTGATTTTCCACAACCGCTTGGACCGACAATTCCTATGAACTCACCCTCTGAAACTTCAAAGGATATATTGTCAAGAGCTGGTATCTCCCCATCTATGGTATGATAACGTTTTGAAATGTTCTCAACTGTTACAGCCGGCACCAAAGAAATCCCCCCATTCACATACATACACAGTATATGCAATATGTTTTTTTAGGGTTCCTTGGGCATAAGCTGTGCTAAAAAGCTAAAACCTTCCTGCCTGACAGGAAGGTTTTTTAAAAACTTGCATTTTCCAATTAAATTTGGTTATTAACATTATGCCTTGGGTTTTTATTTATCAGTTCAGCTGCCCTTGTAATAGCTGTAATTACATCAACTTCAAACTGTAATTTCAGATTTTTAATTTTTGAGTAAACCTCTCCCTTATTGCTGACAAAATACTGTGGGGGTAAATCATTCAAAGCTTTTGCTGCAACATCAAGCTTACACATATCACATTTACACATATCAAAATCTTTTAAAACTTCTTCCATATAATTATATACAATCTCTTCCATATAATTTTTCAATATCATTTTATTACCCCCTAAGCTTAAAAAAGCTTGTCTGTTTCATATTATATATTATATATCAAATCTTCCCAGATTTTAAATAATTTTTTTTCATATTCTTCATCTATTTTTATATCAGTCCACCACTGGAAAGCTTCAAAGCAATTGTAAAACATTATGTCTCTGCCATTATAAGCTTTACTACCCCTTTTATCTGCCATAAGCATCAGCTTTGTAAGAGGAGGATTGTATATGGTATCTATAACAATATGATGAGACATAAAATTAAAATTTTCCGGAAGAGGCTGTACATTCACTTGGGGAAACATTCCTACAGGAGTAGCCTGTATTATAATATCAGCATTATAAAAGCTATGTATGGTTTTCGCATCATCAAAATCAGCAGCAAATGCAATATTATCAAATTTATTGTTCAAAAGCTCGCAAAGCTTATGTGCCTTTTCCGAAGCAGGGTTTGCTATTGTCAGGCATTTGCATTGTTCAAGGGCACATGCAAATGCTATAGCTCGTGCTATTCCCCCACTACCAAAAATAAAAATTTCTTTCCCATGTAACTCTTCACCTGTAATTTTCGGAAATGCTTTTCTGAATGCAGAAATCTCAGTATTATGCCCATGAATCCCTTGTTCGTCGATTCTGACAATATTAACGGCGCTGCAGCTTGATGCTTCTTCGGAAACAGTAGCCAAACAGTCATTAAGTTTGCATCTGTGTGGCGTATCAATCAGAGCACCTCTACAGTTTATTACTTTAAAGGCATCAAGGCTTTTTATAATGCCATACTGTTCTGTACTGACCGGAAACATAATAGAATTGTAACCAATGACGCTGCTTATTTCATTAAAAAATTCCGGAACTGGTGAAAAACTTATAAACTTTCCTGCCAAAGCATATAAAGATGTGTTTCCGTCAACTTTAAATTTTGCCATGCTACTCCTCCGGCAAAACAAAACAATAATTATTCTATAGGCTTATTTTTTACAATAAGTTTTTCGAAAATCCTCTTTACCCTGACAGTGATTGGTTCATTCTCGTCCAGTGGCTCAACCAGAATTGTAGTAAGACCGGTCCTGTTACCACCCCTTATGTCGGTAAATAGCTGATCACCAATTACTGCTGTTTCCTCGGGAATAAGCTTTAATTCGGACATTGCTTTTAGAAAACCTTTATTAGATGGTTTAAATGCCCGATACTGGGCATAAAGCCCCAGCTTTTCGTTAAAAAGATCAACTCTTTTCTTTCTGGCATTCGATACAATTGCTACTTTAATATCATTTTCCTGAAAGTGTTTAATTAATTCTATAACTTTTTCGTCGGGTATCTTTTGCTTATGTGTTACAAGGGTATTGTCTATATCTAATAAAACGCCCTTTATTCCGCGCTCTTTTAACCAATTAACATCTAAAGAGAATATTGACTTAATGTATAAATCTGGCTGTAATCCTCTGCCCATTTACTATCCTCCTTAGGGTTTATGATACCAAACTTCCAGTTTCTATGCAATAATTTAGTTTACAGTACATTCTTTATTATGATAAAATACCTAAATAAGAAAACTTCATAACTTAATATATGTAAAACTTCGTAGTTCCAACATATGTGAAGTATAATGTTAATTTTTGTTATCTTGTAAAAAGTGTTCATAAATACATAAAGGAGTGTGTAGTAATATATGATGATTTCTGTGGAAAAGACAAAAAACCCAAAACAAAAACCGCACAGTGACCAGCTGGTTTTCGGAAAAGTGTTTTCTGATCATATGTTTATATGCGATTACTCACCAGAAAAAGGTTGGCACGATGCACGTATTATTCCTTACCAAAATCTGCAGATAGATCCATCTGTTATGACAATTCATTATGGACAAAGCATTTTTGAAGGGTTAAAGGCTTACAGAACTGACGAAGGACAAGTTAATCTTTTCAGGCCAATAGAAAATATCAGAAGGTTGAATGAATCCTGTAAACGTCTTTGCATCCCGCCCATAGACGAAGAATTGGGTCTGGAAGCAATAAGAAAACTTGTTGATATCGACAGGGATTGGGTTCCAGAAGAAGATGGAACTTCATTATATATTCGTCCCTTTATTTTTGCAACCGAACCCCATTTAGGTGTAAGGCCTTCAAAAAACTATAGTTTTGTTATTATTACAGGCCCGGTTGGCGCTTATTACAAAGAAGGAATTAATCCTGTTAGAATTTATGTGGAGCCCAACTATGTCCGTGCAGTAAAGGGCGGGCTTGGCGAAGCAAAGGCATCTGCAAACTATGCTGCAAGCCTGAAAGCTCAGGTGGAAGCAAATGAAAAAGGTTATACCCAGGTTTTATGGCTTGACGGCGTTGAAAAGAAGTATATTGAAGAAGTAGGAACCATGAATGTGTTCTTTGTTATTGGCGATGAAGTTTTTACACCCGAACTGAACGGAAGCATACTGCCGGGCATTACAAGAAAATCCTGTATTGAACTTCTTAAATCCTGGGGTCTAAATATAAAAGAACGCAGAATTTCCATTCAGGAAGTTTATGAAGCCCATGAGAAAGGCCAATTAAAAGAAGTGTTTGGAACGGGTACGGCTGCTGTAATTTCACCTGTGGGCGAGCTAAACTGGAACGACAATGTCATAACAATAAATGATGGTAAAACCGGACCAATCTCACAGCGTTTGTATGATACATTAACGGGTATCCAGTATGGTAAATTACCCGATGAATTCGGTTGGGTTGAAACACTTTAGTGGCAGACAGGACTATATGCCTTTACAAAATTCGGGCAGACAGAACCGTCTGCCCCTACGACACTGGGGGGAAAGGTCGTATAACTTAAAAACATAAGTACAGCAGAGTTGTATACCCCCTGCAATGTTCAGGCGGACAGGGTCGTCCGCCTTTTTATTATTTTAGTTAATATTAATAGCTTCGAATAGGGTAATAACATCTGTTTCGTTTGCTAAATCCTTATCAAAATCGCTGACTGACCATAACCATACTCTGTGAGTCTTAAAGATTGACAGGTCTTTATATACGAATTCCTCTGTATATACATCGTTTCTTTTTTTGCTTGCTACTTCTATTTTTTTAACAAGAAGTTCTTCTTTTTCCCTGTTCTTATCAAATGTGCCATCTTCGTTAACAACGGGTATCCTTATTTCACCATACTCAGTGCGTTTTGGCAGAGTTGCTCTGAGGGTAACGTCAACTACCTCGCCTCTTTTGTTTAATTTTACAACTTCAAGTTTTGGGGTGCCATACCTGACAACTCTGAGGTAAAGTTCGGTAAAACTCTTCCCTCTTGTTTCCTTGTCCAGATCCTCATAGCTGATTTTGGATGAATCAGCCTTACCAAGAGTATATTCACCTTCTTCATCCCCGCATAATTTAATATTAAAGGTGACAGGCTTGGCTTTATATTTACCGTCTTTGCTATCATAATGATAAATAATATTCCCAAGGTTTCCACTTACTTTCCGGTCTGTTACACTTAAACCATTTGATGCTGATACTATTGTTAACCCTTCCGGGAATTCCTCCGAGAAATTGACGCTTTTAACCATAAGCTCGCTTGGAGGTTCCAGCTCCGGATCTATACCAAATTCCTCTGGTATAATTGTGTAGCTTATATCAACTTCTTTATTAATAAATATCTCTTCCTCTTCTAAACCTCTGTCGACTTTAATCAGGGCCTGCAGTGCTACAACTTCAAATGGCTTTTCGCTGAAGTTCCTGGATTCATTCCTGCCGTCAATATCCTTATAGGACAGTTTGCCTGAGTCAAGAGAATACTCGCCGGCATTGGCTCCCTTTATTTTAATGATAAATTCAATGGGCTCTGCCTCATATTTATTGCTGCTGGCGTTATATAAATAATTGATATTTGAAAGATTTCCTGTTACTGTTTGCCCGTCAACAGTAAATCCTTCGGGAACAGATACAATCTCCAAACCTTCAGGG
>ERZ773359.561-NODE-561-length-53307-cov-17.419289_pt1 | contig 53307 bp, 59 predicted proteins | sample MGYA00374955_ERZ773359 | MGnify/ENA primary metagenome ERZ773359 (study PRJEB29098, sample SAMN04486028) | biogas fermenter metagenome | study: EMG produced TPA metagenomics assembly of the Biogas fermentation microbial communities from Germany - Plant 4 DNA1...
AAGGAAAGAAAGATTTAGCAACTTTAGCTAAGAAATTAGACCTAGATGCAATCCACGATACAGTTCATGAAATGTGTAAAGACGAAGCAAGACACGGAAAAGCATTCTTAGGATTATTAAACAGATACTTTGGTGATAAGTAAATTATCGAAATTCACAATTGGGGAGGGTTGTCGTAAGGCAACCCTTTCTTATAATTTATTTTTCAAAACTACATATAAGTAGTTTTTCCTTCATTCTACATTGTACAATCTACATTGTAGACTATAATTTTAGATTTTTAATTAGGTTATAGCCTTTTAAAATTTGTAAAGTTAAAAATTTCTATTGACATTTTACAATTATTTGATATAGAATGATATAAAATATAAAAATGGAACAAAACACAGGTGAAATATTATAATATAAGTAAAATATAAAAATATACAAATATTTTTTAATTTATATGGAGGAAAATCATGAAAGGAATTATAAGAGAAATAGCAAAATTTTATAACTTTTATTTTGCATTCTGGGGCTTTTATTTTAGTGCTGGCTATTTCTTATACAATAAAATAGATAAATCCTTTCAATTGAGTTTTATAATAAATTAAAGAACTATATTTTTTTATAGTATAAGTTTATTTCTTTAGAGAACTCTTTTGGGTTCTCTTTTTTATATAAAAAAACAAATAAGCAAAAGGGGGCAATTTAATGGTAGTAATTTTAAAACCAAAAACAAGCGAAAAGGAAGTAAGAAAGTTAACAGAAGAATTAAAAAAACAGGAGATAGATGTCACTCCTGTTGTAGGTAAGGAGCAGATCATATTGGGAATCATTGGAGACACAACAAAAATTGATCCACTAAAAATTGAAGCAAATGAATATGTAGAAAGAGTAGTAAATGTCCAAGAACCTTTCAAAAAGGCTAACAGATTATTTCATCCTGAAAGTACAGTAGTTGATGTTAATGGAAGAAAAATAGGTGGAAATAGAATAGCAATGATAGCAGGACCTTGTTCTGTAGAAAGTGAAGATCAACTAAATTTTATAGCTGAGGAAGTTAAAAAGTCAGGGGCAGGCTTTTTAAGAGGTGGAGCTTTTAAGCCAAGAACATCACCTTATAGCTTCCAAGGTTTAGAATATGAAGGTCTTGAACTATTAAAGGTAGCTAGGGAAAAAACAGGTTTGCCAATAGTTACAGAAATAATGTCAGTTAAAGACCTTGAAGTTTTCGCAAAGGATGTTGATATTATTCAAGTTGGGGCAAGAAATATGCAAAACTTTGATTTGCTAAAAGAATTAGGAAAAATAAATAAGCCAATACTTTTAAAAAGAGGCTTTTCTGCAACTATAGAAGAATTATTAATGAGTGCTGAATATATATTAGCTGGTGGAAATGAAAATGTAATTTTATGTGAAAGAGGAATAAGAACCTTTGAAACTTTTACAAGAAATACACTAGATCTAAGTGCAATACCTGCAATTAAAAAACTAAGCCATTTACCAGTAATAGTAGATCCAAGCCATGCAACTGGAAAGAGATTTATGATAGCACCACTTGCAAAGGCAGCAGTTGCAGTTGGAGCAGATGGACTTATAATCGAGGTGCATAATAATCCGGAAAAAGCATTATGTGATGGACCTCAATCAATTACACCAGAGGAATTTGAAACTTTAGTAAATGAACTTAGAGCTATTGCAAATGCAGTTGGAAGGGAAATATAGAATTGAAGTTATATGTGAATTTAAAAGAAACTAATTACTGTATAAATATCGAAAATGGCCTTTTAGATAAAATTGCAGAAGAAATAAAAGAAGTTTTCAAAGGAAATAAAATATTTATTATAACTGATAAAACTGTTGATAAATACTATGGAGACAAAGTATTTAATAACTTAACAAAAGCAGGCTATGACACAAAAAAACTAGCTCTAGAGGCAGGTGAATCAACAAAATCATTTAAAACTCTACCATTGGTTTATGATGAACTTGTTAATTTTAAATTTACAAGAAGTGATTTAATTATAGCCCTTGGTGGTGGAGTAATTGGGGATTTAGCTGGTTTTATTGCTTCAACCTATCTCAGAGGAGTAGCTTTTGTTCAATGCCCAACAACCCTATTAGCTCAAGTAGATAGCAGCGTTGGAGGAAAAGTTGGTATCGACTTAGAAAAGGGCAAAAATTTAGTAGGGAGTTTCTATCATCCAAAGAAGGTTATAATAGACCCTACAGTTTTAGAAACTCTAACGGACAGAGTTTTTAGTGATGGAATGGCAGAAGTTATTAAATATGGCTGTATAAAAGAAAAGGAATTTTTTGAAAAACTCTTAAGCTATAGTGATAAAGCAGAAGTTATGAACAATATTGAGTATATTATTTACAATTGCTGCAAAATAAAAGCCAAGGTTGTGGAAAAGGATGAAAAAGATACTGGTGAAAGAATGTTATTAAATTTTGGTCATACCATTGGTCACGGAATAGAGCAGTACTACAATTATAGCCAATATACTCATGGTGAAGCAGTTGCTATAGGAATGTATGAAATGAGCAAGCTAGCTGAAAAATACAATATAACTAGGGAAGGAACTTCAGAGCTGATTAAAAGAATATTAGTTAAGTATAACCTTCCTCATGTTATGGACATTAATATAAAAGATCTAATAAAGAGTATAGAATTGGATAAAAAGAATTTAGGAAAAGACTTAAATTTAATTATTCTAAAAGAAATAGGGGAAAGTTTCATTTACAAAACAACTAAAGAATTTTTTCTTTAAGAGAGGGGATATTTTATGAATAAGTTACACTTAAAAAAATCACAGCTTAATGGAAGTGTAAAAGTTCCACCATCAAAAAGTATATCTCATAGAGCTATTATTTGTGCAGCCCTTGGAAATGAAACATCTTTAGTAGAGAATATAGATTATTCCGATGATATCATAGCAACTATCGATGCTATGGAAGCATTAGGTGCAGTAATAGAAAAAAATCCTGATAGTGTAAAAATTGCAGGAATATACAATGAAAAGGCAGTAAGAAATAATATAAGGGAAATAGACTGTAATGAGTCAGGATCCACCCTAAGATTTTTAATCCCTATTTCCCTATTATTCCATGGAGTTACCAGGTTTACAGGAGAGGGCAATCTAGGGAAAAGACCTTTAGATGTTTATTACAATATATTTAAGGAACAGGGAATCAAGTATAATAATACTGAAGGTGAATTAAATTTAGAAATTGAGGGGCATTTAAGGGCAGGGATATTCAAGATTCCTGGCAATGTAAGTTCGCAATTTATAACAGGTCTTTTATTTACACTACCTTTATTAAAGGGAGACTCTAAAATTATCTTAACAACAGAGCTAGAATCAAAGGGCTATTTAGATTTAACTATTTCCTGCATGAAGGACTTTGGAATTGAAATAATAAACAAGGACTATAAGGAATTTATTATTAAAGGGAATCAAAGATATAAGTCCAGAAATTATAGGGTTGAAGGTGACTATTCTCAGGCAGCCTTCTATCTTGTGGCAGATATAATTGGATCAAGGGTTAATATAAAAGATTTAAATTTAAATTCCCTTCAAGGTGATAAGGCTGTTATAGATATTTTAGAAAGAATGGGGGCCAAATTCTATAAAGAAGAAGATTCTATAGGATGTACAGCTCCAGATGAAATAAAAGCTACTATTATAGATGGCTCTCAATGTCCAGATATAATACCTGTATTATCAGTTGCAGCAGCACTGGCAAAGGGTAAAACTGAAATAATCAATGCAGGAAGGTTAAGAATTAAAGAATGCGATAGATTAAAGGCAGTTTCTACTGAACTTAAAAAAATTGGTGCAAATATAGAGGAAAAAGAAGATGGATTAGTAATATACGGTGTGGAAGAATTTAAAGGCGGAGTTGATGTTTGGTCTTGGAAGGACCACAGAATAGCTATGACCTTAGCAATAGCATCTACTAGGTGTAAGGAAGATATAACCCTTATTGACTACGATTGTGTAGCTAAATCCTATCCAAGTTTTTTTGAAGACTTTAAAATGCTAGGAGGAATTGCAAATGAGTGGAATGTGGGGAAATAATATTAAGGTTTCCATATTTGGAGAATCCCATGGCAATGCAATAGGAATAAATATAGATGGCTTGCCTTCAGGTTTTGAGATAGATATGGAAAAGCTACTTTTGGAAATGGAAAGAAGGGCTCCAGGAAAAAATCCAATGTCTACAGCAAGGAGTGAGAAGGATCTTCCAGAAATATTAAGTGGATATTTTGAGGGGAAAACAACAGGTACTCCCCTTTGTGCCATAATTAGGAATAAAGATACAAGATCAAAGGATTATAATAAGCTTAAAGATTATATGAGGCCTGGTCATGCTGATTATACTGGTAATATCAGATATTCAGGCTTCAATGACTATAGAGGTGGAGGTCATTTTTCAGGAAGGCTAACAGCACCCTTAGTTTTTGCAGGAGCCATATGTAAACAAATATTAGAATGTAGGGGAATATATATAGGCTCCCATATATCATCCATAAAAGATATAGAAGATGATAATTTTGATAGTGTTAATTTAAATAAGGAAGAAGTATTAAAACTAAGAGAAGAGGAGCTGCCATTAATAAATAAATCCCTAGAAGATAAAATTAGGCATAAAATTCTGCAAGCAAAATATAATGGAGATTCTGTTGGAGGTACCATAGAATGTGCCATAATTGGAATAAAGGCTGGGGTAGGCAATCCATTTTTTGATTCTGTTGAATCTACTCTTGCTCATTTAATCTTTTCAGTTCCAGCAGTTAAAGGAATTGAATTTGGTAAGGGCTTTGAAATGACAAGTATGTTTGGTTCAGAAGCTAATGATGAATTTTACTATGATGGTGACTTAGTAAAAACAAAAACTAATAATAATGGTGGCATTTTAGGTGGAATAACAAATGGAATGCCAGTGGTTTTCAAGGTTGCAATAAAACCAACAGCATCTATAGCAAAAGAGCAGAATACAATAGATATAAAAAATGAGGAAAATGTTAAATTTAGAGTTGAAGGAAGACATGATCCTTGTATAGTACAAAGGGCAGTACCAGTTATTGAAGCAGTAGCAGCAATAGGGATTTTGGACTTAATAAAGGGGGCAGAATAGTGAGCAAACTCGATGACTATAGGAAAGAAATTGACTCAATAGATAAAGAACTAATTGCCTTATTTGAAAGAAGAATGGATGTTGCAAAAAAGGTTGGTGAATATAAAAAAGAAAACAATTTGCCTATATTAAATGAAGAAAGAGAAAAAGAGGTAATTAAGAAGAATGTATCCAACCTTAAAAATCCAAACTATTCTCATATAGCAGAAAAGTTCTTTGAAAAAATTATGGAATTAAGTAGATCCTTGCAAAGTGATATAGTTAAGCCAAGGTATTCCAATAATGAAAATAAGATAATAGGCTATCAAGGGGTAGAAGGGGCCTTTAGTGAAGAGGCAGTTTTAAAATTCTTCAGCAATCCAAAGGAAGTAAAAAAATATGATGAATTCGAAGATGTCTTTGAAGCTCTATTAAAAAATGAAATAGCTTATGGAGTACTGCCTATTGAAAATTCCTACACTGGGGCTATAAGTGAAGTTTATGATTTATTAGTTAAATATGGCTTTTATATAATAGGTGAAGAATGCATAAAAATTGACCAACATTTAATTGGAATAAAAGATTCAAATTTAGATAAAATTGAAGAAATTTATTCCCATCCTCAAGGCTTTCATCAAAGTAAAAGGTTTTTAAGTAAATATGATGGAGTAAAACTTATTCCTTATTATAATACAGCCATAAGCGCAAAACACGTATCAGACTTAAGGGATAAAAGGAAGGCAGCTATTGGAAGTAGAAGGGCAGCTGAAATATACGGATTAGAAATAATAAAAGAAAATATTAATGATAAAAAAGATAATTGTACTAAGTTTATAATTATTTCAAAGGAAGCAAAATACGATAAAGATGCAGATAAAATAAGCGTGGTATTTTCCTTGGAAGATAAGGCAGGTACCTTATATAGCCTGCTTAGATACTTTGCAGAAAATAATATAAATATGATAAAAATAGAATCAAGACCAAACAAAAATGAATCATGGAAATATCTTCTTTACGTAGATTTTGAAGGAAGTTTAGAAAATGAAGATGTAAAAAATGCTTTAAAGCTTATTGAAGAAAATAGTAAATTCTTTAAAGTAATAGGAAGTTATAAATCAAGTTTAAAATAAAAAGAAGGTGAATAAATGGAATTTTACGGCCTGCTAGGTCAAAGGCTTTCTCATAGTTTATCACCAGAGATTCATAATGAAATATTAAGAAACTTAGAGGCAGAGGGAGCATATAAATTATTTGAAGTTGAAGAAAAGGATCTTGAAAACTTTACAATTGGTTTAAAAGTATTAAAAATCAAGGGATCAAATGTTACCATTCCTTACAAAGAAAAAATAATGAAATATTTAGACCATATATCAGAAGAAGCAGAAAGAATTGGTGCTGTAAATACCATAGCCTTAGTTGATGGAGAACTTCATGGTTACAATTCAGACTACTATGGATTTGGCTATATGCTAAAGATTCATAACATTGAACTAAAAGATAAGATTGCAGTTATTTTAGGCAGTGGGGGAGCAAGTAAGGCTGTTCTATATTATTTATTAGATAATAAAATATCTAAAATTTATATTGTAAGCAGAAATCCTAAGGAAAATAAATTTAACCATGAAAATATAGAAACAATTAGCTACAAAGACCTACAGGAAATAAAGGGAGATATAATTATAAACTCAACTCCTGTTGGTATGTATCCTAAGGAAGATGAAACACCAGTTGAGGCTAATATAATAAGTAATTTTAATGTATTAGTAGATTTAATATACAACCCAAATGAAACAAAGTTTTTAGAAATTGGAAGAAACTTAGGAAAAGAAACAGTTGGGGGCTTATATATGCTTGTTGGGCAGGCCCTTAAATCTCAAGAAATATGGCATCAAAAAACTATAGACAAAGAAATAATAAAAGAAATATATAATAAACTAAAATTTCATCCTAAAATAAACAAAGGGAACTTAAGGTGATAGGAAATGAATAGAGAGTTGATTTTATTAATAGGGATGCCGGGAGCAGGGAAGAGCACTATAGGAAAAATTTTAGCTTCAAGGCTAGGTTATGATTTTTATGATATGGATATTTACATTCAAGAAGTCACTAATAAATCAATAAAAGAATTATTTGCTATAAGTGAAGAGTACTTTAGAGATTGGGAAAGTAAGGCATGTATAGATCTTTCAAAAAGAAAAAGAACTGTTATAGCAAGTGGTGGAGGAATAGTCAAAAGAAAAGAAAATATAGATGCTTTTAAAGATGTAGCAACTATTATTTATATTGATAGATCAGTAGAAAACATTTTAAATGATATAAGGGTAGATAGCAGGCCATTGCTAATGAATGGCAAATCACGACTTTATAATTTGTATAAAGAAAGACAGGACTTATATAATAAATATTGCCATTATAAAATAGAGAATAAAGGAACCCTTGATGAAGTTTTAGAAAATATAATTGAAGCAATAAATAATAGATAAAAAGTGCATGGCATTTTTTAACATACAATGCAGAATGTACAGTGAAGGATGTTTTATTTCAAATATAACTTGGCGAAGATAAATAGAATATGCGAAATAATAATATAGCTAGCATTTCTATTTATCGTAGCCATTATATTCGAAATCCTTACAATAATATGGAGGAATGTAGGTAGGAAGTATGGAAGGTAAGAATATGAAAATTTTAGTTGTAGGGCTTGGTGTTATAGGTGGAAGTTATGCTATGGCACTTAAGGCAGCAGGTTATGAAGAAATTTATGGGATAGATATAGACCCAGAAACTCTAAAGAAGGCAAAGAGCCTTGGAATAATAAAAGAAGGATATATGAATCCTAAAGATATATTAAAAGAAATAGATTTAGTAATTATTTCTTTATATCCAAGGTTAGTAAAGAATTTTATTTTAGAAAATAAAGAGTATTTTAAGTCTGGTGCAATTATTACTGATGCAACAGGTGTGAAGGAGTTATTTGTAAAAGAAATACTAGAAATTTTACCTAAGGATGTTGACTTTATTTTTGGACATCCTATGGCAGGTAGAGAGAAAAAAGGAATAGACTATGCATCAAAAGAAGTGTTTAAAGGTGCAAATTATTTAATTACGTTAACTGAAAATAATAAAAAAGAAAATATTGAACTTCTAGAAAAAATAATTTATGAGCTTGGATTTAAAAATATAAAATTTGTTACTCCAAGCTATCACGATAAAATGATAGGTTTTACTAGTCAGCTTCCTCATGCTATAGCTGTTGCATTAATAAACAGTGATGAAGAAGGAAGAGAGACAGGAAAATTTATAGGGGATAGCTATAGAGACTTAACAAGAATAGCAAATATAAATGAAGATTTATGGAGTGAATTATTCTTCGAAAATAAAGAAAATTTACTAGAATCGATAAATAATTTTTTAGATGAACTAAACAAGATAAAAAGTGCTCTAATAGATAGGGATGAAAAACTACTAAAAGAGCTATTTATAAAATCAACTAAAAGAAGAGAAAAATTATAAAATAAATGAAACTATAGCAAAAAAGAAGATTGGGCACAATCTTCTTTTTTATTTCCCTATATATTTTAAAACTACTTTCAAGTAGTTTTTTTCTTCATTGTACATTCTACATTATTTTGGTAATCGTAAATAAAGAATAAGTTCGTATATTTGAAAAAGTTCTAGAAAAAAAATTAAAAAAGTTGTATAATTAATTTATAGAATAGTTAGAAAATTCACAAATTTAGCACTATATAAATATATTAGTATATATTTATATTTATATTTATATTTATTTTAACAATTGATTAAACGTTTACTTATTATATGGGGGTATAATTATGGTAGGATTTGATGTTAGAGGAGTAAAAAAAGAAGACTATAAGGATATTGTAAAACTAAATCCAAATATATCACATTTTGATGGAGAAGATTCATTGGAAGAAAAAACAATAATTGTTGCTCAATTAAATGATGATGTAATAGGGTATTTAAAGTATGATGTAGATGAAAATAATAGAGTTAAAATAGTAGATTTAGTAGTGGATGAAATGTATAGAGGGCTAGGTGTGGGCTATCAATTAATTTCAGAACTAGAATTTTATATAAGAAAAGAATATATTAATGAAATATTAGTACCTAGAAGAAAATTCACAAAAGAAGAAGTTAATTTTTATGACAGGCAAGGCTTTAAGCTTGATGATAAGTCTAATTTAGAGAAAAAACTTAATTAATGTATAATTTAGAATGAAGGCTATTTTGCAAAGCAAAACAGCCTTCATTCTAGATTCCTAAATTTCAATTAACAACTTATGCCCTAATACTTGAAAACTGAAAACTAACTCCACACTCAGTCCTCCACACTCCACATTATTATAGTACTTGTGTAATAGTTATGTCCTTTTCTCTTTTTAAGTCAATAAATTCTTCATCACAAAGAATTAAAGGCTTAGAAATATTATTAATATCCATTTGTATTATTCTTCCTACTTCTCCATTGGATAATACAACTTCTTGTCCAATATAGAAATTTGATAGACCTGTTAGGAAGGTATTACATAAAGGATAGTCAAGTTTTCCTTTTAAACTTTCATCTTTAATTTCTTGAAGAGCTTCAAAGGGCTTTTTCTTTTTCTTGTATAATCTATTTGAATTTATAGCATCAAATACATCAGCTATTGCTATGATTTTTGCTATGGCAGGAATTTTATCCCCCTCAATACCAAGAGGATATCCTGAACCATCATTTCTTTCATGATGTAGTAAAATTCCAAAAGCTATATCCCTGTTTATATATGGAATAGTTTTTACTGCATTGTAAGAAATAGCTGAATGAGTTTTTAGAATATCATATTCATCCTTAGTTATTGGCTCGGTTTTATTGATTAGATTTTCATCTATTTTAGTTTTCCCAAAGTCGTGTAAGAGAGAAGCGTATACTAAATTATGTAAATGCTTGCTATCATATCCATGCCACTTACCAATTAGGTAACTTAAAGAAGCAACATTAACAGAGTGTTTATATATTGAATCTTCATTACTTCCATTAAGAATAAGATTTTTTAGAACAGTTTTATGTGTGTTAATTAACTTTTCTAATTCCATTGAATATTTACTTATTTCACTTGTAGTTTTAAGGTTTATGTTACTTTCAATAAAAATGTCTTTAATATTTTCAGAAACATATTTAAATTCAGCTTGTACTTCTTTTAATTCTTCAATTTCTTTATGATTATTTTCTTTAGGATCATAAACCCAGATCTTCTTGAAGGGATAAAATTCAACTAGTTTATTTAGTATTGCTTCTGTAATGTAAATATTTTTTCCAACTAAGACTGCGTTATCAACCATAATTTCCTTTGATGTTATCATTCCAACTCTCAAGTCTTCTAAATTAATATATTTCTTATTAAGATCCATGTAATTACTCCACTTCCATAAATTAAATAGTATACTAACTATTATATAATTATTTTCGAAAAAATAAAACAATCTAATACTTTTTAGTTAAAAAATGTATAGTTTATTTATTTTATTTATTAAAACAAATAAAATATGGGGTTATAAATCAATATATAAGTTATGTTATAATGATTTCAAATTAATAATAGGAGGAGTTTATATGAAAGAATTAGAAACAAGAATTTTTGATATAGATGTAGAAGAAATTAGAAAAAAACTAAAAGAATTAAAAGCAGTAAAGGTTAAAGAAGAAGATCAAATAAATAATATTTATGATTTTGAAGATAATTTTCTTTTAAAACAAAAGGGATATGCAAGAATAAGAGTAGTTTATGATAAATTAAATAATAGGGAACTTGTCTTTATGACAACGAAAAAAATGTTAAGTCAAGGTACCTTTAAGGAAATGGAGGAAAATGAAACAATAGTAGAGGATAAGGAAGCAGCAGAAAGAATATTTTTATCCCTAGGTTTGGAACTTAAACAAAGAATAAAAAAATATAGGGAAAGTTATAAATTAAAAGACTCTCTTATTGAAATAGACATTAATGATAAGAGCTTTTGTCCATTCCCTTACATAGAAATAGAAACTAAATCAGTAGAAAGTTTAAATGAGATTCTTAATTTACTTGGATATACAATAAAAGACACAAGTTCTAAAACTATTTATGAAGTTTTAGAAGAAAGAGGATTGAATAAAGGTAAAAAGGCAGGAATATAAACTTCTATGTAAATTTTTGATGATATTTGTAACCAAATAAAGTAAAAGTAGTAGATTAGTAGTAAGGATTTTTAATGATTAGGAGGGTCAATATGGAATGGTTTAGTGAATTAAATCCATTGCTACAGGGACTACTTGCTACTACATTTACTTGGCTTGTTACAGCTCTTGGAGCTGGGCTAGTATTCTTTTTTAAGAGTGTAGATAAGAGAATTTTAAATACAATGATAGGCTTTGGAGCAGGAGTTATGATAGCTGCAAGTTTTTGGTCTTTATTGAGTCCAGCAATAACCCTATGTGAAGAATTAGGCTTTAGTAGTATTTTTATTCCTGCTATTGGTTTTTTATTAGGTGGATTATTTTTGATTTTTGCTGATAAATTAATGGATAAATATTGTTATGGTTTTATGCCTGGAAATAAGAGTTCAGAATGCGCTACGGAAGCTGTAACAAAAGATAACTATAGAAGAAGCATATTGCTTGTCTTAGCAGTAACTCTTCATAATATACCTGAAGGTCTTGCAGTTGGAGTAGCCTTTGGGGGAGTTGCAGTAGGAATTCCAGGTGCATCACTAGTAGCGGCCTCAACATTAGCTTTAGGAATAGGACTACAAAACTTTCCAGAAGGAGCAGCAGTTTCTCTTCCATTAAGAAGGGAAGGTCTATCAAGAACAAAAAGCTTTTTATATGGACAAATTTCAGGTTTAGTTGAACCCATTGCAGGTGTCATAGGAGTGCTAGCAGCATTAACAGTAAGAAATATACTACCTTTCTTGCTATCCTTTTCAGCAGGAGCCATGATTGCCGTAGTTGGTGCAGAACTTTTACCAGAAGCATCAATGGAAAACAAGAAGCTTACCACATTAGGCCTTATTTTAGGATTTATTGTAATGATGGTATTAGACGTAGCTCTAGGGTAGAGCTACAACAGTTCACAATTCACAGTGCACAGTGCACAGTTTAGGTTGATTTTCAGGCGGGCTGAAAATCTAGAATATAATAAAAACCCACTGCATGCAGGGGTTTTTATTTTTATAATTTAGCAAAGCTAAATTATTTCCTTAACTGTGAACCGTCCACTGTGAACTGCATAAAAAAAGAGCTGTTGCCAGCTCCTTTTTTTATGCTTGATTGATTGATCCGAATAGTTCCATTTTTTCCTTAACTACAGCTTTTATAGCTTCGAATCCTGGGTTTAAAAGCTTTCTTGGGTCAAAGCCTTTTCCTTGAAGGTCTTTTCCTTCTTCGATGTATTTTCTTGTAGCTTCTTGGAATGCTAATTGACATTCAGTGTTAACATTAATCTTTGAAACTCCAAGAGAAATAGCTCTCTTTATCATGTCTTCTGGGATACCAGTACCACCGTGTAATACTAATGGCATATCTCCAGTTGCCTTGCTTATTTTTTCTAAAGCGTCAAAGCTTAATCCTTGCCAGTTTTCTGGGTATTGGCCGTGGATGTTACCAATACCAGCAGCTAACATAGTTACTCCTAAGTCAGCAATTGCTTTACATTCATTTGGATCAGCAATTTCACCAGTACCAACAACTCCGTCTTCTTCTCCACCGATTGAACCAACTTCTGCTTCTAAAGAAAGTCCTTTTTCAGAAGTTAATTTAACCATTTCCTTTGTTTTTGCTATATTTTCATCTATTGCATAGTGAGAACCATCAAACATGATTGATGAGAACCCTGCTTCAATAGCCTTTAAAGCACCTTCATAGCTACCGTGGTCTAAGTGTAGTGCAACTGGTACAGTGATGTTTAATTCTTCGATCATTGCAGAAACCATTGCAGCTACAGTTTTATAGCCAGTCATGTATTTAGCAGCTCCTTCAGAAACTCCTAAAATAACAGGTGAATTATTTTCTTGAGCAGTTAATAATATAGCTTTTGTCCATTCTAAATTGTTAATATTAAATTGACCAACAGCATAATGTCCTGCTCTTGCCTTAGTTAACATTTCTTTTGCTGAAACTAACATGGTACAAACCTCCAAAATTTTAAATTTTATTATAATTAGTACTAAATCTAATTACTACCAGGATAAACAACAGAGAGTTGAGTATCCATATATATTTATTATAACCTAAATTAAGTTTAAATGAAATAAAAAAATAAAATTTACATTTACAATAAGAATATTATGCCTAATTAAGGTAAGTTTATAAGAAAATTAGGGAAGAAAAAAGAAATTTAATAAAAAAGAAAAAATATAAAAAATTACTAAGATGATAAAAATAACTTTAAATGTAAAATAATGTATGGTAAAATATAAACATACTTTAGAGATGAATAATATTAGAGTAATTATTATATTTTTGTATTAAATTATGATTTTGTGGAGGATTAATATGGGATCTGGTAGAGGGACTAATAAGTGCAAAAAATATGATACCTATATGAAAAAGGATATTAAAATATTAATATTGATAAATATACTATGCTATATTGTTTATTTTTTTCACGGATATTTAGATATGGAAACTAAAATTAGATGGCATTTTTATATGTATTTTCCTTCTTATATCTTGGTTGCTAGTTCATCTTTTTATCTAATTAATTTATATATATGTAAAAATAAAATTATAGAAGTATTAGCAGAAATGGATTTATTTATTAGGATTTGTGCACTTTTTCTTAGTTTTCATTTATCTTTAGCAGAAAGTGGATTTATAGAACTTAACGTAATATCTATAAGTATGATAGTTTTATTTATATTAAATATAGCATTGGAGATTTTAATATTTAAAAAGACTGCTTATATAAGGAAACATAAAAAATTAATAGGGGGCAATTAACAATCAAGAATAAAATTCCCCTAATTGTTAATTGCCTGCTGTCTTATGAAAAGTACTTATATTTTCTTAAATTACACACCTTTATTATTTTAGCAATGCTAAAAGTTCTTTAAATTCTGCAATCGACTTTTTTAAAATCTCTAGCTGAAGCTTTATTGAAGAGGAGCTTGGACCTCCGATTACCTTTCTTTCTTCAACACAGCTTATCAAACTAATTGCTTCATATATATCTTCTTCAAAAAGAGGAGAGAATTTTCTTAATTCTTCTAAGGATAAATCGTCAATGGCAAGGTTTTTCTTTATGCAGAATAAAACAATTTCTCCAACAATTTCGTGAGCATTCCTAAAGGGTAAGCCCTTTTTAACAAGATAGTCAGCCACATCGGTAGCATTGGTATAACCTAAGGCTGCACCTTTTTTCATATTTTCTTTATTTATAATAGTTGTATTTAGCATACCAGAAAAAGTCTTAATTGATAACTTTACTGTATCTAAAGCATCAAAGAGAGCTTCCTTATCTTCCTGCATATCTTTATTATAGGCTAGGGGAAGTCCCTTCATAACAGTTAAAAGAGTAATTAAATTTCCATAAACCCTTCCTGTTTTACCTCTTACTAGTTCAGCCACATCAGGATTCTTTTTTTGTGGCATAATACTACTGCCTGTACTATATTCATCGGATAATTCTATAAAGTTAAATTCATTTGTTGCCCATATGATTATTTCTTCTGAAAACCTTGATAAGTGCATCATTATCATGGATAAAACTGATAAAGCCTCTATGGCATAATCCCTATCAGAAACTGAATCAATGCTGTTATAAGTTATGGAAGCAAAGCCTAAATCTTCTGCCACCATATTTCTATCTAAGGGATAGGTAGTAGTAGCCAAGGCACCGCTACCTAAGGGCATTTCATCAAGTCTTTTATAGCAGTCTTCTAGTCTGCTTAAATCTCTTTGAAACATTTGGGAATAAGCTAAAATGTGATGGGCAAAGGTAATGGGCTGGGCCTTTTGCATATGGGTATAGCCAGGCATTATTGTATAAATATTATCCTTTGCCTTATCATATATAACTTGCTGAAGTTCCAAAAGTAAATTAGCAACTTCTTTTAATTCTTTCTTTAAATATAGTTTTGTATCTAAAGTTACTTGATCATTTCTACTTCTTCCAGTATGAAGTTTTTTCCCTTCTTCTCCAATATAAGAAGTTAAGGTTTCTTCAATAAAGGTATGAATATCTTCTGAATTTTCATCTATTACAATGTTTCCTTCTTCAATTTCTTTTAAAATTTGATTAAGGCCTGATATTATTTTTTGACTATCTTTTTCTGGAATAATATTTTGCTTCCCAAGCATTTTTGAGTGAGCAATGCTACCTTTTATATCTTCTTTATACATCCTTTTATCTATGCTTATTGATGAGTTAAAGTCATTTACATTTTCATTAACTCCTTTTTCAAAACGTCCGCCCCAAAGTTTCATCTTATTTATCACCCTTCTTTAGTTTTTCTATCATTTTTGCTTTTACTGTTATAGGTAGTCCAAAAAGATTAATAAAGCCAGAGGAATCATTTTGGTTATAAACAGCATCTTCTCCAAAGGTTGCATATTCTTCGCTATAAAGAGAATAAGGAGAAGTCATGCCAGCATTTATAATATTGCCCTTATATAATTTTAAGGTGATTTCTCCAGTAACAGTTTCTTGAGTCTTGTCTACAAAGGCTGAAAGAGCTTCACGAAGAGGAGTGAACCATTGACCATTATAAACTAAATCAGCAAATTTTAAGGCAATTTGTTCTTTATAATGGGAAGTTTCTTTATCTAAGCAAATTTCTTCTAAATCTTTATGAGCCTTGTAAAGGATGGCTCCCCCTGGAGTTTCATAAACACCCCTAGATTTCATGCCAACTAATCTGTTTTCTACCATATCAATTATTCCAATGGCATTTTCTCCACCAATTTTGTTTAATTTTTCAATTAAAGTTACTCCATCAAGCTTTTCACCATTCAATTTAACAGGAATACCTTTTTCAAATTTTAACTTTATATAGGTTGGTTTATCTGGTGCATTTTCTAGTGTATTTGAAAGCTCAAGGATTTTTCCGTAATTAGGCTCGTTAGCCGGATCTTCTAAATCTAGCCCTTCATGACTTAAATGCCATAAATTTTTATCTTTACTATAGTTTGTTTCATAACTTATAGATATAGGGATTTTTCTTTCTAAGGCATATTCAATTTCTTCTTCCCTAGATTTTATATCCCAAATTCTCCATGGAGCAATTATTTTCATATCAGGTGCAAAGGCTTTTACTGCAAGCTCAAATCTTACTTGATCATTTCCTTTTCCAGTGCAGCCGTGAACAATAGCATCAGCACCCTCTTTTATTGCAATTTCAACTAATCTTTTTGCAATGATTGGACGAGCAAAGGCAGTTCCTAATAAGTATTTTCCTTCATAAATAGCACCGGCTTTAATTGTAGGAAATATATAATCATTAACAAATTCCTCTGTTAAGTCTTCTATATAACATTTAGATGCACCGGTCTTAATAGCCTTTTCCTCTAACCCAATAAGTTCATCCTTCTGTCCAACATTTCCAACTACAGCTATTACCTCGCAATTATAATTTTCTTTAAGCCAAGAGATAATAATTGAAGTATCAAGACCTCCAGAATAAGCAAGGACAACTTTTTTAATATGATTATTATTTTTCATTTTTTCTACCCCCAATTTATTTAGTAATAAAAATTATATTAATAATTATACAATGATTGCGTATAAATATGCAAGAGAAATTTGTTTTTATGCAAAAAAATAAAAGTGCATAGCACTATAAAATATTTTTTAAATTAATTTTTTGTATTTTTATTAAATGTTCACAAGAAAACTCTATTAAGTCTAAGGAAGCGCAAGCTTCTGAAGCATCTTCCTTTTTTATATAAATGCATAATTTTATACATTCGTTTATTAAATTATCATAATCCACATGGTTTAAATAAATTGAAGGTATGAAATCATTTGAATTTATGTAATCTAAAAGGTCTAATGCTTTTAGGTAGGCTAGACTGTATTCTTGTTTATCTAATAATTCTTCTATTTGATTTGATTGTTCTATTAAATTAGAACATAATTCAGTAAATTTATTATTAATAAAAATTAAGCTAGTAAATAATACTAAGAAAAGTGCTAGGGAGATAACTGTATTTTTCATTATATATCACCTTTTTCTTCATATTGTTGATAAAAAAAGTTTCCGTTAGTATCGGTCATTGCTATTAGTATATTTTCAATTGAATCAATACCATGTTTTTTTAATTCTTTAATAATTGAATCTTTATTTTTGCCACCAGAGGTCATAGAATTTGTATTTATTTTTCCATCTAGCACATAGATTATTGGCATATAAGTATTTTTGTTTTTATCAGAAGTTAAAAAGGACATTTGTCCATTATTTTCTAAGATTCCATATTCTATTTCATCTAAATCAAAATATCCAGCTAGTCTTAGTTCCTCCATAAGCTCATCTAAATTAATTTGCTGCCTTTTTAGATTTTCAAAATGTATTTTACCCCTTGATATTAATATTGTTGGTTCTCCTTCTAAAAATTTTCTTGCCTTTTGACTTTTTAGTTGAATTATAGATAAAACTATTTTTAGAAATAATAATGTAATTATAGGTATTATTCCTAAAATCAATGGTAGTCTTGTATCCTGCATTGGTAAGGCTGCAAGGTCTGAAATCATGATTGTTATTACAAATTCATAGGGTTGGAGTTCTCCTATTTGCCTTTTACCCATTAATCTAATTACTAAAATAACTAAAGCATATAAAATTATTGTTCTTAACAAAACAATTAACATATAAAACACCTCTCAATGGTAGTATTTATATTTTTTTATTAATTATTCTTACAGTATTAAAAAGATAAATAATCACTATTTTTTATGCATTTATATTAGTTTATGTATATAATGTTATTAAAATATATTTGAGCAAAATAGAGATAGGAGGAATTATGGGAGATTTTAATGTAAAGTTTAAAAATAAAGAATATATTGTGCCTAAAGAAACAACTTACAGAGAATTTATAAAAAACTATCTAAAGATGGATCCAAGTGGTTTTGCTTTATGTAGAATAAATGATAAATATAAAGAATTAATAGATAGTATAGATAGAAATGGAACTATAGAATTAATAAGTTTTGATACTCCAATTGGATATAAAATTTACACAAGAACCTTGCAGTATATATTTATTAAGGCTGCATTAGATATTTTCCCTAAGGATGCAACTATAACTATAGAACATAGTTTAGATGGGGGAGTCTTTGGGCAAATTCATAAGAAAGAGCCTTTAAATGAAGAAGATCTTCAAAAAATTAAAGATAGAATGGTTGAAATAATAAATAATGATATAGTGATAAATAAGATAAAGGTGAAAAAAGAAAAAGCCATGGAAGTTTTTAAAAGCTATGGTATGGAAGATAAGATTTCCTTACTAAGCCATGTTAATTTTGAAAGGGTAAAACTTTATGAATTAGATGGAAGATATGATTATTTTTATGGTCAAATGGCATATTCAACTGGGATAATAAAGGCTTTTGATGTAATGTTTTATAAACCAGGCTTTATTATAAGATATCCTAAAAAGACTAACTTAGAAGAATTAGCTAACTTTAAGGAAAATAGAAAGCTTTCACAAATTTTTATGGAAACAGAAAAGTGGATAAATATAATTGGTGTTGGAGATGTAGGTTCTTTAAATAATAAGGTAGTGAATAATGAGATTAGAGATTTGGTTATGGTTTCTGAAGCTCTACATGAAAAGAAAATAGCACAAATAGCAGATATGATTGATAATAAGAAGGGTACAAAGGTAGTCTTAATTGCTGGCCCTAGCTCTTCTGGAAAAACAATTTTTGCTAATAGGCTTGCAATTCAGCTTAAAGTTAATGGTTATACTCCTATTCCAATTTCTTTAGATGATTATTTTATTAATAGAGAAAATACTCCAAGGGATGAAAATGGGGAATATGATTTTGAAAGTATTTATGCCCTTGATTTAGATTTATTTAATGAAAATTTGACTGACTTATTAAATGGTAAGGAAGTTGAAATTCCTAGCTATAATTTTAGAACAGGAGAAAGGGAATGGAATGGAAATAAGCTTGTCCTGCCAGAAAAGGGAATATTGATAATTGAAGGAATTCATGGCTTAAATCCTATGTTAACTAATTCTGTACCAGAGGAAAATAAGTTTAAAATATATATTTCAGCTCTAACCCAGCTAAACTTAGATAATCATAATAGAATTGCAACAACAGATATAAGAAGAGTAAGAAGGATAGTTAGAGATATCTTATCAAGGGGCTATGGGGGAGAACTTACCCTGAAGATGTGGCCATCCATACGAAGAGGGGAAGAAAGAAATATCTTTGTTTATCAGGAAGAAGCAGATGTAATGTTTAATTCAACCTTAGTATATGAACTATGTGTTTTAAAGAAGTACGCTTTAGAAGAATTAGATAAGATAAAAGAGGATAGTCCAGTATATTTAGAAGCAAGCAGGCTTAAATCCTTCTTAGGTTTCTTTAAGGAAATAGATAAAGATTACGTTCCTACAAATAGTATTTTAAGAGAGTTTATTGGAGGAAGCATATTCTATAAATATTAAATCCAGTGTGGAGTGATATTTAAGTGCGGAGTGATATTTAAGTATGGAGTGTGGAGTTTGGAGTTTGGAGTGTTGAGTTAGTTTTCAGTTTTTAGACTTAATTTAGTGTTGAGTTTGTAGTGAGAATTTAGTTATCAGTTGTAAGGTTTTAGATTTCAGTTTTGTGAAAAATGAGAAATGCTTTTTACAAATAAATTATTTCTCTTATAAATATAAAAATAGAGCTATTCCCTTAGCAGATAAAAATATTTTAGGGATAGCTCTTTTTGCTGTATTAAAAATATTCTTCTTAATCCTCAACAGTTTCAATATCAAAAATATCAGTTGCTATATTCTTATTATAAGATTATATGACTTTGGTTAGAATTGGTAGAAACTCCTAAAATAGTGTAAAATATTAGTAGAAGACTTAGGGAGGAGAACTATGGTATTAAAAAATAATTATGGTAAGGAATTTATAATAGTAGATGATAAGGAATTTATTTATAATGGAAGACTAAGAAAAAGAACTATAAAAAAGTCTGATATTAGAAGTGTCTTTTATGATGATAGGATTTTGGGAGTATTAACATATAGAGGAAAAGTTTATTCCTTTAGCTTAAAACCTCTTTTATCTAGTGAAAGAAGTAGGTTGGAGGAATTGAGACAAGAACTTGCTAAGGAAAATATATTGTTTAATTATACAAGGGCTACTACCGATGAATTTTTTATTTACTTTCTTTTGATTAATTCTATTCTAACTAATTGGGGAAGGCTATTAATTCAAGTCTTATTTTTAGTTTTAATAATAATATTATTTATTTGCAAAAGTCATTTTTATACTAAGATAGTATTTAATATAGATAAAGATCAGTTTGAAATAATCAGAAGAAATAGTACAATAAAATATAAAAAGTATGAAATAGATAAAATTAATTTTAGAAAATACACTAATAAAATATATATAATTGAATTTGATAAAGATAGAAAAAAATATAACTTTCTATTCAAAGAGAATCCATATTTAATAAAAATATATAATACAAGTTTTGCAAAACTTTTTAATAAAGATATATAAATAGTTAATAATATAGAGAGGTCAGGCACTGTTTCAACCTATGGAATAGAGTCTGGCCTCCTTGTAAAATTTGTTATTACTTTTTTCTTTTATTTATCTAACCCTTTTAATAAAAATGATATATAATACGAGTAAACAGTTTTCAAGTTTCAGTTAACAGTTTTAAATTTTCAGTTGAATTATAGAGATATTATTATAAGTAAAGAAAGGAAATAAAATATGTCTGGTTTAGGGGTTTTTGATATTATAGGTCCTATAATGGTTGGGCCGTCTTCTTCTCATACTGCGGGAGCTGCTAGGTTGGCTAAGGTTGCTAGGGCTATTGCAGGTTGTGAGGTTAAGGAAGTAACTTTTTTATTACATGGTTCTTTTGGTAAGACCTATAAGGGGCATGGAACAGATAGGGCTTTAGTTGCTGGAATATTGGGGATGGATCCTTCTGATGATGGATTAAGGGATTCCCTAGAAAGTGCAAAGGAAAAGGGAGTAAATATTATATTTAAAGAAGAGGATTTGGGAGATTACCATCCAAACACAGTTAAGTTTTTGATTAAATGTGTAAATAATAAAACTTGTGAAGTAGTTGGGAGCTCAATTGGTGGAGGAAATATAGAAATAGTTGAAATAAGTGGAAGCAAAGTTCATTTTACTGGCACTTACGATACAATTATAACTACTCATAAGGATATTCCAGGTACAGTAGCAAAGGTAACTAGTATCTTATATTCTAATAGAATTAATATAGCATTTATGAACTTAGAAAGAAAGCAAAAGGGTAAAATTGCAACAATGACCTTTGAAGTAGATAGCAAAGTACATAAGGATTTAATAGAAAAAATAGAGATGGTTGAAGGAATAGAAAAGGTAATATTAATAGAAAGGGTAGAGGATGGAGAATAATATGGATATAGCAAAGACAGGGGAAGAACTAGTAAAAATATGCGAAGAAAATTCAATATCTTTAAGCGAGTATGCTATTTTAAGAGAAATGGAAGATACAGATTTAACTAGGGAAAAAGTTATTTCAAAAATGCAAAAAGTACTAGATGTAATGAAAAATAGTGCTAAGGAAGCTAGGGATAAAGAAATATATTCAGTAAGCGGTTTAATAGGTGGAGATGCTTATAAATTAGAGCAGTATTTAAAAAAGGGAAATTCCTTAACTGGAGATACTATGGTTCTAGCTATGGCAATGGCTCTTTCATCTTCCGAAGTAAATGCTTCTATGGGTAAAATAGTAGCTTGCCCTACAGCGGGATCTTGTGGAATATTACCAGCTGCTCTTTTAACTGCAGGAGAAAAACTTTCTAAAAGTGATGATGATCTTATAAAGGCTCTATTTGCAGCTGCAGCAGTTGGGATGATAATAGGAAGAAATGCAACCTTTGCAGGAGCAGAAGGAGGATGTCAGGCAGAGTGTGGATCTGCATCAGCAATGGCATCTGCAGCTATTGTAGAAATGATGGGGGGAACTCCAAAAATGTCCTTAGATGCAGGGGCAATTGTATTTAAAAATATTTTAGGCTTAGTATGTGATCCAGTTGCAGGCTTAGTAGAAGTTCCCTGTGCAAAAAGAAATGTATCAGGGGTGATAAATGCCCTTTGTATGGCCGATTTAGTTATGGCAGGAGTAGAATCAAAAATTCCTTTTGATGATGCAGTTTCAGCAATGTATAAGGTTGGTAGAAACCTTCCAGCTTCATTAAGAGAAACAGGTGAAGGTGGAGTTGCGGTGACGAAAGCGGGAATAGCATTAAGAAAAAAAGTCTTTGGTAGTTAATAGCCAAAGACTTTTTTATTTTATTTCCTTTAAATAATTTTAACTTATATAAATAGTAATTAAGTTCTCTCATAAGTACCACCTTTCTTATATACAATTTTATACAAATAATAAATCTTTTTTAAGAAGGATAAATTCTTTATAAAATTTCTAATATAACTTTAAGAAGATAAATCAAAATTTAGAATTTATAAAAAAATATTTCCTTGTAAAAATAAGTTATGTAGTGTATTATTTTATTAAAGAGAATATTAATTAATTAATATTTATTATTAGTTGATATAATGAAATATTATTTTGAAAAATAAATATTTGGAGGTAAATATGAGTAAAGTATTATATATTAAAGCAAACATAAAACCGGAGGGAGAATCAAGAACTTTCAAGGTTTCAGATTCCTTTATTGAAGAATATAAAAGATTAAATCCTCAAGATGAAGTAGAGGTTTTAGATTTATACAAGGAAAACATTGATTTCTTAAGACCAGAAGATTTAGGAACTTTATTTGGTCCAAAAACAGAGGAAAGTAGAAATAATCCAAAGTTAAAATATGCATATCAAATGGTAGAAGCTGATAAAATTATTATAGCTGCACCAATGTGGAACTTAGGAAATCCTGCAATAGTTAAAGCTTATTTTGATTATGTAAGTGTAGTTGGAATTACATTTAAGTACACAGAAAATGGTCCAGTTGGATTATGTAAAGCTGAGAAGGCACTTATTGTTTCAGGAAGAGGTGGAGATTATTCAACTCCTCAAGCAGCTGATTTTGAAATGGGAGAAAGATATTTAAGAACAATTTTAACTTTCTTTGGAGTTAAAGATATTAAAGCAATTGCAGCTGAAAAATTAGATGTTCAAGGAATAGATGTGAATAAAATACTTAATGATGCCATTGATGAAGCAAAGACATTAGCTAAAGAATTTTAATAAAGTTAATTCAATTATCATCACCATATTAGGAAATTTTATCTTTGAATACTTAATCCTAAAAAGCAAATAATAAATTTGTAAGGTGGTGATTAGTGATGGGTAAGAATCCAAGCATAAAATGTACAGTAGATGAATGTAAATATCATGCTCAAACAGAAAACTACTGTAGTTTAAATGATATTCAAGTTGGAAAACATGAAAATCGTGCAACTACTCCAGAATGCACAGACTGTAATTCCTTTGAATTAAAATAAATAAGAAATTACAGTAAAATTAGGTAAATAGGGATAGCAATGCTATCCCTATTTTTTTGTAAAATAAATAAACAGGCCCTATATAAATTTGAACTGAATAATAAGTAGTAAAAGAGAAAAAATAAAATAGACTGCAAAAATAATAGTTAGAGATTTTTGAAGAAATCTAAAAATGTTAATTGTTAATCGAAAGCGTGGTGTCTTATGGAAGAATTAGAAAGAATATTTATACAAATATCAAAAGTTAGCATAAGTCGTCATATACTATCAGTAATTATAATTTTCTTAGCTTCAATGACTAATAAATATATTATTACAAGCATTTTCAAATATATAAATAAATTTGTAGAAAAAACAAAAAACTTTGCTGATGACAGCTTAGTAAAAGCTTTAGAAAAGCCTTTAAAGCTATTTATTATATTAAAGGCAGCTCATATTTCACTACACATAATAGAATACGACAAGATAGATATTGCCAAGGTTTCCCTAGATAGACTTGGAAAAATGATAATAGTCATAGTTGTATGCACCTTTTTATACAACCTAACCTTAGAAAATTCCCTATTATATAAAAATATGGGGAAGAATGATGCAAGTAATACAATTGCATTCCCCTTTTTATCAATAATAGTAAGACTTATAATAATTATAGTAGGTGTTAGCTGCATAGCAAAGGAATTTGGGTTTTCAGGTTTTATTACAGGTCTTGGAATAAGTGGTGTTGCCTTTGCATTAATGGCCCAAGACACCTTTTCAAATCTTTTTGGTGGAGTAATTATTGTATTAGATAGACCCTTTGCAATAGGAGATTGGATTAAGACAGAAGAGGTTGAGGGAGTAGTTGAAGAGATCACCTTTAGAAGTACAAAAATTAGAACTTTTTCAAAGGCTATAGCAACAGTACCTAATTCAAAGATGGCAAATAACAATATATTTAATTATTCACAAAGAGAAGTAATGAAGGTAAGTTTTAAGTTTATAATAAAACCAGATATAGAAATTGAAAATATAGGAAAGGCTATAAATAAAATTGAAGAATATTTAAATTTAAAAGATAAAATAAAGAAAGATATGATAATAGTTAGTTTTAATGAGTTTTCATTGTATGGATATGGAATATTCATTTTTTTTTATACAACAGAAATGAATTATTACAAATTCGAAAAGCTTAAACAAGAAATTAATATAGATATTCTTAAAATATTAAGGGAATTAAATGTGGAATTAATGTTTGTAAATTTAAATCTTGAAAATGAAATGACAGAATTAAATAATAGTGAGAGTATAGAAAAATCATAGAATTCTCGATTAATAATGTTATAATTTACTTATTAGATTAGGAATAAATGGGGTGTTTTAATGGCAGAAGATAAAATCAAGCTTACAAAGTTATCTGCAAGATGTGGATGTGCCGGGAAGTTTACTCCAGAAAGTTTAGCAAAGGTTTTAGAACATATAGAAGTTAAAGCAGAAGAAAGGGACCCTAACTTAATAGTTGGATTTGATAAATCTGATGATGCTGGAGTTTATAAATTAAGTGAAGAATTAGCATTGGTACAAACAGTAGATTTTTTCACGCCAGTTGCCAATGATCCATTAACTTTTGGAAAAATAGCAGCTGCAAATGCATTAAGTGATGTTTATGCTATGGGAGGAAAACCTCTAACTGCCTTAAATTTAGCTTGTTTCTCAGCTAATATAGATTCTGCTATTTTAGCAGAAATACTAAAAGGTGGAGCAGAAAAAATAAAAGAAGCAGGAGCAACAATAGCTGGGGGGCATACAATTTCTGATGATGAAATAAAATATGGACTATCTGTTACAGGTATAGTAGATCCGAAAAATGTAATAACTAATTCAGGAGCAAAGGAAGGAGATCTTCTTATATTAACCAAGCCAATAGGTTCAGGAGTTTTAACAACTGCATTAAAAATTGAATTTATTACAGATGAAGAATTCAACAGGGAAGCAGCTATTGTTATGTCAACCTTAAATAAGATAGCATCAGAAGAAATGCAAAGGATAGGAGTTAACTCTTGTACAGATATTACAGGCTTTGGTCTTATAGGCCATACTTATGAAATGGCAAGTGGAAGCAATGTAACTATAGAGATAGATAGTAAAAAGATTCCTTTTATGAATAAAGTAATGGATTTAGTTAAAGATTACTGTCTTCCTAGTGGAGCTTATAGCAATGAAAAATATTTTGAGAAGTATGTTAATTTTAGTGAAGGCATAACTGAGGAAGTAAAACTTTCACTTTTTGATCCACAAACTTCAGGGGGACTTTTAATTTCAGTAGAAGAGTCAAAAGCCCATAAACTTTTAGATAATATTAATAAAAGAAGTGAAATTAAGGCAAAAATAGTAGGTAGGGTCTTAAAAAAAGATGCTAAGAATAATTATATAAATATAATATAATTAGCTATAAATCTTTATTTTAAATGGTGAATAAAATGAGATTAAGTAAAATATTAGGAATAAAAAAACATTCACTAGTTTCCATAGTAGGCTCTGGTGGAAAAACCACCTTTATGTATACTTTAGGAAAAGAACTTAGAAGAGATAATAGAGTTTTACTTTCAACTACTACAAATATATTTTGTCCTAAAAGTGAAGAGGCAGACTTTTTAGTAATTGGAAAAGAAAAATTTAAAAATATAATAAATCAAAAATCAAAGGGAATTTATGTTTATGGTGGAAGTAAGATTGAAAATGAAAAATTAACAGCTATTTCACAGAAAGAAATAGAAGATGCTGTTAAGAGCTTTGATTATATTATCCTTGAAGCAGATGGCTCTAAATGCAAGCCCCTAAAGGTATGGAATAATAATGAGCCAGTTATCTATGATGAAACAGAAATAACCCTTGGAGTTATGAGTTTAGAAGTTATAGGTAAAAAAATTGATGATAGAATAATTCATAGAATAGAAGAATTCACTAAGCTAATTAAGGGGCTAGAAGGAGATACAATTATAACAGACCATCTAATAAAAGTTATATTTAGCCAAGAAGGTTTGTTTAAAAATTCTAGGGGTAAAAAAATACTATACTTAAATAAGGTTGAAAGTGAAAAGGACTCAGAGAACTTAGAGTTATTGCTAGAAAAAATCAAGGAAAATAATGCAGAAATTAAGTTGTTGGATAAAGTTATTTATGGAAGCCTGAAGAATAAAAATTACAATTATATTGATTTGTTTAACAACTAACAGGGAATAGATAATAAGACAGAGTTCTGTTTTAGTGTTGAGTGTTGAGTTATTAGGATATAGTTCGGCAGTTAATAAGTAATAAGTAATAAGTAATGAGCTAAGGATAATGGATAAACAGATTTTAAGAAAAATGAAATTTAAAATCAATATTTTAATATTTTTAAAAACTGGAGGAGAGAAGATCTTATGGATAGAGAAACTATTATTGTAAGAGGAGGGGGAGACATCGCTTCTGGGGCTATACAAAAATTGTATAGAAGTGGTTTTAATGTTTTAGTTTTGGAAATAGATAAACCTACCGCAATAAGAAGAAATGTTTCCTTTTGTGAAGCAGTTTACAGTAAAGAAACAGATGTAGAGGGAATAAAGGCTAGGTTAGTAAATAATTTAGAAGAGATAAAAAAAGCTTTTAAAGAAAGGATTATTCCAGTTATTGTAGACCCTAGGGGAAAATATATTGAAGTGATAAAACCTCTTGCAGTAGTTGATGCAATTCTTGCTAAAAAAAATATGGGAACAAATAAAGATATGGCAGCAATTACTGTAGCTCTTGGACCGGGTTTTAAGGCTGGTGAGGATGTTGATGTTGTAATAGAAACTATGAGGGGACATAATTTAGCAAGACTTATTTTTGAAGGCTATGCACAGGAGAATACAGGAGTTCCAGGAAATATTTCTGGTTTTTCAAAGGAAAGAGTGGTTTATAGCAATGTAGAAGGAAAAATTAAAAATATAGCTGCTATTGGAGACATAGTAAAGATAGGAGATGTAATTGCCAAAGTAGGAGAATCAGAAATCCTTGCTCCAATTGATGGACTTTTAAGGGGATTAATTAAAGAAGGAACAGAAGTAGATAAAGGCTTAAAAATAGCAGATATAGACCCTAGATTAAAGGAAGTTGAAAATTATACAACAATATCAGATAAGGCTAGGAATATAGGCGGTGGGGTATTAGAAGCCGTATTATATATGAAGGATAAGAAAAATTTATAAAAAAGTAAAGTTTTAAAGATAGTAAAGGATTGATAATATGAAGATAATTAATGTTAGAGATGCTATAGGAGTTACACTTTGCCATGATATAACTAAAATAGTACCTGGAGAATTTAAGGGGGCTGCTTTTAGAAAGGGCCATGTAATTAGAGAAGAGGATATAGAAGAACTACTTTCCCTAGGGAAGGATCATATTTACATTTGGGATGATAATGAGAATCTTCTACATGAAAATGAGGCCGCAGAAGAACTCTTTAATATGTCAGCAGGGGAAGGAACTGTAGCAGCAGAAGCAAAAGAAGGAAAGATAGAAATATTTGCTGACATAGATGGATTATTGAAAATAGATGTAGATAAACTAATTGAACTAAATTCTATAGAAGAAGTAATTTTATCTACAATAAGAAATAATACTGTAGTAAAAAAGGGGGATAAAATAGCAGCAACAAAGGTTATTCCTCTAGCTATAAAGAAGGAAAAATTAATTGAGGCAAAAAACTTACTAAAGGAAAAAATAATTAAAGTAGTTCCAATAAAAGCAAAAAAAATTGCTATTGTAACTACAGGTAACGAAGTTTTTTACGGAAGAATCAAAGATGCATCAAGAGCTACAATTAGTAAAAAGGTAGAAAAATATAATTGCGAAATAATAGGACAAAGCATTTTACCTGATGATAAAGATAAAATTCAAGAGGCTATTAAAGAGTGGATAAATAAGGGGGCAGAGCTTATCCTTTGTACAGGAGGAATGTCTGTTGATGCAGACGATGTTACCCCTAAGGCAATTAAGGAAGTGGCAGGAGAAATTATCTCCTATGGAACCCCAATCTTTCCTGGAGCAATGTTCTTAGTCTCCTACAAAGAAGAAATTCCCGTTTTAGGACTACCAGGAGGAGTTATTTTCTCAAAATCCACAACCTTCGATGTATTCTTACCTAGAATCCTAGCAGGAGAAAAATTAACAAAGAAAGAAATTGCAAAATACAGCCATGGAGGACTTATAATTACAAGTGAATACTTGTAAAAAAGTGCGAAGCACTTTTATCAGTTCACAGTGCACAGTTCACGGTTCACAGTTGAGGATGAAACTACTGCGTAGTTTCTAAAATTTAGATTTTTGATATGCTCTTTCAGAGCTTATCAATTAATTTTATTAATTCAGCTTGCTGAATTATTTCCGCAACTATGCCCTGTGAACTTAAAATTACATAGATACTATATAATATTAGGAGTGTGTTTTATGAAAATAATAGATTGTAAGGGACTGCAATGTCCAATGCCAGTTATTAATACGAAGAAGTTTTTTGATTTAGAGGATTCGAAGGAAGCCTTGGTAATAGTGGATAATGAAGTGGCAAAAAACAATGTTTTAAGGCTGGCAAAGGGATTAAACTTAGCTAGTAGCTATATAGAAGAGGAGGGCCTTTATAATATAACCTTATCTAGAGGAGAAATAAGTGAAACTACAACTGAAGAGAAATCAGTTAAGCAAGTAAATGAGAATGGAGAACTTTCTATTTTAATAGCTTCAAACCTATTGGGTAATGGAGATGATAAACTAGGAGAAATTCTAATGAAGGCATATATAAATTCTCTAGCAGAATCAGAAGTTTTACCCCAAAATCTAATGTTTATAAACAGCGGAGTTAAACTAACTTGCGAAGGATCAGATGTTTTAGAAAGTCTACAAGCTATGAAAGAGAAAGGTGTTAATATATTTAGCTGCGGCTTATGTCTAGACTTCTATAACATTAAAGATAAAATTAAGGTTGGGGAAATAGGAAATATGTATCAAATAATAGATATAATGAATAGAAGCAGCAAAACTATAAAACTTTAGCTAGGCTAAAGTTTTAAATTCAAAATTCAAAATTTACAATTTCGGAAATAATTAAGCCTTGCTGAATTATAAAAATAAAAACCCCTCTGTTTACAGTGGGGGGGTGTTCTTTTTAAGATTTTCAGCCTATCTGAAAATCAACCTCAATTTTGCACTTTGCATTTTGAATTATGAATTGCTTATCAGGTGTTCTATCAAAATTTTAATACCAATTCCAATTAGAATAAGTCCGCCTAGTATTTCTGAATACTTTTGTATATACTTACCTATTAGTTTACCAAAGTAAACTCCAAAGAAGCAGATAATAAAAGTAGTAATTGATATTACTAGTGATGCTTTTACTATATTTACACTTAAAAAGGCAAAGCTAATTCCAACAGCTAGGGCATCTTTTCTTATACAAAATCCCTTAGTTAGTGATATTGCAAAGGCATCCATAGACAGGCCAATACCCGTGAAGAGAAATGTTAAAATACTTATATAAATAACTCCTTTGTTAATAATAATGTAACCTTTGTTAATTGATAATTTATTATAATAATAGTATAATAAATAAATGAATTATTTGACAGAAGAAAAATTTTGAAGCTTGTTTTATTAATCTAAACTTACAGAGGAATCTTTCTGGAAGGAGTGTGGGAACAAGCTTCGAATAGTATAATATTTTTATTTAAGGAGAAAAATATGCAATATGTTTTAGCGTTTATACTAGCATTTTCAATAGTATATTTATTAACTCCAGTTTTGATTAAATTAGCTTTTAAAGTAAGTTTTACAGATAAGCCTACCAAGAGAAAGAAACATAGTAAAGAAACTCCTCTTTCAGGGGGATTAGCTATGTATATAGCTTTTTTCATTACTTATTTTATATTTTATGATTATTCAGGAGTTCCTGCTAAGATGTCTATATTTTTAGCAGCAACATTAATAATAGGTATTGGTTTAGTAGATGATTTTTATAAAACAAAGGGTAAGGAGTTCCCTGTATATCCAAGGTTGTTAATTCAACTTCTCTCTGCTTTTATAATTTATAAAACAGGAATAATATTTAGAGGATTCACAAATCCATTAACAGGAATATATATTGAATTATCCCCAATTATACAATTATTATTAACAATAACCTGGATATTTGGTGTTACTACTGTCATTAATTGGTGTGATGGAATGGATGGTTTAGCAGGGGGACTGTCTTGTATATCCTCTATAACCTTTTTGGGAGCTGCAATAATATTAAATCAAGAGGAATCAATATTAGTTTCCCTAATAGTAGTAGCTATAACTTTAGGCTTTCTAATTTATAATAAGTATCCAGCCAAGGTATTTATGGGGGATTCAGGGGCAAATTTTCTTGGATTTATTCTAAGTATAATTGCCTTAGATGGAGCATTTAAACAAGCTACTTTAATGAGTATTTTTATACCAATATTAGCTTTGGCGGTACCAATATTTGATAATATATTTGTAGTAATAAAAAGATTTATTGATGGGAAACCCGTTTATCAAGCGGATAGAAGCCAGATTCATTATAGATTACAGGCAAAGGGATTTTCACCAAAACAAATTGTAATATACATAAATGCAGTAAGCTTAGCTTTTAGCATAATATCAATTATACTTTTATTAGTTAGAAATTAGTAGCAATGTTGAATGAAGGAAAATTTTTATTGAAACTGAATTATTTCATCAACTGAAAATTAAAAACTGAAAAATGAAAACTGAAAAATGAAAACTGAAAAGTGGGGTGTAGTTATGGAAAGAGTAGAAAGTTTTGAATTAGATCATAGAATAGTAAAGGCACCATATATAAGAAAGTGCTGTGTACTAAATGGAGAAAAAGGGGACAAAGTTACTAAGTTTGATATTAGATTTTTACAACCTAATAAGGAAGCTTTTGGAACAGCAGCAATGCATGGATTAGAACACCTATTAGCAAATTTCCTAAGAGAAAGTTTAAATGGAATTATAGATTTATCTCCAATGGGCTGTAGAACAGGATTCTATTTAAGCATATGGGGAGATAGGGAAGCTTCAGAAATAAAGGTGGCAGTTGAAGAAGCACTAAAGAAAGTATTAGATGCTAGAGAAATTCCAGCAGCAAATGAAATTCAATGTGGAAATTATAGAGATTTATCTTTGTTTGGAGCAAAGGAATATTCCAAATTAGTATTAGATAAAGGTTTTTCATTAAATATATATGCAGATAAATAACAATAAAAAATAAAAAATAAAAAATAGAGAAGGTTTTATTAAGGGTCGTATCTAAGATACGACCCTTATTTTATAAAAAATGTGTAAAATTGTAAAAAAAAACTATAGGAAAATTTAGTTTTATATGGTATAATATTACAAAAGGGAGATTATGTAAATAAAATTTATTAAAAATATTTAAATGAAAGGGTAGAAAGATGTTAGAAACTATAATAATATCCTTGCTTTTCTGTAAAATTAAAGGATATAAAGTGAAAGGTCTTTTTAAGCATTGGACAATATATCCTATATTAATTTTGGAAAGTATTTATATAATTGCTCAGATTAGTATTTTTATGAATAATTATTTTATGCTTGACTACGCTGCTATATTAAAAGTTATTTATTTATGCTCTTATTTACCATTAATTTTCTATTATGGGAGATACATACAAGCTATTATGGGATCACTATTTGTATTAGTTGGAGGCCTATTAAATGATATAGCTATAAAAGCAAACAATGGATTTATGCCAGTTTTTCCAACCATATCTGATTCCATAGGTTTATTAAATAAGAATGATCTTGGAAAAGTAGATAATTTGCATATTTTGGGAACTGAATCAACTAAGTTAAAGTTTTTAACGGATATATTTGATATTGGCTATTGTGTACTTAGCTTAGGAGATATTTTTATAAGAGTATATGTTTTTCTAATTATATATAGCGTAATAAAAGAAATTAATACAAAGGAAAATCAGAAAGGTATATGTTATAGTTAAAAGTTTAGACCTTAATGTTTATATTATAAAGTATTTTCAAGGAGAGGGTTTTAGCTATGTATAATCTTGATAAAGCATCTAATGATATAGCAATTAAATTAAAAAATGAATTAAATTTAGATAATGATAATTATGAAATTGTAAAATATGGACTTTATGCTTTTTTTCATATGATATTATCAATAATTATTATAGGAATATTTGGTGCAATATTTGGTGTGTTCCTTGAATCACTCATAATATCCTTTGCAGTAGCGATTTTAAGGAAATCATCAGGTGGTGTACATGCTAGTACAGAATTAAATTGTATTATAGTAGGAGTTATGATTTCAGTAATACCATCACTTATTTTAGTTAATATTGAGGTTAATGTAATAAATACAGTTATATTTTGTGCTCTAGCATTTTCTATAGTTACATTCTTAATTTATAAATTAGCACCAGTGGATACTCCTAATAAACCTATAAAAAGTCAAAAAAAAATTAAAAGGTTAAGAAGAGTATCATTTATTACATTAGGTATATATACTATTTTAGTTTTTGTAAGTCTTTATTTGGGTATTAAAATGGAAAGTCAAAATTTACTCAAATATAGTCTATGTATTTCCTTTGGAAGCTTATGGCAGGGACTTACTCTTACTAAATTAGGTAATATAGTACTTAATATAATGGACTCTTTATTAATAAATATATTAAAAATGGGGGGAAACTAGAATGAAAAAGTTAAATAACAAAGTTTTAATGGCGGTTGCTGCATTTGCTACAGTTATAGCTTCAGTAGTTTCTACATCTGCTTGCTGGTGGCTTGTATATCAACCAGAAGAACCAAAAGCTTTAAGAGATGAATAGAGTTTAAATAAAGATCGGGTAACCGATCTTTATTTATGTATGAAAGTAGGTTATAAAATGAAAAAAATAAAAGACTTTAGAATGAAACGAATATATGATATGGTTTCAATTATTAAATTAATTTCCCTTATATTAGCAAGTATTGTTTTTATTCAAGGGCTATTTGCTGAAAAACTTTTATTAGAATATATGCTCAATAGTAATTCAGATATATTTGAAGGACTTATGGCAATATATGTTTTACTTTTGATATATTTAATTTTGGTATTCTCTAGAGATATTAAATACGGTAAAAAAAATGATAAGTCTGGAAATCTAGTGGAAAATACATTCTTTGTAATTAATTTTTTTATGTATAAGCTCAGCTTTAATATTATCACTTGCTTCTATTTCCTTATCTAGTAATGATGCAAGTATATACCTTCAAAACGATATAATTCTATCTGGAATATTTATCTTGACAGCTTGGACTTTAGGTTTTTATGTAAAGATAGAAGGAGAACATATTACATGCCTAGAAGAATTGCTTAATAAAGATGCTTTAACTGGATTGTATAATCATAGATATTTCCAGGAAGAATTAAAAGAAAAAATATTATTAGCAAAAAAAATTAAAAAACCAGTATCCCTAATATTTCTTGATATAGATTATTTTAAACATTACAATGATATAAATGGCCATCAAAAAGGAGACGAGGTCTTAAAAAATATTGGAAGAATTATTAGGGAAAATATTAGAAAAGGTGATATTGCTGCTCGATATGGGGGAGAAGAATTCACCATACTTTTACCAGATACTAATGAAGAAAAAGCTACTGAAATATCAAATAAAATAAGGGAAGCTGTTGAAAAGGAAAACTTTTATGGTGAGGAAAACCAGCCAAAGGGAATGCTGACAATTTCAGCAGGAGTATCTGTTTTCCCAGACAAAGCTAAAGATGAAATGCAGTTATTAAAAAGTTCTGATGATGCACTATATAGGGCAAAATTCTTTAATAAAAACAAAGTTGAAACATATAAATCTATATTGGTAGATTTAGAAAGAGATATAATAGAAGCTAAAGACATAGAATTAGTAACTTCAGTAAAAACTCTAATTAGTATTATAAATGCTAAGGATAGATATACATATGCCCATTCAGAAAGAGTTGTTCTATATAGCCGTCTTATGGCAAAAAAACTGGGGTTAAGCCATAGAGATAGGGAAACTTTAATTTTTGGAGCCTATATGCATGATATAGGTAAAATAAATATTACAGAGGATGTTCTTATGAAGAGAATGCCATTAACTAATGAAGAGTGGGAAATGCTCAAGCAGCACCCTGAAAATGGTGTTGAAATAATAAAAACCATAGACAAATTATCTGATGCAATACCAATAATATTACATCATCATGAAAAATATGATGGAAAAGGTTATCCTTATGGATTAAAAGGTGAGGAAATACCTTATTCAGCAAGAATTTTATGCGTTGTTGATAGTTTCGATGCCATGACATCAAATAGGCCATATAATAAGAGAAAAACTTACGAAGAGGCAATTGAAGAATTAAAAAGATGTTCAGGCACACAATTTGACCCTGAAATAGTTAATGTTTTTATAGAGGTTGTAAGAGAAAATAGAGAAAAATTTGATAGTCTTATTTAAATAAGAAGATGAGGTGAGCTTATGAAAATTGCAATTATAGGTCTTGGCAATATATGTACTAAAGCCTATCTGCCATATATTACATCTAAGGAAGATATAGACCTTGTATTTTGTACAAGAAATAAAGAAAAACTAGAGAAATTATCAAAAAGATATAGAATTAAAGAATATTATACTAGTGTAGATAAACTGCTAGATAAAAATATTGATGCTGCCTTTGTTCATACTGCTACAGAAACCCATGCTTCAATAATAGAAAAACTATTAAATGATGGGATTAATGTTTATGTAGACAAGCCTATTAGCTATTCCTATGAAGAGAGCGTAAAGGTATGTAAGCTAGCAAAAGAGAAAGAAAAAATACTAATGGTGGGCTTTAACAGGAGGTTTGCCCCAATGTATAAAAATCTTATGGAGTATGATATTCCAACAACTATTAAGGTTGAAAAGAATAGAACCTTTAGCCCTAAAGATCCTAAAATAGTTATATTAGATGACTTTATCCATGTCCTTGATACTGCTAGATTTTTATTAAGAGATGAAGTAGAGGATTTTGATGTAAATTATTTAAAGAAGAATAATTTGCTATATAACATAGTTGTTACTTTAAAAACAAAAAATACTACTGGTATTGCTATGATGAATAGAGACAGTGGTTATAATGAAGAAAATGTTGAATACATCTCTCCAGGAAGTAAGGCTACAGTTGAAAATTTAATAACTTCTAAAATATATAAAAATAATAAAAAAGAAATACAGGAATTTAATGATTGGGATAGAATCTTGTATAGAAGAGGTTTTGAGCCCATTGTTGATGAGTTTTTATGTGCAGTAAAAGAAAAGAGGAAGCCATCTATAAGTATAGAAGATGCATTAAAAACACATAAACTTTGTGAAGAAATACTGAAACAGATAAGAAGTAATAGTTAAGAAGTAAAGATAAAAATCCAATCCACAAAAGCTTTTATGGATTGGATTTTATACTTTTAAGTTAATCAATTTTTATATCTTTTATCTTCAATTTTTTATCTGTTTTCTCTCTTAAAAGTTGATATAAAACACTAAAGATTGGAATACCAATGAGCATTCCCAGTAAGCCTAAGGTGCTTCCTCCAACTAACATGGCCAGCATAACCCATAGGGCAGATAGACCAACAGAATTTCCTACTACCTTAGGGTAAATAACATTTCCTTCAAATTGTTGAAGGCATAATATAAATATAATAAACCAGAAGGCTTTTATAGGGCTTATTAAAAGAATCAAGAAAACAGCAGGTATAGTTCCAATAAATGCACCAAAGACTGGAATCAATGCAGTTACTCCTATCATAACACTTATTAATAAGGCATAAGGCATTCCTAATATAATCATACCAATAAAACATAAAGAGCCTAAAATAACAGCCTCTACACATTGTCCAGAAATAAATTTTGAAAATGTAATATTGCTTAAGTTACCTATATAAACAAGTTTATCAGCAGCTTTTCTTGGTAAAAAAGCATAAATTAATTTCCTAACTTGAGTAATAAGACTTTCTTTACTTGATAGCATATAAATAGATAAAATTACTGATAGAAGAAAGTTTACTAAACCACTTGTAATATTCATAGTTGCATTTAAAATGCCGGAAAGGGAATTAGAAATTATTTCTCCTCCAACAGTAAATAAGTCCTTCCAAGCTGCCATAATATTTGAAGAAATCTTTTGTAAAAACTCCCTAGAAATTTCAGTATCATTTATGTATTGATAAATTAACTTTTCAAAAGAGCTCATGTGGCCAGGAATAGTTTTAATTAAGGTAGCAACACTAGATGTTAACTGCGGAATAACAAACAAGGCTAGTGCAGTAATTAATCCTATTACAGTCACAAAAGTAGCTAATATTGACAATGGTCTTTTAAAGTTTTTATATTTTATATATTTTTTTGTATCTAAAAAAGAAAAAACACGTTCTTCAAAAAAATTCATAGGAATATTTAATACAAAGGCAATTGCAAAACCTACTAAAAATGGGTTTATTATTTGAATAAAAATTCTAAAACTTCTTAAAAAATCTCCTATATTAGAAAGTGCAAAATAAATTATTATTAATAAGGTACCTAATAATAAATTCTTCTTAAATTTCTCGTCTATTTCTTTCAATCTTTCACATCCTTTTGATATCTATTAGAAATATTATACATATTATGAAACCTAATTACAATAATATATTGTATAATAAAGGTTGTAATAAAATAGTAGATTTTGGAGGATATTATGGGAAAAATAATTAAAGTTAAGACTTTAGCAGAAACAAAATTTTTAAAATTATATGATGCAGAATATATTAATAAGCTTGGAGAAAATAAACATTGGACAATAGCTTCTAGAAAAGATTTGAATGAAATAAATAATAGATTCTTTGAAGGAAAAAAAGATAGGATAGATGCAGTAGTTATAATTCCAAAGCATATAGAAGAAAATAAATTAGTAATTATAAAACAATTCAGAGTTCCTATTAATGATTATGTAATAGAGCTTCCAGCAGGCTTAATTGATGGAGAAGAAAGCTTTGAAGAAGCAGTCAAGAGAGAATTAAAAGAAGAAACAGGTTTAGATTTAGTTAACATAGATTATGATAAGACAATAGAAAAAACCTATGCTTCTGTAGGAATGACAGATGAATCCTTTGCCCTTGTTAGCTGTAATTGCAAAGGAAAAGTATCCTTAGAAAACTTAGAAGCAGATGAGGAAATAGAAGTAAAAATGATAACTAAAGAAGAAGGAAAAGAAATACTAAAATCTGGGCAGAATATTGATGTTAAAGCATACCTAGCAATAAGCAACTTTGTCAACAGTTAATGATTTCAGTGTGGAGCGTGGAGTTTGGAGTTTGGAGTGGAGAATAGTTTTCAGGTTTCGGTTTTCAAATTTCAGTTTTGGATATGATTCAGCCTACTGAATTATTTAAATTTATTTTTGATTTTCAGTTCACGATAATATGGAATACAAAGAGGAGAAATTTATGTTATTAGGAGAGGTAATAGGAGAAGGATTATATTATTTAATATTGATTTTTATAGTATTATTTGTACTATATTTAATTATAAAATTGGTAGTTAAACATGCAATAGCTGAGATGTTACCTAAGATGAAGTCGTATTTTAATAATGAGGATGAAACTATTACGTAATTTTAAAAAAGTGCGCAGCACTTTCAACCGCAACTGTGGACTGTGAATTGTGCACTGTGAACTGTGAATTGTGCACTGTGGACTGTGAACTGTGCCCTGTGAACTAAAAAACCACTATGTGCTTTTTACACCTTATTTTCATAAGAAATAAAAAGATATTAAAAGATAGTGCCTAAAAATAAATATATACAACCTATATTAGAAAAAATTATATTTGATTAAATACGAGTTATTTAGTATGATATAATTAAATCAGAGTGAAATTGTATGGATTATATAAACAAGGAGATGTAAAAATGAGCGAAGTATTATTAAATATAAGTGGGTTAAGAACAGAGGTTGAAGGAAAAGAAATCCTAAAGGGATTAGACTTACAAATAAAAAAAGGTGAAATTCATGTAATAATGGGTCCTAATGGAGCAGGTAAATCAACTCTAGCTAACACATTAATGGCTCATCCAAAATATAAGGTAATATCTGGAGAAGTAGTTTTCGAAGGTGAAGATATATCAGAATTAAAAACAGATGAAAGAGCAAGAAAGGGCTTATTCTTATCTTTCCAACATCCAGAAGAAGTACCTGGCATAACTGTTGAGAACTTTATAAGAAGTTCTAAAATTGCTATAGATGGTCAATTAATCAAGTTCTTAAAGTTTGATAAAGACTTAAAGAATAATATGAAAGAATTAAAAATGAAACCAGAATATGCAAAGAGATATTTAAATGTAGGTTTCTCAGGTGGAGAAAAGAAGAAAAACGAAATTCTTCAAATGCTTATGTTAAACCCTAAACTAGCGATACTAGATGAAACAGATTCTGGACTAGACGTAGATGCTATAAGAATTGTTTCTCAAGGTATTAAAATGTACTCAAATGAAAATAATGCAGTATTAATAATTACTCACAATACAAAGATATTAGAAAACTTAAAAGCTGATTACGTTCATGTTTTAGTTGATGGAAGAATTGTTAAAACTGGAGATGCAAGCCTTGCTGAACAAATTGAACAAGATGGATATGAAGCATTTAAGAAGGCAGCAATTTAGTTTGGAGGTGAGCCTGTGGAAAATAGAAAGAAAACTGTCATAGATGAAATGGATAGAGGAATCTATGACGTTAAGAATGAAGATAGATTTGAATTTAAAACTGATAAAGGTCTTACAAAAGAAATAGTTACAACTATTTCAAAAGAAAAAAATGAACCAGAATGGATGACTGAATTTAGATTAAAATCTTTAGATATATATAATGAAATTAGTTTACCAACTTGGGGACCATCTTTAGATGAATTAGATATGGATAATATCGTTACATATGTTAGACCAAAATCTAAAATGGCTGAAAGCTGGGATGAAGTTCCTGAAGATATTAAAAAGACTTTTGATCTTCTAGGAATACCAGAAGCAGAAAAGACATCCCTAGCAGGTGTTGGAGCTCAGTACGATTCAGAAGTTGTTTACCATAGTATAAAAGAAGATTTAGTAAAACAGGGTGTTGTTTACACTGATATGGAAACAGCTATAAGAGAATATGGAGATATTGTTAAGGAATACTTTATGAAATGCGTATCTCCAAGAGAGCATAAATTTGCAGCCTTACATGGGGCTGTATGGTCAGGTGGATCCTTTGTATATGTACCAAAGGGAGTAAATGTAGATATTCCGCTACAATCATACTTTAGATTAAATTCACCTGGAGCAGGTCAATTTGAACATACATTAATTATTGTAGAAGAAGGAGCTAAGCTTCACTTCATAGAAGGATGTTCAGCACCTAAATACAATGTAACAAACCTTCATGCAGGTTGTGTTGAGTTATTTGTTAAAGAAGGAGCAACTTTAAGATACAGTACAATAGAAAACTGGTCTAAAAATATGTTAAACCTTAATACAAAGAGAGCAATTGTTGAAAAGAACGGAAGAATAGAATGGGTATCAGGATCCTTTGGATCACATATTTCTATGCTATACCCAATGAGTGTTTTAAAGGGAGAAGGAGCAACTGCAGAATTTACTGGAGTATCCTTTGCTGGTAAAGGTCAAAACCTAGACACTGGAGCAAAGGTTGTTCATGCTGCTCCAAATACAAGTTCAACAATTAACTCAAAATCAATATCAAAAAACGGCGGAGCTGCAACTTACAGGGGAGTTGTTAAAGTTAATGCAAATGCTCATAATTCAAAATCAACTGTATCCTGTGAATCTCTAATGCTAGACAATCTTTCAAAATCAGATACAATTCCAGTAATTGATTTAGCAGTAGATGATGTAGAAATCGGACATGAAGCAAAAATAGGTAAGATAAGCGATGAAGCTATATTCTACCTAATGAGCAGAGGTATAAGCGAAGATGAAGCAAAATCAATGATAGTTAGAGGTTTCGTTGAACCAATATCAAAGGAATTACCTCTTGAATATGCAGTTGAAATGAACAATTTAATTAAGCTTGAACTAGAAGGGAGCATAGGATAATGGTTAATGAAATTAATTTTAGTAATTTAAATAAGACTCCTGTAAGAACAAAAAGTTGGCTAAAGGTTAATGATGTAACATTAGAGTATAAGGCTCCAGCTATAGGTACTTTTGAAAATGTAAAAATAACTGCTAATGAAAATAATGGAGTAATAATTGAAAAGATAGATAGGGACAAAGTACTTCCTTTTAATAAAAACTTTACTTACGGTGTATCAGAAGAATTAATTAATCAAGGTGAAAAGGACTTTAACCAAGGTTATATTATAAATGTAGCAAGAAAAGCAAAAATAGAAGAACCTATTATAATAGAGTTCAATATGGATAAAAACAATAATACCTTAGTAGATAATATAATAATAGTTTGTGAAGAACAATCTGAAGCAAACATTATTATAAAATACAATTCTTTGGACGCTTCTGAAGGATATCACAATGGTATTTTAAAAGTATTTAGCAAAGATGACAGCAAGTTAAAATTAACAAAGATAAACTTATTAAACAATAATACAATGCACTTAGATTCAAATGTATCAGATGTAAGCTACAATGGCAGCGTTGATTTTATAGCAGCAGAGCTAGGTGGAAAATATAGTATAACTAACTATCATGGAGATTTAAAAGAAGAAAGCTCAGCTTCAACTTTAAATTCAATCTATTTAGGTGCTAAAGATAAAGTTATAGATATTAATTATGTTATGACACACAGAGGTAGAAGAAGCAGTTCAAATATTTCTACTAAGGGAGCATTAAAAGATGAAGCGCAAAAAATATTCAGAGGAACAATAGATTTTAAAAGAGGAGCATCAAGAAGTACTGGAGCTGAAGATGAATATTGCATGATTTTATCTCCAAAGGTTAGATCAAAAGCATTACCTTTACTATTATGTGAAGAAGATGATGTTTCAGGAGAACACGCTGCAGCTTCAGGTAAAATAGATGAAAGCAAACTATTTTACTTAATGACTAGAGGTTTAGATTATAACGAAGCTAGAAGAGTGATAATTGAAGGTGCATTTAACCCTATCATAGATAAAATAGATGATAAAAATTCTAGAGAAGAAATATTTAATGCTATAAAGGAATGTTTGGATAATGAATAATAGAGATATAATAAAGGATTTTCCAGCCTTAACAAAGGAAGCAAATGGTAAGAGAATAGTATATTTAGATAGTGCAGCAACTACACAAAAGCCACAATCTGTTATTGATGCTATGGTAGAGTACTATAAAAATTCAAATGCCAATCCTCATAGAGGAGCTTATGCATTAAGTATTGCATCAACAGAAGCTTATGATGAAGCAAGAGAAAAGGTTAGAGATTTTATAAATGCAGCACATAAGGAAGAAATAATCTTTACAAGAAATGCTACAGAGTCCTTTAACCTTTTAGCAAGATCTTATGGTTTGAATTTTATTAATGAAGGTGATGAAATTGTGATTTCAATTGCAGAGCATCACTCAAACCTTATACCATGGCAAGAAGTAGCAAAAGCTAAGGGTGCAGTATTAAAATATATGTACACTAATGAAAATGGTGAGCTTACTGAAGAAGAAGTAAAGACTAAAATTACAGATAAAACAAAGTTAGTAGCAATAACTCAAGTATCAAATGCTTTAGGTACAATTAATCCAGTTAAAGAAATAGCTAAATATGCTCATTCAAAGGGAGCTGTAGTTATTGTAGATGGAGCTCAAAGTGTACCTCATATGAAAGTAGATCTACAAGACTTAGATGCAGACTTCTTAGTCTTTTCAGCCCATAAGCTTTTAGGGCCTATGGGAATAGGAGTACTTTATGGTAAAAAAGAATTACTTGAAAAAATGCCTCCTGTAACTTTTGGTGGAGATATGGTAGAATACGTATATGAACAAGAAGCTACTTTTGACGCATTACCATATAAATTCGAAGCTGGAACACAAAATGTTGAAGGTGCAGTAGGTTTATCTAAGGCTATAGATTACTTAAATAAAGTAGGCATGGACAATGTTGAAAAAATAGAACATGAATTAATGAGCTATGCTATGGAAAAAATAAGTGAACTACCTTATGTAACTGTTTATGGACCAAAGGAAGTAGAAAAAAGAGGAGGAGTAATATCCTTTGCAATAGATGGAGTTCATCCACATGATTGTGCATCAATTTTCGATTCCTTAGGAGTATGTATTAGAGCTGGAAACCATTGTGCCCAACCTTTAATGAGATATATGGGAATCAATGCAACTTGTAGAGCAAGTATATATATATATAATACAAAGGAAGACATTGATATGTTAATAGAAGCAATCAAGAAAACCTACGATATGTTTGCAAAATGGAGGTAATACAATGGATTTACAAGATATATATACCCAACTTATAATGGAGCAAAGTACTTCTAAGCATAATAGAAGAAAGCTTGAATGCCCAGATCTATGTGAAAGAGGTCATAACCCAAGTTGTGGCGATGAAATAACTTTAGAAGTTAAGATTAATGGAGATATAATAGAAGATCTTGCCTTTTCTGGCCAAGGTTGTGCAATTTCCCAAGCATCAACTTCAATGATGATAGATCTACTTAAAGGAAAAAGCAAAGATGAAGCTTTAAAATTAGTAGAAACTTTTATTGGAATGATAAAAAGAGAAATCAAAGATGAAGAAGAACTAGAAAAACTAGAAGATGCAATGGTTCTTCAAAACATTTCAAATATGCCAGCTAGAGTTAAATGTGCAGTGCTTGCATGGCATACAATACAAGAAGCTTTTAAAAAGAACTAAAAAAAGTACAAATATAATGCTTCAATAAATAGATATGTTTCATAAGTCGATAGCTTCACAAAGAAGTACTAGGTTCGGAATAACTACTATGCCAAGAGTTTTGGTTGAACTCGCTACGCTCAAACAAACCAACAACTCTAAGGCCTAGTAGTTTTTCCTTACCAAGTACTTCTAATTATTTGCTATATACTTATTGCACATATTCTATTTATCTCTGCTAGTTATTTTTGTAATTTTCTTCAGTTTATCAGTACAGGTAACAATTGATGAATGAATAAATCATTAGAAAAAAGGCTATATTCTAATAATGTAGTTTATATTTAAATATATTATTAATAAATTTTAAGATATTTGAAAAACGAGATAAATATGATAAAATAATAATTACTATAAAATTTTAAGGAGAATGTGTAAATGGAAGGAAGTCCCGGGAGTAGTTTTATTTTAATTTTTATATTGGTATTAGTTAATGCTTTTTTCTCATCTGCAGAAATGGCCATAGTATCATTAAATAAAACTAAAATAAACATTTTAGCGGAAGAAGGAAATAAAAAAGCAATATTATTAAGAGATATTCTAAAGGAGCCAAATAAGCTATTATCAACAATACAAGTTGGTATAACCTTTGCAGGATTCTTTGCCTCAGCATCAGCAGCAACATCAATTTCAGTAGGTTTTGCTGAAGTGTTAAATAGTGCAAATGTACCATATAGTGAAGACATTGCATTAATAGTTACTACTTTATTAATTTCCTATTTAACATTAGTATTAGGTGAATTAGTACCAAAAAGAATAGCTATGCAAAATACTGAGAAAGTAGCAATGTTTGCAATAAAAATAATTCTATTTGTTTCTAAGGTTACAAAACCCTTTGTATGGTTCTTATCTTTTTCAACTAATCTTATAATGAAAATTTTAGGGTTCAAAAATGAGGGAGTAGAAGAGCAAATATCAAGGGAAGAAATAAGAAGCCTTATAGAAATAGGAGAAGAAAATGGTGCTATTAATGAATCTGAAAGAGATATGATAGATGGTATCATAGAATTTGATGATACAACAGCAAAGATGATTATGACTCCTAGAACAGAAACATTTTTATTAGATGTTAATGAAAATGTAAAAGACTGTATCAATATGATATTAGAAGAGAACTTTTCTAGAATACCTATATATGAAGAGGAAATAGATAATATCATAGGTATTTTACATATGAAGGATCTTTTTGCTAGTATTATAGAAAAAGGAATTGAAAATGTAAAGATAAGGGATTTAATAAAGGAGCCATGTTTCTTTATTGAAACTCAAAATATAGATGAATTATTTAAAAAGTTAAAAGAAAAGAAAGCATATATAGCAGTTTTAATAGATGAATATGGTGGATTTTCTGGTATAGTAACCATGGAAGATATCATTGAAGAGGTTATGGGAGAAATCTTAGATGAGTATGATGATAATCTAGACATTGAAAAGATAGATGACGAAAACTATATTGTTAGTGGTCTAATGAGTTTATCAGACTTAAATGATTATCTTGACATTGAATTGGAATCAGAAGATGCAGATACAATTGCAGGTTTCTTTATTGAAAAGTTAGGTGAAATTCCTACAGATACAAAAAATTGTGAAGTAAGATTTGCTAATGTCAAATTAAAACTTTTAAAATTAGATGATAAAAGAATTGATAAAATTCATTTAATTTTAAACTCAGAAACTGAATAATAAAAAGTCATATGTGACAATTATATAATAAAGAGCCGGCTTATGACGGCTCTTTGCCATTTAGGGAATTATTAAGTGGGCTTATGCAAGTTTAATCTGACTTACATACGTCCACTTTTTTTCTTAGATAATTAAGTAACAAAAGAAAATAATACTGAATAATATAAACTAAAGTAAGGTTAGGAGTAGATTATTAAAATGAATGGTTATGAATTAATAATGAAATTACAATCTAAGATGCAAGATCCTAATTTTGCAGCTAGATTTAATAAAATAGCATCTGAATTTAATGCTATACCAGGAGCTCAACAGGAAGTCATGAGAATAGCACAAATTCAGGATGAAGAAAAAAGGGAAAAGGCATTATCTAAGCTACCATCAAGGGTTAAAAAATTGGTAAGAGAGGTAGTTTCATTATTGAATGACTAAGCTTACATTATTAAATTTTCCTTAAAATCATTAACAAATAAATTATAAGTTTCATATCTATGTAGTATAAAAAAATAATTACAAGGAGAGAAAAAAGATGGAAACAAAATACGGATTTACTAATGAAGATTATGAATTTGAATTTAACGACTATGAAGATTATGAAGACTATGAAGAAGTTTATGAAGATGATGAGTATGAAGATGATGAAGTAGAATATACTTCATATTATTTTGACGATTATGAAGAGGACCACGAAGAAGACTACGATGACAAGTACGAAGACTACTATGAAGATGACGAAGATGACGAATATGAAGAAAATTACAAAAAAGATTTTGAAAGAGATTATGAAAGAAAACTTAAGAAAGATCGCAAAGAAAAAGGCAAGGACAAAGACAAGGATAAGAAAAAAGAAAAAGAAGATAAGAAACCAAATCATATAGTTGATTGCAGAAAATGGTTCGAAAAAGGTCTTAGAAAAGGTATAAAACTTGGATATACTAAGGGCTTTGAAAAAGGACTAGAAAAAGGCAAGAAACTAGGCTTTGAAAAGGGAGTAAAAGAAGGATTCCAAAAGGGCTATAAAAAAGGCTTAAGTAAAGCTGAAAAATTAGCTGAAGCAGCTTATGAAAAAGGCTATAAGATTGGATTCCAAGCTGGTTATGAAAAGGGATATGACGTAGGATACAAGAGAGGATATTCAAACGGACTAAGCGTTGGCCGTGACAAAGGTTTTGCAGAAGGAAAACAAAAGGGATTTGCAGAAGGACATGAAAAGGGACTTAAAGAAGGTTTCGTACTAGGCTATAAGAAGGCTTATAGAGAAATAATTAAGTGTCTTAAAAATGCCGGCAAATGTGAATTTCCAAAGAAAAAGGACGACAAGAAAAAGAGATAAAAATTCAAATTCTTATAAATAATAAATTAAATTTAATTAATATAATGCCAGTATAAAAAACTTATACTGGCATTTAATATTTTCCGTATGCATAAATTTTTAAAGACTAGAGAAGTTATTTTTAAGGGAGTTAATTATGAAAGAATTTATTATTTTTGAGAGAGAAACAAGAAATTACATAATGAATAACCATGAAAGATTTCTTCCAATAATACTTTTAACAGTAATTTTATTCATTATTTTTATATTTAGAAATAAAATAAAGGCAAATAAAAAACTTGAAAGAAGAATAAGATATATTTTTGCACTTATCATAATGGTAATTACAACCACTTATTATTTAGGGAATTGGATAATAAGTGGCTTAGCTATTAATAAATTGCCTTTACATCTATGCTATATTTGCAATATTTTATCTGCCATTATTTTAATAAAACCAAGGAAAAAAATATTTAATTTTCTATTATTTGTAGGAGTCTTAGGTGGCATATCAAGTTTTTTATCAATGGACAAATCAATGTCCTCTAAATATCTAAAATACTACTATTTTATGACTGCTCATATAGCAATAATAGTAGTACCAATATATTTTGCCTTAATGAATAAATGGTTTTTAAACAAATCAGAACTAATAAAGTCATATATTACTATGCAGATTCTAGGATTATCTGCAGGTATTATTAATTCAATTTACAAAACAGATTACTTCTTCGTGAGCTTTTCTTCTAATATTGCGGCTAAAGGTACAATATTAGAGGGACTGGGAAAAGGTTATGACTATTTTATTAAATTAGAAATACTTTCAATAATATATTTTTTATTTTGGTATATAATAATAAAGTTTATTCCTAAAAGCTCCAAGTAAGATCTATATTAATAAGTCTTAAAAATTGAAAAATCCTATCATTTAGTTTAATATATAAATAAGAAATAATTAATATTAAGAAATAAAAATAAACAATGAGAAAAATAAGAAGAGGAGGGATTAAACATGAATAATATATTAATAGCATTTTTATTAACTTTATTTGCAGGACTTGCAACAGGAATAGGAAGTTTAATTGCCTTACTAGCTAAAACTACAAATAAGAAATTTTTATCTGTCAGTTTAGGATTATCTGCTGGCGTTATGATATACGTATCTATGGTGGAATTATTTGCAGATGCTAAAAATTCACTAATACTTGCCTTAGGAGAGAAAAAAGGGAGCTATATTACAGTGATAGCCTTCTTTGCAGGAATGTTTTTAATAGCACTAATAGATAAGCTTGTACCTAGCGAAGAAAACCCTCACGAGGTAAAAGAAGTTCTTAATGATTGCCAAACTGATGAATGCAGAAGGATAAGAAAAGAAAATGAATCGAAAAAGTTAATGAGAACAGGAGTATTAACAGCCCTTGCAATAGGAATACATAACTTCCCAGAGGGACTTGCTACCTTTGTATCAGCACTATCAGATTTAAACGTAGCAATACCTATTGCAGTAGCAATTGCAATTCACAATATTCCAGAAGGAATATCAGTATCAGTTCCAATTTACTATGCAACAGGAGATAAGAAAAAAGCATTTATCTATTCCTTCCTATCAGGGATGTCAGAACCAATTGGAGCCCTAGTGGGATACCTATTTCTAAGAAATTTCTTCACAGATTTAACCTCAGGAATAATCTTTGCCCTAGTAGCAGGAATAATGGTATTCATATCCTTTGACGAATTACTACCAGCAGCAAAAGAATACGGAGAACACCATTTATCCATTTATGGGCTGATTGGGGGAATGATGATTATGGCATTTAGCTTACTTCTTTTCATTTAAATCAGTGCACAGTTCACAGTCCACAGTTCACAGTTTAGGATGATTTTCAATTTAATGAAAATCTAAAATTTAAATTAATGGTAATAAGAGCTATATCAAATTATAATAGAATTTTAATTTGATATAGCTTAATTATTATAAGGTGAAAATTTGATTTTAATGAGTGTTAGTTCAAAATTGAATAGTTAACTATTTCTTTGTCAAATATTTAATCTATCGCTAATTTGATAGAGGAGGAATTATTATGACAAAAAATATAATAGCAACAAAGTCTTTTGATTTTGCAATTAATATTATTGATATGTACAAATATTTAGTAGCGAATAAAAAAGAATTTGTTTTATCAAAGCAGTTATTACGTTCAGGAACTAGTATTGGAGCAAATGTAAGAGAAGCATTAAGAGGGCAATCAAAAAGAGATTTTTTGGCTAAAATGAATATTGCTAGAAGGGATATTTCATGAATAATTCACGAAATATCCCTTTTTTATTGGTAATAGCCCAATAATATATTAAATTAGTAAAAGATAAACTAAGAGACTGCTAACTCAACTGTGAACTGTGCACTGTGAACTCTGGAAAATGGTTTACCATTTTCCAGACGAGCCGCCTCCCCCAGATGATCCTCCACCAAAGCCACCAAAGCCTCCGCCTCCGTGGGAGCCACCGCCGAAACCGCCACCACCGAAGCCGCCACCTCTTGGGCCACGTCCTGAAGACCAGAACAGGGCTCTTAGTATGGCTGAGAAAATACGGCCTCTGTTAAATAATATATCTAAGAATATAAAAATTCCTAATATCATCATTGGTATTTTATTTGGCATCTTTACAAAGTTATTATCTTTTTCCCGAAGTCCTGATAAATTAATGTTTAAGGTTTTTTCTAGGGTAACTTCATATTCTTCTGCTATTAAATCAGCTAAAGCACTATAACTATTTAATAGGCCGGTACCATAATCATTCTTTTGAAATTCTGGTACTGCTAAGTTACGCATTACCCTTCCACTGCCTGCATCAGTAATGGCACCTTCAAGGCCACGGCCAACTTCAACTCTCCAGCTTCTATCTTCTATGGATAATAGAATTAAAAGTCCGTTATCTTCATCGGCCTGACCAATTCCCCAGGATCTAAATAACTTATTAGCATAATCTTCTATTGGAACATCATCTAAAGAGTTTATAATAACAATAGTAGCTTGAGCTCCAGTTTTATCTTCTAATTCCTTTCCAATAGATACTATTTGTTCTTTTTCATCTAGAGTAAGTAAATTTACATAGTCATTTACATATTTTAAGTTTGTAGGCTGAGGAAAATTAGTATCAGCATAGGTAATATTAGTTAAAGAAAATACCCCTAAGAAAAGAAATAAAATAAAATTATTTAATTTTAATAAGAATTTCTTCATTTCTATTCAGTAAAATCAACTTTAGGTACTTCTGAAGCACCTTCATCAGCCTTATAAAGTGGCTTTTCTTCGAAGTTAAAAATTGAAGCTATGATAGTAGTAGGGAATTTTCTTCTTTTAGTATTGTATTTTGTTGCTATTGTATTATAATCTTGTCTTGCAATAGCAATTCTATTTTCTGTACCTGCAAGTTCATCTGATAAGGCAATAAAGTTTTCATTAGCCTTTAAATCAGGATATTTTTCCACAACAACTAGCAGCCTTGATAAGGCACTGCTTAATTCTGAATCAGCATCTGCTTGTTCAGACACATTTGTTGCACCTGCTAGCTTACTTCTAGCTTCAGCTATATCTGTAAATATTTCTTCTTCATGAGCTGCATATCCCTTTACAGTATTAACTAAGTTAGGTATTAAATCAGATCTTCTTTGAAGGTTAGTATCAATATTTGATGCTGATTGCTCAACCTTTTGTTCTAAGGATACTAAATTGTTATAACTAGATATTATAGGAAGAGTTATAACTAGGATTACAGCAATTATTATTAATATAGTTTTTAATCCTTTACTCATAAAAACAACTCCTTTCATAGTTTTGGAATAATTATATCATATTTAATTATTATATGTTATAAGTTCATTTCTTATTTTTAAATTATCATCAAATTGTTAATAAATTATTCCTAAATTATCCTTAAATAAATATAAAAGAAATAATTAATAGTAATGTATATGTCCAATGTAAGGTATTTGTATATGGAATTCCAAGTTTTTCGAAATTGCACACAGACTTATGAGCTTTTAAAGCAGTAGGCAGTGTAATAAAAACTATTAAAGAGGCTAATGGATAAAAGCCTGTTATAATATAAGTTAAAGTTAGTATATAGCCTCCAAAAACTAAAAATCTATAAATATTTTGACTTGGCTTACTTCCGATTCTAACACTTAGAGTTCCAAGACTTAAGTTAGCATCTCTTTGATAGTCTCTCATTTCATTACTAAGCATTAATGCTGGAATTAAAAATGAAGCTGGAAGAGATAAAAGTATTGGATCTAAATTAAAAGACCTTGTAAAGGGATAAGCAGCCCCTAAAACCATTAAAGGTCCCATAGTGATAAAGGATACAGGAACGCCTAAGCCTTTTCTTTTAAGGACAAAAGGTTCTCCAGTATAACCATAAGCAATTAGTATTCCTATAAAACCAATAATAAGCATTTTATAATCTGTAATATAAATTAGGTAAAGACCTATAAGGGAAGCTAGTCCAAAACATATCATTGCCCAAAGAAAAACATATACATCAAAGTAGGTTCTTGTAACCCCTAAGAATTTTATTTTTCTTCCACTGGGTCTGTAATATCTAAAACTACCTTCAAAATAATCATTTACCAAGTTTGCACCTGATTGAGCCAGTAATCCTGCTATTGTTATTAAAATAACTAATAAAATATGTTGTTTATTAGATAAGTCAACGTATCCAAGTCTGTAAGCTGATAGTATTCCCAGGATAGTTGAACCTATTGCAAGGGTTAAGGATAGAGGTCTTAAGGCAGTCCAAGAATCCTTAATAAATTTAATTATGTACTCTTTACTTTTTCTATTCAAAGATATCACCTCATATATAATATAGTTATTAATTTAACCTTTTGTATCTTACCAAAAAATAATGCAAATAACAAATTCAGAAAAATCAAATAATTTTGATAATTTAGTTAAGTTTTTTGTATGGAGTTTATTGGGAAAGAATTCTATAATAATAAATGTAAACGAAATCATAAAAGCTGAAAAAAAGTTTAATAAAGGTGGGAATTTAGTATGAAAAAGGTTAAAAAATTATTAGCTATGGCATTAGCCACTGTAATGGTTGCAGCTTCATTAGTAGCTGTGGTGGCAACAGTTCTAACGGAGGAGAAAATGCTGGAGGAGAAACTGGCGATACTGAAAAGTCAGAGTATTCCTATACAAATTTGACGATACTTATATTTCTACTGTTCGTCAAGCATTACAAGATATACAAACAGAAAATGATGGCAAGGTTGAATTTGAATTCTTTGATGGAAAAGGTGACAGGAGCTATTGCAGCTTTACAAGCACAAGGCTTTAATACTGATGATGGCGATAAATCTATTGTAGTTGTTGGGGTTGACGCTACAACTGCTGCCCAAGAATATATTGCTAAGGGCTATATGTTAGGATCAGTTCTTCAAGATGCTGAAGGTATGGCTAAGGCTTTATATGAAACTGGTTTAAACTTAGCTGAAGGAAAAGAAGCTACTGAAGGAACTACTTATGAATTTGATGATTCAGGAATTGCTATCCGTATTCCTTACCAACCATATTTAAAATAGTAAAAATCTAAATATAAAGGGCTGTAGCACAGCCCTTTTAATGTAAAATGTATAATACAAAATTTATAAATATATTCTTCTAAAACTACTTTTAGTAGTTTTTTTCCACCATTATACATTTTATATGTTGAGTATAAATTTGTGCAACAGCACCTTTAATAATTAATAGAAGAGTGGTGAAATAAGTATGTCAGACAATAAATATGTTCTAGAAATGATAGGTATGACTAAGGAGTTTCCAGGTGTTAAAGCATTAGATAATGTTCAATTAAAGGTAAAACCAGGTACTGTACATGCTTTAATGGGGGAAAATGGAGCAGGTAAATCTACTTTAATGAAATGTCTGTTTGGAGCTTACATTGAAGATGCTGGAGAGATTTTTATTGAAGGTAAAAAGGTGAAGTTTTCAAATCCTAGACAAGCTATGGATAATGGTGTTGCCATGGTGCATCAAGAGCTAAATCAAGTTTTGCAAAGGGATGTAATGGATAACATATGACTTGGTAGGTATCCAGGAAAATCTGGAGTTGTAGATGACAAGAAAATGTATGAAGATACTAAGAAAGTATTAGAGGAATTGGAAATAGCTGTTGATCCTACATCTTCTTTAACAGAAGAAGAAGTTAATCACTTATTTAGAATTATTAATAAGTTAAGAGATAGAGGTTGTGGAATTATTTATATTTCTCATAAGATGGAAGAAATTCTTAGAATATCAGATGAAGTTACGGTAATGCGTGATGGTAAGTGGGTAGATACAAGATCTGCAAAAGAATTAACTACTGATAAGATAATTAAGTTAATGGTTGGACGTGACTTAACTAATAGGTTCCCACCTAAGACTAATGAACCTGGGGAAGTAATAATGGAAGTGAAGAATCTAACAGGTACATATCAACCTTCAATACAAAATGTATCCTTTAAGTTAAGAAAGGGAGAAATATTACTACATGGTAAAAAAGTAGAAAACACAGATTCAAGGAAAGC
>ERZ773359.562-NODE-562-length-53263-cov-6.487897_pt1 | contig 53263 bp, 45 predicted proteins | sample MGYA00374955_ERZ773359 | MGnify/ENA primary metagenome ERZ773359 (study PRJEB29098, sample SAMN04486028) | biogas fermenter metagenome | study: EMG produced TPA metagenomics assembly of the Biogas fermentation microbial communities from Germany - Plant 4 DNA1...
CTGCAAGCAATAACCCACCCTTAGCACTGTCTAGTTTTCCGGTATACAATACCACAAAATCATCATTATCGATATTATTCTCTTTTCTAAAAATTTTTCTTATCTGTTCGTCAGGATAAAATAATGATGTATCACTCCCTACAGAAATCCATGGAGCTTGCTCAAGTGGAATACCTAATTCTGTCTGTACATACGAGTCATTTTGAGTTCTGATTATCTGAATTTTATTGTTAATTATCTTAGGAGTTATAAATAATTTATATAATGTTCTAAATATCTTATGAAAAGGATTTTTAGAAGCCATTGAAAGCATATGGCTATCCATAATTATTGGATATTTTAATTTATTGATTCTTAGTAAAAATCTGATTCCTGTTAATGTATCATTTCCATGTATATAGACAATATCAGGCTTTAAATCTTCTACTATTTTAAATAATTTAATATTTTGAATAATTCTACCGCTAATAATTTTTTTAGTTAATGGTTCTACTCTTATTATTTGAACACCTGTTTGCTTTTGATAAAGCATATCTCTTTCTTCAATATTCTGTTCCCCAAAAAACTCTAAAGCTGGTTTTTTCATCCCTACAGTATTTGAGGTAACAATATATACTTCGTGTCCTTGTATAACCTGATATTTAGGGATTATATTTATTTGGTACCCTGTATCCGACAAGAAGAAATCTTCTATATGAATAATACGCATAATTTATTCCTTTATTTAAATAAATATTTGATCAAGTCTTTGATAAAATTTGAGATTAGCGTTTTTAATATCTTCAAGAGATTTTTTACATTTAATACTCAATTCCTTAAAGTCCAACTGATGATACCAGTTATAAAAATCGTCAGCTAAAGAGTTTAAATCACTTCCAACAGCAAATCCTATACCTGATTCGCAAGATATTTGCTCCATATATGTTCCTTTGTAAACTAGTATAGGAATATTCATATGTAGAGCGTAATAATACTTAATTGATACAGCAGTATCAAGCGCCATATTTCCATATCCATATAAATTATTTAAGACATCAGCTCTTTCTAAATACTTTTTCGTTTCTTCCACTTGAAATCCATTGCAAAACTCAACGTTCCTAATATTATTTTTTTTCGCAAAATCAGCTAAGTATTGTGAACCTTCACCAAAATATTGAATAATATATCTATTATCGTTTGCAAATGCACTAATAATCTTTTTGTCTGCCTCATAAAATCTTACATATCCTATAAAACAAATATGAATTGGCTCTCCATGCTTTTTGAGACTTGTTTTTGGTAAACATGTATTTAACAATTGTGAGTTATAACTATGTACGAGTATATAATCATTCTTTGGTAGAAATTTTTTAAATCCATTTGAAGAAATTGTTGTAAATAAAGAATTTTTAATAACTTTTTTTACTCTTTGATAGACTATTGGATTCTTCTCCATGCAATAATCTCTAATATTTATACAATATTTTTTCTTCATTATTGTTGATAGAAAATTAGTAAACATTAATGCCGTAAAAGTGTTCCAAACAATAATAAAATCATATTTGTTAGCATTAATAACACTTTTAGCATATCTCCTAAAACCTAAATAAATAAACAATTTCTTTAATCTGTTCCAATTACGTTCTACTTTTATTATATATTTATAAATATTCTGTGCTGTAATTTTTTCCTCTTCATCGTATTTATCAATATAAATTAGATCATATGCTATATTTTTTCTATCAAAATAATCAGTGTATAAAGAAATTAATGACATATGTTTAATATTCACTGTACTTAATATACAAATCTTCATCTTGTAAATCGCTCCAATAATTGATTTTTGCGTTACTTTCCCCACACAACCCTATTAACATAATCAGTATAAGAAAGAATAATTCTTAATACCTTATCTGATACATTAGGCATACTATAGTCTTCAACTTGTCTTAATGTGCCTTTTGTTTGTGTCTCTAATATCTTAAGTCCTTGAAGTATTCTCTCTTTCTTAAGCCCCACCATCATTACAGAAGCTTCTTCCATTGCTTCCGGTCTTTCATGGGCTTGTCTGATATTCAGTGCCTTAAAACCTAAAATTGATGACTCCTCGCTGATTGTTCCGCTGTCGCTTAATACTGCTTTTGCGTTTATTTGAAGTTTTATATAATCATTAAACCCTAGTGGCTTCATTATTCTGATTAAGGGGTTGAAATGTACTTTTTTAGTATTTATCATTTTTAAAGTTCTGGGGTGAGTACTTACAATTAACGGCAACTTATACTCTTCTGCAATAGCATTTAAACTGTCTATTAAATCCGTAAAATTTATTTCAGAATTAATATTTTCTTCTCTATGTGCTGAAACCACAAAGTATTTTTCAGCTTCTAAGTTTAAACGTTCAAGAACATTTGATTCTTCTATATCTTTAAGTCTTGAATTAATAACCTCCAGCATAGGACTTCCAGTTTTTATAATCCTGTCTGCAGGAAAACCTTCAGAAATCAAATATTCACGTGCAATATCGCTGTATGTTAAGTTTATATCTGCAATATGATCTACAATCTTTCTGTTAGTCTCTTCCGGTACCCTCTGATCAAAGCAGCGATTTCCGGCTTCCATATGGAAAATAGGAATATGTCTTCTCTTTGCTGCTATAGCGCATAGGCAGCTATTTGTATCTCCTAAAACTAGAAAAGCATCCGGTTTTTCTTTCTCCAAAACTGGTTCAATTTTTATTAATATATGACCGATAGTTTCAACAGGATTTCCAGTAGCTGCACCAAGAAAATAGTCAGGTTTTTTCAGTTTAAAATCTTTAAAGAATACCTCATTCAATTCATAGACATAATTCTGTCCTGTATGTACCAAAATATGTTCTATTGCTTCCGATTCTTCAAGCTTATTTATAACAGCAGATAATCTAATTATTTCAGGTCTAGTTCCTACAACTGTCATTACTTTTAATCTTTTCATTCTGTTATACCTCTAAATAATATGTATCTGGCCTGTCAGGATTAAAAGGCTCATTTGCCCACATAAATGTAACCATGTCTATTTCGCCGATGTTAGTTATATTGTGAGTATAGCCTATAGGTATATCTACAACCTCTAGTTTTTCGCCGCTGACATAATATTCAATGATTTCATCCGAATCTATTCTTCTGAATCGAATTATTCCCTTGCCGCTTACCACCAAGAACTTCTCAGTTTTTGTGTGGTGCCAGTGATTTCCTTTTGTGATACCCGGCTTTATGATATTCACTGAAAACTGTCCTCTGTCTTTTGTGCGGATAATCTCTGTAAACGAGCCTCTGGAATCAACATTCATCTTAATAGGATAACTGAATTGGTTCTTTGGCAAGTAGCTCAAAAAAGTACTGTATAGTTTTTTCTCAAACTCATTTTCCATGTCAGGTACATTTAATGTTTCCCTGCACTTTTTAAATGACTGTAACAAATCTACAATTTCACCAAGAGTTATTTTATATGTAACCGGAACAACACAGAAATCCCCTTCTCTGGTTTCATTCCCTTTCAGTGCGTTTATCAGCTCTTCTACCAAATCATCAATATATACCAAAGTCATCATTGTACTTCTGTCATTCACGGTAATAGGAAGGCCATGCGAAATGTTGTAACAGAAGGTTGCAACCGCGCTGTTATAGTTGGGTTTGCACCATTTGCCGAATACATTCGGAAAGCGATAAACAAGCACCTTTGCCCCTGTTTTTTTACTATATTCAAAAAGCAGATCCTCACCTGCTTTCTTACTCTGTCCATATGGATTATCAATAGCTGCCTGAATGGATGAAGAATACATTACAGGACAGGTGTTTTGGTTCTTTTCTAAAGATTCAAGTAATCTTGATGTAAACCCAACATTACCTTCCATGTACTGCTCTTGATTCTGAGGCCGGTTAACACCGGCAAGATGAAATACAAAATTACAGTCTTTGGTGTATATATTGAGTAAAGATGGCTCGGTATCTATATCATACTCGTATATATCTGTATACCTTTGATTCTTTAGCTCGACAATCAGGTTTTTCCCAATAAACCCTTTGGCGCCGGTTACAAGTATTTTCATCTTTTATTCCAATCCTTGAGTTCTTCTTGTATGTATTTAAGAGAGAGCAGCTTTTCTTTTATTTGTTCGACATTCAGCCTTTCAGTGTTATTTGAATTATATTCTTTTTCATAAGACAGTTGCTTGTTTCCTACAACAAAGTATTTATCATAGTTTAAGTTTCTAGTATCAGCAGGAACCCTGAAAAAATTCCCCATATCAATTGCAACATTATGTTCTTCCTTGGTTAATAATGTTTCATACATTTTTTCTCCATGCCTTATGCCGATGATTTTTATTTCATTATCTGCATTAAATATTTCCTTTAATGCCTGAGCAAGGTCTCCGATAGTACACGCAGGCGCTTTCTGTACCATGATATCTCCTGCTTTTGCATGTTGGAAAGCATATATAACCAGTTCAACTGCTTCTTCCAGACTCATTAAAAATCTGGTCATATTCGGATCTGTTACCGTTAAAGGCAATCCGCTTTTTATTTGTTGAACAAATAACGGAATTACCGAACCCCTTGAAGCCATGACATTTCCATATCTCGTACCACATATGAGTGTTTTTTCAGGGTCTACGGTCTTTGATTTTGCAATAAAGACTTTCTCCATCATTGCCTTTGAAATTCCCATTGCGTTGATAGGATAGGCGGCTTTATCGGTAGAGAGGCAAATAACTTTTTTTACTCCGCATTCAATGCAAGCTGTCAAAACATTATCTGTTCCTATCACATTGGTTTTAACAGCCTCAAGGGGGAAAAATTCACATGAAGGAACTTGCTTTAATGCTGCTGCCTGAAAAACATAATCCACACCATACATCGCGTTCTTAATACTTGATAAATCCCTGACATCGCCTATGTAGTACTTAATCTTATCACTCTTGTATTTATGCCGCATATCATCCTGTTTTTTTTCATCTCTAGAGAAAATGCGGATTTCACCTATGTCAGTATTAAGAAATCTTTCCAGAACAGCATTACCGAATGAACCAGTGCCACCTGTTATTAACAGTGTCTTATTCTTGAACATAATGCTTAGCCTCCAATATTGGACTAATGCTTATTGGCACATCAATATTGAATAATTCATCTATTTTGTTTAGTAATTGCTGTTTATTAAAATGTTTATCATAATATTCTCTGGAGTTTTTTCCCAATTGCTTTATTTCAATATCTGATATAGTGGATAATTCTATAATATTATCTACAAGTTTCTTAACATTTCCTGCTTGACTACATTTTCCGGATTTTGATTCATTAATTATTCTATTGGTTTCACCATCTGCTGCGGCAATAATTGCTATACCACAAGCCATATAAGATTGTAGTTTTGCAGGAATTGTCATTGAAAATATCGGATTATCTGCCAAACTAAGAAAAGCAGCATTACTTGCTGCCAAAAATTCAGGAATACGGGTAGAGGGTTGTTTTGAAATAAAATTAAACATATCCGCTACATTATTTTTATTTACTAATTCAATTAATTCATTTTTATATCTTCCATCTCCAATTATATTGAATCTTATTTTACGATCAACTTTCATTTCCTTCAGCATAACAGCTACTTTTGGTAATATATTTAATCCTTGAGCATAACCAATATTCCCTGCAAACGTTATATTAAATGCACCATCTAACGGTATTTCATCTATAGTAACATTTTCAATAGGCTTATAAAAATCTTCAGCATACTGAGGCCAATACTCTATCTTCTCAATAGGGACTCCTCGTTTATTTATAGACATCACAAAGCTTATTGAAGTTGTGAGAATTCTTGTACATCGTGAATAAATATAATCTACCATTTTACCAATAGCGCCTATAAGATACTTATTTTTTATTCCTGCGATTATTTCTACATTTTCAGGCCAGAGATCTTGTACATATATGTAGCATGGAATTTTTCTTCTTTTTGCAAACCAGATTCCTGGTAATGCTTGAGACATAGGGGATACTTCAAATATAAAAACAATATCAGCTTTAATATTCGTAACTGTTTTCCAAATAAAGCCTGAGAGTACAAAAGATACATAATTTAATATCAGCATGATTGGATTATTTCCTCTTGGAAATATAGGAATTCTTATTATATTAATCCCACAATAAGTCTCTTTGTGTTTTTTCAAGAGCCCATAGCCTTTATAAAACTTACCATAAGGATAATTGGGGATTCCCGTTAATACTGTAACTTTATATCCTCTTTTTATCCATTCAATACAAATATCATTTATTCTGAACTGTTCAGGATAGAAATATTGTGAAACTACTAAAATATGTTTTCCCAATGAAATATACCTCTTTAACCGATCTCAGTTTTAATAATAGACTCCCTCAGACTTACTACTCTATAGTTTTTTTTATAATTGCTCATACTTTTTTCATATACGAGGTTTCCAAATACCTTATTAACAGCATTAAAATATTTTCCTATTGTTATTAAAATAGGATTAAATAATTTTGTAAGTATTATTTTTTTTCCATGTACTTCTGATATAAGTTTTACAAGTTCAGATGTGCATACATATTCTTCATTCTGCGGGTAGAATATTCCTTTATCCTCGTTATCAATAACTAGCCTTATTAATTCACATAAATTATCAATATATAACATACTCCTTTCATTTTGTATATAAGGGAATACAGGCATAATCCGGGCTAGTTTTGATAGTTTAGAATAGTTACCCTTAGAGCCTCTTCCATATATCATAGGAGATCTCACAATTACAACTTTGAAATAGTCATCCATTAACGATAATAGATATTCTTCTGCTTGAAGTTTACTTTTTCCATAGAAGTTACTTGGTTTTGGTATAGTATTCATATCTATGACTCTCTTGCAATTGAAGGGACTACTATCTCCATATACAATAATACTACTCATGAAAATAAATTGCTTAACACCATTTAGCTTCGCCTTCTTTGCTGTTTCTATTGTAAGATCACGATTTACACTATAATATAAATCCTCCATTTTCGGATTCGATGATATATGTGCTATTCCCGCCACATGAAATACTACATCAAATTGGGAAAAATCATTATCTTTCCATGAAGGATCTGTCATATCTATTGTTCTAATAAAATATTTGTTATTATATTTTTTAAGCCACTTTTCGAAACTTGTTCCAATATAACTATTAGATCCTGTAATCAGAACTCTTTTCATCTAGAAATTATCTCCTTATTGGCAGTATTCTGATTTACAAAACTTTCTTTACGCCCCTCAACAACACCATCGCTTTTTAATACACGTAATATTGTATAAAAAAAGCATTTTAAATCCATCTTAAAACTCATCTTTTCGACGTATTCTCCATCGAATTTTGCTTTTATTGGGATAGGCAATTCATCTCTTCCATTTATTTGTGCCCAACCTGTAAGCCCAGGCAATATATCATTAGCACCGTATTTATCTCTTTCTTTTATCAGATCATATTGATTCCAAAGGGCAGGTCTGGGTCCAATAATACTCATATGTCCAAGGAAGATATTAATTATTTGAGGTAATTCATCAAGTGATGTTTTTCTTATGAACCGACCAACTCTAGTAATCCACTTATCAGGGTTTTCAAAAAGATGCGTGGGTACATCTTTTGGAGTATCAATACGCATGGTACGGAATTTTAGTATATAAAAATGTGTTTTATGTATACCTATGCGTTTTTGTTTAAAGAATACAGGTCCTTTAGAATCCAATTTTATTAATATGGCTAGTAGAATAAATAATGGCCATAATAAAATAATTGCCAGTGCAGAAAGTATAATATCTATCAGCCTTTTTATTTTTTTATAAGTCATATATCTTTAGCTCCATAAAAGATTTAAAATACCATTTTCACCATTGACAACTTTCATTTATCAGCTGCGGAAGCTGCCTCAGCCTTTGCTGTCTCGCTTTGGTTATTATATGTCGGCACCAGCTCACGAACTGTTTGAATAACAGATTCAAGGTTTGATGATAATACCTGTTTGTGTAGTTTTCGTACCAGGTGTGAGATATTATTAAAGTCATGGTCCCCTTGCTTCATGACAAAAATCTTATCATTGCTTGTCCGGGAAACTTTCTCATCGGAAAGGTTCATTTCTTCAAAAAGCTTTTCTCCAAGTCTTAAGCCGGTATATTCTATCTTGATATCCTTATCAGGCTCCAATCCCGAAAGCTGTATGAGGGTCCTGGCAAGATCGGCTATCTTGATGGGTTCCCCCATATCCAATACGAAGATCTCTCCGCCTGTTGCCATTGCACCTGCCTGTAATACAAGCTGAACTGCCTCCGGTATGGTCATAAGATAGCGCTTGATTTCAGGATGGGTCACCGTTACCGGCCCGCCCTGGGCGATCTGGTGTTTGAATAAGGGAACCACACTGCCGTTGCTTCCCAATACATTTCCGAATCGGACAGCGGCATAACTGGTATCTGAAAAAGTATTAATCAACTGAATACAAAGCTCGGCGATCCTCTTGGTGGCACCCATTATATTCAGGGGATTTACCGCCTTATCGGTCGAGATCAAGATGAACTTCTTTACATTATGCCTGTGGGCAGCTTTTGCAACATTGATGGTGCCGAACACATTATTCTTAATTGCTTCCAGGGGATTGTTCTCCATCATGGGAACATGCTTGTGGGCAGCGGCATGGAATACAACATCGGGCTTAAACCTCGAAAATACTTCTTCCAGTCTGTTCGATTCACGGATGGATCCCAGTATTGTTCCAAATTTATTGTGTCCATGTATGGGATACAGTTCATTCTCCATATCAAAGAGACCGTTTTCATTGAAATCGAATATAATAAGCTTTTTGCAGCCATAATCCAGGACCTGGCGGCATATTTCAGAGCCGATGGAACCGGCTCCGCCGGTTACCAGCACAGTCATACCGTAAATATACGATTTAACCTCTTCCATATTAAACTGAACCGGATCTCTTCCCAACAATTCTTCTGCATTAACATCACGGATCGCAGCCTTTGAAAGTTCATTTTTGTCTACATCGTGAAGAAGCTCAAAGCGTTTCAGCCTGCACTTCATGGCCTGGCATTTGTCGAAAACATCCCTTATTAACTCCCTGTCAGCCTTTTCTATAGCAATGATAACCTCGTGAATACGCTGCTGTTTGATAATCGTCCTGAGGCTTTCCCTTCCTCCGAAAACAGGAAGCCCGTTAATCCATCTGTTCCAAAGCTTAACATCATCATCAATAAAACCCACAGGCATTCTGTCGTCTTTGCCGGTAAACAGATGGTTGGACAAAAAAGTACCGGCCTGACCGGCTCCGATAATTAATACGCGGTTTATTTTCCCTTTATTGTTCTGCTTAAGATGGGATATGCCCCATATGCCTATTCTTACCGAAAGACGGACACCGACTGTCCCAAACATGCATATGAAGGCTGCCACCAGGATGGCACCTCTGGGAATATGCATATCAATTAAGTTATTGATAATGTAAACGGAAACACACGATATGAGAACAGCGGTAACCTGCCTTATCATCTCGCTTATTCCGGCTCTTTCCCAGACATTATAGTAACAGCCTGTAATAATGCAGGCAAAAATCAATATCAATGATGACAAAAAACCGAAAACAGGAATATGCTGTAAATACTCCTGGGGGATATTTCCGTCAAAACGTATAAAAAAACCGGCATAAGCGGAAAAAAGCGATATTAAGATGTCTGTCATCAAAAGCCCGGGTAAACTGAAGAACTTCAAATATCTTTTCAAAATGCCACCTCATTTTCACAAAACATGAAATAATTCGATCCTTAAGCCGATTTTACACTGTACTCCCGATTATCTTCCAGGCAGGTAAACAGGCTTACTTCCAGTGAAGCAGGCTTTCTTGCCAGAAGAAGCCCAATTGTTTTAAGAATTATCCAGCAATCCCTGGTAAGGGACCATTTGTTTGTATAATTTTCGTACAGCTCCGCCAGATACTCCCGGTCATCAAGCTTGCTTTTGCCCCCGAATCTCCAGTCTCCTGTAAGACCTGGTTTTAATGTAGTATGCTTATAGCGAGGGTGATTCAAAGCTTCCAAATCAGAAGCCGCTGTGGGAATGCTTCCTACCAATGACATATCTCCTTTCAGAACATTCCAGAACATGGGCAGATTATCCATGCTTGTCCTTCTTAAGAATCTGCTGATAAAACATTCGGAATCGTCATTTTCATTTTTTGTTCTGAAGGAATAGATATTAAAAATACGACCGTTAACAGAGACATGTTTTCTTTTTTGAATTACAGGCCTGCCGTTTGTAATCAGAATAACCGGTATTATAAACAATGAAGCAACAAATGTTATACATAAGCCTATTACAGCCCCGATTATATCCATACCTCTTTTGGCAATGCACTGTAGATCGTTCAAAGTTGCGTTGTAATATGTGAAAACCGGAATTGCGCCTACAGTATGGACTGAGTTTTTCTGTTGCAGGTCTTCAAAGAAATCAACCGCCAGGCGTACTGTAAGCCCCTTTTCTTTACAAAGAAAGACGTAAGGCCTTATTTCCTCCAACAGGCTGTAGGGTATCGCAAAGATGACCTCGTCCACCACATTTGCTTTTAATGCGGCATTCAGCTCATCCAGCTTGTTCCGGTTTTTTTCTCTGAAATTTCCGTCTTCAGTAAAATGAATGCAATTGACAATATCCATTACGAAGCTTGTCTTGTTTATATAATAGAGAAATTCCTGTATATTCTCGCTTATGCCTGCAAGAATTACACGTTTGTTCCACTTGCCGGTAAATACCTGTCTAAGCTCCTGTACTGCCAGGTATTCCATGAAAAGCACTATAACAGCTATCAATACGTATATAATTAAAATATTCACGGTAAACACGTCTTTAGAAGTAAACGGTATCATAACAAGACAAAACAGCGCTGCAAAAAGGCAAGACCTCGAAACATATTTCAGTATTCTGTCCTGATATGTAAACGTAGACCTGTTATACATTTCGCAGGTGTACATGGTAAATATATATACCATTCCAAACAGGACCGGAATCCAAAGATTCTGCTCGAATATTTCGATATGGAATAATATTTTGGCAAGGAAAACAGTAATCATGTATGTTATGCATAAGCAAATGCTGTCAATAAAGATTTGCACTATATTAATAAATGATCTGTTTTTTCTCCAACTCATTTTAAATACCTCCAACCGCAATTGAGCAATAATACCGTATTTAGGCAAGGCTTCGCCATGGAAGCTTTATTAAAAGCTCCCAATACTATACCGGATATATCCTCATCGATAAACTGTCGGGCCGAAACACCGGCATTTTATCAATGATTCATATTGCCTGTGCAATCAGCTTAATACCCAGATCAACTGTTCTTTTGTCGCCTAAGAAACTAAGACAGACTTTTGCCCTGCCTTTTCGGTAATCAATAGACTGAATCAGTCCTTCCAGCCCCAGAAGCGGACCGTCGGTGATGACAACGCTGTCGCCTTTACGAAATACGTTGGAAATGCCAATTAGCTCGCCATTAATCATAAGGCGGCTAATAACTCTCATCTCATCGGGATGAATCCGGTAAATTTCTTTCTCATCCCTTAGTACTCTGAGAATTCCGGGAATGTTTCTAAGTACGTAATAGTCATGTGTCGATATATATCCTTTTATTAATATGTATCCTGGAAAAAGAGGCTTTATCTTTTCATTCCATACTCCGTTTTTACGCTCATGAATCCGTCGTTTTGGGACAACCGGCAATATGTTTGAGTCTTTAAAAGTATAAGCTATTTTGTCTTTCACGGTCTGCTCGTTTCCCGTCATCACAAAAATCGCATGCCATATTGAGGATTCATCTTCCTCTGCCGGTGAAGTCATTTGTCTGAGCCTTTCCCGCCAATCCATCATATCACCTTATTCTGTTGCCCGAATTGCATATATATTTATAGCATTATTTTCTAAATATTATAAAATTTTCTTTGACGGATACTGTCTATTATATCATTTATTACCTAAATTTCAATATTATATTGTGGAATTATCGAATATTTCAAAGGTTATCCGGTTTGTATTTTTGCAGTTCTCTGGCTTGGAATCGTTATCTTTTATAAATCAGTATTTTATGCTTATCTATACGTGGTAATATTCCCCAAACCTAACTATTTTGAAAACCTTGCCAGATGCCTTTTATAGCAGATTATTATTTTGTGATTTTTTGAGATTCCTCTTTCGCATACAATATTACCAACTTTGTTTTGAGAGGTATTTTGCTTTTATATTTTTGTTATAAAGAACTATAATAAAGTAAGGTTCAGAATTTAATGAAGAAAAAAATATATACATATTAAGAACATATGTTCTTGTATGTTTTGATAATTTTCAGTATAATTATTGCATACTACAATGTGGGTATGTCGTTTTTATAATGAGAAAAAGGCTTTATACAATGCAAAGAAAGCTTCTTAACCTTTAATGGACAGATCATATACATTTCAACAACAATTGAGCCTCTTTAAATAGCTGAACTATAAAAATGTCAAACTGTGAATGAAAAATGATATAATAATTAATGAAAGGAGGTAATGGAATCATGGCCAAAGCATTAAGAATTGATGTAAATAGCTCTATTATCCAATGGGCTGTTGAAAGATCGGGTAGAGCTTTTATTATAGAAAAAAAGTTTCCTAAAATCCATGAATGGATAAAGGGAGAAAGTATGCCTACATTACGTCAGTTAGAAGATTTAGCAAAAGCAACATACACTCCGCTTGGCTATTTTTTTCTTCCTGAACCACCAATAGAACAATTCCCGATTCCATATTTCCGCACTGATAAAGATCAACCTTTCCATAGCTTAAGTCCTGATCTTATACAAACTGTACAAATAATGCAGAGACGTCAGAATTGGATGCGCGACTACCTGGTCGATTTAGGTCATGAACCGTTACCTTATGTTAATTCTGCGAAAATTACAGATGATCCCATACTTGTTGCTCAAGATATAAGAAAAACACTAGGACTTGAGGGAGGATGGGCCGCAATTCAGCCGAACTGGACTAAGGCGTTACGTAATTTACAAATGCATATGGAGAACATAGGTATAATTGTAGTAGTCAATAGCATAGTAGGAAATAATACGCATCGCAAACTGAATCCGGCTGAATTCAGAGGTTTCGTTTTAGTAGACGAATATGCTCCTTTAGTTTTTGTAAATGGAGCTGATGGAAAAGCTGCTCAGATGTTTACTCTTGCACATGAGTTAGTTCATATATGGTTTGGTGTTAGTGCCGCATTTGACCTTCGTGAACTTCAACCTGCTAATGATAAAATTGAGTTAATATGCAATAAGGTAGCCGCAGAGTTTTTAGTCTCCAAACATGAATTTAAGGAGATTTGGTCAGAAGTTTCTAATACTTCTGAACCATTTCAAAAACTAGCTCGACAATTCAAAGTAAGTGAGTTAGTCGTTGCTCGTAGAGCCCTCGATTTAAATTACATCACAAAAGAAAGTTTTATAGAGTTCTATAATTACTATCTAGCAAGAGAACGTAATAAAATAAAAAACGATGATGAAGGAAATTTTTACGCAACTCAAAATTTGCGAATTGGTAGACGTTTTGCAGAAGCTATAATAACCGCTGTTAGAGAAGAAAAACTTTTATATCATGAGGCTTACCAACTTACAGGGCTTTATGGAGATACATTTGAACGGTATGCTGAAATGTTAGGATTGGGGAATTTGATATGAACAATAATTATGTATTCGTCCCAGATGCTAATATTTTTATAGAAGCTGCACGTCGTTATTACGCGTTCGATATAGCACCTCCTTTTTGGGATGCATTAAGTGTACATATTACTGGACAAAGTATAATAATTGTTGATCGCATTTTTGGCGAAATACAAAAAGGAACAGATGTCCCGTTTATAGATACTTTCAATATGCTCCGAAGATTAAGGATTAGAATTTAACATCTTAACAACAAATAAATTATCAAATTTGACATGTCTCCCATTGTTTTTTATATTTAAAACAAAAACAGGAGCTAAAGAATTATGCCTGTCAAACCATCAACATACTGATTGAACGGCTTCTTTACGGAGGCCGGCTTATCTGTTCAATAAAAATACAAGTAACACAAATATAACCTAAAAGAGAGCCTTCGGGCTCTTTTTAGGTATTAATAAAGGCATATAGGATTTAAAATGCTCATATGTTTGGTTACGCTTTTTATCCTGTGCCATGCCCGGCACACCATAAAAAAACAAACGGCCTTTCGAGATTATTTTTCCCGAAAAACCGCTTGTTTTTTTGGAGCCAATTGGGGGAATCGAACCCCCGACCTATTCATTACGAGTGAATTGCTCTACCGCCTGAGCTAAATTGGCATATAAACGCCAGCATTTATTAGGATGTTATATAAGTTTAAAGGCTGTTGGTCAAAAAACAGCCGCCTTATAATTTTACAATTACAGAATTGGACTGTCAACCGGAAAATAGATATAAAGAGACATTCCGTTTTATGGAATGTCTCGTTAAAATCTTAGGTTTTGTTTTGGAAGGCAGATACTTCGATAAATCTTTAGAAAATCAGATCCTTCGACTCCGCTTCGCTCCGCTCTGGATGACAATTTGGGAGTTCCGCTACGCCCCTGGTGACAATTTGAGTTTAAAATTATTTATGTATTATCTGAAGCCTCTGCGTTTTAAGAAGGTGGGGATCTCCGGCCCTTCAATGTCATCATCCACAATAATGGCAGGTTTTGAAGGCTCAGGCTGCATCGGTTTCTTGCTGTCAGCGCCGAACAGATACCCGGGTTTCTTCTCCCCGGCTTTGTCGAAGCCTGTTGCTATAACCGTGATAATTATCTCATCTTTCAAGTTGTCGTCTATAACAGCACCGAAGATTATAGTTGCATCCGGATCGGCTGAAGATTGAATGAGTTCAGCTGCAAGATTCACTTCCTGCAATCCAAGGTCCGGTCCGCCTGTTATATTAAGGAGAACGCCCCTGGCTCCTTCAATCGATGTTTCCAGCAATGGACTTGATATTGCCTGTTTTGCGGCCTCCTCAGCCTTGTTTTCGCCCGATGCCCTACCTATGCCCATATGAGCAATTCCTGTGTCCATCATGATCGTCTTTACATCGGCAAAGTCAAGATTGATAAGGCCGGGTACCGCTATTAGATCCGAAATACCTTGTACGCCCTGTTTTAATACATCATCGGCCAGGTTAAAGGCTTTGACCAGCGGCATCTTTTTATCGGCAATTTGAAGCAACCGGTCATTGGGAATCGTAACTAACGTATCAACTACTGCTTTCAATGCCTCTATTCCGGCTTCAGCCTGCATCATGCGCTTTTTGCCTTCAAAGAGGAACGGTTTGGTAACGACGCCTACCGTAAGGATACCCATTTCCTTGGCGATCTGCGCAACGACCGGAGCGCCTCCTGTCCCTGTTCCGCCGCCCATACCGGCAGTTACAAAGACCATATCGGCATCCTTGATGGCCATTGCGATTTCGTCCCGGCTCTCGTTCGCGGCTTTCTCGCCGATTTCCGGATTTGCGCCCGCTCCGAGTCCTTTTGTTAACTTGTCGCCAATTTGGATTTTAGTATTTGCCTGGGAAAGGAACAATGCCTGTTTATCGGTATTTACAGCAATGAACTCAACGCCGCGCATACCTGACGCAATCATCCGGTTTACGGCGTTATTCCCCCCTCCGCCGATACCAACGACTTTCAGGCGTGCAAAGTTATCCATATCAATATCAAATTCCAACACTTTTGTATCCTCCTTATATAACCTACCCGAGTACGTATATCAATAATATCCAACGGGTCTCGAATCGATTAAACTCGACTCGGGGGCATATACCCCTTTTGAAATAATAACATCCGCCCGTCATTTAACGGGAGAAATTATTATTGCAACATAACTTATCTTGTGTGAATAAATCGTTAAAATGACTGTAAACCATAATATATGCTATTAATACTATTATATATCAAACCCATGCAAAAGCAATAATTTTCTCAAAAAAACTATCCCTTCAAACTCAATATATTGGGGATTTACAAAAAAGAAAGCGGGTTTTTGTTATATATATAGTGTTACTTGACATCATCCGCCTTGATGAGCTTTCTCCTAATATTGCCGATATTGAGGAATATGCGGTTGCCGAATGCGAAAATGGCCGCCAGATGTATCTGGATGCCTAGTTTATCGCCTATATACGCCAACACAGCAGCAGCGATTGAATTGGCAAAGAATCCAGACAAAAAAATCTTTATGTTGAATTTTCCTTCAAGCGATGCCGAATAACCTCCCACAATCGAATCCAAAGCCGCTAAGATGGCGACTGCGGCATAATTGGAGTAGGTCTGCGGTATATGAACCGGTATAAATATACCTACCAGCAATCCGGCAATGAGTCCAAGCAAAGCTATCATGGAACCCCTCCTTAAACAAGTAACTTAATCGGGTATAAAACTCGGGTTTTGATTACCTGAGAACTCTATCCTTCCAGTTTCCTTGGTGCTTATTTTCTTAAAAAATATTTCTTTGGTAAAATCTATCGTATACTGAAGCTTGTCCTTCGGGTTGAATCTGACAATAATCCTATTGTCCAGAGACATCATGGCATTAGTCTCACTGACCACATCAACCCAGTCCAATACATCCGAGAGCTTTACATCGGTGTTTTTATCCGAATTATAAACGGTATTGATTATGTCAACACCTGTTTGTATCAGATTTATTTCTGATTCTTCCAACTGCCGGCCTATGGTGTACTTTTTGAAATCGATGCCCCGTATTTCCTTCAAACCTTCAGGCGGGCTGGCCCCGGCTTCCAGGACATACCCTTGGGAATCTACCGTCAAATAGTTGTCAAAGTGAACGATATATGCTGCAGGTTCTCTTTCGGTAATCTGTATTTTAATACTGTCCGGAAAAACGATCTTCACGATGCAGGATTTCACATACGGCAGTTGTTGCTTAATACTCTCTTCGCTGTCTAAAAGCCTCAGCTCCAATATGGATTCCGGGTCAAGTCTCAACTTGCGGAACCCGTTTTCGCCAACCATTATTCCTGAAGTTTCTATTATTTCCTCTGCCGTGTATCTGCCGCTTCCCTCCACTTCAATTGATCTAATATTGAAAAAAGGCGCAAACAGCAGAAAAACAAGACCCAGAGCCAATACCAAAACGAATATCAATATTTTTAGTTTTGTTTTAGCACGTTCTTTTTTTTTCATATCTCCCTCTGTGCTAATTCACTGTATCGGTTTGTTTAGCACTTATGCAGGAATAATATTATAATTATACCACACCGGAATCAGTCTTCAACTCTCCTGATCTTTGCACCTACCTTTGACAGCACATTTTCCACTCTTTCATAGCCTCTGTCAATGTAGTTGACTCCGGAAATAATTGTCTCTCCCTCTGCCACAAGTCCTGCTATAATAAGGGAAGCGCCGCCGCGTAAATCCCTGGCCTCAACAGAAGCCCCTTTCAGGGTATCAACTCCCCTGATGATCGCCGTCCTTCCCTGGATGCTGATATCCGCTCCCATTTTCTGCAGTTGCTCGGTATAACGGAATCTGTTCTCAAAGACCGTTTCCACCACCACGCTAGTGCCTTCGCTCTTTGTTAAAAGTGCAACAATCTGAGGCTGCATATCAGTGGGGAAACCAGGATACGGAGACGTTCGCACAAGATCCAGCGCTTTAAGTCCGCCGTCGGTTTCCAAGGTTACGACACCGCCTGAGTAATTTTTTATCTTGCACCCCATTCGTCTCAGGCAATAAAGAATTGAGCCGATATGGTCATATTCCACGCCTGTAACCACCAGGCTCCCTCCGGTTGCGGCAGCAGCCGCCAGATATGTCCCGGCAACGATCCGGTCCGGGATAATGGTATGAACAGGTTCAGCCTTTATTCCCCGGGTGCCCTGGATCCTTATAACACCGGTTCCGGCTCCGGTTACATTAACACCCATTTGGTTAAGATAGCTCTGGAGATCCTCGATCTCAGGTTCCTTCGCCGCATTCCTGATCAACGTCTCTCCTTCGGCGTAAGTTGCCGCCAGCATAATGTTTTCCGTGGCGCCAACGCTTGGATAATCCAATAATATCTCACATCCCTGAAGCTTGGCGGCGCAGACTCTCAGCATACCTTGCTTAAGGCCGTCAACCTCCGCTCCCATCTGTTCAAGCGCTCGAAGATGCATGTCAATAGGTCTCATACCTATTTCGCACCCGCCGGGGTAACTGACAAGAACCTCACCGCATCTTGCAAGAACTGCCCCAAGAATAATTATTGAAGATCTCATCCTTTTAGCCAGTACTTCAGGAATACACGAACTTGTTAGATTTGAGGCATCGACCTCTATCCGTGAACCCTTTTTCTTAGTTTTGCACCCTAAAGCAGACAGTATTTCTAGCATGGTCAAGACATCGTCCAACTCCGGGCAATTCTCAAGAATGCTGGTACCATTGTTCAAGAGCGTGGCGGCAAGTACGGGCAAAACAGCATTTTTGGCTCCTGGAATCTCTATTATGCCGCTCAGCCTTGAACCTCCGGCAATTATGAGATTGCTCACGCAAAACACCCCCGGAAGCAAAGTATTGAACACATTTCATAATATGCTTCCGGTAAAATGGTGTTACAAATAGGGGTTGACCACAAGTTCAAACATTCAACCTTTTGTCAGGAATAAACTTTAAAGCCCCTTGCGGGGCTTTGTAATATAAACTGTGACGAGATTTATCAGTCTCTGAAATATTGGGTCTCTACAGGAATTATGTTTCTGAAGTTTACATCCACTTTATGATTACATTTCAGCACACCGTATGCATCGTGTTCTACCGTGCATAACCAGCCTCTGCCACAATCATGAGTAAGGCCACATAAATCTCCGCATTATTATAGTGATAAATGCGGCCTGTATTTGAATTGATCTTTACGGGATGGCGTTTAGGCTCTACTTTTCTCGGGTAATTCGCTGTCTGATAGGTCACAAATATTACATAGTCTCCTTCTGATGAAAGACTGTAAATATCTTCACAGTAAAAATCATCCTTGGTAATTAACTCAATCTTGCTGCCATCAAGTTTTACACGGTATAATTTCGCATCATAACCAGAGAATCTGTCATCAAACTTTATATCATTCCATGAGTAAAAATATAACCAATCCCCATTTATTAACTGCAATGAATTCTTTGTTCTGTATTCACCGGGAATTATTTCTGACAACCGCTGCTCCTTTTTGGTATTTATATTTGTTCTGTATAATTTGTTATGCTCGCCATGCAAATAATAAATCCAATCATCTTTTATTAAGAAAGCAGGACCTTGATGAAAAGGATACAAACAACTTTTCACTACTTCAGTCAAGCCAGAACCATCAACTTTAATTCTGTATACAGGTGAGATCTTATTTTTGCTCGTATCTGCATCTTTGAAATAAATCCAGTCGCCAACCACTTCGAATACTGCTTCATTATCGTAATATACTACTTTGTTTTCTCCTGTTAAGTCCATACCGACAAGCCGGCGTTCGATCACTCCGTAACCTTCATGACAATACAGGCGGTTCCCGACAATAATTGGGTCTGTATCGATATAAGGCGCAAGTTCTTTGGTAAGATATTCTCTTTTCTTAAAATTTAAATCGGTTTTGAATACGGAAAGATTATAACGAATGTATACCTCATCGTTGATTATATCCAAAAGCTTAACATCTTCAAGGTAACGTTTTTGTTCACTTGCGGTAAACACTACCTCTTGATCTGTGCCGTCTTCATTACAGCGCATTATCATTTTATGGTCGCCTGTAAGCGGATAATAGTATACTTTCCCCTTATATTTACCTATCGGGAAAAGCGGAAGATACGTTGAATATTCTTTATCCAGGCGGCTTATCCCGGGGGCAGAATCCGGGAGTTTTATCGTTCCTGTTTTTATCCTCTCTTCAGGTGAGGCTATCCTTACCAGGATAGCAGCTACCGCCGCTCTCAGCGCGCTGTCATGCGGATGATATGTTCCATAGACATCTCCCCCGGCTATTATTCCAGCATCCACCAACATTCGGACGGCGGACCGATACTTTGGGTTGATGGAATAATAATCGGGAATGTCAGCATTGCGGATTTTCGTAAAATTACTTGCCGGAATTGATTTTGAAAGGTAATACGCCAATTCCTCCCGTGAAGCCGGAGTCTCCAAAAACTTCGTATTATCGGTTTTTAATAAAATATCATATTTGCTTGCATATGTTAAATAAGGCCTATACCATTCAGCACCTTTTTTATTATTTGCAATGAGTTTGTTTAATTCGGCTTCCCTGTTAAATACTTCGCATTCAGCCTCGCCGCGCATGTTATTACCTGTGCAAGATTCATTTCTTCATGTGGATTGAAAAGCCCATTGCTTCCAACAAGAAGATCATATTCGTATGCAAGTTTCACAGAGGGATAGTACCATGCATTGGAAGGAACATAAACTTATTTATTCTTTTAATTCTTTTATTCCTTGCTGCTGCCTGGCAGACTGTCTCTTAACACAGATATCAAACCTGGGAATCAATAATCAGCCCATTCATCATACGGCTCGGCAATCAATTTGCCATCTGCGTTTTTTAATATGTACGTCGCATCGATCAAGCTTGTTTCTATATACGACTCATCTAAAGTAAAAGCCCAGAACGTTTCATCTTCAGAAACCGTTACTCCGGATTCGGCCAAAGCTGATAAAACTGCTTCAACCTGTTCCTGTGTCGGCCGGCCGACGCTTTTTCCCCCATGACTTATTGTGCCGTCAAATGCGTTAACATAAAATACGTATGAATATGTTAACGGGCCTACATGGATATCAAATAAATAATACACTTCGTTTTTCTCGATCCTTGTTATGTTGTATTTAACCTCTGGCGACTCTTCCTGTACTTCAAATGACCTGTTTATAATGGGCGGCATCCATTTTCGAAGGATTTCTTCGGCTTGTGCAACTGAAAGATAGGTCCTTTGGTCATTCATGACTTTCCCTAAATCTTTGTAATTGCCAAGTACTATATTGTCGTCTCTGCTGCCGTTCCACGGTTCACCGGTTTCCGGATGGCCCATGGTAACAGAGATTTCATCAAAGTAGGCAAAATTTTTGTACATAAATTGCCTTGCAGCCTTGATTTGCGGAAGTATCTCTTCGTCCTTTAAAGGCTCATCATATATCAATACGCATTCGACTAAGCTAAAGTCTCTTGTACCAAATCTAAAGCATATGATTTCGGCTGATAAACCTTCATGGAGCATTTCCAACTCCTTATAATACTCTTTCCCTGATACGGCGATATTTTTAAGCTTATATTCCTCATGCCACAGATCGTTGACAATATACTCCCTGCCATCAATGGGTTCAGAAATTATGGGTTTTCCGTTAAATAAAATATTGGGGTAATAAGTTTTTTCTCCAATCAAACTGCAGTTGACCATAGATATATTTGAAACCTCGTATAACATGATCTCTTCGAAATCTCTGCTTTTAAAAGTACAGTCCTGAAACAGTACATCCCTCGAGTTTACCAAACATACCAGGTCTTCTGCACAGTCCCTGATAGTGCTGTTCGTGCATACAAGATTTGATACATTGTTTGCGTAAATACCGATAGTCCCGCAGCCGAACATGGTGCAATCATCTATGGTAATGCCGTCACACTCAGATAAATAAATAACTCCGCCTTCACAAGAATAGCCCTCCACAGGGGATATATGCCCTAAGTTGAGATTTTTCAGAGTAATGTTTTTACTGTTTGATATGCTCAGGACGTCTGAATAGACAGATCCGCTCAGGAAATCAACCTGCTCTTCGCCAATGCCCTCAAAAACCACATTTTCAAGGTTGCGCAAGCCGCGATAATTATAATAAAAAGTATAGAAGTCCCTGTCGAAGGAACTGAAATCATATAAGCCCGGCATTAACCTTACATGGGTGTTGGAAGCTATTTGGGAAACCAATTCCTGAGCATTATTGACTGTGATGACACGTAACGGGGCCGGAGTCGTTTCATCACCATTCGGAGAGGGCTCCGATGGCTCCGGGCTGATATTTCCATTTGATCCGCCTTTTTGCGGCAAATCAGGTTCAGGTATGCTGTCAGAAAGTGAGGCGGGCTCAGGTGTGCCGGTTGGATCATGCTCAGCATCAGATTCGCCGTTTTGTGTCAATCCAACATTTGTTTCCTGTGAAGGCGAAGAATAGCCTAAGGATGTCTGATCTTTACCATGATTTCTGCTTATAAAATAAATAATTCCGGCAACAGAACATAAAATCAAAACGCCGGCTAACAGAATGATAGTGCTCTTTTTACTGAACATACCCCTGTTCCCCTTTTATTTATTTTCCTGTCGCGAAAGCAAAGACGAAATACCAAAGAATCCTTGTTATTATATATGATGATATAGGTTTTTTGTAAAAAGATCAACCATTATATAGTCCGGGATACAATTTATCACTTTGTTTTATTTTTCTATTTGAAATGTACTGTTCTGATGCTTTTTGGCAGTTTGCTTATTCATAATCATCCTGGTCATTTCTGATCATGCTGTAACTTGTCGAAGTCAACTATTCAGCTAAACTTTAAAATTTAAGAATCATGCAATGGCTAATATTGACATATGAAATCATTTGAACTGGCATGAATATTAAATATATCTATTATTTTGTATTTATTGTATAAATTGTATGAATAATCGTACCTTGATTACAGGAATTCTTCTTGTCTGCATCAAGATATAACATAAATCCTCTTTCTGATAAGAATTAGCAGCTAATGCTTTTATTGACGAAGTCCAGGCTATGGTAAGAGATTTCAAAAGTAAGAGAGGTTATAGGAAATGAAAAGTAAACTATTTATAATTGCAGGTACCATATTGTTAATTTGTGCTATTGTATCAGGCGGACTGTACATATCAGGAGCAAGCAGTACTGCAAGGTATGATAAACTGCTGAATTTGGGAAACAAATACCTTCTGGAAGGAAATTACGAACAGGCGATTATAGCTTTCGAAAAGGCGATTAAAATTGAACCTAAAAGTGTGGACGCGAGGCTTGGTCTTGCAAAGGCATATGTAGCTGTTGACAGGACTGACGATGCCGTAGCTGTATTGGAAGAAGCAATTGAGATAGATCCAAAAAGGCCGGAGCCATATATCAGTCTGGCTGAGATTTATATAGCCCGTGGTGAGCTAGATAAAGCCATACAAATTCTCGAAGCAGGGATGAAAAACAGCGGGGATGCTAGTATAGCGGGAACTGTACGGTCACAAGAATTGAAGTGACGCCATGGGATATTGAAAAGAAAAGGGCTTGCGGCAAGACACTTTCTCTTGATTGCGCTGTTTCTGTTGAGTATGAACATTTAAGCGATGTTACTGTAACCTATAACCGAAATAAAAAAAGCGTGACATTTACGGGTGTTCCCGGTGGCTGTAATGGGTATTCCATGTGGCTGTCAAATGCATGGATCTGGAGTCTGCCCTCCCCGGAGGGTGGGGTCATTACTATAGATACCTCACATGAAGATTCATGGAATGAGTCAATAGTACAAGCCAACGCGAAGATGAGCTTATTGGCATGGAATTATACTTACATTGATGAGAGAACTGCGGCTCTTCCATATTCCTGTGACAAATAAAGAGTAGATATAGAAAACAAAAAATCATAAAAAAATAAAGGGGGTCGACCCCTTTAAAATATGTCTCAGCAATCCTGCCCCGGTATCAGATCATAAATACAGGCGATATAAAAGCTTCATCTCCGTTGCATTGACGAACTTCCATATGATAAATCGTTCCCGGATCATAATCAATGAAACTGCCTTCAAAAATATATTTTCCGGACGGTACGGCGGTATGGATCTTATATGCCTGTGAATTATAAGGCTTCATATGACCTGTTAAACCGTTTTTAAGCAGTTCTTTAATTGTCCGGACCAAAACATGGCCGTTTATGTCAAAGGTAAGACGGGTATCTAAGCCGCCTTCAACTTCCAGTACTATGCCTGATGTGGAAGGATGCAGTGTGGATACATTCCTTACTGTCCCGCACTCAAAGGATACCGCTTGTTCATCCACGCTGATGATACGGTCTGTCGGCCGGTTTATATTACTTTCGTCCTCGCAATTCAGCTTTTGTGTCGGTGAAAGGAAATTCTTTCCCCTGAAACAGGACTCAACATTTTCTATACTTCCATTATCGGCTTTAATGTCCACATGCCAATGGTATGGTTCGTTATTTCCTCCCCAGCCAAGTTCTATCCTTATCTTGTACCGCCGGCCACTCCCTGGCAGGGACAGACCGTAAACAGCATGGACAGGCATAAGGTTACGGAAGATGATGATTCGGTCAACAGCATCACTGGCTTCGACCGAATAAGTGATTTTTGCAGTTTTTCTTTCGGTTATTCCCCCCATATCACAACCGTTAACATTAAACTTACATTTTATCTTGTTTCCTGTAACCGCGTAACACCTGCGATCCTTTATTGCATCCCATATTGCCTCACGGGTGTTGGACTCTGCAAGTACCGCCATTTTTCCGTCGCCATAAGACCCGGGATAACCCGCATGATGATCTGTAGAGCCAATAAAACCGAACCTATGGCCATCTGAAAGTCCCTGATATACAGTGTTACGGGGATCCAGCGGGCCCATATCATGATAATATTGCAACCGGGAATTATCGCTCATGGCGCATCCGTGCTTGGAACACACCTCGATCACCGGACTGATCTCCGGATCAAAACCGTCCCAACAGATGCCCCTGTATCCCGGGGTGTATCCAATATGGTGAGGAATAGCAATCAACTTATGAGGGGTTGCATCAACAACCTCAGCAGGAATTTCCTTTTTAATCATTCTCAGCATCTTGTCAGGAGACAGAAAAGTATGGTCACCCCACCTGCTTGAATGCATCTCGAAACTGAAAAATGTTGTAAACGTACCGGGACGGTTTGCCTTTTCCATTGTTGAAATATAATCATCCCAATGTTCTTCTATTTTTGCAAAGCCCCGCTCGTGAAAATCACATATATAGGCGGTTTCATCACATCGGGCGGGCATATCCGGCCAGAAAGCGTGAGGTGTTACACTACAGAAGTCCAATTGCCTGCTGGCATTTATCAGTGCGTTTTCCAGCGAACCCACCCCATATGTGATACCGCAATGATTATGAATATCTCCCCATAACAGCTTCATTTACTCACCCGCAATTAATTATACATATCGTACTAATCCTCGTAATTGGTCGAACGCGGACTGATCTCCTCCAGCTTGACCACCTTCGCGCCCTCAGGTTTAGGGACACGGGCACCATGAGTGATCATCGGATCATTTGTCTTTAACATCCATGATTCCAGCCTGGATGAAAGATCATTGTAAACAGACTTATAATAAGGATTTCCAACAAGGTTCTCCCGTTCCATTGGATCCAGCCACAGATCAAACAAATATTCACGCTGCCTGGTCGTTACATCGAGATAACCATTATCAATCAAAAAGGTTTTGCTGAGACAGTCATCGATATTGACCGGGACAGGTCCGTTGTGATAATCGTACCGCCGGATAAGTTTATACCTGTCTGTCCTGATGCAGCGTTTGGGCTCATAAGCTGCATGATAGGTAACTTCTGAGAAAATCTCGTCACGAACTCTATCTGTTTTTCCCAGCATCAGGGGCATAAGGCTTTTCCCCTCAAGCCATTCAGGCGGTTCAAGGCCTGCTGCTTCACATATTGTCGGGAATATATCCAGATGTGATACCAATGCATCGGTGACCCTGATCTGATCATATTTCTTGGGTAGTTTGATTATAAGCGCGACCCCAATACCGGTATCATAAAGCGTGCATTTCATGTGCGGGAAAGCTATACCGTGATCGGTAGTCATTATGATCATTGTATCATCCGCTATTCCTGCTTTATCCACAGCATCCAACAGGTCCCCGAAGCACTTGTCTACAACACGTACTGATTCTATGTAGCCCAACATATCACGCCGGTTGACGTCGCAATCGTAAAGTACTGACGGAGGAACGATATAATCCGCTTCTTCAGTGTTTTGAGGCGCGGGATATTCACGGTGTGTGTTGAACAGTCCAAATGACAGGAAGAAAGGCTCTTTATTGCCTGCGCGTGATTCGATAAACTTGCAGGCTTCTTTTGTATTTGAGTAATCGAAATCTTCCATGCTTTTTATGGTATCACCCATATTGAATGACTGACTTCCCAGGACCGTATCATATCCTATCATGCGATAGTCAGGTGCTTCATGCTGAATTCCGCAAAGTACGGTATAATAGCCGTTTGATTTCATATAGGAACAAAGATGCTTATTATAATCATTAAGCTGAAAACCGATATGAGCCAATCCTAACATGCCGCATTCGTGCGGGCTCATCCCGGTCAATAAAGCCGCCCGGCTTGGTGAGCAAGTAGGGGCAGCATTGTATGCCTGCCGGAATAACGTAGCACTTTGGGCAAATTTCATGATGTTGGGCGTGGGAACCGCATAACCATAGGGACTCCAATATCGGCCGCTGTCGTGTGTATGCATGTAAATAACATTCATTGAAGCTTAAACTCTCCTTTTTAAGTTTTTTATGCAATCCGGAATAGTTACCACCACTTGATCAAATCAGTAACCCGATCCCTTAACCGGACAAAATCATCAGAAACTATATCACGGGGATACGGAAGGTCATTGATGATATTCTCTTTTATCTTGGTGGGCTTATTTGTAAGTACAAGGATCCTCTGACTCAAATACACGGCTTCCTCTATGTTATGAGTGATAAAAATAACAGTCGTGCCCAGTTGGCGCCATAGGTTCAATAATTCATCCTCCAGTTTGAAGCGCAGTTCCAAGTCAAGTTGTCCATATGGCTCATCCATTAACAAAAGATCAGGCTCGACCGCGAACGCTCTTGCAATAGCCACTCTCTGCAGCATACTGGCGGAAAGCTGGTTCGGATAGTAGTCACTGAACTCTTTCAGTCCTACCAGTTCCAGCATGCGGTCAGTTCTTTCTTCTAGCTGAGCCTTTGACATTTTCTTTATCTTAAGGCCAAACTGGACATTTTGCCGTACTGTCAGCCACGGCATAGTGGAATACTCCTGCATGATATAGGCCAAACTATGCCTGCGCAGATCCACTTCTTCTCCGTTGATCTTAATTGATCCTGCGTTTATATCATATATTTTTGTAAGACTGTTCAAAAATGTCGTTTTCCCGCAACCTGTAGGTCCAACAATACAGAGGAATTCTCCTTCATCCACATCAAAGGAAATATCATCGAGTACCAGCAAATCGCCAAAGCTCTTGGTCAGATTTTTAACTTCAACTTTACTCATTGGCTTACCCCTCATTTCGTTACGTCAAATACAGAACTTATTTCTTTACGCAATAATAAGAATTCTTTCGATGTGTATGACCTTGGTCTTGGCAGATCGATGCGGACCTCCTCCTTAACCTTCGTAGGTGCATTAGTCAGCAAAACTATACGGTCTGCGAGATAAACCGCTTCTTCTATATTGTTGGTGACGAACAAAACAGTACGTTTCTCTTTATTCCATATATTTTCGATCTCTTTCTGCATTGAGTATCGCGTCTGGGCGTCCAAATGCCCGAACGGTTCGTCCATCAACAGCACTTCCGGATCGTTGCAATAGGCACGGGCAATACCGACACGCTGACGCATACCCCCGGAAAGATGAATCGGAAATGAGTTTTCAAATCCGTTTAATCCCACTAAATTGATAAAGTACTGTGCTTTTTCCTGCCGTTCCTTCTTGGGCATTTTTTTCATGCGAGGTCCGAAATCTACATTTTTCATTACTGTAAACCATGGAAACAACGCTGTCGTCTGGTATACCACACCCAGTTTGGGATTGGGTTCTGTCACTTGTGTCCCCTTAAAAAGCACTTCTCCTGAGGTAACAGTTTCAAGACCCGCTATGATATTAACAAGTGTTGTCTTTCCACACTGGCCAGGACCCAGGATGACCACAAACTCGTTTTCGTATACGCTTAATGACAGGTCTTTGATTACCTCCAGGGAATTATTCTTTGTAACAAAGGTTTTTGAAATGTTTTTACATTGGATCACAGGTTTCATTTCCCTTGAATATTCCATCTGCAGAGCCTCCTTTCCAATGCTTTGAGCAGTTCCGCAATGATGAAGCCCACAAGGCCGATGGCAAGCATGCCCACCAGTACCTGTGCAGTATTTGCATAATTCATACCGTTAAATATAATCCATCCTGTTCCCTGATCGGAACGGATCATCTCAGCCGCGATCACCGCGCACCATGCACCTGCGAAGCTGCCCTGCAGCCCTGCAAATATGTTGGGAAAAGCGCCGGGTATAATCACATTGAAAAACAACTGTACCTTGTTGGCGCCAAGCATCTTGCCGGCTCCGATAAGCGTCTTGTCAACAAACAGCGCGCCATAATATGTCTGGATGGTGATGCCTACCAATGCTGTCATACATATCAGAAAATATTTTGATTTCTCCCCGAGGCCGAACCATATTATTGCCAGGGGAATCCAGGCAAGTCCCGGTATTGGGCGCACTATGCTGAACCATGGCATAAAGATCGCCCTGCCGAGTTTGGAGCAGGCCATGATCAATCCCAGGGGGATCCCGATCAAAACACCCAACAGGTACCCTGTTCCGACACGTCTGAGCGAGTAAAGAATATGTACAGGCATGGTATCCCTGCCAATTTTATTGGTGAACGATAAAAAGAATTGCTTGATCACAATGAATGGATTAGGGAAAAAAGTACCTATCCGATCGCTCAAAGATACCAGGTACCATATGAAAAGAAAGATTGCGACAGATATCGTTCCGTATACCCAAGGCTCAATTTTGCTCTTAAGAAGAGGATTCTTACTTTTCATTGCATGTGCCTCCCTTTTACCACCGCTGCTTCCAGCATGCCCAACAGTTTATTCAGTATCGCTCCCACCAGCGTTATCATTATCATGCCCGCAATGACCAGATCTGTACGTGCCATCATACGGCTGTACTGGATCAGATAACCCAGGCCTTTCGTTGCAGCCAACATTTCTGCTGCAACCAGGGACATCCATGCCAGGTTCATCGACAGATTCAAGCCTGCAAATATCAGCGGCAATGCTGAGGGAATGGCTACATGAAACAGCATATATAATCTGCTGGCCCCAAAAGTCTGTGCCACCCACAGATGTACGTCCTTTGTCTGCCGGATACCAATACTGGCATTCAAAATACAGTTGGTAACTGTGGAAACAAAAATAACCGCTGCCTTTGCTGTCTGCCCAATGCCGAAGAAAATCAGCATCAGCGGGATCCAGGCGATAGGAGGGATGGGTCGTAAGAAGTGGAATATTGGTGTAATCAGCATATCTGCCTTTTTAGACCAACCCATGACAATACCCACAGGAATTCCGATCACCGCCCCCAAAGCGAAGCCGTAAAGCGCGAGTTTAAGGCTTGCCCATACATGCTGCAGCATCGTACCGCCATCAGGCGCTTTCACATAAAACTTACGAATCAAAGCTTTGAAGACTGTGACCGGATCCGGGAAGCCCTGGGGCGGAAACAGTCTGAATACGGCAGTTACCAGGTACCAAATAACAAAAAAGGACAGAAGGCTGCACAAAGAGATAATAAAATACTTTTTCTTCTCCTTCACGAAATGTACCTCCATTTTGTCCGCCAGCATGTTGTGCTGGCGGACTTTATAAAACTACTTTAAACCGGCTGCTTTGAGTATATCTGTACGTATATTGGATGCAACGGTATCTTTTTGTGAAGCTTCAAGCTGATTTGTCATAATATAGAACTCTACAAAATTATCCAGGAAGTCTTTGCCAAGCTCACGCGTTTTGGTGGCCTCAACACCATAGTATGGTTTTGTTTCCATAATGGCACGGCAGGTATCCATATTAGGCGATCCTCCGTTCAACTTAACCCAGTCAAAAAAGCTCTGAGCTGCCAAATCCGTGTCGTTGTTCATAATGTCGTTTACTTCGGCAAGAAGTTTTACATAGATCGTCAATGCCTGAACTTTTTCAGGATTATTAAATGCGGCATCACTGCATACTACCTGTGCTGTAGCTGCGCAGTTAAGCGAAGTCAGGGAAGCAAGTTCCACATTGCCTTTATTTACAAGTGAAAAAGAGTAGTTGTTGGAGCAGGCCAGAACATCGCCTTCTCCCAGTTCAAAAGCCTGATAGCCCTGGTTTGCATCCATTGAAACGATATTCACGTCATTCTCGGTGAGTCCAAGGCTTTCTAAGTATTTGAGCGTCAAATAGTACTGTAATGTACCGGCGCTGGTGATAAAGGTCAAACCTCTTACTGTTTCGGCATTACCCAGGATATCCGGATAATTCGGCACAGCACCTTTGACATTGTTGCATTCAAGATTCGGGCGTGCGATCAAAGACATACCTACTGTATCGTTGTTGGTTTCCATAATCATTTTGGAGGTTAAGGTTTGCCAAAGCCGGAACTGTTGCACCGCCTCCAATTATAGCGCAATCCAGGTCTCCGGAGGTCATAGCCTCGTTGGCAGGTGCACCTGATGAGAATACAAGGTATTCAATATCAAGTCCGTTGGCAATATCCATACCCTGATCAACAATATACTTGGTGGTAAAACCTGTCCAGCCGTCCAGAACACCAACATTCAGAACAATTGGTTTTTCAGGCGTAGCTGCCGGTGCATTTGACGGTGACGCCCCCGGTCCATTCGAAGCAGGTCCTGCCGGTTGTGCCGGAGTATTGCCGCATCCGACAAACTGAGTCATTACTAACAGTACCGCCAATATCAATGCGATAGTTCTTTTCATTTTTCCAACACTCCTAATCTGATATTTTTACGAACCTTGGTCCGTAAATAAATGATATCATTTGCGGGCACGTGTGTCAATTATATCCATAAAAAATATTCAAATACCCGCATATTTTTTAATGTTCTCGTATGTTATATAATTTGATTGACACATTTAATGTTTCAATTGTATACTTAATAATAAAAAAAAATATGGGTGAGAAAAATATGAGTATTACAATGAAAGATCTGGCCTATATGGCAGGTGTATCCCGTGCGACAGTCGATCGTGTTTTGAACAAACGCGGGCGTGTGAACATTGAAACCGAAAAACGAATACTTGCTTTGGCTAAATCAGTTGGATACCGTCCCAATTTGGTGGCACAGGCACTTTCATCACCCAACAAGGCATTTCATATAGGGTGTGTACTCGCTTATGTAAACCCCGCCTTTCACTCCCTTGTCCGCAATGGTATCGAAGACGCTATTAAAGAGCTTACTGTGTTTGGTGTCAAATCCACCATCGAGTCCATGATGACGCTTGACGTAAATGAACAGTTGTCTCATATAGAAGAAATGGAAAAAAGGGGAATTCACGCCCTGATTATTACGCCCATCAATGACCCTAAAATCGTGGAAAAGTTACAGGGTTTGATAGAGCGCGGCATCCAGGTGATTTCAGTTACCGCTGCCATTGAAGGTGTAAACTGCCTTGCTTCGATAGGCTGCGATCATGAACGCTCCGGACGAATTATGGCCAATTTGATGCATTTGGCCGTCAGGAAACCTTCAAAAATCGCCGCTTTTATCGGCTACGACAACATGCTTGGACACGAGCTTCGTGTCAAGGGGCTGCGCAGCGCTATCAAAGAAAAATATCCCGAGCTGTCTATAGAAGTGATAGCCAAGACTCACGATGACGATTTACAGACCTATATCCAGACACAATATGTATTGAACAACCACCCTGATGCAGATATATTCTTTTATGCCGGGGCCGGCGTATATGGCGGTATCCGGGCCATATGCGAATCCAGCCGCCGTGATCAGATCATGGTTTTCGCATATGATTTATATGATGAAGCCCGCAAGTATTTAAAAGAAGGTACGCTCATCCCTGCGGCACTATACCAGGACCCATACAATCAAGGGTATACAGCCGTAAAAATCTTGAGTGATTATTTATTATACAGGAAAAGCCCTGAGTCAAATAAAATATTCACCAAAACTGAAATATTAGTCTCAGAGTGTCTTTAGAAACTGACCTTTTTTTGCTGAGTATTTTTTATGTTTATGGCTTTTTTGACCAGCATATAGATTGCCGGGGCGGCGTTTTTAATGCCGCTTTTTTTGGCGGCCAATGACATCTTTTTCCGAAGGTCTTTATCTTTTATCAGTTTCTGGATCTGTCCGTAGAGGATCTCGTGAGTAAGCTGACTTTGCAGTATAACGACCGCAGCGCCCTTATTTTCAAGCGCCCTTGCATTATATTCCTGGTGATTCTCGGCAACGAAGGGTGAAGGAACAAGTATGGAAGGCACACCCAGCGCTGAAAGTTCGCTGACGGTTATAGCTCCTCCTCTTGTGACGGCAAGGTCGGCAGCCGCCAGCAATTCGCCCATATTGTAGATATACGGCACCACCTGGATATTGTCGGGAAGAGGCGCTTTTATATCTCTCATGATCTTTTCGTAATGTTTCATCCCTGTGGCCAGGATAAGATTATATGTTATCTCACTGCCATGCAGGTTTATCATGTCCCTCACACATTCGTTGATATGCTCGGCGCCAAGGCTCCCGCCGAATATTACCACCAGGGGTACGTCATCGGCTAACCCTAAGTTTTCCCTGGCTTTTTTCCTGTCCAGCAGGAACAGGTCTTTTCTTATGGGATTACCCGTAAGTGTTATCCTTGCCCTGCCTTTGAATCTTGACCGGGCTTCCTCAAAACTTATGGCGACGGCATCGACATAGCGGGCAAGAACTTTATTGGCAACGCCGGGAAAAGCGTTCTGCTCATGGATTATTGTCGGGATTTTTTTAAGGGCGGCAATAAACACCACAGGGAAACAGACATAGCCTCCGGTGCCGATTACGGCGTCAGGCTCAAATTCCTTCAATAATTTCCTTATTGAGCCGAAGCTTTTTAACAGTTTTCCGACTGTTTTGAATGTATCAAAAGAGAGTTTCCTTTTAAAACCCTTAACATCTATGAATTTAATGTCAAAACCTTCGCGGGGGACGAGTTTGCCTTCCAGTCCGTGTTCGGTCCCGACAAACAGGATCTCCGCGTCCGGCTCATTTGAAAGGATCTCTTTAGCAATAGCAATACCGGGATATATATGGCCCCCGGTACCTCCTCCTGAAATTATATATCTCATAATTCACCGACTTTCCGCGACGAAACATTGCGCTTATTTCCATAATCATCCTGGTCATTTCTGATTATGCTGAAACTTGTCGAAGAAGTTCCCTTTGAGATATTAAGCAATATCCCCACAGATGTCAACAGGAAAACCGTCGAGGTACCGCCCGCGCTGAAGAAAGGAAGCGGCATACCGGTAGTAGGAATGGTGGATGTAACCACCGCGATATTGATTATGGCTTCCAGGGCAATTAATGAAGTAATTCCTACGGCTATGAGGCTTCCCAGCATGTCGGAAGCGTTCATGGCAACCTTCATACCTCTCCAGATAAAAAGCATGAACAGAATAATTACCGTGACAGCCCCCACAAATCCCAGCTCTTCTGCTAATATGGCGAATATAAAGTCATTATGTGGTTCGGGAAGATATAGGTTTTTTTGAAGACTTCTACCCAGTCCCCTTCCGAAAACCGATCCCGAAGCAATGGCATACAGGGAGTTTACTATCTGGAAGCCCTGATCCTGGCTGTATTTGAACGGATCCATGAAAGCCATTATACGTTCGACACGGTAGGGCTGGCTTATTATGAGCTGCCAGCCTACAACACCCACAGGAACGGCGAGTATCAAAAAGTGGCTTATCTTGGCGCCGGCACAAAACAGGATTATCACTGATACCAGCGTAATTAGTATAATAGCGCTCATATGCGGCTCAAAGTACAGCAAGGCCGCGTTTACGCCTACAACAAAAAGGTACGGCATAAGTCCCGTGAAAAAGTAATTCAATTTGTGGCTGTTTTTTGAAAGACTAAAGGATAAGAACAGTATCAGTGCAATTTTGGTAAACTCTGACGGCTGAAATGTTGTAAATTTCAGATCGATCCAGCGCCTGGAATCGTTGATAACAGTCCCTATTCCCGGGATAAGTACCAATCCCAGCAAAACCGTGCTTATCAGCATGAGTACGGGAGAGCTGGCGGCGATCCTGTGATAGTCGATGTTCGAAAAGACAAGCATGCTGATTACACCTACTGTTCCCCAAAGCATCTGTCTTATCAGAAAGTAATACTTGTTGTTCTGGTAATATTGGGCACTGTAGGAGCTTGCGCTGAAAACCATAATTGTACCCATAGCCAGCATAACTAATACTGTAAAGAGGATCCAAAAACCGTACTCTCTTTTTCTCAACCAAATCACCTCAAAAGAAGAAAAGCTAAAACACTGCTGAATATGGTTACAATAGTAAATATGATTACCACCTTGATCTCACTCCAGCCCTTGTGCTCGTAGTGGTGGTGAAGAGGCGCCATAAGGAAGACTCTCTTCCCCGTCCTCTTAAAATGTAAAACCTGTATTACTACAGATAATGTTTCTGCGACGTAGATTATTCCTGCCAATCCTAAAAATATAGGAGTACCGGTCAAAACAGCCGCTGACGCAAGTGCGCCTCCTATGGCAAGAGAGCCGGTATCGCCCATGAAAACTTTTGCCGGGTAAAGGTTGTACACCAGGAACCCCAGTATGCCTCCGGCCAATATGGCACAGAAAATCCTTATATAACTCCATTCACTGTTAAACATTGTGACCAGGCTGAAAAACAGCAATACTATCGTGGTCACCGATCCTGCCAGGCCGTCAAGGCCGTCGGTAAGGTTCACGGCATTGGTAAAAGCCACAAGGACGAATATGATAAACGGAATGGCGATGACCAACGACATGGTTACAGGCTTATAATACCCCAAAAACGGCAAAATAAGCATCCTGGCTTCCTGAGTATAAGAAACCGCGTACCGGGTAAAAATACCGGCCACGATCAAAAGCCCTGTCATTTTCTGCATCGGCAGAAGCCCTTCATTGTTCTTTTTCCTTATTTTCAGGTAATCATCCAGAAAACCGACAAAAGCAAATCCCAGTGTCACAAGGACAAGGGATAAGATCCTGGCATCAAAAAAACTGTAAATGATCCCGATCAAAACGACAGGAAGCAGAAAAATAATACCTCCGATGGTAGGCGTGCCCTGTTTGATTTTATGGCTCTGGGGACCTTCCTCCCTTTCTATCTGACCGAACTTCAGCCTCCTGAGCAGTGGTATGAAAATCTTTCCGGATATCAGAGATATTAAAAAGCTGATAAGATATACAATTATTTGAGCAGGCACGGCCTTAAGTATATTAAGCATATTTATCCAGTTCTTCCGAAAGAAGCTCCTGTACCAAAAGATCCAGTTTCAGCATGCGGGAGCCCTTGAAAAGAAGAACATCTCCTTTCTGAACCAGGGTTTTAATATATGGTTTGGCTTCCTGAGGGCTGGCAAATAATTTGGTAACTGTTATTGAGCCGGGGTTTTCATTTGCTCCCTCCACATACCATTTCGCCAGGCTTCCTATGGCTACCATATATTCTATGCCGGATTTTGAAACAAGTCTGCCTATTTTTTTATGAGCCTCCTTCGCCCAGTCCCCAAGCTCAAGCATATCGCCTATAATAGCCCACTTTCTTCTTTCACCGGCAATTTCACATAGTACATTTATGGCGGCGGTCATTGAAGACGGGGCGGCATTATAGGAGTCATTTATAAATTTAATTCCGTCTTTCTCCTCGATACTAAGGCGCATTTGCTCGCCGGTATAGTCTTCCATACCCCTTCTTATCTCATCTTCGCTCATGTTGAGAACTTCTGCAACCGCTATTCCTGCGAGGGCATTGTGTACGTTATGTATTCCGGGGGCGGGTATAAAAAGCTTCATATCTTTATTCCCGCTTTTTACCTGGAAGTATACTCCCTCTTCTCCCTTTGAAGTCAGGTCATATGCCCATACATCCTGGTTTTCGTCGATTCCGTAAAATATGGTTTTTTGTTTCAGCAAACCTTTTAATCCCGATAACAGTTCATCATCGCCGTTTAGTATGACTATCCCCTTATCGTCCATGCCGTCTAAAATCTCCAGCTTGGCTTTCAGTATGTTTTGTCTTGAGCCAAGTCTTTCAATATGGGAGATCCCTATGTTGGTAATCACAGCGATATCAGGATTGACAATCCTGGAAAGCGCGCTGATTTCGTTGAATCCGCGCATTCCCATTTCGAAGACTGCCGCCTCATGCCCATCTTCCAGTTCCAATACCGAAAGAGGAAGGCCTATTTCATTGTTAAAATTCCCCTTGCTTTTATGAACATTATACTTTGCCGACAATATTGCCGCTATCATTTCCTTGGTACTGGTTTTCCCTACACTTCCCGTAACAGCGATTACAGGTATTTTGAAGAGTTTCCTGTATTCATGGGCAAGCTTGCCGAGAGCTTCCAATGTATCTGCAACAAATATGGCAGGAACCTTTCCGGGAATTGTTGTCCCCTCCCGCGCCATAACGAGGGACGCGCCGTTATCCACGGCTTGCCGGATATAATCATGACCGTCAAAACGTTCACCTTTTATGGCAATAAAAAGCGAACCCGCCTTCAGTGTCCGGGAGTCGATGGATATTTGATCCACAATGATTTCCGAGGGACCTTCAAGTCTTCCCCGGACCATACCGGCAATAGTTCCCGCACTTAATGCCTTCATACCTTCACCCTTCCCTAAGTATGTTCGCGACTATTTCCCTTTCATCATAATGAATGGTTTTGTCTTTGAATATCTGATATGTTTCGTGGCCTTTGCCGGCTAATACGATGATATCGTCCTTTTGCGCATGATCCATCGCGTACCGGATGGCTTCGGTCCTGTCCTCAATTACCGTATATTTGCCGTCGGTACGCTTGATGCCGGCCTCAATTTCAGCCAGGATGGCGGAGGGGACTTCGGTTCTTGGATTATCCGATGTAATGATGGTAAAATCAGCTATCCTTCCTGAAATCTCTCCCATGACCGGGCGTTTTGATTTGTCCCTGTCGCCTCCGCATCCGAATACGCTTATAAGACGCCCCTTAACAAAGCTCTTTACTGTTGAAAGTATATTCTCAAGGCTGTCGGGGGTATGGGCATAATCTATCATAACGGTGTAGGGTTTTCCCGGTGTGGGAACGATCTCAGCCCGTCCGGGTATTTGTATGTTTATCAGACCGTCTTTTATAGCCTGGGACGGGACTCCCAGAAGGCCGCATACCGAAATTGCCGCCAAAGCATTATAGACACTGAACAACCCGGGGACCGAAACCTTGAATTTTTCGGTAAACCATGGCGTTATACATTCAAATTCCACTGAATCCGAGTGGGTTATTATATCTTTTGCTTTAACATCTGCTTCTTTCTCGATACCGAAGGTATATACTTCACATTTTGCTTCTTTTGCAATAATTTCTCCCTGAGGTGAATCTATGTTTACGATACCCTTTCTGCAAAGCTGGAACAGCTTCTTTTTGGAATTGAAATAATCCTCCATGTCGGGATGCTCAAATCCGCCTATATGGTCCTTTGAGAAGTTTGTGAATACGCCTATGTCAAAATCGCAGGATGAGACCCGATGCAGCTTAAGGCCCTGTGACGATACTTCCATGACCACCGAATCGGCACCTTTGTCCCGCATTTTTTCGAACATTTCCTGCAAGTCGTAGGATTCAGGCGTTGTTCTCCTTGCGGGTATTTTTTCGTTTCCTATACAATTGGCAACTGTTCCTATCAGCCCAACCGTCTTTCCGGCTTTCTCCAGGATCGACCGCACCATATAAGTTGTGGTGGTTTTCCCTTTAGTGCCTGTAATGCCTATCAGGGTCATATTTTTTGATGGATGGCCGAACCATTCTGCCGACAAAGCCGCCAGAGCTTCACGGGTATCCGGGACTTTTACGATGGTAGCCTCTCCGATGACCGAAATATCTTTCTCGGCCACAAGCGCCGTTGCGCCGTTATCCACCGCCTGCTGGGCAAAAAGATGACCGTCGGTGGCAAAACCGTCTATGCATACAAAAAGGTATCCCGGAAGAGCTTTTCTTGAGTCATAGGTAACGCCCCTGATCTCAATATCCGCGCTGCCGTTTATTTGTTCCACGTTTATATTCTTTAACAATTCTTTCAAAAGCATATAATCCACCTCTCAAAATATATCGGCAAAAACGCCAGGTTCAGGAAGCACAGGTATCATTCCAATACGATTCTTCGCTTCGCTCAGAATGACAAATTAACGTGTCCTCCTGAGGTTCCTGCGACCACTGCATCAACAAATTTAAATTATATCCAAAAGAATTAATCTCCTATCATTTCCACAAAGCTTACTTCTACCACCTGGCCTTTTGTAAGTTGAGTTCCGGGCGGATATTCCTGTTTCTGGACCGTTCCGCTGCCTCTTATGCGGATATTCAGTCCTATTCTCTCCAATGCATCAATAGCTTCAGAAACAGTTTTGTTTGAAAGATCCGGCATGGTTACGACCGTCTCCGCCCTGTTTTCTTCGGTATATAGAATTATAGTCGAATTTTGCGGGACAGAAAAGTCAGCTTTTGGCATTTGATTATATATAATGGCATCAGGACCTGAAAGCTCCCCTTCATATATGAACTTCAGTCCGAAGGCTTTAAGCTTATCCTCGGCCTGAGCCGCAGTAAGTCCTATTACATTGGGCACATAAACTTCCTGGGTCATTTCCTGCTTGTCTTTTTCAGTATAATCTCTTTCAACCTGTAAATATTTAAGGATCTCCTCGGTCAGTTTTCCGGCTACAGGAGCTGCCAGGATACCGCCGGACCTTAAATTCATCTCGTTCTGAGGGTGATCCAATACTACCAGTACACAAACCCTGGGCTTGTTTGCCGGAGCAATAGCCATAAAAGACACTATATAACGGCCTTCGGATTCAGTTTGGAGGGTCTGGGAAGTTCCGGTTTTCCCCGCGATCCTGTAACCGGCAACATACGCGTTTTTGCCTGTGCCCTCCGATACGACTCCTTCCAAAGCCTGACGGACTATCGCTGCCGTCTCTTCGGATATTACTTTTCTTACCACCTGGGGTTCAAACTTTTTAATAATATTGCCTTCGCTGTCGGTGATCTGTTTTATTATTGTGGGTTTCATCAGATTCCCGCCGTTCGCTATGGCGCAATACGCGGTGATCATTTGGATGGGGCTTATCTGGAAACGCTGTCCGAAGGATGAAACCGCAAGATCTATCTCCTTCGGGTCTTTATGCTGGAGATTCCTGTATTCCTCGTTAGTCGGCTCTCCCTGAAGCTCTATACCGGTCCTTTCGGTAAATCCGAACAACCTGAAGTAATTGTAGAATTTATTAACGCCCAGATCCAGCGCTGTTTTAACAAAAACAGGGTTACAGGAATTGTAAACCGCATGCAGAAAATCCTCCGCTCCGTGGCCGCCTTTTTTCCAGCAATTTATGGTATGGCCTGCCAGGGAAATGGGCTTGCATACTTCGGGAGTATTAAGACTAACTACATTCTCTTCAATGGCAGCCGCGGCGGTTATTGCCTTGAAAACCGAGCCCGGCTCGTAAGTATCCATTACTGCCTTGTTTCTGAAAACCGTCTGCCAGAGATATTGGCTGTCTTCAGGATCATTGAAGCCTTTCCAGTCATCATCCTGGACCCCGACAGGTAAAGCGTCAGGGTCGTTAGGGTCGAAATCCGGCTTTGATACCATTGCCAGGACTTCCGCAGTATTAGGATCCATGACGATGCACGTGGCGCCGCGTTTGAGATTATAATCAAGGATTGCCTGATCCATGGCCTTCTCGGCCAGGTACTGTATGGTCTCGTCTATGGTAAGATATACATCGTAACCGTCTATGGCATCGATATACCGTTCCCTGGAAAAGCTGACCTGGCGTCCCAGAACATCCACTTCATTCATTATTTTCCCCGGAACACCTTTCAGAGTGCTTTCAAGGACCAGTTCTATACCGTTTAAGCCCTGGTCGTCGGTGCCCGTGAAACCAAGCACATGGGATGCCAGATTTCCTTTGGGATAGTATCTTTTTGAGTCTTCGTCCACATAAATGCTCCATAAACCGGCATCGGCCACATATGCTCTGACCTTTGAGCCGATTTCACGGTCTACCTTTTTCTTTATAAATTCAAAACGGGAATTGGCCTGGAACTTTTTCATGATGTCTTCCGAATTCATGTCCAATATTGCCGCCAGGTCGTTTGCAATGGTTCTTAATTTGGTTTCGTCTCCCTTTACCTCATCCCTTAATTCCTTCGGATTTACTCCTATCGTGTCCACAGATGCGCTTATAGCAAGGCCTTTGCCGTTTCTGTCGTATATGGTGCCTCTCTTCGGGTTGATCTGCCTTTTTTGTGTCTGGTTGTTATAAGCCATTCTCTGATATTCTTCACCTTTAACAAACTGAATATGTCCTAATCGGTATATCAAAAAAAGCAGCGAGGCAGTAAAAAGCAAGAGCATAAAAAACTCTCTCTTTTTTAGCCTGATGCTGCTGGGTTTGTCATGAGTATTCTTTTTGTCCGGCGTTTTTCTTGAGTTTTTGACAGCAGTCTTTTTCATGATTTTATTTCGGTGCCTGTTATTTCCGCCTTTCATGAATCAGTCTCCTATTATAAAAAAGGACACCAGACTGATTTTAACAAACCAAAAGATCAATCCTTAGTCCCCTCTTACTTCTAATTAAATATATATTAGCATTCAAGATATTTCTTGTCTGTTTTATAAAAAACGAACAATGCCGGAGAACCCTTTTGTTTCAGGCTGGCTGCCGGCTATCTGTGTAAAACCGCTTTTGCGGTATCGATTATTCTTTCCATAAGAGAAGAATTCCGGACTGTGTTGTCTATATAATCATGATCCAAAACAACACTGTAATTGCTTTTAGGCACACTGACCAAAACCATCTGATATGAATCAGGAGTATGCATTTTCAGCTTAGTTTCAGCAATTTCCTTAACCCTGTTAAGATCTATGCTCGTTTCGATTTCCACATTCAGCATCCGGTTTTCATCGCGAAGCCGGTTATACTGTTCAGTCAATGTTCCCATATGGGAATTCAGTTCTGTGATAAGGCAAAAGCGATAAAGGATAACGAAGCATACACCGGCAACAAAAAGCACTGCAAATACCAGTCTTGCTTTTGGAATGTTGGACTTTTGCGGAATAGGACGGGCTTTTTGTCTTTTTTCCACCCTTTGTTGTTCCAATGGTCGTTCTGCCGGCTGAACCAAATTGGGAGCAGTACTTCCATAGACATAACTGTTTTTCCTATCCAAGCATTTCGCCTCCTTCTTTAGGACCCTCAAAAGAATCAAAAACCCTGAAGTCAGGGGGTGACCTGCTTCAGGTTTTTGATAAAAGATCTTTTGTACTTAAATCCTGATAAACATAGGCTTTTCAGGTTTTTTCTTTAGTCTGTTAAAATCTTTTGTACATTGGCTTTTTTTGTCTTCTGTATGCTATCGAATCAAAATTGGTAACGTAAATTAAATAATTTGACTTTTGTTTCCTGCCTGATATAAATCAGTTTGATCTTAGGTATTTTATAATCTTCTGCAGCTTCGCCCGGATTTTTCTTTTAATCGAATAATCAGGCTTTATCTTTTGTATTTTTCCTGACTGTAAATGTCAGGTTCACGTTAAGTAAAAAGTATATGAGTTTGAGTATAAACGTAAGTTATAACTTTTCTGCAACTCTCAGTTTCGCGCTCCTGGCTCTCGGGTTTTCATCAAGCTCTTTTCCCGTCGGTGTTATTGGCTTTCTGGTTATGATCCTAAGTTTCGGTTCGAAACCGCAAACGCATTTCGGAAAATCTTTCGGGCAAGTGCAGCCCTGGCTTTGCCTTTGAAAAGCTCTCTTAACTATCCTGTCTTCCAGGGAGTGGAAAGTTATTATTACAAGCCGCCCTCCGCTGCTTAACAGGTCAGTTACCGTATCAAGCAGATTTTCAAGAACTTCAAGCTCCCGGTTTACTGCTATTCTCAACGCCTGGAAAGTCCTTTTGGCCGGATGGGGGCCTTCTCTCCGGGCTGCTGCCGGTATGGCAGACTTAATGATTTCGACCAGCTGGCCGGTTGTGCTTATCTTTTGTGCTTCTCTGCTCCTGACAATGAACTCGGCAATCCTGCCCGCCCATTTTTCTTCTCCGTATTCACGTATGATACGGGCGATATCATCCTTGCTCCAGGTATTCACCAGAGTTTGGGCGTCAAAATCGCTGTCCTGGTTCATTCTCATGTCCAGCGGCGCGTCATGCTGATAAGAGAACCCTCTTTCCCCTTCATCCAGCTGATGCGAGGATACTCCAAGGTCAAGCAGCACACCGTTGACGGAGTCAATCTTTAGTTCTTCCAATACTTCTCTTATGTTTTCAAAGTTCGTATGCTTAATGATCACATTTGCTTTGCTGTTTATGCTCAATAATTTCTTTTTTGCTGCTTCGATCGCGTTTTTGTCCTGGTCTATCCCGATCAATAATCCATCGGGACCAAGTCTCTTGATTATTTCGGATGAATGCCCTCCACCGCCTAATGTTCCGTCCAGATAAACACCGTCCTGGCGAATTTTCAGGAATTCTATGCACTCCTCCAGCATAATGGGTTTGTGTTCGAACTCCATTTTGGTTTCCTCTTCCTCATGTTAAAAATCAATGTCCAATGACTCAAGAAGCCCGCCGATGTCTTCCACTTCTGTTTCCTTAACATTTTCAGCGCTCCATATCTCTATGCGGTTAACTGTGCCGATAAAAACGACTTCTCTTTGGAGTTCTGCTTTTTCCCTTAATTCTGCAGGTATCAAAATGCGGCCCTGGCTGTCAATATCACAGCTGGTAGCATTTGCGCAGAAATGTCTGATGATCATACGGCTGTTCTTCTTAGACGTGGGAAGCTGTTGAAGTTTTTCAACAAATTTCTTCCATTCATCCATGGGATAAATGTACAGGCTCTTCTCTTCGGAGCCCCTGGTGAGGACAAAGCGGTCTCCTAAATCGCCGCGGAATGCTGCAGGCACAAACACACGACCTTTTGAGTCCAATACGTTTGTGTATTTTCCTATCAGCATCCTCACACCTCCACCACTTTGCTCCACTTATCACCACTTCACTAGTATTCTACCCCATGTATCGGCACCCGTCAACCCCTACATTAGTACCATAACAGGCATAAAAATAAGGCATTTCTTTATGAATGCCTTATCATAATTTCACTGTTTAATATGGTAAACACAACATATTGTATCCTTCTTTTTATTAACAACAAAATATATTTTTCATCCGGTTTTGCTTATCTCAGCACTGCTGAATTTATTGATTTTTTGTAACATAATTTTAATATTACGTTTATGCTTCAAACATTGGTTTTTGTCTCCTCATGGAAATACTCACTATTATGCCGACGGAAATATAGCAGACTATCATGTATGTGCCGCCATAGCTGATAAACGGCAGGGGAATCCCCGTAACGGGAAACATACGGAGGTTCATTCCTATATTCTCGACAAAGTGGAAAAGAAACATTGCCATCAATCCTGCAACAACATAGGATCCGAATTTGTCCTTTGCGTACCGGGATATATACAAACACCGCAATAAGAGGATCACAAAAAGTGATATGACAAATACTCCTCCTATAAATCCCCACTCTTCACCGATAACGGCAAAGATAGAATCGCTCTCGACAACTGGGACATTCTTGGCCGCCTTTTCGGTGCCTTTCTCTACTCCTGTAAGCATTCCGGAGCCTATATACCGGATAGCCATACGGATTTGATAATCGGTCGTCCTGGCATAAGCTTCAGGATTCAAAAAAGACAGTATCCTGTTAAGTTGGGCAGGATTAAAAACCTTTTCCAGGACACTGAACCACAGAATTGGCAGCGAAATGATCCCTGCTCCCAGCGTTATCAGGATAATTCGATACTTGATCCCGAAAATAAATATCATACACGCCAGCATGAACATGTAGACTACCGATGTGCCAAAATCAGGCTGCAGCAGTACCAATCCCACTAAACTGACAGAAGTCAGTACAAGCCAGATATAGTTAAATCCGCCGTTTCCCTGTTTTATTCGTTCCAGGAATACCGCCGCTATTATGGCAAGCGTGACCTTTCCCAGCTCAGAAGGCTGGAATGATACGGGACCTAAAATCAGCCAGCCCTGTGTGCCGGTTTCCTCCCTGCCTTCACCGATAATCAAAACCAATACCAGGAATAATATGGTAACTATGTATGCGGGCACACTAAGGAACTTAATGACATTATAGTCAATCAGCATAATGATACTCATGAGACATATGCCTATTATTGAGGCTATCAGTTGTTTTTTGAACAGTGACGGCTGGTTGAGATGTACAGACACGCTTCTGACTGCCAGTAATCCCAGTGTATTGAGAATCAGAACCGTCACTATCATCATCCAGTCAATATTTTTAAATAAAGGGTCTTGTTTGTTCTTTTCCAATGATACCATTTGTTTTTCCTAATATGCCCCCTCGTCATCCGACCGGAATTCTTCGGCCATAACCTGCCGGCTCTTATCATCCTTTTTTATCTCATCTTAATTCTCTGGATATTCACCGGGCTCATGGCCTCAGGTTCTTCATTGGTTTCTGGTTCTTAGTCATTGGTTTCACGTTATTCGTTTTTGGTTTCAGGTCCTTCGTTATTAGCTTCAGGTTCTTCATCATTGGTTACAGGTTCTTCTTTGTTGGTTTCAAGTCCCTCGTCTTTGGCTTCAGGTTCTTCTTTGTTGGTTTCAAGTCCCTCGTCATTGGTTACAGGTCCTTCGGTGTTGGTTTCAGACCCTTCTTCATTGGCTACAGGTTCTTCTTTGTCGGACCCAGGTTCTTCGCCGTTGATTGCTAGTTCTGCGTTGTTTGCCTCAAGTCTCGCCTTCTCGTCACGTTTCGTAAGATAGACAAACCATGCGAAAGCGCCTGCGAAAACCAGGACTGCGAAAACCTGGTTATAGCGAATATTTCCTGTACCAAAGTCATCCGTTCTTATAAATTCCATCAAAAACCGCACAAAGCTGTAAAGCATCAGGTAAGAAGCAAGAACCGTCCCTTTGGCTTTCCTGTTCTTGCGGAAATTCAGAAGGATCACAAAAACTACTATGTTTAGAATGGATTCATACAAAAAGGTGGGATGGACCGGATCTTTGCCTATGATGCTGCCTGTCATTCCCCAGGGCAGATCGGTGTACTTACCGTAAAGCTCCTGGTTCGTAAAATTGCCCCAACGCCCGATTGCCTGGGCAAGAGGCAGATATACGCACGCAAAGTCGCAGAAATCCAGCATATCAATTTTTCTTTTACGGGAAAAGAAATAAACAGAGATAAGTGCTCCTATAATGGCTCCGTAAATGGCCACGCCGCCTTCCCAGATTCTGAATATGGCTGACAAATTATTCTTATAATCTTCCCATTTAAACACCACATAGAACAGTCTGGCAAATATGACCGAAACAGGCAGAGCAACAAGGAACAAGTCGACAAGGTCATCCTCTTTTATGTTAAATTTCTTGCTCTGCTTCATGGCCAGCCAAAGGGCAATCATAATTGCGGTCGCGATTATAATCCCATACCAGTGGATGCTGATGTTTGTCCCAAACAGGTTTGATACTGCTTCCGGATCAATATCCAGATGTATGCCCAGCTTCGGAAATTCAATATAATTCATATTTGTTCCTCCAATACTATGAATCAATATTTTCAGCTTTTTTATATATTGTATCATGTATTGGGGTCAATGCCGAATTTTTTTGCAGCGAGAATGATGTTAAAGGGGATTTATCACGGCCAATGCGGTCCGGTTTTCAAAAACTTCCCTGAACACGCTGTTGGTATAATCAATATCAACCTCTGAATATGCTCTTCCCACGTCAAAAAAGTTTGTATCGTTGAAATAGGAATCCATTAGTTCACGAGCGATATTATCCACCGAATTCAGGCTGCGGATAAACATGCCCTCCTGTGATTTCTTGATCCTGTCGAACGCTTCCTTTCCGATGCCCTTTGATTTTACCTCGTTGATTGCCTCAGAAATTATACCTGCAGTTTTTTTCGGGTCCGGGGACTGGCCTCCCCAGGACAGGTAACCATAGTTTTTATTGATGGAAACATCGAACTGGAAGGAATCGTTAATGAGACGTTCCTCATAAAGCCTGCTGTAGAGATCGGAACTTCGTCCCATGGTATGATACAGACCTATTCCCAGGGCGATTCGCCGTTTCAAAAGCTCAAAACCGGTAAGCCTGGCGTTATCCTTGACGCCCATATTGAACAGCGGCATGGAAACAGCAAGTTTTTGCTCTTTATATTCCATATTGATCTCTTCAGGTTCGTCGGGGTATTTTTTCTCTACCTTGCCGGTATTCTTGAAATGTATCATTTCATCCACGATCGAAAAAATACTTTCCGGCTCAAAGTCCCCCACTACCACGACCGCCATATTGGACGGCGTGTAAAAAGTGTTATAGCAATCATAAAGAAGCTCTTTATTGATTTTTGATATGCTGTCTATCGTTCCTGCTATTTCAATTTTGACCGGATGTTTGACATACAGGCAATCCAGCAGGTTAAAGAATACCCGCCAGTCGGCATTATCCTCATACATACGGATTTCCTGGCCAATAATGCCTTTTTCCTTTTCAACGTTTTCATCGGTCAGCCACGGGTTTTGCACATAGTCCAGAAGCATCCTGAAATTATCTTCAAACATATCTGTACAGGAAAAATAGTAAACTGTCTGGCTAAAGGAAGTAAACGCATTGGGGGACGCCCCCAGGCTTGTAAACTTGTCCAGCATGTTCCCGTCTTCCTGCTCAAACAGCTTATGTTCCAGGAAATGGGCTATCCCGTCAGGTACATGGATCTCCTGGCCCTTAACCTTGAAGACGCTGTCCATTGAACCGTAATTTGTGCCGAACATGGCTGTTTTCTTTTTGTATCCGTCTTTTTTTACGAACAGGACCTTCATGCCTGTTTCATGCTCATATTCGTATATTGTTTCGCCTAATTCGTCATAGGTCAAAGTACGATATTTCATATTTCTTCCTCCCCTATTCTGCTGCCGTCGGGCTTCAGGAAATATATTGTGTCAAGCTGTACCTTCTGAGCCACTCTTACCACGTCATCCAATGTAACGGCCCTGAGTTTTTCGATCATTGAGTCGAAATCCTCGCCGCTTTCGGTGAGGTGCTGGCTTAAAAAGAAATCCACAATGGCAACCTGGTTGTCCTGCATTGTCTTCATGCCGGTTTCAAGAGATTTTAATGTCGCTTCTATGTCTTCTTTTGCGATATCTCCCTCTTTCATAGCCTCGACCTGCTTTAGTATTATATCTTCGGCCTTGCTGCGGTTTTCGGCTTCTATCCCGCTCAGGATGAGCATGAGGCCCTTGTATTTTTCAAGTACCGACTGGGCGTAATATGCCAGGCTGGCTTTCTCCCTGACATTGCGGAACAGTTTTGAATGAGCGTCCCCGCCCAGGATACCGTTATACACGACCAAAGGATAGTATTCGTCCGAGGTCGGCTCCACGAAAGTGCGAAATCCCATGCACAGCTTGCCCTGGCTCACATCCATCGGCTCTTCAACTTTCCTGACTTTCCTGACATCCTTATAAACATTTGTAAGATTGATCTTTTTTATATTTTGTCTGTCCACTGATGCCATAAAGCTGTCTATGAAGCGCTGGATGCTCTTGTCATCAACTTCTCCGGAAATGTACACATAGGCAGGATAGGTTTTGATCATTTCTTCGTAGATAGCCAGCGTTTTTTTAGGATCAAGCAGCAGCACATCCTCCTCTGTCCCGTCCTCAGGTATGGAGAAGGGCTCGTCAGCGCACATCTCCTCTATGCACCTTGTCAGGGAAAAACGCATCTTATCGTTTACCTTGCTTCGGATATAGTCCACCATATTGTCTCTTTCCTGCCTGAACAACGAGTCTTTGAAGCCGCCTTCCTCAACAAGAGGGTTCTCAAGCATGCACATCAAGAGATCGCTGCACTGGTCAAAAAGCCTTTCGCCTTTTGTGTACCTGTCCGATATATGCGACATGTGGAATCCAATAAACTGGAGTTCTCCCTTTTTGGATACACCGGCGTTGATATCAGCCCCGTACAATTCCTCTAGTTTGCTTTCAAGCTCTTTTACAGTCGGGTAGCTTTTGCATCCTCTCTTCATCATTAATGGAAGAATAGCGTTGCCGCTGGCCCGCTCTTTCGACAGATTATCAACAAAGAATACATCTGCTCTTGATGTCTTAAATTTATTCGAGTTTATCCGGTAAAAAGTAATACCGTTTCTTTCTGCCAGTTTTTCTGCCGTTGTCTTATCCGAATGCATTTCCATAAAAACTCCTCCTTATGACCACCGTATCCCCCACTTATAACGGGAGAAATCCTTTTTTCCAGTTAAAGATGTCTTAAACGGCATCGCCCTCTTAAAAACCATAAATTGCCGACATGCCGTAAAACTTTTAAATCCGGGCCGGGGAAATGCCCTGTCTGAGATAATATATCATATTCTTTTCCAAAGAGGAAAAGGAATCTTCATTATCGTCATCTTCATGTATTTTCCCTTGATTCTGACATCTTATACCTTACCAGCCGCAAGTATTAAAGTCCAGGTTTTTTCCTTCAATTTCATTTTATTTTATGGTAAGATATAGCAATAGCAAGAATTCATGGGGGGAAGGTCACAGATGCTTTTTCTCAATCTGGAAAACCAATTGCTTCTCATTATAGTATTAACTTTTTCGTTTTGGCTTTTTATCAACACTTTTGCAGTTAAGCTCCAGCCCCTGAAAACAAGGGCATTCGGCATGGCTTTTATTATCCCGCTTATCATGACCTCCGCTTCATTCCTGGTATCAGCCTACAACCAATCAAACGCAATTTCTTTGTTTATAATATCCCATATCCTGCTTTTGGTCGACTGTACTTTTATAATGCTTATCAACAAAAGTTCCGAATCATTAAAATTATTTTACGTAATTCCCTATATTTTAGTTTGTGCCGGATTCTTCCTTTCTTCAACGTCAATATACCCAAATTTGTTCTGGGTTATCAGATTTTTGCTGCTGGTCGCTCTGGCAATAAACCTGGCCCTGCTTATATATATCGCCTTTCAAAAGGAAAAAGAGCAAATGACGGGCTTTGCGGGACTATTTATGTTATCAGCTTCTGCCGGACTTATGATTTTGTCTGGTTTTGTAAGTATGGAAACTTTATTATTAATGACCCTGGGATATATTTGCTGCACAATATATGTATATAAAAACTCCCTTGACAGATTTTTCAGGGAATACAAATCGTCTGTCGAATCCCTCAAGCGAATGAACTCTTCGATACAGGCGGAAGTAATAAAAAGGGTGGAAGCCATTGAACGTTCCAACCAAAAACTTTTGGAAAAATCCCAAACCGACAAATTTACCGGTCTGCTGATCAAACCGGCTGTCATTGAAAAACTGGAAAATTTTATCCATCGGGCGCCAAAGAGCACCATATCGGTCATGATGTTTGATATAGACAAATTCAAACAGATAAATGATACTTTGGGACATCAGACAGGCGATCGCTGTATTCGAAATATTACAAATTTAATGAAAGCATCTTTCAGACAGGATGATGTCCTGGGCAGATTCGGCGGAGACGAGTTTATTGTTCTCCTGCCTGACACCACCGGCGTGAAAGCGTTCCTTATAGCCGACAGGTTCCGGGAACTGGTCCAGAATAAGTCGAACCCGGAGGTTACCGTTTCGATAGGAATAGCAAATTACCCTTCCGATGCCAAGGATGTCCAAAGTCTTATTGAAGCCGCCGATAAGGCGCTCTATGCATCCAAACAGAAAGGGCGCAACTCCGTGACCCTTTTTTCAAAAGAGAATTAAGCTTTAGGATCAAGATTCAAGTCTGCCGGCAAATCTGTTATTAGAAATCAATTAGAATTGAATTAAACTATGGCTTAATTACTTGAACCGATCCATGCTCCCTGATATATTCGAAGTGTCTTCCAATAACAGGATTTACGGTAAAATTTGAGAAGACAAATATATTATCAGGTGGAGTGTTTATGGATCGGTCAGAGTATTTGATGGCACTATACGACGCACTTGACGGCATACCATCCCAGGACAGGATAGATGTGATCACGGAATACCAGGAGTATTTCAGAATCGAAACAGAAAAGGGGCGTACCGAGGAAGAAATTTGTTTATCACTGGGGGACCCTGTTACACTTGCATATGCTATCAAGCAAAGAAGAGGTTATGACCCCAGAGGTTATAACCCCAAAAAAACTTATGATGAAGAACCTCCACGCAGGCATCGAATTTTCAGGAGGATCACATCAGTCATTTCGTTGATAGTGATTTTATGCATTTTTGTAGGCGGAACGATTATGTTCAGCTTCTCAAAAGAATCCGGGCTAATAATTGGCGCCGGAAAAAAATATGACATAAATGATGTTCGTTCGATTGCTCCTGATTTGGCAAAAACTATTATTGTGAAATCAGGCAATGCCAACACCACAATTTTGCCTTCAAATGAACCTGCGATAAAAATCAGCCTTTTGGGAAATGTACGCTCTGCCAGCCCTGATCATATACCGAAATTAGAGGTAACCAGATCCGGCGATACCATTATTATTGAAGAAAAACGACCGGTTTTTGGTATAATAGGATTCTATATGGAAAGTCTTGACCTTGATATAAGTATCCCCGGAAGCTTCCAGGGTGCCATTGAATTCCAGGGGTCTTCAAGCAATTTTAAAGCCGAAGACCTTGTTATAAATGATCTTTCCCTGAAAATCTCCTCCGGAAATGTTCGTCTCGATAATATTACCGCCAATAAGAATATGAAATTGGCATCAGGCTCCGGAGAAATCATAGTTAATGGTCTTAAAGCAACAAGCCTTATTATACAATCTTCATCCGGAAACAAAAAACTAAGCGATGTTGATATTAAAGAAAATTTCGACATTAACAGCGGCTCAGGCAAAACCATCCTGAATGATGTCAGATGCCGCAAACTAGGTATTGACAGCATTTCTGGCGATATTACCATCGATGGACTGAAACTTGATCGTATATCTGTAGAAACAAAGTCCGGAAGCGTAGATGTCCGGGATTTGGAAGGCAACGCCCAAATAGAGTCTTCATCCGGAAAGGTAAGTGTTTCTGTTAAAGAGGCTGAAGATGAAATATACATCAAGTCTTCCAGCGGAGATGTTGAACTGATAATGCCTTCAAATACAGGTTTCACGCTGGACGGCAGAACCGGTTCGGGAAAAATAAAGTGTGATTTTGACCTGGGCAACAAAGTTTCAGATGATAACACTCTGAAGGGCAGTTACCTGAACGGTGATATCAAGTTGAACCTAAAAACATCCTCAGGCGGTATAAAGATCAAAAAGAGTTAAAGCAACCTGTAAGAATTAAAGCAATCTGCAAGAATTAAAGTAATATTCATGAATTAAAGTAATCTTCTAAAAGTAATCTTCAAGAGTTTAAGTAATCAGCGGGACGGTTATTTTGGTAAAAGCCAACCCTGATGTATGGCAGGCCGAACAACCGTCCCGCTGAATATCATAACTGCCAGCTTTCCAAATACTTCTTTTGCTTTTCGGTAAGTTTATCAATTTTTATTCCGAGGCTTTCCAGTTTTCTTTGAGCGATTTTCTCGTCAATTTCGGACGGGATATCGAATACCCTGGGTTCCAGGCTCCCCTTATGCTCCACTATATATAATGCGCTCATTGCCTGGACTGCAAAGCTCATATCCATGATCTCGGCGGCGTGCCCGTCAGCGCAGGCCAGATTCACCAGTCGTCCCTCTCCCAGGAGATATAATTTACGGCCGTCCTTCATCGTATATCCCACGATATTCTTGCGATACTCACGAATATCGACAGCAAGGCGCTCCAAATCCGGGATACTGATTTCCACATTGAAATGCCCGGCATTGCACAGAATAGCGCCGTCTTTCATTTTTTCAAAATGAGTAGCGGTTATGACATCCTCGCAGCCTGTCACGGTTATGAAAATATCTCCGAGAGGCGCTGCCTCCTCCATCGGCATAACACTGAAGCCGTCCATTACAGCTTCGATTGCCTTAATACGATCTATTTCGGTTACGATCACTTTAGCGCCCAGGCCCTTGGCCCTTACTGCCACACCTTTGCCGCACCAGCCGTAACCTGCAATTACCACTGTTTTCCCGGCGATAATCAGGTTGGTCGTTCTTAATATCCCATCCCAGACCGATTGTCCCGTTCCGTAACGGTTATCGAACAAATGCTTGCACATGGCGTCATTTACCGCCATCATGGGAATCTTCAGGGATCCTTCCCGCTCCATGGCTTTCAACCGAAGGATTCCTGTCGTGGTTTCTTCGCATCCTCCCCATACCTGGGGCAACAGATGGGTGTGCCTGGTGTGAAGCGCCGACACCAGGTCGCCGCCGTCATCGATAATAATATTGGGGCCATGAGCCAGAGTCATATCTATATGTTTTTCGTATTCCCCGGCAGTTGCGTTGTACCACGCAAACACGTCCATACCGTCAGCCACAAGCGCCGCCGCCACATCATCCTGTGTCGACAGAGGATTGCTGCCGGTCACCGACATCTTTGCCCCGCCGGCGGCAAATACCTTGGACAGGTATGCGGTTTTTGCCTCAAGATGAACAGACAGTGATATTTTCACTCCTTCAAAGGGCCTGGTTTTCCTGAATTCTTCCTCCAAACCCGTAAGTATAGGCATATAGCTTTTTACCCATTCTATCTTCTTTCTTCCTGATTCAGCCAAAGATAGATCTCTTATTGACGAATTCATATTTGCCTCCCTTGTTAAAGTTAATATTTTATCTCTTACCATTTGATTTAACTAAAAGCAAAAACGAAAAAATTCTCGGTCAGCAATAAGATCCTTCATTCCGCTTCGCTGCATTCAGAATGACATGCACGTATTCCATTCGGTCCGGATCATCATTTTTTTCTATTTCCAGTTTTCGATTATATCGCTTACCAGGCCGGAAAATTTATGCTCAACCTGTTTTCCGGTTTCTATTACCTCTTCGTGACTTAACGGCTGATCCAGG